>WNFF01015076.1_pt1 | contig 15785 bp, 18 predicted proteins | sample 5400441 | NCBI WGS metagenome assembly WNFF01 (sample SAMN13153345, study PRJNA577476) | soil metagenome | isolation source: 120 cm saprolite under Douglas fir tree site 2 hole 3 replicate 1 | place: USA:California | collected 2015-04-18 | reverse complement strand
AAGTCCGTTGCCGTTCGCGCGCATCTCCTGCGCGCCACCTTGCTTTCGCAGATGTCCGGGAAGCCGACTGACAAGAAGCTGAAGGAAGCGGAAGACGAAATCCGCCAAGCCCTGGCGTTGGATTCCGCGAGTGGCTTGGCTCGTTACGACCTGGGCTTCGTACTGCTGAAGCAGGAGCGCGACCCTGAGGGCATCGCCGAGTTGAATGCTTTCTTGGGGATGCCTGGTGCGGATTCGGAAACAGTTGCGGAAGCCCGGCGCATGGTTGCCAATCCTTTGCGCGCGCGTGCCCCGTTCGCGCCGGACTTCTCTTTTACGACGAATCAAAATCAGGATCTTTCGAACGCGGCCCTTCGCGGCAAAGTGGTTCTCGTGGATTTTTGGGGCACCTGGTGTCCGCCCTGCCGCGAATCCGTTCCTTTCCTCCGGAACTTAACCAAGAAATACACGGGGAAAGCATTTCAATTGGTCAGCATAAGCTCGGATGACGACGAAGATGTTTGGAAGACCTTCATCAAGGCCGAGCGCATGGATTGGCCGCAATACATCGATTTCGAGGGAGGCGTCCTCCATTCTTTCAAGGTCGATTCGTTTCCCACTTTTGTGGTGCTGGACAAGGATGGGGTTATCCGCCTCCGCCAGTCCGGCGAGGGTCCGACAACCGAGGGTGATCTCGAAGATGCCATCAACAAATATTTAAAGCGCGAATCCGATCCCAAACTTGCGGCAGCGGCAGCCGCCGAGGCGTCGTCACCTTCCACTGCCCCCGCTACGAACAATCCTCGCGGTGTTTCATCGAAAGCCTCTACTGTGACCAATTCGAGCGCCGCCGCCCCGTCCTCCGGACGGGAAAATGCATTGCGGGAAGCAGATTCCTCTGCGCCGTCAGGCATAGAAAGCGGAGTCGTCACCGGAAATACCTACAAGAATGGCGCTCTCGGGATGACCTTCCAATTTCCGCAGACATGGCATGCCGCGAGTTCCGCATCAATTCAGGCCCTGAATGAACGCACGGAAGCTGCCGCGAAGACCTCGATCCTCGAACAGCACCCAGAGCTTGCGAATTCCTTGAAGCTTTCGACGACAAAGACGATTTTCTATGCATCACGAAGAGAAGGAGGGGACGGGCAGCGGATTGACGTGCCTTCCATCCGCATAACGGCTGTGCCGTCGCGTTTGGATTCCGTGAGCCTCGACAATTTTCAAGTCCTGGTAGCCAACCGTGCCACTGCCGCCGGGTTGAAGCCCACGGGCCCCGCCTCCGAATTCCACGTCAACAAACACGCCTTCGTTCGTGCCGATTTCGAGCGTAGCGTCGGAGCAGTTTCCCTCTATCAATCCTTTGTCCAGACCGTCGCCGGCGATTATCTCCTCACGATTGAGATTTACGCCTACTCCTCGGAAGAGCTCCGGCAGGTCGCCGCATCCCTCCAGTCTATGTCTATTTCCGACGATGAGCCGTAAGGCAGATTCCCTGCGGAACACTCATGCTGGCCTGAGAATCGCGCATTGGCCAGGAAGCGTTAATCAAGCCGGCTTCGCGCGTTTCAACGATTGTGAACTCCTGCTACCAGCATTCCAGGCGGGTGAATCACTTGCGGGGAAAGATTCCAGGGACGCTTCTTCAACGATGTCCAGTACTTCTTCCTCGGAAGAAGCCCCGTTCGCTTCCACCGGCGCCGTTTGTTTCTCTTGCGGATGCTTCGCCATAGCAATCCCAATTCTACTCCGGCGACCTCATCTTTTTGAACCTTGTCCGGCCCTCCAAACCGAGCCACCGGCTGGTTCTTGAAGGGCCGCCGACACCATCCGCGTATAATATGCTCTCGGCACAAGGAGCTCTCCATGAAGCGCGTGATGAATCTGTCTCCGATCCTGACAATGCTCGGGCTGCTTTTCTTCTGCTCTTTCTTTTCGGCTGCGGCGTTTGCTGACACACCAGACAAGACTTTCGTTTCGCGCACCACGGAGATCGACGGAGTCAAGCTGCATTACACCACGGGTGGCCACGGCCCGGCGCTGATCCTGCTGCACGGCTACGCGGAGACCTCGCGCATGTGGGCGCCGGTCCTTCCTCTGTTCGGTGAGAAATTTACGGTCATCGCTCCGGATCTGCCGGGAATCGGGGATTCCGCGATTCCCGGGAGCGGCTCGGACATGAAGACCGCAGCCACGCGCATTCATGCACTCGCGCGCTCGCTTGGCGTGGAGAATGCCAAAGTCGTCGGGCACGACATCGGCCTCATGGTCGCCTATGCCTACGCCGCGCAGTTTCCTGCCGAAGTTGAAAAATTGGTAGTTATGGATGCGTTCCTGCCGGGCGTCGGCGAATGGGAGACGGTCTACAACAACCCCGGCATGTGGCATTTCCGCTTCAACGGACCGACACCGGAAGCCCTCGTGCAAGGACGCGAGCGCACCTACTTCGAGCATTACTGGAACGATTTCGCTGCCGACAAGACCCGCTCGCTCTCGGAAGCCGATCGGAAAGCCTACACCGCTGCCTACGCGCGGCCGGGACGCATGCGGGCTGGCTGGGCCTACTTCGTTTCGTTCGAGCAAGCCGCGAAGGATTTCGCGCACCTGTCTCAAACCAAACTGACCATGCCGGTTCTCGCCATCGGCGGCGAGAAATCCCTTGGAGGATTTCTAGGGCAACAGATGAAGCTGGTCGCGCCGGACCTTACCGTCGTCGTGCTCAAAGACACCGGCCATTGGGTGCTTGAAGAAAACCCCAAAGAAACCATCGACGCCCTCTTGAAGTTTCTCTGAGGATTCAGCCTCGCTTTCCGGAAACGGCTGGCCTGGCAAACCCCGGTTTGACAGGGCGGTGGCAAGTTTCGGATACTGCCGACAGCGTGCGACAGGGCACCACCGACCCGCGGCAAGGGAACAATCCCACCTGCTTCGATTGAGACAGCGTTCATTGCACCTTCTTTCAACCTGTATCAGCGGGTCACAGGCGCTTATGAAAGGAGGTTGTAATGACCACATCTAAGCTTCCTGCTCGTCCCTCCCTGGAATCCCTGCGCAAGCAAGCCAAGAAACTCGCGAGCGGCATCCTAGCCGGCCATCCGAGCGCCATCGCCCGGGCGCGGGCCCAGCTGCCGCAAGCCGAGCTGCCGTTGTCACAACGTGATGCCCAGTTGGTGCTGGCGCGCGAATATGGGTTTCCAGGCTGGCAGGACCTGGTTAGAGAAGTAAAGCAACGCCTGGGCAAGGGACTCGAGTGGGCCGTGTCCGAAGCCCGCCGCCGCATCCATGACAATGACATCGAACGTCTCGGGCAGCTGTTGGCTGAGTACCCGGCCCTATTGTCGTGGAGGGCGGATGAAAACGACGGCGGGCTGCTCGGGATGGCTACCAGGTCCTACGGCGACAGCTTCGACCCCTCTCGGGAGCAAATGTTCACGCGCGCGGAATGTGCAGAGTTCCTGATCGATCGAGGCGCAGTCGTCGCGCCGTCGGTATGCGATGGCCTCATCGCTTCCCGAACAAAGGGACTGCTCGATCTCTTCCACCGCAGAGGCCTTCTTCCCCAATCGCTCCGGTTCTTTGCCGCGCTTGGCGACGTCAATGGCGTTCGCGCCTGTCTTGATGCGAATGGCAACGATCTTGCAGCGGTGAACCAGGCGTTCATGTGTGCCTGCCATCTCCAGCACGCGACCGCAGCGGCGCTGCTGCTGGATCGGTCAATCACGCTCGATGCCGAGCTGGGAAGGCAGATCGATGGCGGGCCGGGACGTTCCGCATTTGTCCAGTTCATCATGGCGGAAAGTGAGACGCTCGCCTTCACCAACGCCGACCCGGCCGGGCCCTGGCAGGCTTTTGTCATGCGACAGGTCGTGCGCGCGGTGAACGACGGCGACCTGACATCCTTTGTCGGCGGATTGCGGGGCGAAGCATGGATGCTGGCAGACGCATGCGTGAAATTCCAGGTCGGATTGATCGAGCGGGCGGTGCTGCGTGATCGCGAAGCTTTCATTACTGCTCTTCTTGATCTCGATCCAGCTGTGCTGCGCCGTCGCGTGCCGCCGCCATCGCAGGCCATTGAATTCGCGTTCACGTATGCGAAGACCCGTCTGCTTCCGACGCTGCTGCGCATCTGGCGCCTGCCCGACGACCTGCCACACGCAGCCGGGAATGGAGACTTGGCACGCGTGAAAAGCTGGTTCGACGCGGAGGGCAAGCCTGCACTGGGCGACCTGGCGAATCATTCTCCCGCCAACAGCGTACACACGCGGGAACCTGAATGGGGCGAGCCCAGTGTGCAGCAGGTTCTCGACACCGCGCTTGCCTGGGCGGTCCTCAACAACCACTTCGAGATCGCCGACTTTCTTCTCGGTCACGGGGCCGATATCAACACGAACTGGGGCTCCCATGAGCCCGCCAGCATCCTGCATGAGCTGGTGTATTTCCACAAAAATTACGAAGCGATGCAATTCCTCATATCGATCGCGGCATCGACATGACGATCGTCGATTATCGCTGGCGCTCTACCGCCCAGGGTTGGGCATCTTACGCTGTGAAGGACGAGAAGATGGCGCAGTGGCTGCGCGAGGCGCAACAACGGCGGGAGCAGGCATCGCACTGAGAGCGGCCAGGCGGATCAATCAGAAGGCCGCCCCGGCACGTGCGACCTTTCACCGTGAGCCGAGGCATGTCGGCTTCAGAACCTTCTTTTTGTATGCAGTCGGCGTGACGAACACAGCGGCGGGCAGATTCCCGGCCCGCGAGCAGACGGTAGGAGAATAGTTCCGCTAAAGCGCCGTAGCGTTTTACGGATTGCGGGCGGTTTGTCCGCTACCTGGAACTAATCGTCGCATACGGTGCTCCAAGCCATCATCGGCGACTTCCGTGGGGCTGCGGTCACGCTCTTCGAACAGCGCTGACCGTTCTCCGTCTTCTCTTCTCCGCGGTGTTCCTGAGCTAGGGACATTTCCTTTCTTTCTCTCCCCGATTTTCTTTGGGCTCACCGCTCGGATAATTCCCCTCCGCTCCGGCCTACGGGTCTTCTGCTTTCACGGCTCCTCACCAGAGAGAATGGGTCCTTCCCATCTTCATCGGCTCAGGTACCTGTCCTTTTTGCCTTGCCTGATACCGCTTCGACTGACTCCCGCCTCGATGAGTCCTGCACCTTCTGATTTGTCGTCTCCTGACCTGCTCGTTGCGACGCGGAACTGGAGCGCGGCCACTCGTAAGAACGGCGCCACCCCGTCGTGCCTGACCGCCAAGAGGCCGCTGCGCGGCGGCTTTCTCTGTGAGTTTTTCAGGCATGGGAAATCTATCGATCCGATGGGCTGGGAACCATGCCGGGGACAGGTCCTAGCCCCATCCCCAGCGCTCATCGGCTTCGATGAGTCTCACTTGGCACCATAGCCCGCTTCTGCTTCACCAACCGGGAGCAGGATGCCCTATAGTCGTCTTGCCGGTCGAGCTTTTTTCAGCGAAAGGCGAACAGTGTCTTAACTGTTTGTCTCACGCCGGCGGGCTAGCGCAGAGTCCTCAGTCACAACTGCTGAAGGAGTCTTCAGAAGCCTTCCTAAGTAACTATAGAAGAGTGCTAGCACCTGTTCGCGCGTCCGCGCTGTTGTACGGATAAAAGAGGAGATCGCGGCCAGCGCACTTTTCTGACTTAAGCAATAAGCGCTCAAAATCAGACCACGTTCCAACAGCCTCTCCCATTAGTCCGTGCACGAAAATGACGGCCGTGCCGTTCGGCTCCACAGCCCAATATGCACTTCTACTCTTGGCCTTCCGATCTCCCCGGAGATGTAGTGGCTCTGCAATATCTCTCCGCAGATATACCCACGGAGAACGGTCCCGAGGAGACCGTTCCTCCTTCGCCTGACTAGCCTAGAGCTGGTTCGCTGCCGCCTCCCCGGTGTTGACCGCGCCTTCCATGAATCCTTGCAAGTCGGCAAGGTGCTCGCGCAAATAAGACCCTGCCATGAGATGGCTTTTACTCTCCCTTCTTGCTGTGCGTCTGTTTGGAACGCAGGAATGCCTCAATCGCTGCTCTCCCTTCGTATCTTGCCCAATCGGCTGGGGTACCTTGCCAGAGAGTATCTTTCAAGTCGCATTTTGCACCTCGTTGGGCGAGGAGGTGGACCACGTCCTCATGCCCGGCCAAGGCGGCCTGATGCAATGGGGTCGAATGGGAATGAAACCCGACCGGGTTGTATCGACTTGGATCTTCGCCGGCATCAAGCAGAGCTCGAACGATCTCAACATGACCAAACTGCGACGCCAGGGCTAGCCCGCGATGGCGGCTCTCACTGTCAGCGCTTGGAATCAAGCGACGCGCGTCGTCTGTACGACCCAAAGCCGCGGCTACAGGCAGATTTATCCGAGCGCCACGCTGAATCAAAGCAGTCACCGCTTCGAACTCGGCATGCACAACCGCCGCTTGGATGGCATTGTTAGGGTCCGCTCCGTGATCGCAAAGGAGATCGATTAGCGGAAGTTGCGTGCGACATTCCCGCGACACGCGGCCAGAGCAAACGAGCGCGAGCGTCTCGTTCAGTGCGGATCGTTCCACGCCGGCCTCGAGAATGACTTTGGTGACCTGAACGATATTCGGTGGCAGAGTGCCACGCCGAACCGGATTCTCGGCCACGAAATCCAATAGCGTTGGAGTGCGAAAATAGTTCTCGCCTTCGAACGCGACGCGCTGCTGCGCGAGGTTCGGATGTTGCCTCAGGTGGGCACGTAAAGCTGCTACGTCGCCGGCGTCAAGCAGTTCTACGCCACGGCGAAATGTCGCATCCTCAATCCGCTCATGATGAGGCAGATTCAGGTGGTCGGAGAGCGTGGGTTCTTCAATGTGCCGTTTCAGCCTTGCCCAACTCGGGAATCCGGACTCGCGCGCAATGGCAAGCTGAACGTCACTGAGGCCCAGGTGCGCAGCGAAGATTTCGTCATCGCTTGCACCGACGAAGCGCGGATGAAATTCTCTGATCCGCTGGGCCACTCCAGGATTTCGGGCAGCATGTCCCTTTAGCAAGTCTTTTGCCTGATACTTGAGGTGCTCGAGATTGGGCTTCGATGGAAGGGGTTTTACCGGCATGGTGAACTTCCTTTCTTAGGCCCGAGGTCCGCATTGACGGGCAGAAAGTAAGTTCGTGGAACGAAGTTGTGATAACCAGGTGGACTTCTGTCCTTTCCGCGGACCGGATGCGCCCTTTACGCACCAGCGATCTTACCATGACAATACGCGAGCTATCGCGCGGTGGCTCCGAATCGGAATGCCGCGTGCCTGATGAAATCAATCTAGTTCTGAGCGGCCAACCGCTCAGCGTTGGCGAGCAAACGGTTCAGGTCCGACCGTCGATATACCTTGCCACTCAGAACCACTGCCGAGATCGAAAAGGGCAGCGTTCCGAGAGCGAAATCCCCCTGGTCTTTCGCCGGCAATTACTTCCCGGCAACGTCATGTCTCAAGGAAAGATCACAACCGGATCATCGAAAGGGATTTCGTGTCGATGAATAATCGGCACCTCGCCAGCTCTCGGCTGCCATGGTTTACCAGCGTCCAGCGCCTCAATTCGGTCAATCACCCCGAGCTGAGTGAAGGTCTCCAGTTCGTATGGAAGCCCCTCTGAGGCCAATGGTGAGTTGGCATCCATCAACTGGAAGTGCAGGTGGGGCTCGTCGGAGTTACCTGAGTTGCCGAGGCGCGCCAGCACCTGTCCGGTCCTTACGTTGTCACCGAGCCTTACTTTGAGGCTGCCCGGCTGGAGGTGCGCGTAGAGGGCGAAGCGTCCGCGGCCGAGATCAACGGTCAAATAGTTGCCGACAATATTGTCCAGGGTAATGTTGCGGGTGTTCTCCTCATTCTGTCCGGCGTTATCGGGAAGCCCGTCCTTTAAGTCAGAAATCCGTCCGTCCGCCACCGCCAAGACCTCCGCCCCATAGCTGTAGAAGTTGGCGTTGGACTTCGGATCGACGTGGAACAGGCATCCATCGGCTCCAAGGCGTACCCAGTCGATTGCGAAGCGCTGGGCGATCCGAGCCTTGCCATCGACAGTCTCGAGCGCCCGCCGATGGGTTTCCGTTCCAAGTGAGTTGAAGGCGATCCAACCGGATCCGCGCAGCGGCGAACGAAATACTGGGGGCGCTTCCTGCACGACAGCTACAACGGGGCCGTGAACCATGTTCTCTATAGTGCCACCGCTCCCGTCCCTTTTCCGCGAGATCGAAAGTGAGAACCGGTGACGAAGCGCAGCCGGCGATTGCATGCGGCTTGGCAATGTTAAATCGAGGAAGATCACGACACTGCGGCCCCCGCCAATCGCCCGCACTCTGCCCACGCTGTCCGTCGGGCCGACGGCGACCAGTAGTTTTTCCAGCCCCTCACCCTGGTAGCTGGCCAACGGAGTGCTGCGATCGTCGCCGAAAACGTCAAGCGCAAGCAGTTCGATAGGATTCGCGCTGAAGTTGGTGAGATGGAGTTCGTAAACGAGGCGAGTACTACGATCCGCCATGACCGGCCGTGGCGCAGGGCCAGCGCTGATGTCGATAGGAAAGGCGGAATGGGATTGCGCGAGGGTCTGGAGGGGAAGGAGCAAAGCGAGAGCCGTAATGGCAATCAGACGCTTGAGCATTCGCCGGTTTGGCAACAGGACATCCGCCCCACCCGCTGTGACTAGCGGAACCGAGTGCTTTGGGTGCGACCGAACTGTGAGACGCTCCATATTGATGTCTAGCAGGCCCGTGCTGAAACTCCGGACGGCCTCCTACTCCTTGCTACGACCGGACTCAACGACCATGAATTTGCTCCACGCCTTCCCATCGTCCGACTTCTCACCTCGCCACGTGAAGTGCGTCTTGGAAATGTTCGTGTACGTGGCGCGCGTATAAGCGTGGGCTGCCACCGGCTCTTTGAAGGCGTAGATGATGGATTGGCCATCGAACCTGACACCACCGAGCTCCGAGGGTGCGAGGTCCGTCCACTTACCCGTTAGCGCGTTAAGCCATTTAAGGTTCCAATTCTGTTTGGCGGCGTCATACGTGCGGAAATTCATGCCGAGCGCAATCAGCCTTCCGGAGGAGTCTGTCATCCTGTATTCGTCTGCGATGGCATAGCCGTCGAGGATGAAGCGCCCGAGCCACGTAGCTTCGAACCTCTGCCATTCTGCGTTGGCCGACCTCCAAATTCCTGCTCGACCTGGTTCATCGGATCGCCCTCCGCGGCGGTTGCGGCAGGTTGGGTTGGTCCGGTCAACCGCGCCATAATTAATACGACCATTGACAAGATCAATTTCCAGCTCATGACACTTTCTCCCTGTTCCGGGTGTCCCAGGGAACCCCATCCGCAACCTCTGGTAGAGCATTCATAGGTTCATGCGCTTCAAGGCGTGTCTTTGCCCGACTGCCCTACCAAAGTGGAAGTAGACTGCATGGGTTACAAACACCGTTAACCTGATACTCACTCTGAACCAATCCACTTTTAAAACTGCGTGTCGCGATGTGTCGGAGGTTGATATCCCCGGACAAAGAGCCAAAGAGAGGGATCCCTTCCCCTATGAGCACCGGAACAAGTGTGATGATGAGTCGCTGAATCAGGCCAGCGCGGAGAAACTGCTGAATGGTGATGCCGCCATCAACATAGATGTGTCGAATCCCACGAGATTCGAGTTGCGCGGCGATTACAGCTGGATCACCCGACACGTGTTCCACGATAGCTCCAGGAGGAGCAGTCGTCAGCGTGCTAGTGCTAAGCACAAAGACGGCTTTGGCCCCATAAGGCCAGCTGTCGAGCCTTAAGACACTTTCAAACGTTTTGCGGCCGATCACCAGCGCATCCACCGTCGCCATGAACTCATCGTACCCGTGAGGTTCACCCCCTCCAGCCGGTAGGAAATCGTATGCGCCGCTGCGTCGCGCGATAAAACCATCGAGACTCGTACCAATAAAAACTGAAGCAATCACTGCTCGTCTCCTTTTTAGCCGGTCATAGGCAGACTAGAAGGCCGACCCCTCTCCGGACCATTGCCGTCATGTTCGTCACCTGCTTTCAAGGCGAGGGAACCTTGCGGACCTTTCCTTCTACGATTCTTTCGAAGTTTTCCGGTTTGCTGGCTTGAGCCATTTCCAAGGTGACAGTCATGTATCCCGGCTCACCTCGGACATATGTCAGACGGAAGCGAGGCGCGCCTTCTTGGCGATCACCCAAGAATGTCAGCGTCCTCCCGTCAGTCGAAACCGTCGCCGTGTAATAGATGATGTGCTGCTCCGTGTCGCAATAGAAAGCGCGTGTCTGGTGAGCGCCTGGGTCGAAGTAGACGATCATCAAGTCGTCATGAACATATTTGGGGCGGTCCTTCGTGGCAGGGTATTCGGAATGATTCCGACGCACCCAAGCTTTATTCTGGAGGTCGCGCTCGAATGAAAAATATCCTGATCCCTCGCCAAGTTCGCTTGACCCTTCACCGACCCACTTTCCTTGAAGGAATTGCCAAGGATCCCTATCCAACGCTGTCTTCTGCTGCGGCCAAGTTACCGCCGAACAGGTGATCAAGGCTAGCAGGGCGACCATCAGTATTCGAGGGAATCCCAATCCGGCAACCGACTGTGAACGAGCACTTTCTAGTGACAACATTGCAGTTTATACCTCCAGGAATTTGGCCGTCGAATATCAATATGGATTGCCGGGCATTTTCGTGCCTAAGGTGTGTCTTTGCCCGACTGCCAACGGGGAGGCAGAATAAAAGGGCCACCCCTCCGCGGATCCATTGCCGTCATATTCACCAACAGCACTGACGGGACGATCCGAATGACCATGATTCAAACACCTTTACAATGCTCTTGGGATGAGTCGTTTTCTCGCTGAGATGGCGATGCAGTGACTGGCCTCCGCGACGGCGCAAGCGTCCCTAACGATCTCGCGGCTCCAACCCGGTGCGCTTCGATTGCGAGGCAGTCCTTACGCCAGCTTTTCCGCCATCACTCGAGTAGTCGCCGTTCCACAGAAAGCGATCCGCCTGGATGTCGTGATATCGGATGTTCCAGATCGAAGGCTTCGCGCTCGTGGCTCCGACTGCTTGCTCGATATACATCTCGTTGCCTTCGCGATGTGCCGTTCCGAAATCCTGTTGCGGCCACTCATCCGCCTTTCAAATCAACGCCGACTCGCGGATCACATAAAACATTCGCCATTGCACGTCAGCGTCCCCTCTTAACCTTATCGAAAGCACCGCGTCTGCCTCGGCTGGTTCCGTTATTTGCGGCGTTCCTCCATAACCCCCAAGAGATTCGACTCGGAGTCCCGAATCCACATCAGCCAAACGTCACGATCTGGCAAGCTCGCAATGACATGAGGCGGCTGATGGATCGTTACTCCGCGGTCTTTAAAGGTGGAGTGTGCCTGCTCGACGTTGTCCGCTCGAAAATAGATCATCGAGTTCTTGCCAGCCTCAACCGTTACAGGATTCGCATCCAAGTACAGCCGAAGTCCACCGCAATCAAAGAACGCCATGTTCGGACCATTCATCAGAAGCCGCAGGCCCAGAGTGTCTCGGTAGAAAGCAGTGGCGCGTTCGATATCCTTTGCGGGAATGGCAAGCTGCAGCACACCGGTCAATTCGCTGGCCATAGCTCACCCCTTTCTTCCCGAGAGAATCTGTTGGATTTTGTCCTGACGAGCGGTCGGCGCGACGTCCAGGGCGGTCTTGCCGTCAGTGCCTTTGATTGTACGGTCGGCGCCGTGCTTCAGGAGCAGGACCACCACGTCGACTTGCCCGCTCTCTGCCGCCTCAAACAGGGGCGTATATCCCAATTCACCACGACAATTGGGATTGGCATGGTGTGCTAGGAGCACCGCTGCTGACTTAACTTGATGCGCCGCCACGGCAGATTGCAAGGGGGTCGCGTTTAACTTATTTTCGGAGTGCGTCTCTAGTCTGGCCCCGTTGCGTATCAGGAACTCCAACGAGGACGTCTGTCCGAAGAAAGATGCCAGATGCAACGGAGTGAAGCCATCCCCCGAAACGGCATTGACAAGTTTCGGGTCCTGCCGCAAAAGGGTGAGCAGCCGTTCGTTTTCCCCTAATGCCGCACCCTCGAAAATCGTCAGATCCGACTTTCGATACGGCAGCAGCACGGCCGCGATCTGCGGTTGCCGATGGTAGACCGCATACAGGAGCGCCGAGGTCTCTCCTGGAACATTTGTGTTCGCAAGACTGGAATCCGTGTTCAGCATTTCGCGAACCTCCGTCACCTTACCTGTGGCAATGGCTTTGAGGAAGTCCTCCTGGGAGTTCGGAGTTGCTCCTTGCGACTGAAGCCCGATCAGCCAGAAGAGAATTGTGAAAATCAGCTGGTTCATGGTATTCTCCTTTATGTAGCCACGCTAATAGTTAGCATAGCTAAGTACATGCTACAGGGCGGATACAGAATGTCAAGCGAAATCTCTTTCCAGGTGGCAGAGGCTGTCCACGGCGCGTCAATTCGGGTACTGAGGATGGTTCGGGCTGAGGATGTCAAGGCCGGAATTGGGCCGGCCCAACTATCGGCACTCTCAATCCTGGTATTCATGGGGCCCAAGACGATGGGGGAGCTCGCAGAGGCCGAGCGGGTAAAACCTCCAACCATGAGTCGGATCGTAGACGGCCTTGTACGCCAACGGTTCGCAGAACGAGCCACAGAAACCACCGATCGTCGGTCATTGCGCGTTGCTGCCACCCCGCGAGGTAAAAAACTGCTGTTGGCGGGCCGAAATCGGCGCGTTCGAGCACTAGCAAAACGTCTTGAGAATCTGAGCGAGAGCGATCTAATTGTCTTGCAGAAGGGAGCCCAATTACTCGGCCAAATCTGACTTAGCGCCTTTTGAATCCGGAGCCGACGTCTGGCGGGGCACCAGGGGATCGGCCTTCGAGCCAACGTGTCATTCATTCGGTACCTGCTCCTCAGTCCAGAACACACGGCCTTCCGTTCATCAGGAATTGCAGTCCAAGCGTGTGACGATAGAAGGCAGTTGCACGTGCGATGTCCTTTGCAGGAATGGCAACCTGCAGGACGCCATTCAGCTCACTTGGCATGTTTTGGCTCTCCCTTCGCCAGGATTTCTTGCACCTTGACGGTGCCGCAATCAAAGCGTTTCAAATTTCAGTTTCCGGCATACATCAGCGCCACCGACGACCGCCCGTGAGCACAATCATCTGGCGCAAATGCCCGGTTTTGGCGGGGAACTCTCGACGACGAAAACATTCCCGTAAACATCCTCGAACCTGGACTCTGACACACGCCACGAATGATCGATCTCAGACCGTCATCTCCTTTGACGTTGTTGGTGACGACTCCTAGTCCATTCCGGTTTTCGATATCACTTTCCGTGAGACTCTTCCAAGATCCGACAAAGGCCGAACAATGATCGGGGAAGTGCCCGGCTTTGGCCGGGAACTTTGGACGACGAAGACGTTTCCATAGAGGTCCTCAAACATCGCCTCCGTGACGCCCCAGACCTGGTCCACGGGGGTTTCGACAAACTTAACGCCGCGTTTCAACGCGAGGTCGTAAAACTTGCGGCAATCTTCTACTTCGAAGACCCACCTCGTTTCCTTGCCAACGCGAGCTTTGTAGTTGTGGATGGAATCGCTCGGAGAAAAAGGTTTGGCAATTTCAAGAATGATGCCAATGTCCCGTCGTCCCCGGGGGGCAACGACGAGCCACCGCTTCGCTTTCTTGTTCGCTGCTGCTTTTCCTACCCGCAGAGGATCCGAGGCTGTCACGCCCGGTGAGAACGTGCCTTCCTCCACCTTCTCCAGACCGAGAACGTTCGTGTACCAATTCAACGCCTCATCGTAATCGCGAACCACGATCGTGACATATCGCACGCGAACAATCCCGAGATCTCTGTTCTCCGACTGAGACAACGCGATTCCTGGCAGCAATACGACTCCCAGCAACAGAACCGTAATCCTGAAGCAGTGTTGGCTGGTGATCATTCTTTCCTCGCTTTCGATTAACTCTGGCGCTTTTCGAATCCATCCGTTTACGTTTACCGGTCGGCGATCCTGTGTTTCTTACTCAATCGGCTAACGTGCTAACCGCAATTCAGGAAACCCTAATTAACCCAGCTTGTTCGAGAGGACGAACTGATTGCCGTCGACGTCCTTGAAGATGGCCAAGGTTCCCCAAGCCTCCGTTTTTGGCTCGGCGGCGAACTCGACGCCTTTGGATTTCAACACTTTGGATGTCGCCACTACATCGTCACACCAGAACGTTAGCGGCTGAAAACTACCGATCCGATTCTCATGACCTTCCGGCGTAAACAGAGCCAACTTCGATTCCGCGCCGGGAATGAGAAGCTCAATCCAGCGCTGCCTGGGAGTGAACGGTTGGTCCGTAAGAACTTTGAATCCCAATTTCTCTGTATAAAACTTCAGTGCGGCGTCCTGATTGCGAACAGGAATACTGGCGACGCTGATTCCACGAATCATGTGGTTCCTCCTCGTGAAACGCAGCCTAACTTGCACGGCCCGGCTGTTGCAATCAGCCAGAGACTGCTATAGTAATAGTCGGTATAGGAATGATCTCTGTGGATGACTACGTCATCGACGTCTTGATGCGCGATTTGGTCGCTCATGATCGCCGGCCCGTCAGTTTCTTGGTGTACCTGTGGCTTGCGAGGGAACAACAGCGTGGCGCGCGAGCCGTTCAGGTGAGTTATCGAGAGATGGCGGAATCCGTCGGCGTCTCCAAAAGTTCCGCACAAGCAGCCGTGAATTGGCTCGTGCGACGCAAACTGGTTACGGTCACGAAGAAAACTTCGACGGCGATTCCTTGTTACACGGTACTGCGTCCCTGGACTACGGGCGGACAACGCTCGCGGTCGGCTTCAAGCACACTCTAAGTATCCGCTTGTATTCAATGGATTGTTGAAACGTAACCCGTTAATTTGTAGTTGAAAACGGCAGAGTCCACGGCGGGGCACATGATCTACTGGGAAGCGATGATATCCGACGTACCCGCTCGCGCGCGCATCCGCGCCTCGTCGCGCTGTTGCCGGAGGTCATCGAAGCGCTCATCGCTGGTAACGTGGAGCGCATTTCGCTCATGACTGGTTTTTCATTCCACCAAACACGAGTCATTAGTCCCGTCACGCAAGCCCGCAAGACCTGGTCCGGCTGGACCTCGATACGCAAACAATATGGCGCTGGGACGAGAGGCGGCGGTTTTCCACACTTCGGCTTTCATTATCGCCCGCAGTTTGTATTGATTCTGCTGGGGTTGCACAATTCGGATTTCTTGTCACGACCATTTTTCCCTGCCAAAGTTCAGCAAGAGTGCAGCAAGTGAAATTAAAGAACTGTGCTAAGCTGTTGGAAACACTCGCCGGAGAGGTGGCTGAGTGGTTTAAAGCACCGGTTTGCTAATTCACCCTGGTTGCACTCGGAAGCCCTCATTTGCGGTCTATTGTTCAGCAAGTGTTCAGCAGACTTCTCCTGCCTCAGCGCGGACAGAAGTGCAACGCTTCCCCCTTTGCCGAAGACTCTTTCGACGGCGTGGCCGATCCCGTCATCACATCCAACCCAGCCGTTGCCCATGTCGGGGGTCGCAATCGCTTCCGAGCGGCCAGCCATTCGTCCAGAATCGGCGGATTCGCTGCGCGCCGAAGCTTCTCAGATCGGAGTCAATCGGTAAACACAAGCGCGTTTGTCGGTACTAATCCGACGGACGAACCGTAACTGTCGCGGTAGGGACGACCATCACTGATCGCCCCCCGCACAGATCCGTACGAGCGCGTCTACGCATACGGCTCTTACGAAGGATGAGTGGCGTAG
>WNFF01005945.1_pt1 | contig 15801 bp, 8 predicted proteins | sample 5400441 | NCBI WGS metagenome assembly WNFF01 (sample SAMN13153345, study PRJNA577476) | soil metagenome | isolation source: 120 cm saprolite under Douglas fir tree site 2 hole 3 replicate 1 | place: USA:California | collected 2015-04-18 | reverse complement strand
CGCACCGGACGCTGCCGCGTTTGTAGCTTGGATACGAGCACCGGACGCTGCCGCGTTTGTGGCCTGGATACGGGCGCCGGACGCCGCTGCGTTTGCACCCCGGATGCGAGCACCGGACGCTGCTGCGTTTGTGGCCTGGATACGGGCGCCGGACGCCGCTGCGTTTGTAGCCTGGATACGAGCGCCGGACGCTGCTGCGTTTGTGGCCCGGATACGAGCACCGGATGCTGCCGCGGTTTCAGCCTTGATGACGTCGCCGGACCAGGCTGCATCCTGTCCGCCCCCAAACTCCCGTTCGTAGAGGCGTCGGGTCTTCTCGGCTTGCACTTCCCTTTCTTCGATGTCCGCGGAAGTGAACTCGCCGATATGAGGAGCATGATGCAGGTAGTTGCCGAACACTTCCTGGCAGTCCTCGGAGTACTTGATGGTCTGCAGGATGTGTGTATGCCAGAACTCGTCCACGTCCTCGCTCAACAGGATGTCTTCGGCGTCGTCGGGGTATTTCGCCAGCATGGTCAGATAGGTCTTGTACGCAATTTCGATGCTGTCGGCGTATTCGCGCGTCCAGCCTTCTCCCCGCACGGGGTCCATCACTCTGATTTTGACGGTTTCAAGATCAAGCGCTTGTATTGCGGCAATGACTTGCCCTACGGGTCTTGCGGTCAATTGTGCGTTCACTTCGTTGCCTCCTGTAACACTGAATGAATAAAACGGGGCGGAATCGGCGATCGCGTTAGGCCAGCTCAACTCTTCCCCGCGGCTCAACAACGTCTGGATTCGATTTGTCACGGCGCGCTCATCATGAGCGGGGTCAGGGCCATTCGGAATTGGGCGATTTCCTAGCTCGCGCTCGAAATACCCTAGGGATCCCCTAAGGCAACCCCTGTCAGGTTTACCCGACATGGCCCGCCGGCTACGTCTGGTCGGCCCGAGGCCCCGCGAAGAAATCCGAGGGAGCGCGAAAACCTGGCCGTCGCCCGTAAGAAACGGAAAAGGCCGGGCTGCTCCGGCCTTCGTCTAGAGTTACCCCTGCGATTGTTGAAAAGCCAGTGCTAGCCCGTTTTCAGGGCAAGCCTGGTCTCGTTTTTTCAGGCGGCGTTGCGGCCTGGATTCTGGCCCCGAGGTCGGAGTCCGCCATTGCCGGGTCAAGCTCTTCTCCGAGGTTCTACGACATTCAAATTCGGTTTCTGGGAGTGGCTTTTCAGCAGTGCCGTCACCTCTTCCGCGGGGAGCGGCTTGCTGAACAGATAGCCTTGCATCTCATCGCAGTCGTTGCTGCGCAGGAAATCCTGCTGTTCCACCGTCTCGACGCCTTCGGCCACCACTTTCAGCCGCAGGCTGTGCCCGAGGGCGATCACGCCCTTGGTGATCGCCATGTCGTCGGCTTCAGTCGGAATGTCCTTGATGAAGGAGCGGTCGATCTTGACGCAGTCGATCGGAAATCGCTTCAAATACGCGAGCGAGGAATACCCGGTGCCGAAATCGTCGATCGAGAGGGCGATCCCCATGGCCTTCAGCTTGTGCAGCGTCTCGGCCGCACCCTCGGGGTTGTGCATCACCAAGCTTTCGGTGATTTCCAGCTCAAGGCAATCCGGGGTCAGGCCGCTCTGAGCGAGGGTCCTGGCGACGTCGCTGACTAGGGTCTTTTGCGAAAATTGTCGCGCGGAGAGATTCACCGCGACGCGCATCGGCGGAATGCCCTGTTCCCGCCAACTCCGACTCTGATCGCAGGCGGTCTTCAGGACCCATTCCCCGATCTGGACGATGAGCCCGGTTTCCTCGGCAAGCGGAATGAACTGCGCTGGCGAGACCATGCCCCAATCGGGGTGCTTCCAGCGTATCAGCGCTTCCACACCGGCGATCGCGCCGGTGCGCAAATCGAGCTTGGGCTGGTAGTGCAGCAGAAACTCGTTGCGCTCGATCGCGCGGCGCAGACTGGATTCCATCGCCAGGCGCTCGAACGTGTGCTTGTTCATCTGCGCCGAGTAGAACTGGTAGTTGTTGCGCCCCTGGTCCTTGGCGCGGTACATCGCTATGTCGGCATTCTTGAGTAGCGTCTCGGCGTCTTTCCCATCCTCGGGGAAGGTGCTGATGCCGATGCTTGCGGACATGAGGAATTCCTGTCCCTCGAGGAAGAACGGCCTTGCCAGGCCGGCGAGTACCTTTTGGGCGACTGCGATCGCATCCTTCGGCGCCGTGAAATTTTCGACCATGACCACGAACTCGTCTCCGCCGAGGCGTGCGACCGTGTCGCTCTCGCGCAGGCATTCGGAAAGCCGTTTCGCGCTGTCCTGGAGCAGGCGGTCTCCGGCGCTGTGTCCAAGTGAATCGTTGACGACCTTGAAGCGGTCGATGTCGATGAACATCACCGCAATGCCGCGGCTGTAACGCGTGCCCTGGTGCAGCGCGTGGCGCAGCCGCTCGTTGAACATGGTGCGATTGGGCAAGTCAGTCAGCGAATCGTGTGTGGCGATGAACCGCAGCTGATCCTCGGCAAGTTTGCGCTGGAAGGACTGTCCGATTTGCGCGCTGAGAGAATGCAGCAAATGTATCAGCGCTTCCTCGGAGCGGATCGCCTGGGCGCTGAACAACTCGATGACCCCGAAGGTTTTTCCTGCCGATGTGATCGGGAGAGCGAGCACCCCATGCAGCCCCGCCTGCAAGGCGGCCTGCATCCGGCTGAACCCCAGCTCGGAGCCGATGTCCTCGACAAAAAGCGGTCCGCCCTTCGCCCAAGCGCGCCCGGGCAGATCCACGCCCGACGGAGCCGACATCTTCTTGGTGAGCGCGAGAAATTCCCAGATCGCGGGACTGCTTTCACCCCAGGAGGAGGTACACCGCAGCAGCGCACCTTCCTTGTCCTGGCCCCAGTAGGCGCCGCACTCCCAATTCAGCCCCGCGCACACGGTTTCGATGATCTGCGGCATGACTTCTTCCGGATCGGTGGCGCCCGCGATCAGCTGGGCGACGCCGTGCTCGACCTGCAGGCGAACGGCAGCAAGCTTGCCCTCCGTGATATCCCGCATGGTGCCGTACAGGAGTGTTTTTTGATCGTGCTGCTCGGGTTGGGCGATGGTGTGTACCCAGCGGATTTCTCCCTTCCCCGAAGAAATGCGATGATCGATTTCGCATTCTCGTCCGGTCTCGGTCGCGCCTTTCAGCGTCTGCTCCAGGGCCGCTCGGTCCTTTTCGTGCACCCGGCCGACCAGGTCGTCGTACTGCGGGGATGCCGGCGACGGTTGCACGCCGAGGATCCGGTAAGTTTCCTCTGACCACGTCATGATCCGGGAGACCGGATCCAGCGACCAGTTACCCAACTGAGCAATACGCTGTGCTTGCGCCAGGCTCGCTTCGCTTTCGCGCAGATCCTTCGTGATCACGTTAGCCATCTCGACCGCGCGGCTGCGCGACGACGCCATCGAGTAGAACACCGCGAACAGGAGGAAGCTCGACAGCAGGCCGCCTGCGAGCACGAGCCACGGCAGGGCCGCGTCGACGCTGCCGATCACCGTTTTGGTTGGGGTGCTGAAATGAACCTCCCAAACCCGCCCCGCCACTTCTATTGGGAGCACAGTCATGAAAGAGGAATCTTCGCTGCCCGAATCGGCAACGATATCCACGGTTTTGAACAGGTCCTTGCTGTCGAATAAGAGGCGATCGGCGCTAGCGGTATGCCTTGCGGCCGCATAACTCTCCGCCGGACCCGCTTCGTAAAGCTTGAAGCGCATGAATTCCAGCGCGTGCTCGTCCAGCACGCCTTGCATCAGTTCCTTGACGCGGAATCCTGCGCCGACCGAACCGAGATAAGCTGCGCGCCGCTGTTCCACGGTCTCCACAGGCATGCCGGACCGGTACACCGGTAGCCGCATGGAGAGGCCCTTGGAGCCCTCTTTCCCCTTGATGCGAAGCAATTGGCCCGAAGACGTCAGCTTGCCGCTGTCACGGGCAGAGGCCAAGGCATCTGCAATGCTGCGCGGATTGGCCGCCGAAGGATTGTTGGAGATGTCCAGCCCGAAGACGGATTCATTTCCCGCCATCGGTTCGACAAAAGTCAAGACGTAGTACTCCGGCCGGTTGCCGGGAGGAATGACCGCGAATTTCGGATAGCCGCGCGGATCGAGGCTTGTGTCCTTTCTTACGCGCGCCTCTAATCTTGCCTTGGCTTCGTGAGGAACCCATTCGGCATAGTTAAAGGTCCAGAACCCGGGGTAGCGGTGCGCCAGTTCGAGGCCCGTTACATAGCGGTGAAACTCCGTGCGCGAGACCGAAGACGCGCTGAACATCGCCCTGAGTCCGTACATGACGTCGGCGTAGGAGTGGATCCGCGCCTCGATCACATGCTGCGCATCGCTCGCTTGGCGCTCGAAGCGTAGCTTCGCTTCACGCTCGATGTTGTCCCGTATCACGAAGAACAGCACGGCCGAAACCGCGATTCCGATAATCAGCGCAACCGCGGGAACAAGCGTCTTGCTACGCTGCACGCGCGTTTCGTTGTCCTGGACAGGAGGGGGCATTTTCTTTCCGTTGACCAAGCCTTCGAGAAGGGTACATGATCCGCCACACGGGGTCGCGAGACATTGGAGATTCTTGAATCCGGGATCGAAATACCCTGGAGCCTCTGAGGTGCCCCTGTAGGGTTTACCCGATCGGGTATACCCTCTTGGTTCCGTGCCTACTCACCTACCCGGGGGCTGCCGAGCCGGGCCTCGATATCGGGTAAGCGCGCGGCGTTGACCCCGGACGCGCGTCGGCTCAGCGGATCAGGATCGCCCGGTAGTCGTTGACGTTGGTCCGAGTCGGTCCCGTTACGACAAGGCCCTCGAGCCGCGAGAAAAACCCGTACGCGTCATTGTCGGCGAGCAGTTTCCTCGCGTCGAGCCCGAGACGAGCGCCGCGCGCAAGCGACTCGGGCAGGAGTACCGCACCCGCATTGTCTTCCGACCCGTCGATGCCGTCCGTGTCGCAGGCAATGGCGTAGACGTTCGGGATGCCCGCGAGCTCTATTCCGAGGGACAGCAGGAATTCGGTGCAGCGGCCGCCGCGCCCGTTGCCGCGTACGGTGACCGTGCATTCGCCTCCGGAAATCAGTGCGACCGGCGGCTTCATCGGGTCACCATGTCTTGCGATTTGCCGCGCGAGCGCTGCGTATACTTTCGCCACCTCGGACGCCTCGCCCGTCACGCTGTCGCCGAGGTTCATGGTTTGAATCCGATGCAGATGGAAAAATTCCTGCGCCGCCCGCAGCGCATGCCGTGCCGTGGCGATAACGCGGTTTTCGACGCGCGAAAATCTTTCGTCCCCGGGTTTGGGTGTTTCCGGAATTTCGCCGCGCGCGCCCCGCTCCAGGTGTTCCATGACCGCAGGGGTGGCATTGACACCGTGGCGACGAAGAACTTCGAGCGCGTCGCGGTATGTCGTCGGGTCCGGCGCACACGGACCGGAGGCGATGTCGGTGGGATCGTCGCCCGTAACGTCGGAAATGATCAGTGCGAGCACGGGTGCCTTGCATGCAGCGGCGAGCCGGCCCCCTTGAATCGCGGAAAGGTGCTTTCGCACGGTGTTCATGTCCTGAATCGGAGCACCGCTGCGAAGCAGTTCCCTGGTCGTTGCCTTCAGCGCTTCCATGCCGACGGCCTCGACGGGAAGGCTGAGCAGCGCCGAGCCGCCGCCGGATATGAGAGCGATGAGCAGGTCGCTGGTCGCAAGGCTGCCGACCCGTTGCAGAATCTCTTTCGCGGCGGACTCGCCCGTCTCGTCCGGAACAGGGTGTCCGGCTTCGATGACCCTGATGCGGCGTGTCGGTAGCCCGTGTCTGGGCCAATGCTGTTCCACCGCGACGGCCATCGAGGCGGCGGCCTTGCCCGCGCCGATCACGAGCGTTCTGCCCGACGGCGGATGGGGAAGGTGACTCGGAAGGATCTTGAGCGGATCGGCAGCGGCGATCGCGGCCTGAAAGCTTTGTGTGAGCAGCTGTTTCGGATCCATGCGTCGACTCTAGCCTTAATGGGCGGCGATCCGGGCCGCTTTACGCGTCCATCATCTCGAGCATCGACTTGAACAAACCGCTTTCGGGGTCGCTGACCTGGTCGAGCACGGTGAAATGATTTTTCCCCGGGCAAGGTATGTCCGTCTTGCGCAGCTTGCCCCATTTTTCCCCGATGAGCCTGTTCTGCATGTGGAATCCCTCGTTTTCCTCCGCGCCCACCGCGGTATAGAGGGGGGCATCTGTGGCAGGCGGGAGAAACGCCGGGCTTACTTTCAGCGCGGATCTCCCGTCGAGGCGCACATCACAATTCACCGAGGGTACCTTGACGATCTCCGTCAGGTCGTACAAGCCGCTGATGGACATCGCGGCGCCGACGACCTTCTTCGGCAGGTCTGGCGAGTAGTCCGGCCAGCGGCAGCAGAGCATCATGGCGGCCAGATGCCCCCCTGCGGAATGCCCGCAGAGGTGGACTCGGTTGGCGGGCGCGCCGAAATTCTCGCCGTTACGGTACAGCCACGCGCAGGCCTGAACCATCTGTATCACGATGTCTTCGATTCGCACCGCGGGGCAAAGAGCGTAGTCGGGCACCGCGACCGTGATCCCGGCCTTGGCGAGCGCCGGCGCGACGAACGAAAAGCGCTTCCTGTCGAGCGAACGCCAATATCCGCCGTGGATGTACATCAAAAGCCCCCGGCTCTTTCCCTGGGCGCGGAAGACGTCCATTTTTTCGGCTTCGCTCGGGCCGTAAGGCATGTCCAAGTAGCAGTCGAGGCTGGCGCGGGCCCGCTCCGATTGTTCTCCCCAGCGATCGAAGATCTCCTGATAGTTCTTGACTACGAGCCGCGGATTGTAGAGAAGGTCGTAGTTTGTCTTGTCCGCGTTCATCTTGCTGTTCCGGAGAGGCGGTCTCGCCGTGGTTCAGGGCGCACGACCGCCTACGCGCGTGGAAACGCGGCGGGCTTCGCTGCTTTCGGGTGAATTAGAACGCCTCGCGCCAGAGATCGAGCGCCTGTTGCACCGGGCGGTCCGAAAAACTGAAAAGCACCGCCTGTTCGTCGGCTTCGAGCCCATAGCGCAGCCAGGACGGGCAGACGAATACGTCCCTGGGCCCAAAGGCGAGCGTCTCGCCTGCGAAACGGCAGCGGCCCTTGCCCTCCACGACTGCATACACCGTGGAGTCGGTCGAGCGATAGTCCTTGCCCTTGAATCCCTTCGGGAGAAGTTGCATGAAGGTACCGATGGTCGGCATCGCCCAATCGCCCGTCACGGGATTCGTATATTGCAGCTTGTGGCCCCAGCAGGGGTGTGCGTCGTGAGCCTGCCCGAGCGTCTGGAGCGCTTGGCGGGTGCGCTCGTACGGATACCAGAAAAGCGGCGAGGTGCGGCTCTTCGCCCTGTACTCCACCGGTTTCATGGTGTTGCCGAATTGCGCGAGGTTGTCGCCTTCGGTGCGGCCGGTATGCTGAGTTTCCTGCGGTCCCTTTTCCATGAACTGGGCATCGAGCAATTCGACGAGCGGGACGTCGAGGCCGTCCAGCCAGACCATCGGTTCTTCCGAAGGGTTGCCGTGGTCGTGGAAAGTCCACGATGGCGTGATGACGAAATCTCCCACGCTCATCGTCACTTTCTCACCGTCTACCGCGGTGTAGGCGCCGCTGCCGAGCAAAATGAAGCGCAGCGCGGATTGCGAGTGCCGATGCAAGGGCGCAACCTCCCCGGGCAGGATTAGCTGCAGTCCGGCGTAGAGGCTGTGGGTAATGCTCGAGCGGCCCCGCAGCCCGGGGTTTTCCAGCACCAAAACGCGTCGCTCGGCCTCCTTTGCGGTGATCAGTCGGCCGGCCTCCTGGATCCAGGGCCACATCTGATCCCATTTCCAAAGATGAGGCTTGCACGGTGTGCTGGGCGCGGCGGTGATGAGGTTGTGCAGCACCTCCCACAAAGGCGTGACATTGGCTTTGTCGATCTTGTCGTAGAACGCCTTGCGGTTGGCGGCGACGCTGGATTGCAGCACTGCGGACATCAGCTTCTCCACACCCCAGACGGGGTCGAGAAACGATTTTCCGCCAAAGGTGGCGACTGCGGCAACCTCAGGCGTCGGTGTCGGGGAAAGTGGGCTATGGCCCACTTATATGACAGAATCTGCACAACGATACCTGCGCATTGTGTCTTCCTCTTTTGGCATTCACTCAGAGTCGATCTTGGTCGGCTGGAGAGGTTTTTTATATTAAGTATGTGATAATAATACTAATTATGACTACATTTACTATGTGAGCGCGCGCTCGCACATGTGTGGAAAGTGAAGCTGCGGGGATGTGGGACATGTCCCACTACAGCTCCCACTTTCGCGATGGGCGAAATTGTGGTTGACCCTCGCCGCTCGGGCATCCTGTAATAGCGTCGAAGCGGTCAGTCGCTCATCGCAGGGGAAAGAGGAGGAATGACGTGACGGCTGAGCAGTTGTTGAGCGAAATTGCGGATTACTGCAGGCGTGTCGGCATGGCCGAGTCGACCTTCGGGCGGCGCGCCGTAAACGACGGGAAGCTCGTGAGCCGGCTGCGGATCGGCGGGCGCGTGACTATGGAAACCGTGGAGCGCGTGCGCACGTTCATGTTGGAGCATCGATCGATCGAGACCCGTGGCTTGGTGCGGCTGCGGTCCTCGGCCGGTAGCCTGGCCGGCGCCGGAGGTACGGTAACGGATCAAGCAGGGACCCAGCTTGTCGTTCCCTCCGGGGCGAAGGACGAGTCGAAGACCAACTTCCGTTTCTACGACAACCGCCAGAAATACCTGCTGTTCGTCAACACTTGCAGCGAGAAGTGGGTGGTCGCGCAGCGCGTCGGCATGGAGCTCGCGAATATTCATCCACGGCCTCCCGCGGTCAGGGTGTTCGATGCCGGTGTCGGCGACGGCACCGTGCTCGCCCGCGTCATGCGCGCCATGCACCAGCGCTATCCGACGATGCCTTTCTACATCGTCGGCAAGGAAATCAGCCTGGAGGACGTGCGTCTCGCTCTCGACCGCATGCCGGACCGCTTCTTCGAGCATCCGTCGACGGTGCTCGTCATGACCAATCTCTATTACTCGGAGGCCCCGTGGCTCGCGCCGAAATCGGTCACGGCCGCCACCAGTCTCGTCTGGAAAGAGGTCGCGCTCACCGGAGCGACCTCGAGCGAGTTCGAACGGCAGATCATCGAGCTCCAGCCGTTCCTGAACGAGCACTGGCGCGCGTCGGTGAGCAAGACGAGCGGAAACCCAGCCTACGCCAAGCCGGTGGTGCTGGTGTTTTACCGGGAAGATCACAAGTTCCTGCTCGACCAGGTGTTACCGCGCCGCGGCGTCGCGGGCGCCGACTACGATCTGGTCATCGCGTCGCAGCCGTACCGTGCCCGAGCCTCGGCGGAGTTCAAGGCGTCCAAGGTCCTGGCGCCGCTGGCTCGGAGCCTTGCGCCGGGCGGCCGCATGATCGCGATCCATTCCCACGGGCGCGACCCGGGGCTGGAGATCGTGCAGCGCATTTGGCCGGGAGAGAATCCGTTCCAGGCCGATCGCCACTCGCTTCTCAAGGCCACCCGCGCCGAGCTCGGGGCTGACGGCCGCGACCTCAACTTCAACGCCTACGCCGACAACCGCTCGATATTCCGCTTCGAGATGCACACGCTGCCGGAGGAAATCAGCGACGCGATCGGCACCTCTACCCTGCTCGCCGCGTGGAACGCCGCCGTTTACGTGGCGCAGATCGAGGATCAACGCTTAGGCGAGGTCATGGGGGACCGGGGCTACCTCGAAGCCACGCAGGAGGTGCTGCGCCGCCACAGGGGGCTCTGGTTCCTCGACGAATCCTACGTGATCTCGCGCAAGCGCGACTGACGCCATGCAGGCGGGCTTCATCATGGAACATCACTTCGCCACCCGACTCGTGCCCCCATCGCCGGAAGACGAGCGCAGAAACATTCAAGCTCTGCTCGCCGGGGCCTCGCTCGAATTGTCGTCGCGGGACCGTGCAGAGATCGACGCCTGCGCTGACCTCCTGGAGCCGGGGACGGCCGTCACCATCAGCATGCCGCCGGGACAAACCTATCACGGGATCGTGGCGTTGGCGACGCGCCTGAGACGCGCCGGCTTTCGACCGGTTCCGCACGTCGCGGCACGCCGGATCGCCAGTCGCGACGCGCTCGACGAATACCTGGCGCGCGCGGCGGGCGAGGCGAGCGTCGACAGCGCTCTGGTGATCGGCGGAGACAGCGACCGGGCGAGCGGGCCGTTCGAGTCGAGTCTCGGCTTGCTCGAGACGGGCCTGTTCCAGCGGCATGGCATCGTCCGTGTGGGCGTGGCGGGTTACCCCGAGGGGCATCCCAGGATCGCAGCTTCTGCGCTCGATGCAGCGCTGGTCGCCAAGAAAGGCCTTGCCCGGAGTGCCGGCATCGATCTGCAGGTCGTGACGCAGTTCTGCTTCGAGTCCGAGCCGGTGCTCGTGTGGGCGGCGAAGATGAAGGGGCACGGATTGCCGGTGCGCGTCGGACTTTCGGGTCCGGCGAGCCTGCCGCGCCTGCTCCGGTTTGCGGCGTTGTGCGGAATCGGGAATTCGGTCCGCGCGCTGAAGGCGCGACCCCAGGCGATTACACGCCTTCTGGTCGAAGCCGGCCCCGAGGCCGTCGTGAGGGACATCGCGCGTTCGGGCGGCGCGCCGATCGCGGGAGTCCATTTTTTTTGCTTCGGGGGCCTCATGCGCACCGCCCGCTGGCTGCGAGCGGTGCGGGAAGGGCGGTTCGAGCTCACTCCCGACGGGGGTTTTAGGGTCGGCGCGGCGTAGCGCGCGGCCGCCGCGTCAGGCGACAAAGCTCACCAATCCCATAGAGCGAGTTCCACAGCGTCGAGCGCTGCCCGCGCTTAGGCGGGTAGGGCAGAATACGCGCGATGGACACACAGGCACTCATCGTCGGCGGCGGCCCGGTCGGCCTTACGCTCGCCATCGATCTCGGCAGGCGCGGCGTGCGCTGCACGTTGATCGAGCAGAAGGAAGCGCCGCAGTTCCTGCCGAAGATGGAACGATGCAATGCGCGCACGATGGAAATCTTCCGGCGCATTGGCATCGCCGACAAGGTCCGCGCCGCCGGCCTGCGCGACGACGTCCCGATGGACGTGTTCATCATCCTCTCGCTGGCCGAGCCGCCGCTGTTGCATCTGCCCTACCCTTCGGTGAAGAGGGCGCGCGCCGAAATCCGCGCCTGCAGCGACGGGAGCATGCCGCTGGAACCGTACCAGCTCATCTCGCAGTACACGCTGGAGCCGCTGCTGAAGTCGATCGCCGAGGGGCTACCCTCGGTGACGATACGCTACGGTTGCCAGCTCGAGTCATTTACCCAGGACGAGTCCGGGGTCACCGCGCGCGTGAAGCACGCGAACGGCACGGGCGGCGCGATCGGCGCGTCGTATATGGTGGGCTGCGACGGCGGTGCGAGCACCGTGCGCAAGCAACTCGGCATCAAGCTGCGCGGCGAGTACAACTTGCTCGAGTTGCGCCAGGCGCTGTATCGCTGCGACGAGCTGTTCGAACGCATCCCGATCGGCAACGGCCCCGGCAAGGGGCGCCACTATCACGTGGCCGACGGCAACAACACCTTTCTCATCATGCAGGACTCGACGAAGCATTTCACCTTGCACGCCGTGGTCGAGAAGGACGCCGACATGAAGGCGATGTTCGAGCGTACCGTCGCAATTCCGGTGAAGTACGAGATGCTCACCTGCGCCCCGTGGCGGCAGAACCTGCTGCTGGCGGACCGCTATCGGGACGGCCGCGTGTTCCTCGCCGGCGACGCCGTGCACCTGGTCATACCTACCGGGGGCCTCGGCATGAACTCCGGCGTCGGCGACGCGGTCGATCTTTCCTGGAAGCTCGCGGCGACCCTGCAGGGATGGGGCGGGCCCGGGCTGCTCGACTCGTACGAATCCGAGCGGCGGCAGGTCGGCGAGCGCAACGTCGGCGCCTCGCGCTACGCTTCGCTCGGGCGGCGCAAGTGGCACGCGCAATACCGGCCGAACATTCGCGATAACACTCCCGAGGGCGCGGCGACGCGCGAGAACCTCGTGCGCGTCGCCGGCGTCGAGCAGCCCAAGTCGAACGAGATGATCGGCGCTGAGCTCGGCTACCGTTACGTCGATTCTCCGATCGTGTGGGACATTCCCGGCGGGCCTGAGCATCGCTTCCGCGTCTATGAGCCGAACACCTGGCCGGGCGCGCGCCTGCCGCACGTGTGGCTCGCAGACGGGGCGCCGATGCAGGACCGCATTCCGTACGAGGGGTACACGCTGCTGCGCCTCGGCCGAACGAACGCCGACACGTCGGCGCTGGAAAAAGCCCTGCGGGCCTTTGGCGCGCCGCTCGCCGTGCTCGACATGCCGGACGACGGGCCGCGCCAGGTGTACGGCCACGACCTCCTGCTGCTCCGCCCCGACCTGCACGTCGTCTGGCGCGGCAATCGGCCGCCGGAGGATCCGGGAAACGTCGCGGCAACCGTGACCGGGCACGGGGAATCCGATACTCGTGCTCAGGCGACTCTGCGCTTTTCCGGTTGAGGCCGGCGCATAAACTTCACCGGCTTCGGCCTGGGCGGCAGCGGCGCGATGCCGTGCGTCTCCAGGGACTGCTCGAGCTTGCGCCCTTCCGGGTCGGCAAGCGCCGCCTCGCGTGCCTTGCGGATCGCCTCGATACGGGCGCGATCGTCCGACAGGGCGCCGCCCTCGATGAGCGTGTCGAGGATCCTCAGGAAATTGCCCTTGGCGCGCTGGTGCGTGTCGCCGTAGCCCTTGATCAGCCTGCCGCACAGCGCTATTTCGAGCGCCAGACCCGTGTCCCGCTTCGCCGCCGCAGCGATCGCGGCCAGCCAGCGGCCGATCAGCGCCTGCTCTTCGTGCCAGCGCGAGGTGTGACGCCTGAAAGGACGCAGCCAGGCAAGCAGACGCAGCAGCAAGAAGCCGCTGACGCTGGTCGTCTTGACGTGCATGCCGACGTTGAGCTTGTTGGCGAGACCGCTCACCTCGGCCAGGCGTTTGAGCGGGCGGGCGAGAAAGCGCGGGAGCACCGCGGCGAGCTCGTCCACGCCCGGCTTGAGGAACTCGACAATGTGCACCGGCTCGTGTGGCTTCGCCCGCACCTCCTCGCGCACGCGTTCGAAGCGGCTTTTGCGCGTCTTCAGATCGGCGACACGGATCACGTCTTCGTAGCACATCCACAAGGCAAGAAAACGCCCGGTTTCGTTGGTGAGCTTGTATCCGTCCGCCGCGTGGTCGAGATTCACTATCGGCTCGAGGCGGTCCAGGTAGAGCCTCGCGTAGCCGCGGTCCTGAAAACCGGAGCAGCGCGCCGCACCCTCTTCGAGCATGGCGCGAGTCTCCTCCGGGAAGGTCTGCCTGACGCGTTCGGATCCGCTCAGGCGCTTCTTTTCCGCAGGCGTCCCGATCTCGCCCGATGCCGATCCGGCCGCGGCGTCGAAGCCCGCCGCAAAGCCCTTCAGGCTCGCCTCCGCGCCCTTGCCGCCCGCGCGGATCGCGGATTCGCAGTCGGCACGCGAGAGCGGCAGGGTGCCCGAGCCGGCGAGTGCGCCGAACATCACCGCGCTGATCACGGTGCCGGCCGCGCTTGCCTGCGCCTGCATGTCGAACAGGATCGCGCGCTTCGCAAGCGCCCGTGCCGCCTTCAGCACGACTTCGCTGTCGAATCGCCCATCACCCATCTGCATCTTCTCCGCAACGGTGTAGATGCGGTGCGTCGAGGCGATCAGGGTGGTCCGGTCGCGCGTCACGAAGCCGTTTTGCATCGCGCGTCCGGCTTCGAGCAATTCGGAGGCGACCATGACGTCCACGTACGAAGGCGCGGGCGTGAGCGTCATCACCGGTCGCTTGGCGCCGAGCTCCGAAATCTTCGCCGGATAGATCTCGACGTAGTAGGTGGTGGCGCCGGTGCGCTGGGCCACGCCGGGAATCGAGGTGCTCTGCACCGGATAGTCGCGCGCGGTCGCGGCTGCGATGATCCAGTCTGCGAGCACCCCGCCGCCTTCGCCGCCGAGAGCGGCGATCAGGATCGTGATGGGACGCTCGGGTAGCGTCATGACCTTCCTGCCTCTACCGGCTGCAGCCAGCCGATAAGGGTGTTGCGCAGCCGCGCGGCCAATCGGTCTAAAGCGTTCGGGTTCTGCACGATGTCAGCGCGGAAGAACGAGGGGCACAGAATCGCCGCGTGCGCGACCTCGCCGCACAGCCCGCAGCCGACGCAGTCGTTGTTGACGTGCGCGACCGGGTCGACCTTGAGCGGATCGCTGGCCGCCTTGATCGTGAGGGACGGGCAGCCAGAGAGCCGGATGCAGGAATGGTCGCCCGAGCACACGTCCTCGTCCACGCCGAAGCGCGTGCGTACCACGCGTTTGCCCGCCTTGAGGGCGGCGGCGATCTGCGGGCGGATACGCCGCTGGCGCTCGAGCTGGCACTCGGCGTCGGCGATGATGACTTTCAGCCCCTTGTAGGCGGAGTTCATGGCTTCGCGCAGCGTCTTCGCCATCGCGCTGACGCGGTAGGTGTAAACCGGCTTGATCCACTCGACACCGATACCCTTCAACGCACGCTCGATGCTCATGTCGCCGGATTTCCATTCGGTCTGGTGCAGCGAGGAGGGGATGTTCTGCGTGCCGGTCGCGGAGGTGTAGCCGTTCTTCATGATGACCAGGATCCCGTCGCTCTTGTTGAACACCGCATTGGCGATACCCGAGGTGAGGCCGTTGTGCCAGAAACCCCCGTCGCCCATGATGGTGACGGTGCGATTGCCGAACATGGGGGCGATACCGGAATTGGAGGCGAGCCCCAGTCCGTAGCCGAGCACGGTGTTGCCGATATTGAACGGGGGCAAAGTGGAAAAGGTATGGCAGCCGATGTCGGCCGAGATGTGAAACGCGCCCGACTCGCGTTCGATCAGTTTCATCGCCGAGAACACCGGCCGCTCGGGGCAGCCGATGCAGAACCCCGGCGGGCGCGCGGGCACGGCTCCCCCGAGCAGCTCGGCGGCGCGCCGCTTGGTTGCGCCGAGCGCGACCAGCACGCGATGAATGCTGCCGGAATCGACATCCGGGGACGCCACGGTTTGGAGCCATTTCGCGACGCCCGTGAGCACGACCTCGCCGGTGTACTCGCCCGCCGCCGGAAGGAAATCCTTCCCGTGAACTTTGGTCTGCAGGTCCGCGCGGCGCAGGACCGCGTGCAAGGCGTCCTCGAGATAGGCCGGCTGGCCTTCCTCGACCATCAGCACCGCGCGCTTGCCCGAGCAGAACGCGCTCACTTCCTCCGGGACGAGCGGGTAAGTGACGTTCAGGACGTAGATCGGGATTTTCGAGATTCCGAAGGCATCGGCAAGCCCGAGCTGCTGCAGCGAGCGCATCGCGACGTTGTACATACCGCCCTGGCAGATGATGCCCAATTCGGCTATCGGTCCCTCGAAGACCTCGTTCAGCCGGTTCTCGCGGATGAACTTCACCGCCGCCGGCCAGCGCACCTCGACCTTGTGCTTCTCCTGCGCGTAAGTCGCCGGCGGAAGCGAGACGCGGGCGAAGTCGAATTCGGGATTCTCGATCGTGTTCCTGCGCGAGAACTGCGGCGCGCGGTTGTCTTTCGCCTCGAAGGCGCCGTGCACGTGGCAGGCGCGGATGCGCAGCTCGAGCATCACCGGCGTGTTCGAAGCTTCCGACAGCTCGAAGCCCTTTTCCACCATCCTCACGATGGTCGGAAGATTCGGCCGCGGATCGAGCAGCCAGAGCTGCGACTTCATCGCAAAG
>WNFF01002233.1_pt1 | contig 15813 bp, 16 predicted proteins | sample 5400441 | NCBI WGS metagenome assembly WNFF01 (sample SAMN13153345, study PRJNA577476) | soil metagenome | isolation source: 120 cm saprolite under Douglas fir tree site 2 hole 3 replicate 1 | place: USA:California | collected 2015-04-18 | reverse complement strand
TTGCACGCTGTAGCGCATGGCGCGGTGGATCGATGGGGGCGGCACGTCTTCGCCCGGCATTAGCCGTTCCAGCGCGGCATCTACAGCGATTCGGCCCTCTTCGAAAAATGCGGGGAGATTCATCAGGTGGCGGGTTCGCCCGGTCGCGCCTTCTGGCTAGGGTTTTTCCTCGGCTTCGGGATCGAATGGCTCCGCGGCCAACTCGCCGCCAGCCTTCTTTAGCAGAATTTCCACTTTACCCTCGGCTTGTTCCAAGTGTTTCTGGCAATCGCGAGAGAGTTGCACGCCTTCCTCGAACAGTTTCATGGCCTCGTCGAGCGAAAGGTTCGCGCTCTCCAGCTTTTGCACGATTTCTTCCAGGCGCGTCAGCGAATGCTCGAAATCGGGCTTCTTCGCGGGATCTGGTTTTTTCGCCGGTGTTGGATTCACGGGGGTCATTTTTCGCTTTCGCTGCCATTGGGAACAAGAATAAGTCGGTCGCCTGCCCTGCTCGATTCGCCGAATTCTTAATTTGGCGGGCTCCAAGGCGCCGACGCGCCAAAGCCAGCGCTATCCGCCGCCGCCGAAGCGCTCTGGCGGAGGTGGCTGGCGACGGCGCGTGGAGTCCGCACGCCACGCCACAACGCCGACATGCCCGGCCTTCACGGCCAAACAGGCGAAGGACAATTTCAAACCCAGAAAACCACCACTGCGGGTCGCGAAAATCGGACGCAGGATGAAGGCAGCATTCTAATGCACGCGCGAGAACCGAAACAACCGCTTTCTGAAGACGCTGGGTTTACTGTGCCGAACCACCAGCACCTGCTAGCGGCAGGAAAATTGCGAGTAGTCCGTCACGAAGTATGCGCAAAATTCGTCGCCTTGAGAATTAAGCAGTCTATTCGGCGGAAGAGGGTAACCCATTGCAGTACGGCGCACTGGTTGCCAACACCGCCGATCGAACAAGAAACGCGGCAACCGTTGATTCGCACAGAATCACAGTAGCGGCTTGGGCCGCGGTGCTGGGGCTGTTAGAATCGGGTCACCGGAGGAAATCGTGATCGCGCTGCGATTGCTGGGACTACTGGCGCTGGTGACCGTAAACGGATTCTTCGCGGCGGTGGAGTTTTCGCTTGTCGCCGTGCGGCTTTCGCGTGTCCGGCAATTGATGGAGGAAGGAGACCCACGCGCGCGGATCGTGCTCGACTTGCTCGGACACCTTGATCGCGTCGTTTCCGGAGTGCAAGTCGGCATTACACTCACCAGTCTTGGTTTGGGAGCGCTCGGTGAGGCTATGCTTGCAACGATGTTGAGCCCGCTGGTCGCAAACATTCCGGGGCGTCATACCGTCGTTCTGGTGCACGCTGTTTCACTCGCCGTCGCATTTCTCCTGCTGACAATTCTGCACGTCGTACTGGGTGAATTGGTTCCGAAAAGTATCAGCCTGCAGCGTGCCGGACCCGTAGCTTTGCTGGTGGCGCGGCCCTTCCAGTGGTATCTGGGTGTATTTCGACCGGCGATCAATCTGCTCGATGGATCCAGCCGATGGATTCTGAGCGGATTGGGGCTATCCGGCCGGCAGAGCCACACGCTTGTGCATTCCGCCGAAGAGTTGCAGATTCAGATCCAGCAAGCACGGGAGCGCGGCTTGATCGGCGTGGAGGAAGAAAGGCTGATTCTCGGCGCCATTGAGCTGGACGGCTTGCAAGTTCGGGAGTTGATGGTGCCGCGCCCGGACGTGCATTCCATCACCGCCGACGCCGGGCTCGACGATGTGATGCGCGTGTTCGTCACGACGCAGCGCTCGCGGCTCCCGGTGTTTGAAGGAGCGGGGGACCACGTGCTCGGATATATTCACATCAAGGACATCGTGTGGGTGCTGCTGGACCGCGAGCGCCGAGCCGAGGAGGGCTGGTCCGCGCCCGAGTTCAGCGTGAGGCGCATGCTGCACGAAGTGCTCATTGTGCCGGAGAGCAAGCCAGCGAGCGAACTGCTGGCCGAATTGCGCTCCCGCCAAACCAAGATGGCCATGGTAGTGGACGAATTCGGCAGCATTCTGGGGCTTGTAACACTGGAGGACGTCCTCGAACACCTCGTCGGCGAGATTCATGATGAATACGATGTGGTGCAGAAGCCCCTCATTGTCGGGAAGGGCGCCGATGCAGCGATGATTTTCGACGCATCGCTCAGCCTGCATGATCTGGAGTCACGGTACAACATCACCTTGCCGGAAGATCCTGCCTACGCGACGGCCGGAGGTTTCGTTCTCGCGCAACTCGGGTTTATTCCGCGCGGTGGAGAAAGTTTTGACTACGAAGGATTTCGCTTCACCATCGTGGAAATGGACCGCCGTCGCGTCGCGCGAATCAAGATCCAGCGCCTGAAACAGCCGGGGGAGCCGCAGATTCCCGCATCCGCACCGGAGACGAGACCCATCGCGGAGAACGCGCGGAAAAGGGAATGATTCGACACGTCCTGCTCCGGCTCCTATACTCATTGCCCGCGCTATGGCTCATCCTCACAATGGTTTTTCTGCTGATTCACATCGTGCCGGGTGATCCCGTGCTGCAAATGCTCGGCCAGGACGCGCGCGCCGAAGATCTCGCGCAGTTGCGCCATACGCTGGGACTCGACCAACCGCTCGGTGTGCAATACGCGCGATACCTCGAGGGGCTCGCACGCGGTGACTGGGGCAGATCGCTCCGCTTTGCGGCGCCGGTGCGCCCGATCGTGCTGGACCGTTTCCCCGCCACTCTTGAATTGTCCCTGGCGGCATTGATCGTCTGCATCGCCATTGCAATCCCGGCGGGGGTATTCTCCGCCAAGCGCCGCGGCAGTGGGGCGGACCGCGCGACGTCATTTTTCACGCTGCTTGGTCTTTCGGTTCCCAATTTCGCGCTCGGGCCGGTGTTGATTCTGATTTTTTCAGTGGAGATCGGATGGCTGCCTGTTTCGGGGCGCGGCGGCCCGAGCCATCTGATCCTGCCTGCCATCACGTTGGGCGCGGCGCTGGCGGCGATCCTGACTCGCATGGTGCGCGGGTCAATGATCGAGGAGCTTTCGAGCGACTACGTGCGCACCGCTCGCGCGAAAGGCATCGCGGAGATGTCGGTGCTGTTCCGGCACGCCTTTCCCAATGCGCTGATTCCCATCATCACGATCGTGGGATTGCAGTTTGGTTCGTTGCTGGCCGGCACGATTGTCACGGAATCGATTTTCTCCTGGCCTGGGATTGGACGGCTCGCCGTGCAGGCAATTTCCGCGCGAGATTACCCCTTGCTGCAGGGCTGCATTCTGGTGATCGCTTTGTCCTATGTCGTGGTGAACCTGCTCACGGACGTCGTTTATGCGATCGTTGACCCGAGGGTGCGGCTGCAATGATGCCAATTGTAGCTCGCTGCTTTCGCGACGAGGAATTTCTTCGAGTCGGCGCAAAACCCCCGCGTCTAAAGACGCGGCCTACAACAAATGTAGAGCGAATGGGAGAATATCAACAGGGCTGATTCGAACGCGGATCCGAAAGGAATTCATGAAGCAGGAATCGCCGATTCGGCAATTTCTGAGCACGAGCGGGTTGGGCCGCTGGGGCCTCGCTGTAACGGTGTTGCTTGTCCTGATGGCCGTTTTGGCCCCGTGGCTCGCGCCTCGGGACCCTGCCGCCCAGAGTCTGCCGGAGCGCTTGCGTCCGCCTGGCGCACAGCACTGGTTGGGGACGGACGAACTGGGCCGCGATGTTCTGTCGCGCACTCTGTACGGCGCGCGAGTTTCGTTGCTGGTTGGGGTGTCGGTGGTGCTCGGGGCGGGAGTTGTAGGCCTCGCGCTTGGTTCTCTCGCCGGGTATTTCGGCGGAGCCTTCGACCGCTTCGTAAACATTATCCTGATCAATTCGTTTCTTTCGTTTCCGGGAATTCTGCTTGCCATTGCGTTCGCAGCTTTTCTCGGGCCGGGATTGGACAAAGTGATTCTCGCCCTGACGGTGACGGGATGGGCGGGGTACGCTCGGCTGGCGCGCGCGCAAGTGCTGAAGGTCCGCGAAATGGAGTTCATCCTGGCCGCGCGATCGCTTGGCGCGTCGCACGCGCGCATCCTGCTGCGCCATTTGCTGCCGAACACTCTTCAGCCAGTCCTGATCCAGGCGACGATTGGCATGGCGGGGGCGATTCTGGCGGAGTCCACATTGAGTTTTCTAGGGCTTGGCGTGATTGCGCCGACGCCGAGTTGGGGCTCCATGCTCAATGACGCGCGGAATCACCTCTTCGATGCGCCGCACATGGTTTTGTTTCCCGCGCTCGCGATTATGGCGGCGGTCATGGCGTTCAACCTGCTCGGGGACGCTCTGCGCGACTGGCTTGACCCGCGCACGCGCGCTTTCCTGATGACGATGGACCTGCCGCGGTAGTTCAACGGTGGCGCCGGCATCTTGCCGGCGATTTTGGGGGCAGGTGCGCTCGTCGCGAAAATCGCCGGCAAGATGCCGGCGCTACGAAAAACTTTTCTGGCCCCCGCGAATCACTTTCAATTGGGTACGAGAGATGGCGGGAATCCCGGCTCTCGGGCCGAGAGAAACAGATCCCGGATTTGTCGGAAATGTCAGGAGAGGTCGAGCGTAACTTCCGCGCCGCGATTCGCGCCGAGCGTGCGCGCGGCGCTGCCACGGTTTATGGCGATCTCGAGATAGCCGGCCGAACCGAAGATGGCGATGGGCTCCCCGGGAGTTCCCAAAGCAAAGGTTTGAGCGAACTTCCGGATTTCCTTGCCGCCCACAGAGAGCTTGATGGAGCCCGACTCGACCGCCGCGGCGGGAACATCTTCAGTGGTGAGATTCGTTATCAGGTTGCCGAACGCATCCACGCGCAACACCACACCCTTGACCGCCTGGCCTGCCGGCTTTGCTTTCGGCACCGCGAATCGCACGAAATCGCTGATTTCTTCCCCGAACGCTTCGGTCTGAAAGGCCTTCGAAAGCCACGCGGCGGTGGGGGCGAAGATGTCCCGGCCGTGAAAAGTCGGACTGATCGGATTCAGAAAATAGTGTTCCGCGGTGATGTGCCGGACAGTGCAGGACTCGCGATCGAAAACCATGGAGAGTACGCCGTTGTCCGGGGCGATGAAATACTGTTTTTCGCCGCTCACCAGCAGCGGGCGGCGCTGCGTTCCGACTCCCGGGTCCACAATCACGACGTGAATGGTGCGCGGGGGGAAATACCTATAGGCATTCGCAATCGAAAGCGCCCCGTCGAGGACGTCGAACGGCGTGACGTGATGATTGAGGTCCACGATGCGCACGGCAGGATTAATGTTGAGGATAACGCCCTTCATCGTGCCGACGAGGTGGTCGCTGGTGCCGAAATCTGTCGTGAGAGTGATGATGGGGTCGGGCAAAGAGTTTCTCCGCTTAAAAGATGGCTCGCAAATCGTACGAATAATTGCGGTGCGTTTTACTCCTTTCGCACGCTATCGGAGGTGACGTGCCGTGTCAAGGCGCCGTGCTCGAATTGCCACGAAGCGCGATTCCATTGCTGCCTGGAGCGGCGGACGGGGATTGAATCCGGTAGCGCTACCGGGGAGAACCTGCGGGAAATTCGCGAATGCAAAATTCCGCTTTATCACCCCCACACCAATAGATCTCGAACAAGGGCGGGTCCTGCGGAGGGACCACGTAATGTGGGTCTTGCGTGGCTATGGCGGCCTCGAGGTTCATCGCGACGATTTTATTTCCTGGTAAGGCTCGCACACGGAATTGCCGCGTCGCGGGCTCGTAGTTCCCGTAGCTGAAACATCGCCCAATACATGCGCGATCCACGATATGGTTGCTGAGAAGCTGAATATTTGCGGGCCTCCGGAACGTGGATATTACGCGGCTGCCGGGTGGAAGATGACTGACCAACTGTTCAGCCTGCCCCTCCATGCGAACCAGCGTGGCTGTGTCCTTGTAGAGAAATGAGAAATAAATGATCGCTACGGCTGAAAAGCCGATCAGATGCCACTTGCGAGGTCTTGCGGCTCCAAGCAGGCAACAGCCAAAAATTGCACAAATGGATGAAAGGCGCGGAGTCAGCAAGGTCAAAGGAGCGGGAGAGGATGAGGTCCCGACGGCATCGGGGAGCATCGAAACTCCCAGGATTGCGACGATGTACAACTGGAGGGGCAGAGCATAGGCAGACGAGGTGGGAGGCTGATCGCGCTTCCAGAGGATATCGGTCAACAGAGACGCGATCGAGAACGCAAGTAAAAGGCGCGTCGGCAGAAGATACCTGGGCTCAAACAAAAGCAGCTGATTTGAGCCATTCGCCGCCAGTCCGGGCAACGATGCGCTGGGTCCGGGGAGATACTTCATCAGATACCACGACACGAGCGCCAGGAGTACGGCGCAGGCCGAAACCAAGAGAATCTGGGCACGACCTGGGAGATGTTCGGCGATCACGATGTAACCGGCCGCCGCAATCAGCCAGGCGAGTCCGAGAGGATGAGCCATCCAAATAAACGGCGCGAATGCCAGCGCCAGGAAACGCTCAGCCCCCCGGCCGCGCCAGAAAATCGCCAAAGAGAAAAATGACAGGGCGAGTGAAATATAGAAATTAAGAAACCCCGCCTGGAATGTCCAGCCGTACGCCAGCGTCGCAAGAACTGGTGCAAGAAACCAAGGTGCGCGGCGCGTGCAGGCTGCAACCAACGAGAATTCTCCCCAAAAGAATAGAAGTACGGCGAGAGAGACCGCGATTTTTTCCGCTGCCGGCAAACCGAAAATGTTTCCCAAATTGCTCACAGTGATGTCGAAAAGCATGTTGCTCCACTGGCTGGCGATCCATAAACCAGGGGCTTGGCCGCGTTCTATAAGTTGCGCAAGCCAAGCATTGTACATATGACTGTCAAGATCCCCCGCTACAATGTAACGATGCCAGAAGCACGGTCCCAGCAAGAGAGCGGAGATCAAAGTCAGCGCCAGCCAGTGCTGGCGGACGAATTGAATAGAGATCGACAACACTGACGCACGCGAGTGCAAGTCCGGGAGCGGGGGTTGCCCTGCATCAGCCGGGATCGGCGCGTTTTCTTCGGTTTCCGTATGCATCATGACTTGAGTAGAATCCAAGGATAGCAGTTGATGCGGTCTCTCTTGTTGTTTGAGATCCACCCGTGTCGCACAAGGGACAACATTGCGCAGGACAAAAACGACAGCGAATTGCCCTGCTCGCGCGGCTGAAGCGCGCCTTGACCGCGCGAGACGCGGACGATATTCTGAATGAGGGCGGCAACTATTTCTCTCACCAGTGCTTGGAGAACTGCGGATGAGGCGGGTTTATCTCGACCATAACGCGACGACGCCGGTGGCCCCGGAAGTTCTGGCCGCCATGCTGCCGTATTTCAGTGAAGAATACGGCAATGCGAGCTCGATCCACACATTCGGGCAGCACGCACGCGGAGCGGTGGAAGAGGCGCGCGAGTCCGTGGCCGAGCTACTCGGTGGGCGTCCGGCGGAGATCATGTTTTCGAGCGGCGGCACCGAGTCCAACAATCACGCCATTTTCGGAGCCGTGGGTGCGGCACATGGCGGCCCCAAGCATGTCATCACATCCGCCATTGAGCACAGCGCGGTTCTGGACCCGTGCAGTGCGCTGGAAAAACGCGGTGTCGTCGTGACGGTCCTGCCGGTCGACCGCGAGGGGGTCGTGAACCCGGAGGACGTTCGGAGGGCGATTCGCCCTGAGACCGTGCTGATCACGATCATGCTTGCGAATAACGAGCTCGGCACGATTGAGCCGATGGAAGAGATCGGCAAAATCGCGGCTCAAACAGGCGTGACGCTGCACACTGACGCCGTGCAGGCTGCCGGCAAGATTCCAATCGATGTGAAGAAGCTGGGCGTGCATTTGCTTTCTATTTCCGCTCACAAGCTATACGGTCCGAAGGGCGTGGGCGCGTTGTATGTTCGCAAGGGAACGCGGCTCGAACCTTTGCTGTATGGCGGGCACTCCGAGCGTGACCGCCGCCCCGGCACCGAAGACGTCAGCAGCATTGCGGGCTTGGGAAAAGCGGCGGAACTGGCCTTGACGCACATGAAGGAAGAGGGCCGGCGGATTGCCGCGTTGCGCGATCGTTTGGAAAATGGCCTCCTCGAACGAATACCACACGCCAGAGTAAACGGTTACCGGGCGCGGCGAACGCCCAACACCACGAACTTGACTCTTCCTTTTATCGAAGGGGAGTCGATGGTAATTGCGCTCGATTTAAAGGGCATTGCGTGTTCCACAGGCGCGGCGTGTTCGTCGGGTTCGGTCGAGCCGTCGCACGTCCTGACGGCCATCGGCCTGGCGCCGGAAGATGCGCGCGCGACGTTGCGACTCAGCCTGGGGCATCAGACAACGGACGAGGAAATCGATTTCGCTCTCGATACGATTCCCCCCGTAATCGACCGTCTGCGCCAGATGTCTCCCACATATAAGAGACCTGCAATCGCATGATCTGACGCTATACTATTGTGTTGAGTCGGCGTTTCGTTGATAAAGTCCGTCGCTTCGGGAAAGATTTGTGGGTCGGACCTTCAGGTCCGACAATGAGATGGCCCGGAGAAGGGCTTTTAAGCCCTGGCGTTTCAGGGGCTAAAGCCCCGGACGTTCCCGGCGATCAATGTCGGAGCTAAAGCTCCAAACCACAAACCGCAAGAATGATTTTGAACATGACTTTGGACTCGGGACACTAGCTTGATGTCCCTGTGGGAATTGGACATACGCGACAATGGAATCAAATTCAGAACAGCGTCCTTTGACGGCGGTTGCCATGAGCGGCGGCGTGGACAGCTCGGCCGTCGCGGCGATGCTTTTGCAGAGCGGATTTGCGGTTGTCGGCCTGACGATGCAGCTCTGGAACCAGCGCCGCCTGCCGGAGCTCGATCGTGAGGGCACGCACGGGCAGCGCTGCTGCTCGCTCGATGACGTGTACGATGCGAAGCGCGTCGCGCAGCACCTGGGGATGCCGCACTACGTGGTGAACTACGAGCAGCGATTCGAAGAAACCGTGGTGCAGCCATTTGTGGAGGAGTACCTTGCCGGGCGCACGCCGATTCCGTGCACCCTTTGCAACAATCACGTGAAGTTCGATCCTTTGCTCGTGACTTCGCGGCAGATCGGAGCCGACCGCCTCGCGACCGGCCACTACGCCCGGATTCGCCGCAATGAAACGACGGGCCGCTACGAATTGCTGCGCGCCGTGGATGGGGCCAAGGATCAAACCTATTTTCTGTTCGGTCTTACCCAGGAGCAGATGTCGCGGACCGACTTTCCCCTGGGCGAGCTCAACAAGAACGCAGTGCGGGAAATTGCGCGTCAAGCAGCGCTGCCGGTGGCGGAGAAGGCGGAGAGCCAGGAAATTTGCTTCGTCCCATCGGGAAACTACGTTCAATTTATCGAGGCGTATTTGGGGGAGCGTGGCGAAGCGATTCCACAATCAGAAGGCGATCTGGTGACGACAAGCGGGGAAGTGATCGGCCGGCATCGCGGAGTGCACCATTACACCATCGGCCAGCGCAAGGGGCTAGGCATCGCTGCTGGAAGACCGCTCTACGTCGTCGAACTTGACCATGCCGCAAACCGCGTCGTTGTCGGCGATGATGCGGAATTGCGCTCGGAGACCTGCGAAGTGCGCGATGTCAATTGGATTTCGTTCGCCGTCCTCGATGCGCCAGTCCGCGCAACAGTGAAGATACGTCACCGTCACGAGCCGGCGGCGGCTACCGTCGAGCCGATTGGCGCCACTTCCGCGCGCGTAAAGTTCGATGCGCCGCAGCGCGCGATTACTCCGGGGCAGGCCGCGGTATTTTATTCGGGGGACGTTGTTCTTGGCGGGGGATGGATTCGGTAGCGTTCCGACGGGAATTGCTGTCGCAGGTTAAATAAACATTCCTTCGTCCTGCTGCTCGGCGGGCTGTTCCGCGGATTGGTGTCCGTGCCGGGTGGCCCGGAAGAATTCCAGGCCGGTCTGAATGCCGCGAATGATCGCGGAAGCTTTTACAACAGGTCCCCAGACCGTATCGCGCAGGCGCGATCCGGCTTCTTCGACGGCTTCCATGGCGCCGGTCAGAATCTGATCGACATGGATGAGTTGCAGACGCAGACGCTCCATTGTCTCCGTGAGGATTCGATCGACCTTCTGCGCTTGGCCGCGCGCCAGACGAGTGAGTTCAGCGGCATCCGCAACGATGCCTGAAACGCGGGGGGAGACATCCTCCACCAGAATCTGGACTCGGGAAAGAATTGGGGTCAATCGCGCGTTTAGATCCTCGATGGTTTGCTGAACACGCGCGGCTGTGCGGCGAAGCTGGAGAAACAGCGCGACCAGAACGATCGCTTGCAAAACAACGGCAACCGCCGTCACAACCACGAAATACGGCATCCAACTTTCCATGCGGCTGCCTCGGCGCGGCTACTGCGCTTTGGCTTTCTCCCTCTGGTAGGCTTCGCGGCCCGCATCCACCGCCGCGGAAAGAGTTTCCTTCTGGCGCGACGCTGCCTGCTTGCTCCTCTCAACCAAATCCTCGGCGCGCTCGCGCAGTTCCCGCGCTTTGCGTTGCGCGTATTCGCGGCCCTCATCGGCCTTCTGCGCGAGGAATTCGCGCGTTTCTTCGCCAGATTTTGGCGCGAACAAAATTCCCACTAACGCGCCAATCCCAAGACCCACCAGGAAAAAGCTAATTTTTGATCCAACATTGTCCGGCATGGCTTGCCCCCTCGGATTCCGAAAGTAGCACAGGGTAGTAGCAGAAGCAAGAAATCCCGGGAGTTACTGTTCCGGAAGGGCGGTTGAAGATACATTTGCCAGGTGTGCGGACACACGCTCGGCGAGCGCCGGAGGCACGACTCGCGCGATCTGCTCGATACTGGCAGACCGCAGTTGTGCGATGCTGCCGAAGCGTCGCAGCAGCTTCTGCGCGGTGCGCGGGCCCACCCCGGGAATGTCTTCAAGACCCGTCTGAATCGTGCGCTTTGCCCGGCGCTGGCGATGGAATCCCACGGCGAAGCGGTGGGTTTCATCGCGGATCTGCTGGACCAAATGGAGGATTGGTGAATGGCGTTCCAGGCGAACCGGCTGATCCTCCTGCCCGAGGACGAAGATGATTTCCTCCTGCTTGGCAATACTGGCGACAGCCTGGTTGATGACTTCGAGTTTTTCCAGCGCCGCGGCCGCCGCGTGGAGCTGGCCGAGTCCCCCATCGATCAGGATGAGGCCGGGGAAGGGCTTCTTTTCCTCCTGGAGCCGGCGGTAGCGGCGTTCGATGACTTCCTGCATGCTCGCAAAATCGTCATTGCCCCATTCACCGCGAATGATGAACTTGCGATAGGCGGATTTTTTCATCCGCCCGTCTTCCCACACGACCATCGAAGCAACCGTGTCGGAGCCTTGCAGGTGGGAGATATCGAAGCTCTCGATGCGGCGCGGCGGCTCTGGCAGCCCGAGCGCTTGCTCGAGCGCCTCGACGATCGCCTTCGAATTGGGCTTCAGGACGCGAAAACGCTGCTCGAAAGAGTGGCGCGCGTTTTTCTCAACCAGCTCCAGGAAGGCGTGCTTCGCGCCTCGCTGCGGCATCAGAATTTCGACGCGGCTGCGCGGCGGCTCGAGATCTTCCGCCCGCTCGCTGAGAATTTCCTCGAGAATTGCGCGGTCCTCGAAATCCATCGGCACGTGGATGGCGCGCGGCAGATACGCGGCGTCGAGATAGAGCTGTTTGAGCAACGAGGAAAGAAATTCGGCGGGTTCGAATGTTTCGAGGTCCTCCCAGTAGAAATCGCGCCGGTCCACAACGCGGCCCCCGCGCAGGTGGAAAAGATTGACGGCCACCAGCGGAGGCTCGGCATGCCATGCGAGAACGTCGGTATCATCGCCCGCGGCGGAGGCGATTTTTTGCCGCTCTTCGATTTCGGTGAGTGTGCGGAGGAGGTCCCGGTAGGAGGCAGCTTGTTCGAAGCGCTCGGAATCCGAAGCTTCCCGCATGCGAGACTCGAGACTTTTCATCAGGTCGTGGCGGCGGCCTTCGAGAAACATTTTCGTGTCCCGAGCGGCTTCCGTGTAGCGTTCATCGGAGGTAAGCCCCGGGACGCATGGACCGTGGCACCGGCGAATGTAATACTGCAGGCAGGGCCTCGGATGCGCTCGCGTCAGGTCTACCGTGCAGGAGGGCACGCGGAAGGTCTTGTGAATGAAACGGACGATCCGGTGCGCGAGGCTGTGCGGAAAATACGGACCGAAGTAGAACGAGCCGTCTTTCACCAACCGGCGCGTGACATACACGCGCGGAAATTTTTCGAACGCCGTAAAACGGATGTACGGGTAGGTCTTATCGTCGCGCAGCAGCACGTTGAATTTTGGCTTATGCTGCTTGATGAGGTTGTTTTCGAGCGCCAAGGCCTCACGGTCGTTATCCACGACGATGTAATCGAGGTCGGCGATTTCGCGGACGAGGGAGCCGGTCTTTGCGTCCGACCACCTGGATTCGAGGAAGTACGACCTTACGCGGTTCCGTAGCGAGCGCGACTTCCCGACATAGAGAATATTCCCCAGGACGTCCTTGAATAGATAGACGCCGGCATCCGTGGGTAGATTCGCGGCTTTTTGTGCGAGTTCCATCGCGGGAGTAGAATGGCTGCGGGCTCAACGCACCGTCGCCATAGCGCTGGCTTTGGTGCGTCGGCGACTTGGAGCCCGCCAGATTTATGGTGCGCGGCGGCCAGCGCTTGGGCAACATTCATGATAGCAAAGTGAATCCTATCTGCGCAGAACATGAGATTCCCGGCTGCCACATTTTTCGTTGTCCTGTTGTTGACGAACGCCCGATCCATGGGGGCGCAACAGATTTCGCCGTCCACGCCCCCGCCACCGCCGCCGGCAGAGACGCCAACCGCGCCAGCCAAGCCCGTATTCGATCCGTTTCACGCGGAGAAGAGCATCGAGATCGGAACGTTCTATATGAAAAAGGGCAATTACGATGCGGCGATCGACCGGTTCATGGATGCAACGCATTTCCAGCCCGCGCTGGCGAGGCCCTGGAAATTGCTCGGCGAAGCATACGAGAAAAAGCATGACTATGGCAGCGCGATCGGATCCTACAAGAAGTACCTCGAGGTGTTGCCCGGCGCCGAGGACGCAGCGAAGGTGAAAAAGCGCATCGCCGCACTTGAGGAAAAAGTTGGACAGCAGGCATCCAAACATCCCACTCATTAAGTTCAACGGAGCACAAAGGCCTTTCGTGGCGCCGGCGTCCCGCCCGCGATTTTGATGGCAGTCGCCTTCATCGCGAAACGGCCGGCGAGACGCTCGCGCCACGAAGATCTGAGAACTGCAAGTTAGCGGACGTGTTCGAGGAATTTCCGCGCGCGCTCGTACTGCTTGAAGCGCTTTTCTTCGGCGCGGAATTCGGTGGAATGCGCCTGGAGTCCACACGCGGCGGCACGCAGGGGATGCTTCACGTGGAGCATCTCGTGATAGAGAATCAATTCGACGGCGTAGGAGGGCACGTCTTGGCGATCGAGTCGATTGTTCATGACGATTTGATCGAGTGAAGGATCGAAGCAGCCGAATTGCGAGCGCCAAGGGCGGCCGCTCCAGCCCAGGCGGGGGCAGCGGAGGATTCCGTCGAAATATTCGAGATTGAGCGCCGCGAACATGGGCTCAAGGTCGTGGGACGCGCCACGCGGATTGTGGGCGATGCGCCGCGCGCGTTTACGCCGGACTCGCGCGATATGGCGGCGGGTGGAATGCGCGAGTGCAAACTGGCGGTAGAGGTCACGCAGCTCAGCGGGCAGCCGCCGGCGATACATTTGCGCCAACAAAATGGCCGCAGCGGCCTCGATCACCGGTACGGGCGCGTCACGCAAAATATCGGAAAGCCGCACGTGCGCTGTTTCCTGCCGCAGGCGCATCGTATGAGCGAGATTGGCGTAGGGGTACAACTCCACCACGAAGCGCGGCGGCCGGCCTTGGCAGCCCAGGCGAGTGAAAATTCGATGAAAAATGCGGTCGGCGCCGGTGAACGTTGCGGGAAGTGGGCGTTTTCCTCTCATGCGCCCGGATCCTTTCACGACGGTTTGCGCCGCATGGGAGGCGGCGCCATTTCTTTCGAGGCCTTCTCAACGTCCTTGGCGGCGTCTTGCGTAGCCTCGATCGCATCGTCGAGATTGTCCTTGTACGTTTCTCGCTCGGGCCCTTTGGCCGCGAGGTCCTGCAGATAGGGCAGGGCTTCCTTGATCTGCGCCTGCAATGCTTTCACGCCTTCCCGGATGTCTTCCTGTTTCTCGATGCCGATATCGAGCAAGTCGGCGGCATCGTCAATGCATCCGGCATAGCTGTTAATCAAGCTGTTCACCCGGTCGGTCCGCTTCTGATCCCCTGGATCCATGTGCGCGAACTCATATTGCAGTTTCTTGATGCGGTCGCCCGCAAATTTTGCGTATAGCACGATGCGCGGGCCGGTCATGCCGGCGTCGCGAATCTTGTCGGCCTCGGCCTCGCTCAGGTATTCCTTTTTCTGCGGGCTAGCAGGGCGCGCCACGGGCACATTGGATAGGGCTGCGGCCAGCAGCAGAACAGTTCCCGGTGTGGTGATCGCTCGCATGGGGCACCTCACGGATTCGGCTTCTTCGAATTCCGGTCCGGCTGGCGAGGGAAAAGCGCGTCGATGAGCTCATTCTGCGTTTTCACCAGATCCGTGCGGACTTCGCGGAAGAATGGGCGTTTGTCCACAGGAAGCGAGAGAATCAAATCGTCGATACGCCTAACGCTCTCGCGGAGGCTGATCTGGAGTTCCTTAAACCCTGCCGGTTTTTTTTCCGCGTCGACGCCTGTGGCTTTAAGCGCCTCGGCCATGTGCTGAATTTCGTCCCGATATCTCTCGAGCGTATGTAGCGACGCGACATCGTCATCGGCCTTGAGTTCCTTACGAGCCTGGTCGATCTGATCGTCGCCAAGCTTGGCCAACGCGCGGGCCTTGCGCACCGGATCCGCTTCCTGTTCGTATCGCGCCAAGTCCGCAGCCAAGCGGTCCTGCGCGGCAATCGGCGTGATAAGCGCCAGGGCCGCAATTGTCGCAGTGCACATTCTCAACATCGCTGAAAGAGATAGCCTCTTAGTGTTTCTGCTTCTTGGGCGCCAGTCCCAGTTCGCTTTGTAGGGTATACACGCGGCGGCGCGCCTGAAAATCCTGTGTGTCGTTCTGGCCGTTGTCGAGGTCGAGAAATTTCTGATAGGCCTCGATGGCTTCGGTCTTCCTTGAAAGTTTATCGTAACAGATGGCGCGGACAAACCAGGAGACCGGCTTCGGTGTTTCCAGCCTGGCAAGGCGGTCCATCCCACCAATCGTTGCGGCGTAATCTCCATTCAGGAAAAACGCATTCACCAACTCACGCAAGGCATCGACGTCTTGTGAATTATTCGCGGCTACCTTGCCCAGGATATTGATCGCCGTTGGGTACTCGTGCAGTTCGATTTCGACGTGGCCCAGCCATGTGAGCAGTTGCTGGTCCTCCGGAGATTGCCGTATCGCTTGGGCGAGAGTCTCACTGGCTTCCTTCCATTTTTTCTGGTGCAAATAGATGTCGCCGCGCATCTTGAGACCTTCGGCAGTGGGCGCGGAGCCGGTTTCGGCGCGATCGAGTTCGGTAAGCGCGTCATCGAAGCGATCCATTTCCATCAGCGCGGAAGCAAGCTCGAAGTGCTCGGCGCGATCTCCTGGGTTGAGTTTCAAGTACTCGGCCAAGGCATCGGTTCCGGCCTGATATTTCTTTTGTGACAGCAAGACGTTAGCGAGACCCAGGCGCGCGGGCGCGGAATCGCCGCGCGCCGCTACTGCTT
>WNFF01002229.1_pt1 | contig 15816 bp, 14 predicted proteins | sample 5400441 | NCBI WGS metagenome assembly WNFF01 (sample SAMN13153345, study PRJNA577476) | soil metagenome | isolation source: 120 cm saprolite under Douglas fir tree site 2 hole 3 replicate 1 | place: USA:California | collected 2015-04-18 | reverse complement strand
CCCCCGGCGATTACGGCGGCGGTCAGGCCTGCAAATACCAAGACAAAGGTTCCGAACAATTCAGCGGCATATTTCATAAGTGCTCCTATAACAAGGGGGAAACTCGTGCAGTTGGCGAACATTCTACACTCGATTTGGTTTTTGTAAACCCCGAAACATGCGGAGTTTTACCGCAGAGGACGCAGAGAAAAACCTTTTAACCGCTAAGGTCGCAAAGGACGCCAAGGAGGCTGGGACAGGGAGCAAGAGAGCAAAGCCGATAGTTTGCCGAGCTCCCTCTGTGTCCTCTGTGGTTAAAGGTTTTTGCGAATTTTTTTCACAGGGTTAGCTCCCCGCGCCAAGGCCAAGAGGGAGTCAACGGCACGGCACTTAAGTCACCTAGTCGGAAACGCGCTTTCCCTCGACAATCGTGGGACAGAAATCATGAGGAATCGCGTCCCAGTTTCGGTCATGAGGGATTCTCGTGAGAGCGTCAGAAGCCAGATACTGGAGACGCTCCAGCGGCTTACCATGCCCGGCGGCCTGGTGGTGATGATCGCCGTGTTGGTGGCCGTTCTCGGCGTGTTCTCCGGGACGTCGGCGGAGCGGATCGTCAGGTATTCCCCTTATATCATTCTCGGCGCGGGACTGCTTTTGAGCGCGGTCTTCCGCCGCAGCCGGCTCTTTTTTGCGTTTCTGGTCCTTGCCCTGGCTGAGAGCGCGGCCGAATGGGTTGCGCCCGCACAAAGCTCGGGGGAGGCGCGGCGGGTCATACGGCACGTGGTCGCTCTCTTGTTGCCGCTCAACTTTGTGGTGCTGGCATATTCGCGTGATCGCGGAGTCGTCTCTCGGGCAGGGAAGAGATGGCTGGCGGCGATTGCCACGCAGATCGCCGTCATCGCGAGTCTTTGCGTTGCTGGCGTTGCCCATGTCGTGGCCCGCGTGGACCGCGACTTTCTGCCTAAACGCTTCACGGATTGGAGCGGTGTAGCACAGCCTGTTCTCATTGCATATGTGATTGCGGCCGGAATCTTGATCACTCTGCTTGTCCGGCGGAATCGTCCGGTGGAGAGCAGTTTGCTTTGGTCGCTTGTGGCATTGGCGCTGGCGTTCCGTGCCGGTGCGACCGGCGTATCGGCCGCCATCTATTTTTCCGCCGCGGGGATGGCGCTCATGGTTGCGGTGGTCGAGACCTCCTACGCCATGGCATATCGCGACGAGCTGACCCAGCTTCCCAGCCGCCGCGCACTCAACGAAGCGTTGCTGCAATTGGGCCAAACGTATTCGATTGCCATGCTCGACGTTGACCACTTCAAGAAATTTAACGACACATACGGTCACGACTCAGGCGACCATGCACTGCGCATGGTGGCGTCAAAACTCGCGCACGTTTCCGGCGGAGGCAGGGCCTACCGCTATGGCGGCGAGGAATTCGCGGTCGTGTTTCCGGGCAAGTCACTGGCCGAGGCGGCGGTCGCCATGGACAAGCTGCGCCGGGTCATTGAGCATGCCAGCTTCGTGGTCCGAGGCAAGGAGCGGCGCACCGTCCGCGGCAAAGCCTGGCGCAACGGAGATATGGAAACCAGCGTGACCGCAAGCATCGGCGTGGCCCAGAGCGCAGAAGGCAGGACAGACCCAGCGGACGTAATGAAGTCGGCGGACAAGGCGCTCTATCGCGCGAAATCCAAAGGACGGAATTGCACGGTGGCCGCAGGACGGAAACGCGCTGCTCGGGCTCTGGCTAGCTAGATACCAAGCCAAACCTTTTTACCGCAGAGTGCGCGGAGAACGCAGAGAAAAACCTTTTAACCGCAACGGACGCAAAGGACGCCACGGAAGATCAGGGTCAGAACGATGTTGTTGAGACTATCGCTTCCTTTGCGTCCTTCGCGCCCTTTGCGGTGAAAGGGTTTTTCTTGTCAATTCAGCCCAATCTCCCGCATACGCTGCTCAAGGTTGGAATAAGAGATCGATAGGATTCGTTCCCGGTCCAGACCCAACGGGTTGGGCGAATAGACAAAGTTGTTGCGTCCGGCGATCTTGCTGCTTTCTGTGAGGAAGAGTTCGCGGACCTGGGGAACATACTCGGGATGTTGTTCGAGCATTTCCCGGAGGTAGTCCATGCCGTGCGTGATGTGGCGGCCTTCGTCGGCGCGGATCATGCGAACGCCCTCGTTCAGCCGCGGGAACATGTGCATCTTGGTCAGCAGCTCTTCGAAGAATTCGTAGCCGGTCAGCGCCATGGTGCCTTCGATGATCCCCATATAGTGCGCGGCAAACATGACCAGCGCCAGGCCCAGCTCTTTTGTGTTGCCGCTGGTGAGGGCGCGTCCCATGGCTTCGCCGCGCTGGCGCAGCTCGTCGAGCAGGACGCCGCGATATTCAGGCACCAGATACGCCGAGGTGTTGACCGTCCCGCAGATCTCTTTGAAGTAGCGCTCGAAGAACTCAGCGTGCTTGACCTCTTCATAGATCTGGGTGGAGAGAAACATGCGCCGGTCGAACTCCGGCACGGCGAGCATGAACCAGGCCAGCGTGTCTGAGACGCTGACTTCGCCTTCATAAAAGAGCGCACAGACCTTGATGAGCTGCTCTTTCTGTTCGGCGTTGAGCGCCTGCCAGTGGGCGCGGTCTTCTTCCAGCGGGATGGCTTCGGGGTCCCATTGGCCGAGCCGTTTGGCCATGGAATAAAGCTGGCGAGGTGACTTGGTGACGCGGGTTGCGGTGGACATGGCGGTGTCCCTCCGGTGACGGGAATACCCTATCAGAGTTTTAACTGAAAATTCCATCCGCAAAGGAGAGCTGGTCAATACAATGAGGAGTTGTAAAGGAGACTCCTATGGCGATCTGCGATGCAATGTTACCGGAATTCGATCACGAAATGGCAAACACCAGAAAAACCCTTGAGCGCATCCCCGAAGACAAGTTCGGCTGGAAGCCGCACGCGAAATCCGCAACCCTGGGCGGGCTGGCCACGCACCTGGCCACCATTACGCAGTGGACCGAGGCCATCATTGGCCAGGATTCGTTTGATGTAGCGGATGCCCCGCCGAACCAGCCTCTCAAGTCGCGCGACGAGGTGCTTGCGGCCTTCGACAAGAGCACCGCCACGGCCCGGAAAGCTATCGCCGGCGCAAAGGATGGTGATCTGATGAAGCCGTGGTCACTGAAGATGGGCGGCAACGCAATCTTCACCCTGCCGCGTGCGGCCGTGCTGCGCAGCTTTATTTTCAGCCACACCATTCATCATCGCGCGCAGTTGGGCGTTTATCTGCGGCTCAACGACGTGCCTGTGCCCTCGATCTACGGGCCGTCGGCGGACGAAAACCAATTCTAGGCAAAAAATAACAGGCCCTGAACATGTCAGGGCCTGCCTGTCGTTGAAATCGCCTGGCCGGCCAGCTTTCCCCCGAAACCTGCCGGCCAGAACTCTTGTACGAACGCAACGATAATCGCGCGGGAGACCAAATCGGACAAGAGTACGTTGGTAACCCGGATTCGCCGCTGATCGCCGCAGATGAACGCTGATCAAAAATGCCGCTGCGACAGGGCGGTATGTCAGCGCGTGCATCCGCGCGCAACTCTTAGTAAGCTATACATGCATGGCATCTGATAACTCATTCGACATCGTCAGCAAAGTGGACCTGCAGGAGGTCACAAACGCGATCCAAAACGCGCTCAAGGAAGTCCACACGCGTTTTGATTTGAAAGACAGCAAGTCCGATATCCAGATCGAGGGCAAGGACGCGATCATCCTGACCTCAGTGGACGAATACAAGCTCAAAGCGGTGAATGATATCCTGCAAAGCAAGCTGGTCAAGCGCGGTGTACCGATCAAAGCGCTGACGTATGGCGTGGTTGAGCCGGCCGCGGGATCGAGCGCGCGGCAGAAGATCACCATGCAGCAGGGTATCCCGCAGGAAAAGGCCAAGGAGATTGTGCGGGTGATCAAGGATTCCAAAAAGAAAGCGCAGGCCTCAATCCAGGGCGACACCGTCCGCGTGAGCAGCAAAGACCGCGACTCGCTGCAAGAGATCATCGCGCTGCTGAAGGGCCACGACTTCGGGATCGACATGCAGTTCACGAATTACAGAAGCTAAGGGGATCTTTGAGTTCATCAGCCATATCCAGCGCCAAAGAAGTGTTCGAGCTGCTGCGCGAAGACCTGGCAGCTATTGAGCGCGAGTTTGGGCGCGATACGGTCTCGGGTGTCCGGGCGATCACCGATATCGGCGAACATCTTCGGGCGGGCGGAGGCAAGCGGATCCGTCCCGCGCTCCTGCTGCTCGCGGCCAAACTTTTTCCCCACGATGAGCGCAGCGCCATACGGCTCGGCGCCGTGGTTGAGATCATCCACACGGCGACGCTGGTGCACGACGACATTATTGACGAAGCCAAGACAAGGCGCGGGCGTCCCGCGGCCAACACGCAGTGGGGAAACTCGAAGTGCGTTCTCGCCGGCGACTGGCTCTACATGCAGGCCTTCAAGATTGCCGTGGAAGAGCGCAACTTCCGCGTGCTCGATGTCCTGATCGAACTGACACAGCAGATGGTCGAGGGCGAGCTGCTGCAAATGGACAAGCTGGGCAAGTGCATCGGTCTGGATGAGCACTTCGATCTGATTTATCGCAAGACCGCGTGCTTGTTCTCGGTGTCCATGAAGGTCGGGGCGATTCTTGGCCAAGCCACTGCCGACCAGGAAGCCCGGCTGGCGGAATACGGACGCAACCTGGGTCTGGCTTTTCAGATCGTGGACGACGTGCTCGACCTGACGGCCTCAGAAGAAGTCCTGGGCAAGCCGGTGGCCAGCGATCTTCGCGAAGGCAAGGTCACCATGGCGGTGATCCACGCGCTGGAGCGCTGCACGCCCGCCGAACGCAAGCTGGTGGAGAAAGTCCTGGAAGAGCGGGCGTTTATCTCCGTGCAGCACGAGCAGATTCTGGAAATCCTGAATCGCTATGGCTCCATCGAGTATGCCTACGCCGCCGCGGCGGAGCACGCCGAGATCGCGCGCCGGGCCATCTGTACGTTTCCCGATTCCGAAATTAAGAGCGCGCTGCTGTTTATTCCTGAGTTTGTCGTGGAACGCAGCAACTAGCTCCGTTTTTTTCTTTATCCCGAACGGAGTGAGGGATCCATATACCCTGAAAGAATCTACGTAATGGTGCGGAATTCTTCGCCCTATATGTATCCCTCACTTCGTTTCGGGATAAAGACAAAGGCAGTTCGGGGTAAAGAAAAAAGCCGCCCGGTACCACTCAAACAACCAAGACAATCTATACTTTCCAGAGTGGAGGTAAGCAGTGGCACTTTCTGCGGTCATTGTCGACGACGAGCAGCTGGCTCGCGACGAACTCAGCTATCTGCTGAAGTCGGTGGACGATATTGATATCGTGGCCCAGGGCAGCAACGGCCTGGAAGCCGTGAACCTGATCAAAGAGCATTCGCCGGACCTCGTCTTCCTTGACGTCCAGATGCCGGGACTGGATGGCTTTGGCGTCATCAAGAAACTGCTCGACAAGAAGATCTCCGTGCCGCAGATTGTCTTCGCCACCGCGTTTGACCAGTACGCGGTGAAGGCGTTCGAGGTCAACGCGATTGATTATCTCCTGAAGCCTTTTGACAAGAAGCGCGTGGTGCAGGCCATCGACAAGGCGCGCAAGAAACTGCAAGGCACCTCTGCCGGCAGTGACAAGCTGGAGACGCTGGTCAAGATGCTCGAAGCCCAGCGTCCGCAAAACTCAAAGGTCCTGGTGCGCGCGGCCGGGCGCTTGCTGCTGGTCGAGCAGAAAGACGTTTGCTTTGCCTCGATTGAAGATGGCGTGATCAGCGTGGTCTCGACGACGCTCGAAGGCCAGTCCAACTGCCGCACGCTCGAAGAACTGCTCGATGGGCTCGACTCCGACATGTTCTGGCGCGCGCACCGCTCTTATGTGGTCAATATCAACCGCATCAAGGAAGTCGTCCCGTGGTTCAAGAGTTCCTACCAACTTCGCATGGACGACAAAAAGCAGACCGAAATCCCCGTCAGTCGCGCGCAGACCAAGCGGCTGCGCGAGCTCTTTGGTTTATAGGAATACTTACCACTGATCCCGCCAAGCGGGGCTGATGACACTGATCAGGAGAGACGTCCTCATGAAGAACTTTGCATTGTCTGTGGCTATTCTAGGATTTACATTTGGTCTCTCTGCCCAGACCACTCCGCCGCCGGTATCTACGTTTTCCATTGTTGCCATTGATCCGCAGAGTGGTGATATGGGCGTGGCCGTGGCGTCGCGCTACTTCTCCGTTGGATCGGTTGTTCCCTGGGCCATGGCGGATGTGGGTGCGGTGGCCACGCAGGCCAACGTGAATGTCGGCTACGGCCAGCAGGCGATTGATCTCTTGCGCCAGGGGCTTACCGCTCAGCAGGTACTGGAAAAAATTCTGAAAGACGATACCTTTCCCGGCAAAGACGGTCGCCAAGTAGCAATCGTTGACGCGAAGGGCAACGTCGCCGCTTATACCGGGCCGAACGCTCCCAACTGGGCCGGAGATCGTCACGGCAAGACGTGGTCGGCGCAAGGCAACATTCTGGTTGGTCCGCAAGTCCCGGAAGCGATGGGAAAGGCGTTCGAATCGACCCAGGGCGAGCTGGCGGAAAGGCTCTTCGCTGCGCTCAAAGCCGGGGACGCCGCGGGCGGCGATTCGCGTGGACGCCAGTCGGCGTCAATCCTGGTCGTAAGAAAACGCGGCGGACGCAACACCAACAACGATCGCTATATTTACATCAACGTCGACGACAATCCCGATCCCTTCACCGAACTGCGCCGCCTGCTGAATCTGAATCTGGCCTACAACTACGGCGACCAGATGTACAAAGCCTTCGAAGCTAAAGACATGGCGAAGGCACGCACCGCCGCGCAAAAGTCGGTTGAGTACGCTCCGAATAACGCCAATGGACACATGCAGTTGGCTTTCGTTGACTATGCCCTGGGCGACAAGGCCGCGTCGCTCGAGGAGTTTGCCAAGGCCCGGAGTCTGCGTCCGGAAGATTTTGCCAGGCGCTGGAGAAGCGAAGCAGATTCGCCGGAATTCAAGTCCATGCTGGACGACAAAGAATTTCTGAAGAAACTCTTTCCTGACGGAGTGCCGGAAGACGCAAGCAAACCAGCGACCTCCAAGTAATGACACAGGGCTAACATTCCCGGCGCTCTGGCGCGCTCTGGCGCAACACTCTCAACGATTGCCACATCTATATCAGGGCCGGCGAGTAAATTTACGCGGCAGTTGGTGATGATGTTGTCTTTCAGGCGACGGTTCCCCCACAGGCTTGCCGCTTTATTTCTGCTCTGTCTCTTGATCACGCCGCCTCGTGCGCAGGCGTATTCTGTACTCACCCACGAACAGATCGTCGACTTTCTCTGGGATACTGACATCAAAAAATTGCTGCTGGAGCGTTATCCCGCCACCACTCCCGACGAATTGAAGCGTGCACACGCGTTTGCGTATGGCGGATGTCTGATCCAGGACATGGGCTATTATCCTGCGGGCAATAAATTCTTCAGCGATCTGGTCCACTATGTCCGCAGCGGCGACTTTGTGGTGGAGCTTATCCGCCAATCTCGCGACGTGAATGAGCTGGCGTTTGCTCTGGGTGCGCTGTCGCACTACGCGTCCGATATCAGCGGACACCCCGCCGTGAACGGCGCTGTCGCCATCATTTTTCCCAAGCTTCGCGCCAGGTACGGCAATGAAGTAACTTACGCCGACGATCCCAAGGCGCATATCCAAACCGAATTTGGGTTTGACGTTTACCAGGTTTATCAGCAACGGTACACGTCCGAGGCCTATCGCCAATTCATTGGCTTTGAAGTCGCCAAGCCTTTGTTGGATCGCACTTTCTCGGCAACATATGGAATCAATATAAAAGACGTCTTTTCCGATGAAGAGCGCTCGATCGAGAGCTATCGTCACGCGGTGGGGACGTGGATTCCGCAGCTCACACGAGTCGCTTTGGTCACGAAGAAGAAAGAACTGGAAGCCACACCGAATTTCAATCCCAAGCAATTTCGATTTCTGCTTTCGCGGACCCAGTATGAGAAAAATTGGGGCAAGAACTACGACAAGCCAGGTTTCGGAGCAAGATTGCTCGCGTTTATCGTGAGAACCCTGCCGAAAATCGGTCCGTTGCGCGCACTCGATATCAAGCCGCCTACCGCCGAAACCGAGAAAATGTATGTCAAGAGCGTGGAGGAGACGGCGCGAATGTATCGCTCTCTGCTGAGGAGCGTTGACACTGGCCAGTTGACTCTGAGCGATCTCGACCTGGACACCGGCAAGCCGGCCAGAGCGGGAGAGTACGTGCTCACCGACAAGGCCAACGCCAGGCTTCTCCGGCAGCTGGCGAAGCACAACTTCGCCAACCTGAATCCGCAGCTGCGGGCTAATGTGCTGGCCTTTTATTCCGACCTGAGCCGTCCTATTGCGACCAAGAAGCACAAGAAAGAGTGGGAGCAGACGCTGCGCGACCTGCAAGCTCTGAAGATGGTGACGCCAGCCAACGGAACCCCGGCGCTAGGCGGTCGCTAACGGCGCTGCGGCCCTGCGCGGGAGCATCTCGCCGATCCGCCTGATCTGCGCGCCTACGCCGCGGAGCTTTTCTTCGATACGCTCGTAGCCGCGATCAATGTGATAGACGCGGTCGAGAATGGTTTCGCCATCGGCGACAAGCGCGGCAATCACCAGAGAAGCCGAGGCCCGCAGATCGGAGCATTGAACGGCAGCGCTGCTCAATGGTGTCTTGCCCCGTATGATGGCGCTGCTGCCTTCCACCTTGATGTTCGCGCCCATACGCACGAGTTCCTGTGCGTGCATGAAGCGGTTCTCAAAGATGTTCTCGGTTACAGTCGAGGTCCCTTCCGCCTGCGTCGCAAGCGTCATGTATTGTGCCTGCATGTCGGTGGGGAAGCCCGGATACTCTTCGGTCGAGACGTCTGCGGCACGCAGTTGGCTGTCAGCAATGACCCGCACTGATTCTCCATTGCTTCTTACTTTTACGCCGCATTCTTGAAGTTTTTCTAGAAGTGCGCCCAAGTGCGTGGGATCGCAATTAGCAACGATCAAATCACCGCCGGTAAGCGCTCCGGCAATTACGAATGTGCCGGCCTCAATGCGGTCCGGAATGATGCGGTGCCGGGCGCCGTGCAGCTTTTCCACCCCGCGGATACGCATAGTTGAAGTTCCCGCGCCTTCAATACGAGCGCCCATTTTGTTGAGCAGAGCGGCGAGGTCGGCGACCTCGGGTTCACGTGCGCAATTCTCCATGAGCGTCTCACCCTCGGCGAGGGCCGCGGCCATCATCAGGTCTTCGGTCCCGGTGACCGTGATCTTGTCAAAGGTGATGTGTCCGCCGCGCAGCCGGTCGGCTGAGGCTTCAATGTATCCGTGCTCCTGGGTTATGTTGGCGCCCAGAGTTTCCAGGCCTTTGATGTGGAGATCGATGGGCCTTGCGCCGATGGCGCAGCCTCCAGGCAGCGACACGCGGGCACGCCCCATGCGCGCAACCAGCGGGCCGAGTACCAGAGTTGAGGCGCGCATGGTCTTGACCAGTTCGTAAGCGGCTTCAGGGTTTACAAGGTTGCGGCAGCAGAGCGTTGTGCGGTGCGAAGCGCGACCGTATCCCAATTCGACTTCGGCGCCCATGGAGACCAGCAGACTGCGCTCGGTCTGTATGTCGCGGACGTCAGGAATGTTCTCCAGGATCACCGGTTCTTCCGTGAGGATAGAAGCCGCCATGGCCGGCAGGGCCGCGTTCTTTGCTCCACCCACGCGGATGGTCCCCACCAGAGGATTCCCGCCACGAATTACAAATTTGTCCATAAATGCGCGCCTGGTCCATCCATTATTCAAGATACAACCCTCGGTGGTAATGCCCGAGGGGCATTGCCGGGTTAGCTGCATTCTAAATTAGCCGTCCTGAATTGCTTTTCGGACGTTTCCCTTAAACTGTTTCAGTTTCTGCTGTGCTCGAATCGGACCAAGCCCGGTCTTGAGCATGACCAAGGCTACCGGTACCCGTCCGCTGGCGGCGTTGAGGGCCCGTACTGCGGTTTCACGGTCCACGCCCGCGGCTTTTTCTAAGATGCTTAAACCGCGCTCCACGAGCTTCTGATTTTTTGTGTGTACGTTCACCATCAGGTTCCCGTAGACATAGCCCAAACGGGCCATTGCCCCTGTAGTAAGCATGTTCAGTACCATTTTCTGTGCAGTTCCGGCCTTCATGCGGGTTGATCCGGACAATGCCTCCGGACCAACTTGGACCACGATTTCCATTTCGGCGCTCCGGCCGAGCTCGGAATCGGGATTGCAGACCACAGCCACCGTTCTGGCGCCCCTTTTCCGCGCATCTTCAACCGCTGCGATGGTGTAGGGAGTGCGTCCGCTGGCGGCGATGCCTACCACAACGTCATTCTTGCCCGGCTTGCGCCTGGCGATATCGCGCTGACCCAGCTTGCGCGAGTCTTCGCTGGCTTCGGTCGCGCTGCCGAGTGCGGCCGGTCCGCCGGCGATTACGTATTGCACTGTCTTTGGGTCGGTATTGAATGTAGGCGGACACTCGGATGCGTCAAGCGCGGCAATGCGGCCGCTGGTCCCAGCGCCAACATAGATGAGCCGTCCTCCGTTGCGGATAGCATCCGCGATAGCGTCAATGGCCTTGGCGATCTGCGGCAACGCTCGCTCCACGGCGCGCGCGACTTTCTTGTCCTCAGCATTGATGATGCGGGCGATCTCCAGAGCGGACTTGGTGTCCAACTCCGAAGATGCCGCGTTCTGTTGCTCTGTGCTGAGCTTTCTTATGCTCACTTAAGTGCCTCAACGATTGCGTCGTGAAACGCGGGCCGGATTTGCCGGATCAATTGCGACCGGCAGTCTGGCCACGTCCGGTTCGTAAGCAGCGTAACAGAGAGTTGGCGCTCAGGATCAATCCAAAGAGAGGCGCCGGTGTAGCCCAGGTGTCCATAGGACGAAGGCGAGAAGTACTGTCCTGATTGCGAGGGTTGGGATGGCGTGTCCCAGCCTAAAGCGTGGGAGGTCCCGGATGGCGATGCTTGGCGCTGAGTAAAGAGTTTTACGGTCTCGGGACTGACCAAGGGCGTTCCGCCAGACAACATGCAGCGTGTAAACACGGACACATCGTGTGCCGTTGCGAACACGCCTGCGTGTCCGGCCACGCCGCCCATGACCCAGGCGTTGTCATCGTTGACTTCACCTTGAATAGCGTGCCCGCGAAGAGTTTGTTCGTTGCCGGTTGGTGGAATAGACGATGACCAGTGTGGCGGCGGATTAAACCTCATCCGATCCAGGCCGAGTCGGGCAAAGATTTCCAGATGGCACAACTGGTCGAGCGGCTCGCGGGTCAGTCGCTCCAGTGCAATCCCCAGCACGATGAAACCAATGTCACTGTATTCGGCGCGAAGGCCGGGATCGGCGGTGAGAGGAACTCTCAGAGCTTGGCGCTCCAACTCTTCTTTATTGCGTGCGCTTTCGTAGAGCTTCACATGCGCGGGAAGTCCTGAAGAGTGCGCCAGCAGCATCTGCAAGGTAATCGCTTCGCGGCGGCGATCGTCGATGCCGAATTCTGGCAAGACGTCAACGACTCTTTGCTCCAAATGGAGCACTCCGCGTTCGAACAAGATCATGCACATTGCCGTGGTGGCAACCACCTTGGTCACCGACGCTAAATCGTAGATCGTTTCCGGCGTTACGCGAGACGAGTCGCTGTCATACGTAAATTGGCCGAGTCCGTGCAAGGCAATCAGCTTTCCTCGATGGACCACCGCGACCGATGCTCCAGGGAAGGCCCGCTGGTCAATTCCTCTCTGCAAGATCTCAAAAGCGCGATGGAACTGTTCGTGCTGATCAGCGAGCGCGCTTTGTGGAGGCGTGGAGATAGTATCGGTCCAAAAAATCTCGAATTTGCTTTTGTTTTCGGTTTATAACACACTCAGGTCATACATGAAATTTACCCTCCAGATTCCGCTGCTTTTGTTGTGCGCCTTGCTTAGCATCGGTAGCCTGTCCGCCGAGAAGCGAGCCAAACGGCCCAGAAAGCCTGCTGCAACTTCAACCATGCCGGCGATTGAGACGTCCATGCCCGCGGTGGACGGCCTGATCCAGCAGCAGGTCAGCAATGAAGGCATTACCGGCGCGGTGCTGGTCGTCGGACACAACGGCAGGATCGTCCACCAGAAGGCTTTCGGGTACAAGGCGGTAAATCCGAAGCACGAACCCATGACGCTCGACACGGTCTTCGATCTGGCGTCACTCACCAAGGCCGTCGCTACTGCGCCGAGCGTGATGCGGCTGGTGCAACTCGGCCAGCTTCGCCTGAACGAGCCGGTTGTCCACCTGGTTCCGGAGTTTGGCGCCAATGGCAAAGAGGCAATCACCGTCCGCGAACTCCTGACCCACTATTCCGGCCTGCGTCCGGATCTGGACTTGAAGGTCGAATGGGCAGGACAGGCCGAGGCTTTCCGGCAGGCGCATGAGGAAAAGCCGCAAGCCCCGCCGGGAGCGCGCTTCGTCTATAGCGACATCAATTTCATCATGCTGGGGGAGCTGGTGCAGCGGCTGTCGGGAATGTCGCTGGACAAATACGCCGACGCCCATGTCTTCCAGCCATTGGGGATGACACACACACGTTTCATGCCTCCGCCGTCGTGGCACACGAATATCGCGGAGACCCTCTCGATCGGCAATCATCATCTGCTGCGCGGCGTGGTCCAGGACCCAACCGCCGAACGCATGGGCGGAGTCGCCGGACATGCCGGCTTATTTTCCACTGCCGGCGATCTTGCGCTGTACGCGCAGGCACTGATTGATCGCAAGAAAATTCTTTCGCCCGACGTGATTGAAAAGATGACCACGCCGCAGCAGCCGCCGAACTCCATGGATCTGCGCGGGCTGGGCTGGGACATTGATTCTCCGTTTGCCGTGAATCGCGGGGCGCTGTTGCCGGTAGGCTCTTTCGGACACACTGGCTATACCGGCACGTCGCTATGGATCGATCCTTATACGAACACCTACATCATTCTTCTGACGAATTCGGTGCGTCCGCGCGTGAACGGCGGCACCCCTGTCATTTCGCTACGTACACGTGTGGCGACGGCAGTAGCGGCGGAATTGAATCTTGACGTCACCTCGGCGGGTAGGGACAAACTGCTGACTATCACCGGCTACAGCGAGCTTGAGCCCAATGCCCGGCGTCTGGCCTACCGCAATGGGCACGTGCTCACTGGGATTGACGTTCTGGAGCAGGACAACTTCGCGTCGCTGAAGCAGGGCAAACCGCAGATCACGATTGGCGTGCTCACCAATCAGACCGGACTGGACGGGCAGGGGCGTCGGACGATAGACGTGCTGGCCTCTGCGCCGGGAGTAAAACTGGCGGCGATCTTCAGTCCGGAGCATGGAATCTTTGGTGCTTTGGACACGGAGAAGGTCGGCAACACCATAGACACGGCAACCGGTGTGCCGGTCTACAGCATGTACGGCAGTACTGACGACAAGCGGCGTCCCCCAATTGAAGTACTCAAAACTCTGGACGCGGTGCTGATTGATATCCAGGACGTCGGTGCGCGCTTCTTCACTTACGAGACCACCCTGGGCTACATGCTGGAGGGAGCTGCCCACAGTAATACGGAGGTTGTGGTTCTGGATCGTCCTGTTCCTATTACGGGCGCTCTGGTTCAGGGCCCGATTTCGGACGCGAACCACCAGATATTCACCAACTATCATCCGCTACCGGTGCGTCACGGGCTCACACTGGGAGAGCTGGCGCAGCTCTTCAATGTGGAGAGAAAGATAGGAGCGCGGCTGCGCGTGATCCAGATGCAGGGCTGGGTGCGCGGTGACTGGTTTGATTCTACCGGCCTTTCCTGGGTGAATCTTTCGCCCAACATGCGCTCCATGACTGCCGCCACTCTCTATGCGGGAGTCGGGATGATAGAGCTGACAAATATCTCCGTCGGGCGCGGAACGGACTCGCCTTTCGAACTGGTGGGCGCACCCTGGATCGACGGACGCGCTTTCGCCAGTGCGCTGAATGAGCGCCTGATTACTGGGGTGCGCTTTGTGCCGGTGAGCTTCACGCCGGTCAGCGGCCCCTATGCGAATCAGCAGTGCAATGGCGTCAACATCATTGTCACTGACAGAAATCTGCTTGACGCGCCTGAACTAGGCGTGGAACTGGCGTATGCGCTCGAGAAGCTCTATCCGAATGACTGGAAGGCTGCGAATCTGTTTACGCTGATGGCGAACCGGCACAGCTATGATCAATTGCTCAATGGCGATGATCCTCGCAACATCGCCCAGGACTGGCAGGAAGACCTAATCAAGTTCCGCGAGTTACGGGCGAAGTATCTTCTCTACAAATAACGTCTGCTTCTCGCCAAGTGGGAAGTTGACCTGACGTTGTACTGCGTTTAGGCTTACAGGCAGTAATTTGAACGGAGGAATTTAAGATGCGCAGAAGAATCGCCATCGTAAGCTTATGGCTGGTGGCATTAGCTGTTCCGCGGGCCGGTCAAATCCTGGCCCAAACCGAGAAACCAGCCCCACCGCCCCTGGCGCTGAAGGTAGGCGATGAAGCGCCGGATTTCACCCTGCGCGGCACCGACATGAAGCAGGTCTCGCTGCACGACTTCCGCGGCAAGAAGAATGTAGCCCTGGCGTTTTACATATTCGCCTTCACGGGTGGCTGAACCAAGCAGATGCAGAACTTCCAGCAGAATCTTGAAAAACTGGAAGCTGCAGATACCCAGGTTCTGGGTATTAGCATGGACAGTCCCTTCAGCAACAAAGCCTGGGCCGAGCAAATCAAAGTCACTTTTCCGCTGCTAAGCGACTGGGGTGGAGAGACCACCCGCAAGTACGGCCTCTATAACGATAAAAGCAAAATTGGACGCCGCGTCAACCTCCTGATCGACAAGGATGGCAAGATCGCGCACATAGATCTCGATAGTGACGCCGTTGATCCAACCAAGGTAGTCGAGGCTTGCGAGCGCCGGAAGCTCAAAACCTAGTGCACGCACTCGCAGAGAACCAGGCCCGCCGTGGACCATCATCCCGGCGGGTTCTTTTTTTGCTCTCGATGGCCGAATTGCTGGCCATGTCGCTGTGGTTCACAGGCACCGCAGTGCTTCCCCAGGTGACACAGATTTGGCGCTCTGATCTGGCGCTCGGTTCGTGGCTCACCATCGCCGTGCAAATTGGATTCGCGTTGGGAGCAATCACGTTTGCGCTGTTCAATGTTCCAGACGTCTTTAGTCCAATCAAAGTTTTTGTAGTCTCAGCAGTTTTAGCGGCCGCCGCCAATGCAGCATTCGCCTATTGCGCGGCTGATCCTTTTCCAGCGATTCTCCTGCGCGGCGCAACCGGGTTCTTTCTCGCGGGTGTATACCCTGTGGGAATGAAGATCATCGCCGGCTGGTTCCAGAAGGGAAGAGGGTTGGCGCTCGGCGTCATGATTGGCGCGCTGACGGTGGGCTCAGCTTTACCTCATGCGGTGAACTCGGTGGGTGGAATCCCGTGGCGGGGGGTGGTGTTGCTGGGAAGCGCGCAGGCGATTCTCGGTGCGCTCATCGTGGCACTCGCGGTACGTGAAGGACCCTATGCCATGCCGCAATCCCGGCTCGATCTCTCGCAGGTGTGGGAGATCGCGCGCAACCGGCGGCTGCGTCTGGCGAATCTCGGTTATCTCGGACATATGTGGGAGCTCTACGCCATGTGGGGATGGATTGCCGTGATCATCTCGGTCTCGTCCGGCTGGCCAAGGCTCCGCTACGAAGCCTGGAC
>WNFF01002228.1_pt1 | contig 15817 bp, 16 predicted proteins | sample 5400441 | NCBI WGS metagenome assembly WNFF01 (sample SAMN13153345, study PRJNA577476) | soil metagenome | isolation source: 120 cm saprolite under Douglas fir tree site 2 hole 3 replicate 1 | place: USA:California | collected 2015-04-18 | reverse complement strand
CTCGAAGCGGGGAGCTGATGAGCGTGCCGTGTCTTCAGGATGTCTCCAAGCCGAAGTGCCTTTGCTGCGCGTCGAGCGCCGCGCCAAAGAGCACTGGACCGAGCATGCATCCGCCGAATCCGGCGGATGCAATCAGGGACGCGTTGGGAAATCCCGAGCGTGTTACGAAGAATTCCCAAGTTGGGAATTCTTGCTAACGCTTGGATGCGGTCCGCACCGGCCTGAGCTGAAAAATCCCAACGATGTTGGGAAGAATTCCCAACTTGGAAATCCCTTTCGAGAGTTCGGATCCAATCCGCGGTGTGCCGAGCTGATGCACTGCATGAACGTCGAATGACCGCGATCGATTGCCTGTAGCGTTACGAAGAATTCCCAAGTTGGGAATTCTTTGTAACGCTTCGAGCACTTAAGCAGGTGACTCGGAGCGCTTGAATACCGCACGCGAAGGGGCCGTCGATGTGGCTCGGATGCGGACGCTCGACTGGGCTCGCACTTCCTTGGACGTGGCATCCAGCAGCCGGAATTGTCCGGCCTTCACGTGGAGGCAGTCATGGAAGCGGTCAGCGTTGTAGCACCGATGCAGCAGGTTGTTGATCCGAACGATCCCCTCACCCTTGAGGAAGCCGAGCAGCGACTCAACGCGCTGCTGTCGCAAGCGGAGTTGAACGCTTGGGACGTGGGCGACTTGCTCAATAAGGTCGAGAGGCGAGGCCTCGCGCGGGCGACCTTCGGGAAGACGGCGTCGTGGGTAACCCAAAGAATCCCCGCGGCGGAGGGCAAGCTGAGCACGCTCTACCGCTACGCCAGCGTGGCGGCGACCTATACCAAGGAGGAGGTCGACAAGTGGGGGATGGCCAAGCTCGAGTGCCTGATCACCCATGATGTGCAGACGCACGGAGAAGCGGTACCGGGCGATCCTACCGATCGGGAGATCCAGGTCGTGCAAGAGGATGGCTCGACCGTTGCCAGGAAGTTCACCGAGTGCACCTGCCGGGAGCTGAGGCAGTCCGCGCAGGCTCGGAGGAAGGCGACGGGGAAAGCAGGGCGGTCGGGAAAGCCCGAAGGCGAGCTCGGCGGCAGCCGGAAGAAGCGGCTGGCGCACGAGAAGCAAGGCGAGGTGCATCCACTTCGCTACTCGCTGGCGGCGTTCGTCCTCGGCCAGGCCGTGGTCGGCGCCTCGTTCCTCCTGCCCGACTCTCAGCTCAACCTGTGGCTGGCGATCCTCGGCGGGACGCTGTCCCTGACCGGACTGGGGATGCTGCTCCGCCACTGGGAGAGGGCCCGGGAAGCCGTACTCGAGGCGTTCCGGCACGGCCGGGGGATCCACTTCCTCCGGACGCAGGCCAGCCGCTGCGTCCAGGCCGCGCGGCGAGCCGTCGCCGCCGTTCGCTCCCGCGTGAGCGCTCGGCGGACCCAGACGGCGAAGCTGCCGGCGCCGCCGGGAGCGAGACCCGAGGAGCCGACGCCGCCGGTCAAGAAGGCGGCGTAGTCTAAACCTCGCTGTTGAGCGGTACCTGCCCGGCTAGTTCCTCCCTCTGGCCGGGCAGTTTTTTTTGGTTGCAATCCCGGCGTTGGCCGGAGCGGCTCGTCAATCCGGGTCCGGCGAGCCTCATCGGCCGCAGGACCGAGGGGGGCTCCCATCGTCGCGGCGCTCCGGTGACCCAAGCCACCGGAAGTAGACAGGCTGGGCCTTATCCGTCTTCGAGCTACTTGCAAAAGAATCGCTGGGCACGTTGGCGCGCTTCCCCTCTCTCGCCGTGAGATCTTGGAAGGTGCGCACGTCGGTGGGGCGCGCGATCGCCATGCTCGCCGTCTCGAGCACGATGCAGCCTCTGACCATGCGTTAGCGCACGGCGTTGCGATAGGCGGCGTCGGTCAGCGTGCCGAGGAAGGCGACGAGCGCATCCACGTCTTCGTCGGTGAGGGCGGGCTCGTCTCCCGGGCGCCGGTTGTAGGGAATGGAGTTGATGTTGACCTGGTCGCGATACTTCTCCGGCACATCGTCGAACTTCACCCCGGACTTGTACCAGCGCAACGGGCTGGTGGCGCGCGTCGCATAGAAGGAGACCACGTCGCGCAGCTTCTTGAAGGCGCCGTTGTGCATGAAGCTCTGGCGCATCGCGACGTTGCGCAGCGACGGCGTGCGGAAGCTCGCGCACCACATCTCGTCTTTCGACGGCGTGGCCTCGTCTCGACGCTCGCAGAGGCCGAGATCGAAGTAACGGGGATCGGCGTTGGCGGGAATCTTCGCGTTCCGCGGCACCGCCACCGCGTCGTAGCCGAAGTCGGTGAAGAGGGAGCGCGCGGGGTTCTTCGATGTGTCGTAGAACAGGTGGCAGGAGACGCAGTTGCCCTTGTCCAGATCCTTGAAGAGCTTGAGGCCGCGGGCCTCGAGCGCGGTCAACCGGGCCTCTCCGCGCAGGTGATTGCCCGGGCGATGGCCAGGCCGTCCGGGCCTATCTCCACCCACGCCACCAGTCGCGGCGCTCGACTCCAGCGGCTAAAGCGACGCGTGTTGTCACCCGCCCCGCGTCCAACCGGGCGACAACGCGGGAGAGACCCCCGTCGCGACTGGCAACACGTGCCGAGGTTTCACAAATCGTAGGCCAGGGTCACCGCGCTCGGCGCGTTCGCCCCGCCGAGCGCCGCGTGATCGGAGATGAGCTGTTCGGACATTCCCGTTCGGATTGCCTGGTCCCGCGAGATGAGACCGGACTGCTTCTCTGCGATTGCTGCAAAGGCCGTATCCCCCGCCCGCATCCCCTATCCCCTCCCGACGGCGTCTTCTTAGCGCGTCCATCTGATACTGAGGGGCAGTTCAAGGACGAAAAGCGTCTTGAAATTGCCTCTCGCTGGGCTGAACGGCGCTTGGCGCTGGTCGCGAGCCGAATGCGGGGCCGTGGATTCGGCTCGGGCCAGCTCCTCGCATGGGCGTGCACGCGCTGAGGTGTAGATGCGGCGATCCTCCAAGGTGGACGCTCCGGGGACCATCGGGTTGCACAGGCGACCAACGGAGCCGAGGCGCTCAAGCATCTCCAGGACTCGCATGTCCGATCTTGTCCTGGCGGATATTCAGATGCCCGGGGCCAGCGGGACGGATCTTCTTTCTCACACCTCTCGAGCCAGCCGCACGGCGGCTACGAGGTTCGCGTCCGGGCAGAGACCATAAAAGACGCCGAGGAGATCCTGGCCCGAGCCAATGCCTTCGCCTTGGTGAGAGCCGCGCGCTGACCACCCGCATTAGGGCTGCGCCCAGGTTTAAGGCCTCATCGTCCAACCCCGGGCGCTGGCGGCTGACCAACGCTCGCGTCGGCCGGGACCGTTGCTCCGCCCCGGCTCACCGCGGATCGTTCGATCCGCTTGCCATACTTGAGTATGGCCCCGCCGAGCGACGCGTGAGCGGGACTTGCTCGCGCGCTCGGCTACTGGGGCGCCACCGATACGTCATCGAACTGGAAGTAGGCAGGAACTTGCAAAAACCCGAACTTCAGCTCGGTAGAGGCACCCGAAGCGACCACGGTGACGCAGGACTGAGTGTACGGGAAGACTGGCAAGTTGGAGTCGTCCCGGATGACTGTGCCGTCCCAGCTGACCTGGAATCGGTTGGGGGTTCCTGCCTGGCTCGAGAGCCAGTAGCAGAGAGAGAAGCTGGCGCCCGGCGTGGTCGTGAGGTTCTGGGCGATGAATCCGAGACTGCCGGTCGGACCGGTGTCCAGGCCGTAGGTGCCGCTGTGAGCTGAGACGGTGTCGATGCTGGTGAAACCCTGATCACCGCTTCGGGTCCAGCCGGTGAAGTCGCCCGTCTCGAATCCACAGTTCACCACGAGATTGCCCGCGACCCGAGCGCAGTCCGCCACCGAGTCGAGGGCGAAATCGACCTCCAGATCTCCGGAGACCACGATCGATTGCGTGCCGGGGCGGAGGCCTGGCGCGGTCGCCTGAACGGTATAGGTACCCTCCGGAACGGCGGGGAACGAATAGGTCCCGTCGGCGCCGGTAGTCATCGGAGTGAACGGCGTGGCAACAATTGTCACCTGCGCACCCGCAATGGGCAACCCGGTAGCGAGGTTGGTCACGACGCCAAACACAACGTGCGAGGGAACCGGCGCGGCGGCGAGATCCTGCACGGTGGTCCCGCCCTCGGTCACCACCACGCCGGTGGCCGTGGCGGGCGCGAAGCCGAAAGCCGTGGTGGACAGGTTGTAGCTCCCCGCGGGCAGCCGCGAGGTATAGCTGCCATCCGGACCCGTGTTGGTGGTCCGGTCGACCGGGCCCACGGCTCGGACCTGAGCGCCGGCGATCGGGCTTCCGTCGGCCGAGGAGGTCAGCCGCCCCTGGAGCGTCCCTCCGCCGACGAGGGTGCCGACGCTGCTGAAGTAGACGTCCTGCTGGAAGTGGCCGCTGACCGGATTGCGCCCGTCGGTCCAGCTGACGAACGCGGTGGTGGCGTTGGCGGAGGCGTAGTTGTAGTCGCCGGCGTAGCAAGCCTGAACGGCCGAGTCGGGCTGCTCCGGCTGCGGGATCATGCGGTCGCTGATCACCTGGTTGGAGGCCCAAGTGGCCCCGTTGTCCAGCGACTGGACGCCCCAGTACTCGTAGCTGTTATCGGTGGAATTGCGCCGGTCGTACCAGCTGACCTGCACCGCCCCGTTCGGGGATACCGAGAGGGAAGGCATCCACTGGGCGCGGCTACCCCCGGCGCCCGAGTCGCTGTTCAGGACGATCGGCGAGGACCAGGTGGTTCCATTGTCGGTCGAGCGCACGTAGTAGATGTCGCCGATGTCGCTGGGGTTGACCCCGCGGCCTGCGTAGGCGTAGTGCACCACGCCTCCGGGTCCCACCCCCGGCTGACCCCAGCCCATGTGACGCCAAAGCGGCGGCACCATCGCGAAATAAGGATTGCCGGCGCAGGTGCCCTGGCCCGGGGGCGCGAAACGGGCGCCGACATTGATCTGGGTCCAGCTCGTTCCTCCGGTGGTCGACCGATAGATGATGTTCTGCCGCGTGTTCATCCCCCCGCCGCCCTCGTCCATCGCGGCGATGAAAACGGCGCCGGTGTCCGGGCTGCCGGTGATCTGGACGTTGCGGAAGAAAGTCGAGCTTACCAGCACCGGTGCCGACCAGGTGATTCCATCATCGGAATAGGTCGCGTAGATGCGCTGGCCGCCGCTGGAGGAATAGTCGTTCCAGGATATGTACATCCGGCCGTAGAACGGGCTTCCGCCGTTGTTGTCGACCCACATCGATTCTCGGTCATCAAAGGTGCTCGAGTGCGCGCAGGGTCCGGTGCTCCAATTCACGCCGTCGATCGACGTCCACATGCCGATTCCCTGGCCTCCACAACCGGTGGCCAGGTCTCCGGCGAACCACCGGCTCAGCCGGACATTGTAGACGACGATCGGGTCGCCGTAGTTGGTCCCGTGCCCCGAGGCGAAGGGGGCGGGCAGAAGCCGCGTGAAGCTCGCCCCTCCGTTGGTCGATACGGAAACTCCGGAGTAGTTGCCCGGCGCCGAGCTCGAGTCGTTGTAGTTAACCACGACGGTGTTGCCGTCCGGCGTGCCCCAGACCATGCTCTCGCTCTGGGTCACCTTCGGGTAGGTCTCGGTCCCGGTGATCGTGTTGACGTTGGCGACGTCGATCAGCGCTTCGGCGGCGGCGTCGCCGGGGAAAAGGTCCGGGTCCCCAGCGGGCTCCAGGCCGCAGCCGATGCGGATCAAGCTCGCCCGCATGTTGTCCTGCTTGTCGATCCCGAGGTCGTAGATCTTCCCGCACTCCACGCCCAGGACCGTCGCCGGAGCGCCCTTGAGCGGCGCGGCGACGGCAAGCGAGGACGCGGCCGCCAGAGCTGCGCCGGTGGCGACGAGGAACGCGCGAGACGACTGAACCCATCCACGCGCTACGGTGCGGCCGATCGGACTCGACGAAAAACAACTGTTCATGGATGCCCCCCAGCGTTGTGACGGTGTTCACATCTCGGAAGAGCCGCTTGTACCTGCTCGGCGAAAAAGCAGTCAAGGCAAAGCCGGCGCGCGACACATGAACGTGACACGCACCTGATCTCGCAACGTGCCGAGGTTTCACAAATCGTACGCCAGGGTCGCCGCGATCGGCGCGTTCGCCCCGCCGAGCGCCGCTCAACACCGCCATTGGGAGTAACGCCGATGTTAACTGGGAGTAGAACGCTCACTCAAAGTTGGGCGCCTCCCCCTGCGGGTGCTATGGCGCCGAGTCGCGCGGTCCGATTCGGACCGTTCGCGTAAGTCAGGGAGCGAATCAGTGATGAGCTTGAGAAAAATGAGCGGTAGGACACTTCTGTTTTCGGTTGTACTTCTTTGTTTTCTCCCGCTTCTCCCTGCGGAGGCGCAAGACGTTGACGTCCCGGGCAATCTCACGATGAGGAATTCCACTGCGACGCAGGGGAACATCCTGAAAGCGGGTGTTACCTTCCTTCACAATTTCGGCATAGCCAATACCTTCCTCGGCAGCAATGCAGGCAATCTGACTATGAGCGGCGGCTTCAACACCGCCAGTGGGACCGGCGCGCTCCGCTTCAACACCACCGGCAACTCCAACACCGCCATCGGGAACGGTGCGCTCGTGAATAACTCCAGTGGATTTGTCAACACCGCCATCGGGGCCGGTGCGCTCGCCAGCAATACTAGCGCCGACCGCAACACCGCCTGCGGCGCGTTGGCGCTCGCTAGCAACACCACTGGCATCCTGAACACCGCCACCGGGGGCGAAGCGCTGCGGAGCAACACCATCGGCAACTTCAACACCGCCAGCGGCTTCGCGGCACTCGTTAGCAACACAACAGGCAGCCAAAACACCGCGAACGGGCGCGAGGCGCTCGTCTTCAGCACCACGGGCGACTCCAATACCGCCACCGGATATCAAGCGCTCTTCAGCAACACGACTGGCAGCAACAACACTGCCCTTGGAGCTTTTGCTAATGTTGCCCCCGGCTTGGACAACTTAACGAACGCCACGGCGATCGGTGCCGGAGCCGTCGTCAACGCCAGCAATAAAATCCGCTTGGGCAATGAGACGGTCACGGTCATCGAAGGCCTGGTGGGCTTCACCGCCAACTCCGACCGCAACCGACAAGAAACCTTCCAGCCGGTGAGACGAGAAGAGGTGCTCAGTAAAATCCGACGGCTGAGCCTCACCAGCTGGAACTTCATTGGCCAAGACCCCGGGCGGTGAGTTCTCTCCCCCCGCAGGTTGCTCTGCCCGAACTGCTTCCCTCGCTCGACGGCAATCACGTCTCTCCGTGCGTCCACGTCCGGGAGTCGGTTGCGGGCCCGCTCAAGGACAAGGATTCGCGCGTAGTACCAGTCCTAGACCCACTTCTCCCTGTGCTCACTGAGTGGAAGCTCAAGACCGGCGGGGAAGGGCGCGTCATCCCTCCGATGCGGCGCGACGGCGAGCACATCAACAAGCACACCCCGGGCAACTACCTGCGTCCGGTGCTGGAGAGACTGGAACTCGCCCGGCCAGGGCTCGGCTGGTACGAAGCCACGCGACACACGTTCGCATCCCAGTGGGTTCTCTCCGGTGGGGCCGATGGAGAAGCTCATTGGCCACTACTCCGCGAGTCCCTGTCTCACTGCACCAGGCCACCGCCATTCGTGCCGTCGACGCCCCGTCGTCCAACTCGGCCTCGCGCCGCTCCAACTCGGCGTTGAAGCCAGCCGCTTTATCCCATCTCGTCCGTTTCGACGTGTCGTGGTTACAGCTGATAACTCCAACGAAGATTTTTATCGCCGCCTCTATGTTACATCAAGCCAGGATACATCAGGCCACCTGCTACGTTGGCTCGTGCCGAAATGCGGTTGACAATTCTCTCGAGGTGGTGCCAGGTCGGCTGTGAGTTCAAGGAAACGCCGCATGCGCGCGAACTCCTCATTTGATTGCCTCGGGTTTCTCATGGCCGCGCTCTTGTTCGTGGTGTCCTGCGCCGGCAAGGAGGTGACCGACTATTTCACCCAGGTCGCTGCGAGCAATTTCGGTCAAGGCCCGTACATCGTCGGGACATTTAGAACCGGCGAGGTGCCGCCGATTCTCCAAAGCGTGCGAAGGATCGATCTTGCTCCACTCAGTGGGGGCTATGTCCGCGGTGGCTCGGCGCTGATTAGCATGGGCTCGCAGGGCCACTCATGGGTCAACCCATTGGTCAAGGTTTCCGGCGCGGACGGCTACTTTAAGCTGCTGGGCGTGGGCGGGGGCGCTCTTAGCGCTACCCTCGTCCTGACCATCAGCCAGAATGCGCCCAGTGGCTTTGTCCTAGAGGTGGCCTCCGAACAGGCCGCCTTCAATGACATGCCCATTCAGTTGACCAAGGTCGGCACGGGCGACGTCCAGGTGAATGTCAGCTGGGACGTGAACAGCGATATCGATCTGCATGTAGTCGAGCCATCGGGCGACGAGATCTACTCAGCCAACAAGGGCCCATCGGCCACCGGCGGCCAACTCGACCTCGAGTCTGACGGCGGCTGCTCCACCGACGGGAAGAGAAGCCAGAACATCACGTGGCCAAGGGGGCGCGCGGCTCGCGGCGGCTACACGGCTCGCGTGGACTACCGCTGGGCCTGCGGCGCGTCGAAGACCAACTACGTTGTGACCGTGAACGTCAAGGGGCAGCAGCCGCAGGTGTTCTACGGCTCATTTGCCGCCGCCGACGCAGACCAAGGCGGTGTTGGCTCCGGCAGGACGGTCACGACGTTTACCTACTGACCCTCTAAGATGCGGCAGCTCTGAGCGCGAAAGCCAGTGCAGCTGTCAGCCGCCGCTGCCTCCAGAACCTTCTGCACAAACCCAAGAAAAAAATCGGAGCGGCCCTGTAAGCCGAGAGCTTGCGGAGCCGAGCGCGACTGTTGGCGAAAACCGCTCAAGTGCGCTCAGCGAAAGCGTTTTCGCTTGGTCTGCGGATTTCGGCGTTTCCGGAAAAGCGACAGATTCCGAAGCAACTTGGGAGCAAATTGGGATCCAGCGCAAAGGTAGCGCCGGTCACAACGTGGAGCTGCCTCGACCTCCGGCTGACCTGTTCATCGCGGCCGGCGCAATCGCAGCTGAGCGCGCAGCCCGAGGAGGCGCAAGCCGTGGGCGAATCGAGGACATCCTCCGGCGAGCAGTGGACCAAGCCGCAGTGCTTCGGGGAGCAGTGGCTTGAGACCGGACTCCGGGCCGCCACCTACGCCTTCCGAAGCTCAACAAGCTGTTGGCCATTGCTGTCGTCTTTTCCCGGCCGTTTGCGATCTCTATAGGTACAGGCCCAGCAGATCAGCTGGGCCTTGGAGGTAGCAATGGAAACCACCAAACCCAGGAAGGAACAAAAATGAGCAAGATGAACACCGAAAAGAAACGCAAGCTTGACCTCAAACACGAGACGCTGCGCACTCTCTCTGCGCGAACGCTGGAGGAAGTGGTCGGCGGAGCTACCACCGGGACGTCCACAGATCTCTGCGGAGCCCCGACGACGGTCGTCTGATCCAGGCGACACACAGCCGCAAAATTGCGGTGAGCTGGCGTTGGCCTCCGGAGCCAAAGGCCCGACCTTTTAGCCGACGGCTGCGGAGGTCACGCCCCGACAGATACGGTTTTTTCATAGTCAGCGGAGGTTTGTCTGGTTCTCGCTGAGAACAGCGAGGATCACAGCGAGTAAGGGGGTCCACGAGGCGCCGTCGGCTGCTATCAGCGGATCAACACAGGACGGCACAGAGCTGCGAAGGTGTGCCAGCCTCGCCAGGCTAAGCAGTGGGTTTAGCACTGGGGATGCACCGGGTTTAGCACCGTGGAAAACACCGATTCCGTCTGTTTTTCCCTAGCTCACCTGATGCGGGGCCGGCCAGGTCAGGTTCGTTTCTTGCCAGGAGCTCCGGGCTCCTCGACCTGAGCAAGCGCCCGCAGCAGGAGCACGCGAACCGCATCGGCGCGAGCGAGCTTCAGCCCAGGCTTCTCATCTTCGAGCTGCTTGGCGTAGGCATCGATGCGTTTCAGCAGCTCGCTCTCGAGGCGAAAGGCGACCAGCGTCGTTTTCCCCATCTCCGCCTCCTTGAGGGTGGACTCCCATCCCTTGACGTTCTCCGGGCCTCGCTCGCCTAGAATCTCCGGGTGTTCTCTCGCAATCTCTTGGAGCGTCTTGCGAGCCGCCCGGACCTTGCCGAGGTCGATGCGCTTTCTGCTCATCCCAGCATCCGGGCGATCTGGACATGGGCGAACGGCTTTCCCGCCCTGCTCCTGAAACCTTGCGCATTCAGCTCACGCGCCACTGCCCGGAGAGAGAGGCCGGCATTCCGCAACTCTCGAGCGGCTGTCAGTACCCTCTGTTCCGCTGGGTCTTCAACAAGCTTTTCGCCATCGGGTCCGAGCAGGAACCCATAGGGGAAATCTCCGCCCGTGTACTCCCCGACGCTGGCCTTGTGCTGCATCGCGGCCGCGGTCCGCTCCCCGATGGCTTCCCACTCCCACTGCGAAACGCTGGCCAGGACCTTGAGCATTAGCCGGCCGGCGGCGCTACGGGTGTCAATCTGCTCCCCGACCGACAGAAGCGCCCACTTCCCATCGGAGAAGTAGTCCTCCACCAGCTCGCCGAGGTGAACGACGCTTCGCGTCAACCGGTCGAGCTTTACGACCAGCAAGGCCTCTGCCTGCTTCGCCTTGATCATTCCAAGGGCCTTCCCGAGTCCCAGGCCGGTCCAGGGTCTTCGCGCTCACGCCAGCGTCAACGATGACTTCCACCAGGTCGAGCTCGTAAAGCTGGGCATGGGCCTCGACCATTGCGCGTTGGGCATCGAGACTCACGCCCTTGTCCGCCTGCTTCTCGGTGCTGACCGGAAGGTACGCAACAGATCGGGTCTTCGTCGCCATGGTTGGTTCTTTGACGTGACGCATCACTTATATGCGTCATGTATAACAGAGTCAACTACGAAGAATCTGGTGCGCTATTGCGTCTGCTGTTCCGGCCGGGGACTACCGCCGTTCGAGGTGAAGCGGGGGAACAGCGCCGAGGCTCGGCGTAGAGCCTGCTGCGATCAGGCCTGATTCCGGGATTACTCGCCCTCCCGGCTGGAAGAGGTCTGAGCACTCGCTGCCCCAATTTAGTGAGCGGATAGTTACTGTTTGCATTGGGGCGTCTTCAGCGCGCATGCGTGCACCTGTTGCGACGAAAAAAACCTGTCGAGGTGCGAAAACGTCGACATATGCCGGGCCGGTGCATCCCGTCTCTAAGTAATAGTGGGGGCTCTTGCCGAACGGCAAAAGGGTCGCCGCATCGGTGTCCAACCGCCATTGCTGCCCCGCGTCATCTATGTAAATGGGCAACCCGCTAGCGTATAGGATTAGAGGCGAAATCACGACCCCGTTAGCGTCAACCCAAACCACCGTCAGGCCCGCAACGGGAAGACCTCGCGTTCCAACAGGGACTGCTGCGACTAAAACGAGACCAAGACACACGGCCAATCCTTTGAAGAACTTCCTCATCGATTACCCTCCCTAGAATATGACCGACACCGCGCGTGACATGGATTTCATATCATGGGCCCAGTTGTAAGGCGCTGTTTCGGAGGAACGCCGGATTGCGTGTTCCGGGCGGGGACCCGCTGTCAAGCACGACGCGGATCAGCTCCGCTTTCGGGTAGTCGACATCGACGAGTTCCCGCATGCACTCTGCGAAGTCGGGGAAGGCGCGATGATCCGTGACCTTGGCACGTCGCCAGGGGCGGTGAGCGTCGAGAAACATGAAGACGTTGGCAGTGCCATTTCGCACGTACTCGTAGTCGACGCGTGCTGGCTGTCCTGGTTTCGCGGCGACGGGCACGCGCGCCTCGCCGATGAGTTGGCGCGGTGTCTCGTCGAAGCAGACCACGGGGCGGCTCTTGTCGGGCTCTTCAGCGTAAAGCTCGAGGACGTCTTCCATTCTGGCGACGAACTCGGCGTCGACCTTCGGGATGCACCACATTTTCTTCTGCCACGGCTTCAGCTCCTTCTCCGCTAGCCTGCGACGCACGGTTTCGGACGAGAGCGATTCATGGGCGGTCAACCGCACCATTTCGTCCGCGAGCAACTCGCAAGTCCAATGCGCCCGACCAGCGGGCGGCTTTGCGCATGCAGTCGCGACCAGCAACACCTCCTCTCCAGTCGAGAGCTTTCGCTCCGCGCCTGGTCGTGGCTCCTCGCTGAGTGCGTGTTCCAGACCCTCTTCAACGAACCGCCGTTTGGTTCGGTAAACCGTCGATGTGCCGACCGCGACGTTTGCGGCAATCTCCTCGTCGGTATTTCCGGCGGACGCCGCAAGGAGGATTTGGGCGCGCTTGATTCTGCGAACCGCAGCTTTCCCGCCGCTTACCAACCCTTGAAGTTGCCCACATTCCTCCGACGACAGTGTCACGCGATAGCGTAAATTCACGGTGGCTCCTTTTGAGCCGCCATCGATCACGCCCTTGCCCTCATGTCCATTTCCCCGCCGACACCGCGCTTCACTGACAAGCAGGGCCAGTATTTGGCCTTCATTCACACCTACCTCTTGCTCAACCGGCGCGCCCCAGCCGAGGCTGACATTCAAGCCTTCTTCGGCGTAACGCCTCCCACCGTCCACAGCATGGTGGTGCAACTCGAGGAACGCGGTTTGATTCGCCGGCAGCCACGACAGGCGCGGAGCATTGAACTCATCGTCGCCACCGATGAGATTCCGCCTTTACGCCCGCAACCGATCAAAACCTCTGTGGCGAGGTACTAGCATCCTGACGATCTCATGCGTTTGGGCTCTTTCGTTGGGGGGGCATTTTGTAATGAAGCGCCTATTCCCGATGTTCGACCTGCAAACCGGTGGGGGACAGAAGCGAGCCCAACACCTTAGCTGGTGGAGAACGGCCTTCGGTCTAGGCCTGCTGCTCTCGATCGTCGGAAGCGTCATCGCTTCTGGGCTCACTTCCGTCGGGGTGCCCCAATCGTCTTCGGGGGCCTCATCGCAATCACCCGCACAATCCAAACCCGATGCCGCGGTTCCATGAACCTCTCGCTCCCCGTCCGCGCCGGGGTCCTTTTCCGATCTGATCGAGAAGAAGCCCCGACGAGATGCTCTTGAGGTGGGTATGAAAACGGAACTTCAACCCCGACCCATTTTTGGACCTCAACACGCCGAGGCGATCGTCGCGGGCGCCATCTGGCGGGAGTTCTTAGCTGAGCTCAAACGAAACGGCGCGTGGCTCATGACTACACCAAAAGGCAAGAACTAAAGATGGAACGGCCCTCCTGATTCAGAAGGCATCTGGCCGAGGGCTGAAGCGCTATTCCGCCTTCGTCAGAGCGTAGGTGCTAATCCGGCGCTCCAGGGCTTCCAGCCGCGCTTTGAGGCCGGCGTTCTCGCTTCTTAAGACGGCTGTCTCTTCCCCCAGTTCGCGCGTGCGCCTCTCCAACGCCTGCGCCGCAACCATCAGAATTCCATCTACATCCGTGGAGGTGATGGTGGTCTCGGTGCCAATCGTCCCGATGGCATCGTGGCCGAAGGCAGCGAAGAAGTCCTGCGCCATTGGACCATAGTGGCGAAACTGTGTGGCGTCTTGGCCAATGAAATTCCAGCTGGTGAGGCTCAGTCTTCGGATTTTGGTGAGCGCCTCTTCTCCTCGCACTGGCTGGAGGTTTTCCACTCGGTTGCGGTCGGAATTGGCGCTGAAGCCCACCAGACCTTCGATGACCGTGACGGAGTCATTGCCCAACCTGACTTTGTTGCTGGCATTGACGAAGGCTCCGGCCCCGATCGCGGTGGCGTTGATTAAGCCGCCCACGGAAACATCGGCTTGATCGCCAATGGCGGTGTTGTGGCTGCCCGTGGTGTTGCGAGAGAGCGCCGAGAGCCCGGTGGCGGTGTTGAAGTCGCCAGTCCTATTGGCCCCGAGAGCACCGAGCCCGCTGGCGGTGTTGTTGCTGCCGTCAACGTTGTTGGCGAGGGCACTCTCCCCGGTAGCGGTGTTGTTGCTGCCGCTCATGTTGCCGTAGAGCGCAACGTTCCCGGTGGCGGTGTTGGAAATTCCTGAGGTGTTCAAATTGAGAGCCGAAAACCCAGTGGCCGTGTTGTAGTCGGCATTGTTGGCTAGGAGGGCGAAGGCTCCGTTGGCGGTGTTGCCATAGCCGGTGGTATTGTCCCGGAGCGCCCAGTGCCCATTGCCAGTGTTGTTGCCGCCGCTGGTGTTGCTGATGAGCGCTTTGAACCCAGTCGCGGTGTTGTCGCTGCCGCTGCTGTTATTGTGGAGCGCCTGGGCCCCGGTTGCAGTATTCTCTACGCCATTAAAGTTGTTAAAGAGCGCTTCAGCGCCGGTAGCTGTGTTGTCGCGGCCGACGGTGTTGCTGAAGAGCGCATTGACGCCGCTGGCGGTGTTGTTGGTGCCGAAGTAGTTGCTGAAGAGCGCACCGGCCCCGTTGCCGGTGTTGTTTGCACCGCTCATCGTGAAGTTGCCCGCATTGATGCCGAGAAAGGTATTGTTCGTGCCGTAGTTGTGAAGGAAGCGAACACCCTGCATGGGCGGCCCCTTGAGGATGTTCCCGACATTCGCGGTTGAGTCCCTCAGCGTGAGATTCTGTGGCACGTCAAGCTCTTGCCCCGCAGCCAAACGAGACAGAAGTAGAACGGACATCGCAAACGCGAACAGAGCTCGGCTTTGCATGGGACCCCCCCCCTTTAAGGGGCTCGGGCGTCCTACGCCTACTTGCACTGACCGTCAACCTGGACAGACGTACTCCACGTTCGCGTCTCTAACTGGGGGGTTGAGGAGCCGGCTACGGTGGGCCGCCTTTGAACATCGCTCTTGCAACCAAGAGCACCGCCTTCACATCGTCCGAACTAAGGCGCAGAGTTCCAAGGTACGAAAGGAGCGGGAGGTCGTTTGCCGAAGGTTCATGGGCTTCGATGAAGAGCTGCGAAAGTGAGACGCCCAAGGCGGCTGCAATCCGCACCAACGTTTCGAGATGTGGCGTGCGATAGCCACGCTCGATCATCGAAAGATAGGGAAAGCCGATGCCCGCTTTCTTGGCGAGTTTTTCCTGAGTGAGTGAGAGCGTCTTGCGTAGATCGCAGACGCGTTGACCTAGTTGCGAGGCTACCTTAGAAGGCCTCTGCCGCATGGCTGCGCCATATCCCGATATTCTTTAGCGGCGCGCCTACAGCAAAGCTTCCCACATTCCAGCCAGACGGGAGACTCGAAGCCAGATCGCGAGGATCGTTTTTCGGATCGCGTCTGCGTCTCGGTTCGCGACAGACCAAACCGGGTCAGACGCCATCAGGGCCGCTGCGCGAGCGCACTTACCTGTTCAGAAGGGAGAAGGGGCGTCCAGCGCTCTAATCACCGCGTCGGTGAGCACGGCCAAAGCACTGCGACGTGGTTTGAGCTCGCCAGGTTTCGGAACGACGGCTGGATCGATTTCGTCGCTAATCAGCTCCCCGCTAGCCGCGTCAAAATCGAAAGGCAGCATCTGCGGATCTCCGCGCTCTAAGTCGCCGAGAGCATTCAGTCGAACCCTAGCAACGGAGATTATGCGCTCTTGTCCCAAGCGATGGACACTGCCGGCCCCTCGCGGTCTAGCTAGATAGTACAGTTGGCCCTGTGGATGCCCTCGAAACTACAGCAAAAAAAGTCGGAGCGGCCCTGTAAGCCGAGTTCTGTTCCCGCCTCTCTCGAAGCGGGTGGTGAACATTCATCTAGGGCCCTGGTTACCCAGGGACCTCATCAGCGAGCAGACCCGGGAGCTTCGGACGGGCAGTCCTGATCTCTTTCGAGAGCGCTCCCCTATTGGCTCTTGCTTCGAGTGGGGTTTGCCGTGCCGG
>WNFF01004486.1_pt1 | contig 15818 bp, 12 predicted proteins | sample 5400441 | NCBI WGS metagenome assembly WNFF01 (sample SAMN13153345, study PRJNA577476) | soil metagenome | isolation source: 120 cm saprolite under Douglas fir tree site 2 hole 3 replicate 1 | place: USA:California | collected 2015-04-18 | reverse complement strand
AAAAGTGCGCTTGATCAGCTACATCGGCAGTATTACCTATTCATTTGTGCGTGGTCAGATACGCTATCACAAACAGGTCCGCCATTTCCTATTAGAGGCCATCGGAGGCGATACAGCTTTGCACGATCAGGAGTATGACCTGGTGGAATGGTTTCCTATGCAAGAAGCATGCCGCCTCCTGACTTACCAGAATGAGGTAAACATCCTCTACCAGGGGGAAGAAACGCTGCAGCGTTGGTTACAGTACCGGCACAAGGAAGGACAAAAATAGCCGTATGCAGAACCAGCCGCGTCATACACTCGTCAGGCGCGTCCTCTTTCCCTATGGCGGGGAGGAACCGCTTTCGCGCAGACAAGGACTACGGGTCATCCTGTTATGGGCATTGCTGTTTCCGGTGCCGCTGAGTCTCTGTACACTGGCAATATGCATTGCTGAAGCATTTACCTGGCATAGGACAGCGCTTCTCTTCCTGTTTACGTTTCTTGCAGGGGTTGTCATCTTCAGTGTGTTGGCCTGGTTCACTGTTAGCATGAGTAATCGCGCTGCTCGCATTCATCAGGACAGAAAAGCCCGTAAGGGCTATCGATAATTTGGAGGTAGATATGGATCTTAGTGTAGAAGGCAAATCTGAACGTATCCCACCTGGCTCGCATATCTGCCAGCTTTATAGTAAGGTGACCGAGATTCCGGGCGTAACAGCGCGCCTGATGAGGGTGGGGCTTTCGCTCTCTGAGAAGTGTCTCTTTGCTGCTGCCCCTGCACAGGTGAACGAGCTGCGTGAAGAGTTAACAAAGCTACAAGTCGATGTAGAGGGGTTGATTGCATCGGGCCAGTTGGTATTATACGATACGCCAGAGACATTTCTAGCAGGAGGCAACCGTTTTGACCCCTATTTTTTGCTCTCTTCCCATCAGACGTTTATTGCCCAGGCGCTACGCGAGGGCTGGCAGGCAGTACGTATCTCTATTGATATGACCTGGCTTACCAAAAATGTTGCCGCTCCCGAACAGATCCTCAAGTATGAGGCAGCCTCCGACGCAGTTTTTACCTTCCAAAATGCCCCTATTATTGCCTTGATGCATTACGACTACAGTAAACTCATGCCCAGCCTCGTCGTGGAGATGCTCAAGTTACATCCTATTTCGGTTGTTGGCAAGTACATCAGGCGGTTGTTGGCAAGTTCATCAGGCGTAACCCATTCTACCTGAATTCAGAACAATACATGCTGAAAATCCTGCGCCATATGCACCGGGAGAGAAATCGCGATAAATAGAGGAGAACTCCAGGCATCGCGTGAACAAGATACCTGCCCATGTGACGCCTGGAGGAATTTCGCGTGATTGCTTTCAGCGATCACCTTTCTTACTTGACACCCTGCTAAAACTGGAGATCGAAAGAACTACCCATATTCAAGTTGCTCGAACCACCCGCCTGCTGCGCGCCTTCAGGAGCAGGTGGATGATAGCTCATAGATTGGATGCCCACGCGACCAGGGCCAGTGAAGCGGTTAAGTATGAAGGACGCGCCTGCTACGAGACCACCGATAGCGCCTAGAATGCCTCCACCGCGCTGGGAACTTGCGACAGTGGTTACAGTCATTTGTACTGAGGGATCCTTCCATAGCCAGGCGCCGGGCTCGATATCGAGTGTCTCCCCAGGAGCCAGCATCTTCTCGAAAACATTACCATAGCCATGCAACAACACCAGACCTTCACCGCCACGTGAAGTGAACTGGTCAATGAACAGCCCCGTCCGGCTGAAGAGGATGTTAGCGGCGCCTTGCATAAAGGTAAAACCATAATCAACGTTGCTCGTGGCAACCAGGAATTGATGCTCACGCACTTCAACCATCTGTCCAGGCTGCAGGCGGAGGGCTACAATCTGACCCACGGAGTCACGGGAGAAGGCAATATTACCCGGCCCTTGCGCTTCACTGATGAAGATTTGCAGGCCTGCAAAGAAGCGTTTGCCCGCCCCTTTCATCGATTTGAAGCCGATCTGCACGCCTGGATGTTTCCAGAGAAGGATATGATGTTCAAAGTAGATGGGAAGCTGATTGCCAAGCATAATATCTACTACCGGCACGAGTTCGCCATCTATAGTGACCGTTAAATCCCCCACCTTCAACGGCCCTTTAGGGTTATGCAGTTCGGCTTTTGGAACGCTGGCGCCAAACATACTATTGCCATATTCCTCGTACTGGTTCGGTGGTACGTAGGCTCCTTGCGGCGGCGCCCCATACTGCGCCTGAGGCGGCGCTCCGTACTGGCCCTGGGGCGGCGCCCCATACGCGGATGGCGGTGGAGGAGTTTGCCCTGTAGGCATGGGTGAACCACAGGTTGGGCAAAACTTCACTCCATCAGCCACCTGATTTTGACAACGAGGACAGATCATTCTTTTGACCTCCTTAAAATTGCCTGTAGCGGCGGACTTCCCATCTGCTGATGAGAGGACACTAGCCCACACACCACCAGATTGAACAATGTCTCTACACTCGCATGATGATATCAGTATTGACAGAAATACACAAGAGGTAATTTAAGTGAGGGTTCTCACTCTTGAAGAGGGTTCGGGAGAAGAACAATACCAGTAAACGAGAAGAACAACCGCGTTTCCAAATTATTCCAAGGAATTTGTGGGGGTGCCTCCCTATCGTATCAAGAGATACCCCCCGCGACAAATTCTCATGTCAGTAGGAAGCTGTCAGCAAGCGGACCGCGTGAACTTCCATTATCTCGCTTATCACCGCTGAGATTCGCCGTCTGCTGCCCACCGGTCTGGCGCGTGTTCTGCGCATAGCCTCCACTAATCGCCGGCTGGGATGAAGGATTTGATTGCAATGCCGCCTGTGAACCCTGGTTCTGCAAGTTTTGCAGGCTCTGCAGCGCAGCTTGCGCCTGTGAAACACCCTGGTCCGTCGCAAGTTGAATGGTTTTGCCCTCGATGACCACGGCTATCCCTATACCTCTTCGCAAGTCGTTGAGCTGTCTTCGCAGCTCGCGATTCTCGGCCTCTAAAGCATCCATCAGCTTTTTCTGCTCAAGCAGCATCTGTGCGATGCCCTCAAAACCAGCGCTAGCAATACGATCCATACTGGATTCCTCCTGGATAACTCCTGTAACCAACATTTCTAGAACTATATCTTCGATCATGATACCACCCCTCCACTATATATCACACACCTAACAAGGCCACTACCCGGTCCCAAATAGCCGCCGCAAGATCTGTCTTGGGCATTACAGGCAAGTCCTCCACCGTACCGTTTGTATGAAAGATGAGGACCTTGTTGGTCTCTGTGCCAAAACCGCTATCGGGACGACTGACATCATTTGCCACCAGCAAATCTAAACGCTTCCCCACCAGTTTGGCACGCGCGTTGGCTATGAGATCATTCGTTTCAGCGGCGAAGCCTACGCGCACCAGATGCCGCTGCAATCCACCTTTTCCCGTTTGCCGGTCTGACGTATTGGCCAGCTCCTCCAGGATGTCTGGATTACGCGCCAGGCGCAAAGAAAAGCCATCTCCGTCGTCGAAACCTCCTCGTCCCTTCTTTAGCTTCTGCGCCGCTGGCGCCGCCGCACGGAAATCTGCAACAGCTGCACTCATAACCAGGACATCTGCATCAACGACTGCATTATGGACTGCATCGCGCATCTGCATAGTCGTTTCTACTGCGCGCAGTTCCACGCCGTAGGGAGCTTCCAACGCAACGGGTCCAGAGATCAATACAACAGTTGCTCCCCGGTCTCTTGCCTCTGTCGCCAGGGCATAGCCCATCTTTCCTGACGAGCGATTCCCTATATACCGCACCGGATCAATCGGCTCCCGCGTTCCCCCTGCCGTTACTACAACACGACGGCCTGCAAGATCACCATCACGGCCCAATACCATGCTGATGGCTCCTAGCAAAGTCGCCGTCTCTGGCAGGCGTCCTGGACCAACAGCTCCTGACGCTAGCCTTCCCACCAGCGGCTCCACAATAAAAGCTCCGCGCTGCCGTAGCAGGGCGAGATTCGCCTGTGTCGCCGGGTGCAGGTACATGTTCTGGTACATAGCAGGAGCTATCAACAGCGGGGCCCTCGTTGCCAGAGCCACCGCAGTAAGCATATTATCCGCTATCCCATTGGCCAGTTTTGCGATGGTGTTGGCCGTTGCCGGTATGATGACCAGCAACTCTGCTTGCTCTGCCAACGCAATATGCGTTTCTGCGGCCTGCCCCGAAGGTTCCCAAAGATCCGCGTACACACGCCGATGACTCATGGTCGCGAATGTCAGCGAACGCACAAAATCTTCCGCGTGCTCCGTCATGATTACATCTACAAGCGCGCCTGCCTGTTGCAACTGGCTTACAAGCTCGACCGCTTTGTAGGATGCAATGCCTCCACAGATTCCGACGATGATACGCCTGTTAAGTAACACAGCCTGCCTGTGGTGGGTGCCTCCACCGCAATCACTGTCGAATGTCCTTGCGCTTCAAAAAGTAGGCGATGAGGATGGCAAAAGCCACACTCATCACTACCAGGGCAAGCCACATAAGCAAGAGGTGTACAATAGCCTCGGGCTGGGTATAGCTTGAGAAGAGGGTACCTCTGTATGCATAGTCTTTTCCGCTGCCCAGCGCCTCCCCGTGCAGGCCAATCGTCGAACCCAGTCCTGCCATCGACCAGCGCGCCGCGAAGAACGCACCCAGGAATTGCAGGCCCGGATTGTCGAGCGCAAAGATGATCCCCGAGAAGATCAACTGTGGAATAAGGATGATCGGGATCAGGCTTGCTGCGCGATCATTATTCGGGGCGACTGCCGAAATGGTCAAGCCCAACATCAAGCCCGCAATCGACGTCAGGGCCATGGTTATGTATATTTCCAGGATGGGTGGCAGGAAGACACTATGCTGGAACGGCGCTGTTCCGTTCACTACAAGCACCAGCACCGCGCTTTGCAGCAGGCAGAGCAGCCCGAGAACCACGATCTTGGAGAACATATAGGGCGCAAGTCCCAGGTTCACCGCGCGCTCTCTGCGGTAGATCGCAGCTTCCCTGACGATCGCGCCGGTCCCATTGATACAGCCGAACATGATAGCAGCAAAGGCCATGATAAACAGGATTTTCTGCGCATTTCCGCCAGAACCCGCTACGATAGACTGCTGCAAAGCCTGGTCTGCGGTCAGGTGATTCTGTTGCAGGAACGCCTGCCCTTGCGGTGTATTAAGGGCATTGACCACGTTTTGACAGTCAAACTTACTATGACTGGGAGCAGTGATCGGGACAGGATGCTGCGGGTTGGGCGGACAGGTCACAACATTGGTCGGATTGAAGACATCATGCGCCGCCAGGAAGTACAGAATCAGCGCGATCACGGGCGCCTGCAGCAAGAGGAAGAGGACGTTTACGGTATCATTTTTAAGCAATTCCACGTAGCGCATGGAAAGAAACAAAAACTGTTTCCATGGATTACCACGCTTGGGTGGCTTTACGCCAACCGTTTGCTGCTGTACATTTGCCCGTCCGGCTGGCCCCTGGTTGAGCGGCTCGACGACATACTTCTGAAATTCCGGGGATGCCTTGAATTTCTCCTCCGCTTGCGCCGGAATGTTGGGATTCTCATCGGTCGGTTCCAACGCGCTGTAAATCTCGGCGAAGTCGGTCTTGCCGAAGTAGGTCTTCGCCTCGTTCGGTGGTCCGTAATAGGCCAGTCGGCCACCCTGACACAAGAAGCACACGTAGTCACATGCGTTGATATTATTCGTGGCATGAGTCACCAGAACAATGGTGTGTCCTTTGTCGGCCAGTTTGCGCAAGAGGAACATCATTTTACGATCCAGGCCCGGGTCCAGGCCCGATGTTGGCTCATCCAGGAAGAACACACTCGGATTGGCCAGCAATTCCAGCGCAATGGAGACGCGCTTGCGCTGGCCGCCGGAGAGCTTACTGACGAGCAAGTGGCGCCGGTACTTCATATCCACGTCGTCCAGCACCTCATCGATACGCTGCTTGACCTGTTCTGCGGTGAAATCCTCCGGCAGGCGCATCTTTGCAGCGTAGTAGAGGGCACGCTCCACGGTCAGATCACGGTGGATGATGTCATCCTGCGGCACATACCCAAGCTGTGTGCTGAAAGCTGCGAGATGGCGATAATAATCCTGCCCATTATAAAGAACGGCGCCTTGCTGTGCCGGCCGCAGGCCGTTGAGTGCGTCCAAAAGCGTTGACTTTCCCGCGCCCGAGCCACCTACTAGCGCAACGAACTTGCGTGGCGGAACGGCGACGGAAATATCGCTGATAAGGATAGCCTGCTTGTTGCCGACCTTTTTGAGGTGCAATGCATCGATACGGATACTGTTGCTCTCGTCATGCTGGGTCAACTGCGTACCTGTATAGGTCAGCTTGAATGGACCGATGCGCACCTCGTCACCGGGCTTAAGCAACTGGTTTGTTACACGCTGAGCGTTGACATAGACATGATTGGTGCTGCCCATATCGATGATGCGATAGCCCCCTTGCACCTGCTCCAGGCGAGCATGTTGTCCAGAAACCTGCGGGTGATTGAGCACAACATTATTACTGGGCAATCGCCCGATAGTGATAACGGCGGCCCCTAGAGGAATCGGGCGAATCTCGGGGGCGATATCTTGCGGCGCTCCACTACCATCGTTGAAGGTCAGGGTCACCAATGTGCCATGCTCATCGCCGATACGGAAGATATCCCCACGGGCCAGCGGCTTGCGGAATTGCTCGTTGCCTTGAATATGGTGTCCTTGATAGAGCAAACCATTGAGCGTGCTCTGCCTGGTTGGATGGGGATGCACGAGTACGAGCTGGTTGCCTTCGCGCACGATCTGAGCATGAAAACCGGAGACGACCAGCTCATTGATGACGACATCATTCGAAGGATCGCGTCCAATATTAATAACCTGCTTGGTAAGGGGATATGCCTGCTTGTCCTGGTGGACATTGCTGCTTATCTCCAGCGATGGTACGCCGCGTATATTGGCAGTGCCACCCGAAACTTCGCTTCCGGCGGTGAATAGTGATGCGTGCGTCCCGCCTCCCGGCTGACCCGGCCTCGGTGGCGGAGCCGCCACTGTTGGCATAGGAGCGGGTGAGGGCGTTACTGCTTGAGGTTGTTGCTGAGGCCAGGGCTGCGCATTAAAAGGTTGCCGAGGAGAAGGGAATGACGCCTGCTGCGGCTCTATTGGAGGCGGAGGAACAGGCCTCTGCACTCCTGCACCGCTGATGAAGAGAAAGGAGGTTCCTGGTCCGATGCTGATAGTATCGCGGTCGCTTATCACCGTCTGCTGCACCTCACGCCTGTTGACTGCGAGGGTGTTCTGCGGATTCAGCTTCTCGACACTCCACTGCGACCCATTGTAGCTGAGCCGTGCATGTTGTCGCGAAACGGTCGGATCAGAGATGACTACATCGTTGCCAGGCTCACGTCCGATGGTCATGGTTGTTTTGCTGATTTGAACGGTATTTCCTGCCAGCGGACCGGTAAGGAACTGTATCGAGGCCAAACTCGGCGGCCTGTTCACTACGTCCATATGCGCTCCTCTGCAACTTGCTGAGATGATGCATAAAATTACAACGGCCAAATTCTCGACAATTATACTGTAGCGTTATGCAACTGGCAAGAGTCCGGGGGCAAAGAGATACACGCAACCGCTACCCTGCGTGCAGGCCAATATTTCCAGAGCTCACATCCACCACCAGCACTCCGGCGGGTGGTGTGAGCGGGTTAGAGAGCAGCGGACCGCAATAACCTGCTGAACCACCCGTGTTCGTAACGTTGATGGTAAATTCACTGTTGATCATGCCGACATTGACGTTGGCATCAAGGATAATGTTAGTCGTAACGGGCAAAGTGACATCCACGTTTCCCCGCTCAGATTGAATCTTGTACATGGGGTGTGAGGCGCTGGTAGGGTTGGTGCAGGGATCAGAGCTTAAACTGCCAGATGTATCTAGCGTCCCGTCGAAGATTACATCGCCCGTACCCGTCTCCAGGTGCGAGCCATCGACCAGGCGTGTTTGATGGGCGGTCACGTTGCCTATATCATTCTTTACTACCAGCACAGCGTTCAATCCACTGACCGTCACGTTTCCTACCGAGGTTACGACATTAACCGCCAGCGGCGCCCCTGCATTCGTACTCGCTGCCGCTGGTAATGTGATCATCACGTCTACGGTATCACTGGCTTTGCCCAGGATCGTGCCGCTTGCATTGGGTATGCTCGCGCTCACCGTCAGAGTACTAGGTGCTGTGCTGGGCGGCTGTACCTGGACCAGGATACGTCCGAATTCCTTGCTGGCGCTAGCGCTGCTCGTAGCCTTGACTTTTTTGATGGTCGTCACTGTTGTTGCAGTGACAGTGGGATCTACTGTGATGGAGACATCGCCAATCTGATTATGTACCTGCACCTGCGCAATGCTAGAAGACCCTATTAGTTGCCGGTTTGTGCTCGTAAACGTCTGAGCGTTGCCAACGCTTCCCAGGCCTCCAGTTGGCAAGCTGCTGCTAACCGCGAATATACCAACGGCGGCTGCTATGGCAACGATAAAGATGCCTCCTATACAGCCTACGAGCAGAAAGGGCCAGCGAGCCCGCCGTCTTCTACGCGGGCGAAAATCCGCTTCTTCATCATCTCGTCTTCGACTCCTCCTGGGAAGCACATCATGCTCATAGCCATCATTTGAAGGTTCTTCCCAGTACTCCTGCGATGGATCTCTATCTCTGCTCATACGTTCACTTTTGCCTCATTCCGGGCGCCTGCAAGAGGAGCCTCTGGACTCACCTGCCAATAGCGGGTTTCGGTCTTCACTTACATCTGAAAGGTATGTGTCTCCACCACTACTACGTACAAAGTAGGGAGATGGTTTTCTCCCCTCTAAGAAGAGAGCGGGCACAAGCGCCACAATGCACAACACACCTGCTGCCAGGAAAATGGCCGTATAGACCTCGTGGGCCGAGACAACGAGATACTGGCCATAGAGCGTATTGTAGGCTGCGCTGAAAGCAGACACCCCTGGGGGTGGCTTGAATGCTGCCGCCAACGCGCGGAAGCGCCCTAGCCCCCAGGAGGTCAGCGCTGCAAGGCCGAGGATCATGCCCACCATACGCAGCACCGTCACTACAGATGAGGCCATGCCGATCTGGCGACTGCTGGCCGCATTGATGGCAGTCGTACCTATCGGTGCAATCACCAGCCCAAAACCCAGTCCGCCGATAAGGGTACTGATGGTAATCTGTGTCCAGCCAACATCAAGAGGCCAGAGGTGCATCAGCCAGAAACCTATCGCCGTAGGTACCAGGCCCAGGAGGGCCGTCAGGCGGCACGAGATGATCGAGCAGAGCCAGCCGCCAATGAGCGCTCCTATGGGAATCATTGCCGTGAGCCGCAAGAGCGCAAGGCCACTATCAATCGCCGGCCGTCCCAGCACTGTTGCCACGAATATCGGAATGTCAACCATCGCGATAATAAGCGCGGTCCCCACCAGCAGGCTGGCGAGCGCAGCCGCAGAGAAAGTCACGCGCTTGAACAGTGACGGTTCGACGATAGGCCACACCCGCGTCAGCCTTTGCATGACCTGAGCGCGATTATTCACACGTTCGGCGTATATTTCAAAAGCAATAAAAGTCGCCAGCAAGACCAGCGCAGCAGCGATCAGCCAGGGATTATTTTGTATGGGAGCCGAGCCCGGCCCGCTTGCCGCTGGACCGACCTGCGCTGCCTCCTGAGATAATCCCAGGCTGAGACAGACTAGCGAAGCACCGAGCAGGAGTGCGCCAGGAAGATCAACACGTTGCCTGGTGTTAATCGTCTCCTGGCCTCCGGCAAAGGATAGCTTCCCGGGCGGCACAAGACGCCAGATGAAAACAAGCAGGACCGCTACGATGGGCAAATTGAGATAGAAGATAGTTTGCCAGCCAGATGTTTGTAGGATAGATGACCCGAGTGGAATGCTAAACCCGCCATATTGCACAATTACCGAACCATAGAGGGGGCCGAGTACGCCGCCGGCCTCGGTTACCATACCTATCAACCCCAGGGCCAGGCCTCGTCGCTTTTCCCCGTAAAAGTCACCAGCCACCGCCATAGCGACCGGTACAACCGCCCCGCCCCCTGCCGCTTGCACAAAGCGCGCCGCAACCAGCCAGATCAAGCCTGGGGAACTGACATCAATTCCTATGCCTTGTAAAAAGTCGAGGGATACATTGTCGCCCAGAATAGGCGCCAGAGCGCAGAAGAGCGAACCGAGAGCGAAGATACACAGGCAGGTGATGAAGATGCGGCGGCGCCCATACATGTCTGAAACTCGACCCATCAGAGGCATAGCGATGACATAGCCCAGTAGATAGCCACTGATGATCCAGGCAGCCCGGTCAAGCTGAGTTACCGGAATCTGCAGGTCAACGATGATCCGCGGCAGGGCCGTCACGACGACCGTCTGATCGAGAGCCGTGAGAAATACAGCGGCGCTTGCCGCCAATACTGCCAACAACGCTGCTCTGCGTTGCATGTTTTCACCTCATACCGTAATGAAGGGGCGTAGGTCCCCGATTTATCGAGGGATCGCAATTCATTGCGCCGGGGCAGGGCGGAAGATGGTTGATGGCCCCCTATGCCCCTCGCGCGATAAATCGCGCTGCTATGCCTTCATGTTGCTCCGTTCTCTTGACGCTTTGCGGTCACCAGGGGTTCGCCCCCGCATGCTAAATGGGTGCCGTTATGACCAGTGTTTCCCCAAATTTTGAGAGTTTGAAGGTGCGCACAGTTTTAGCAGTATCGCCCTTCGCAGCTATACCACTTAAACGTAACAGGTAGGGCAGATTATCGGCCTTCCCTATGCAGGTAGTGGCCTCCACCATAGAGCCCGCTGGCGCAGTGCCGCCAGTGATGCCAGCCAGGTACTTAGCGTCGAGCATGCCATTGATGTTCCAGCAAGGCGTCCCGTCCACATTTGCATCGGTGGGCATACTGGGGTTCTGTATGTCACCAAGAATCGCTCCAACACCCGTTTTCGAGTCTGAGAGCGTGCGTGGATCGAGCAGTCCACTGGCAGCCATCCAACTCCCGGTGATAGGATCGGTGACATATTGCTTATTGCCTATGGCAATGATCCGGACATTGACGACGTTGCCAACACCAGCGCATTCGCCTTCGCTTGCAGCTTATCGGGAACGAGAACATCGCCATCAGCGCTTTTGATGGTCAATACCCCTCCCTCGCCCGGGTTATCGACTACCAGGTTGAAATGGTACGATTTGACCTTTTGAATGGCCGCCTGCGCGTTTTTGATCAATTGCTGCGCGGTCGGCACATTGCTCCCCCCGCATGCCGCCAGTGCAAACACGATTGCCAGCAAAGAGGCCAGGTACGCTGTAGCGAGAGAAGCCGCTCGCGCTCGTCGTCCGTGCATAGTTTTCTCCTCCTGTATGGGTCGCATAATTATATCACGAGACACGATAATCTTTTCGCCCTAATCCGCCTATTGTACGCTGCCTGTGTGTCTAGTATAATCGAGGCCATGCAGACAAGGAAAGGGGGCAACATGGACCATCGCACTTTTAGCCCGCTTGAGCGCGGGTTGGCCTTTATCGCAGGCAGCTTTAACCTGGTCATAGGGTTAGCGTTTTTCTTCCTGCCAGAAGTGCCTCTTCCGCTCTGGCCTACAAGTATTCCTCACATGCTCGATCGCTTCATCGGTGCAATCGTGCTGGGCAATTGTGCCGCGTCTTACTGGCTGGCAACACAACGTGAATGGGCGCGAGTGCGCCCTCTGGCTATCGTAGCAGTGGTATATGGAACGATTGTAGCGCTAGCGCTCCTCTACCATCTCCTGTGGCTGCACGATTCGCCATTGTTCTGGTTCTACTTCTTGTTCGATGTTCCCTTCTTGATCGTCTTCTACGCCTTGTTTACTTACCACGACATCTGGCCTTACTTGAAAAGGCGCAGGGCAGAACGGCCAGAACACAGAAAAGTAGCTGGGTCGACAGAATAACTACAGGCACACAATCACAGGTGGATAGATTGGAAACACCATGCAGGCACCGTTCGCTGATCCACTTTCAGGGCTAGAGTTACTCAGTAGCGCATTACCATTAGTAGGGCGTGAGACCCAGATGCAGGCTATACGCGCTGTACTCGAGACGGTCGCGCTCAACAGGCCAATAGGAGCGCGGGCGGTGATGATCAGCGGCGAGATGGGCATGGGCAAGTCGCGTCTACTGGCAGAGATGTACCTGGAAGCCAGGGCGCGCGGTTTCCGTGTGCTGGAAGGCCGCACATACGAGTCGGGTGGTATGTTTCCCTATCTTCCTTTTATCGAGGCATTACGCCCGGTCATACATACATCGACCACAGAAGAATTGCGTCGCTATATAGGGCATGCGCATTCTCCAGGCGACCTGCAAGCAACCGGCGAGCAGGAGACTCGTGCCGCTATGGCAGAAGTGACCTCTCTGACAGGTACCCCGCTTGTCGCAGCGCTGGCTCGCCTCTTCCCCGACCTGCCCGGGATGTTGCATGTGACAATCGAGCCGGAAGTACTCTCACCTGACCAGGAGAAGTTCCGCCTTTTCGATGCCGTGGCAACCATATTAGAACGTATGGCGCTGGAGCGACCAGTTCTACTGGGCATCGACAACCTGCAGTGGGCTGATAGTGGGAGCCTGGAACTCACGATGTTCCTCACCGTGCGCCTGCATGCTAGTCACGTCGCGCTGGTAGGCGTGACACGCCCGCCCACTCCTTCCAACGAGCGTGCAGAAGCGGCAGACCGGATAGTATCAACGGCTTCGACAAGAATGCTAGGTGAATTAGTGCGCCAGGGTTTGCTGCTGCTCTTGCCGCTTGGGCCGCTGGATGCAGATGCCGCCGAGCGACACCTGCATGCGCTTCTCCCCGGCACATTTTCTGCGGAGCTAGCCCTGTCATTGCTCAGTCGCGCCGGAGGTAACCCCTTCTTCCTGGAAGAACTGGTACGCACGCTGACACTGAACCGATTGCTGGTGTTACGCAATGGTGAGTGGAGAGCAGCGCGCGCCATCGATGCCGGAATACCAGAAAGCATTACCCTGGCGGTGGAGCAGCGCCTCCAGGGATTGAGCACAACTTGCAGGGAATTGCTGCGCGTTGCCTCTTTACTGGGACGTACATTCACGCTGGATGTCCTGGCAGCTGTGCTTGAAGAGTCTGAAGAACAGGTACAGTTGTTAATCGGCGAGGCGACCCAGGCTGCAGTGATTGCCAGAGCTCCTGCCGCTGAGGCCGGTGAGGAGGAGTATATAAACGGCTCAGCAGGGAGCTCCGAGGCATCTTTCGCTTCAGACCTGGCGCCTGCTAAAGGCATAGTGACATCCCCCATCTATATGTTCTGTCAGGGCATTGTGCAAGAGGTGCTGAGCGCCGAGGTTCCTACACAGCGAGCGCGAGCGCTACATGGCGCAATTGGCCTGGCCCTGGAACAGGGCTATGCTGATGCTGCTCCAGCCCATGCTGCAGAACTGGCCCGTCACTTTGTCTTGAGCGGCGACAGGCAAAGAGCATTACGCTGGAGTCTGCTTGCAGGTGAGGATGCAGTACGCCAGCAGGCACATCGCGAAGCTATTGGTCACTTTCGTACAGTGTTGAGGCTGGTACAAGATCCGTCCATACAGGCAGATCCACCTGGCCCGGGCGCTCATCTGCCAGTGCCCGCGCAACTCTACCTGTTGATCGGTGAAAGCTGGTTCAAACTAGGGGAGCTCGAGCAGGCCGCGCTTGCTTTTCAACAGGCGCTACAAGACTTACGCGGGACCGGAACAGGATACGCGCAGTCATTGTTGTTGGCACAGGTGAATCGCTTGCTGGCGGATGTCTACCGTATGCAGGGCAAATATGATCAGACGATGGCCCATCTTCAAGCGGCATCTAGCGCATTTAACGCTGTAGCAGAGACTGAAAGAGCAACAAATGCAGCGGTTGACGAGGCAACACAGGTGCGCTGGTTTCCAGGACGCAGCTTCTCAAGTGGCAGCATGGCCTTGCAGCGCATGAGTACTAACGAGCACATCCTGCTTTTGCAAGCGCAAGCTACACTCGATATGATGCTTGGCCGTACGCAAGAGGCCGAGGCAGAGCTGTGGCGATCACACCAACTGGCGACAGACAGCGGAGATCGTGGGAGCCAGGCATTTGCCTTGCAGTTATTGGGCTGGCTGCGTGGCTGGGGTGAGCACATCCACGAGGCTATTCGTTTCCAGGAGCAAGCCCACTCGCTCTATGTATCAATAGGCGACCCTTTCCGCGCGGCACTGGTAGACCAGGTACTGGGCATCGTATACCAGGCGCTGGGAGAGATGGAGCACGCGCGGCTCTGCACGCTGCGCGGCTTTGAGCGGGCTCGCCGCTATGGAGCGCGCGGTATCCTGGGCCTATTGTACTGGAACCAGGGCGTGATGGCGCTTGCTCAAGGCGACTGGGCGAGCAGCGACGCGCGCCTGCAACAGGCACTGCAAGAGGCGCTGGCAAACAACGACGCACGTCTCAAACCTAATGCGCTCCTGGCGCAGGCAGAGTTACAGTTCCGCATTGGTAACTGGCCCGAAGCGGAACGGCTTTTTCAGACAAGCATCCAGGCAGCTTCGACAACCGAGTGGATTGCCGGGGCAACAGCGCTTTATGGGCATTTTCTCGCGGTGACTGGGCGCAGGAAAGCCGCTCAGGAACAGCTTGACCGGGCAGCCGCCATCTCCGAACCACCAGGGCTGGCCGGCAATTTCTATATCCCCTTCCTTGCAGAAGGGTATTTGCATATCGATGCACATGCACGAGCTGCTGCCTACATCGAGCGGATGCGCTCAATGCGTGGCTTTATGTACTATGGCACTTCGGTTGATCGCATATTGGGCGTGGTAGCCACGCAGGCAGGCGATTGGGAGACGGCAGAGCAGGCCTTTGAGGACGGCCTGGCGCTCTGCCAGCGCGCCAATAACGAGCCTGAAGAGGCTGCAATCTACTATGAGCAGGTGCGAGCAGCACTGCTGCGTAGCGGTACGATCACCCTTGTGACAGATCACGTCTCCACGGGCTTGCATGATCTGTGCGATCGCGCACGGGAACTCTTTCTGCACTACCACATGCAGCGTGCTGCCAGCCTGGTGGACACGGTACAAAAAGGGGTGCGTGAATTAGAGCAACGGGATGGCGCGCAGGCATTACACACTCCCTTGACAGAAGTTTTATCCCCGAGACAAAATACCCAGCCAGCGACCCGGGGGCAGGCTTCACGCAGTTCGATATCTATTCCCCACGTAGAGCAGTGGGAAGCAGGCAACAGGCTCGTACTCCACCTCACGGGGCGGGAACTGGAAGTGCTGCGCCTGGTAGCTGAAGGGCATACAGACCGCGAGGTTGCCGAGATGCTGGTGATAAGTCCGCGCACTGTCAATCGTCACCTGAGCAATATTTTTGTCAAGCTCGATGTCCCCGGGCGTGCTGCCGCTGTCGCTTATGCTATCCGGCAAGGGATTGTGTGAATAAAGACTCCTGTGTGGGAATGCATTCCACATACTCTAACCGGGCCTCACGGGTCTAATTCGCCTTTGAGGTCGCGCATCATCAACTCTGGCACGGCTCTACGGGGATCATGCCCTTCAAAGAGCACCAGGCTGAGTTGTTGCGTAATCGGCATTTCAACGTGGTAGCGTGCCGCCATTTGTAGCGCTGCTCTGGTAGTAGAGATGCCTTCCGCTACAGTGCGCGTTGAGGCCAGTATCTCCTCCAGTTTCTCGCCCGCCGCCAATCGTCGTCCGAGTTCGTGGTTGCGGCTCAAGG
>WNFF01003761.1_pt1 | contig 15818 bp, 15 predicted proteins | sample 5400441 | NCBI WGS metagenome assembly WNFF01 (sample SAMN13153345, study PRJNA577476) | soil metagenome | isolation source: 120 cm saprolite under Douglas fir tree site 2 hole 3 replicate 1 | place: USA:California | collected 2015-04-18 | reverse complement strand
AATACCGACAGCACCCGCGAGGCGCCGCCACCAGGCATGTTCTTCGTTCCGGGCTACCCGTTGCTCGTGGTGGCTGCGATGAAGATGGATTCCCGCTTTGCCAAGGCGGTGGAGTGCAGCGTCGAGGCCAATCACAACAGAAGAAATGTGGCTGAGTGCGAAGTCTATGCAACGCCGATTAACATCACTCACGCGTTCCTGCTTGCGCTCGGCGTGCTTGCCGTCGCGCTGTCGGGAGAGCTGATCTTCGGCAGCGCCCGCGTGTTCTGGATTGCCGGCGTACTTGCGACCGGGGGTCTTGCCGCTAAGGCGGACCTCTTCTCCTACATTATGACCGAAAGCATGACGGTCTCGTTGTATTCGATCTTCGCGCTGTTTGCAGTGCTAGCTTGGAAATCGTCGCGCATAGGGTATTTCGCACTTGCTGGTATATTCCTGGGCTTGTTGTGCCTGACGCGTCCCTCCTTCGTGATCTTGATGCCCATCTTGTTGTTACTCATCGCGTTGAACGGCCGGTGGCTCGCAAACAAGTCCATGCGGTCGGCATGGAGCCACCTCCTGGCATTCGCGGCCGCATGCCTCATCGTTGTCGGACCGTGGACCGCTCGAAACCATTTTTCGGTGGGGAAGTGGGGACTGACGGAAGAATATGGCTCCGCGACGCTCATCGAACGGTTCGCCTACAACGACATGACCGCCTGGGAATTCATGCTTGCCTTTCCCTATTGCATGCCCGGAATAGGCGATATCGCCTTCGATCAGGTTGATGGCAATGATTCGATGCATCGGTTCCTCTACCGCACGCATGACAGTTTCTTTCAAGTCGGGCGTGAACGTCGCGACACGCTGGTGAACCAGTATGGCCGTCTTGATCCGCTGATCGCCGGCATCGTGCTCGACGAAATGCGCACGAACTGGTGGCGACACCTGCTGGTGAGCATTCCTCTCGGCTGGTGCGGGATGTGGGCCTGGGGGCTGTGGAGTCTTGTTCTGGTTCCGCTGTTTGGATGGGCGTTCGTGCGGGCTGCTCGGCAGGCGCGGCCGCTGTTACTGCTGTACGCGGTGCCCGCAGTCGCGATGCTTGGTTTGCACGCTGTCGTGGCGAACCCCTACTCCCGCTACAACCTGATCCTGATCGGTCCGTTTTCGGTCGGCGCGGCCTGGATCATTTCGACGTCGCCGCGGAACGGGCGTTTGCGATTGCGAGCTCTCGCACCAGGACCGTGATGACTTCCATCTGAGCCTGCAGCTTGAGATGCAGGTTCAAGAGGACGATCAGGCTGATCACGACCCAAAGGTAGAGAATGAGGTCGACACCGCGACCGATCCCCACAAATTCCGCGAGGCGTGACGCGTGTGCTGGAATCCACACAAAATAGAGCCCAGTAAGCGCCAATAGCATCGACAGAAGTCCGATAGCAGGCGCGCGCCGGTATTCGATCCGTGCATAGAGAGCGATGCCGAGCAACAGCGCGCTGAGGATGAATTGGGCAATCATCGGTGCAGCCTCCGGGCCAACAGGTCGACAAGGATCGACAGCGCGTCGCCGAGCTTCTGTCCCTTGGCGAGCGAATAAGCGCTGTACTCGATCGTCACCGGCACCTCGACGTATTTCAGCTCGCTGGCGGCGATCTGATAGAGGAATTCCGAGGCGTGCGCCATCCGGTTCTGCCGCAGCCGGATCGCGCTCGCGCCTCGTCGCGTCATCGCCCGCAAACCATTGTGGGTGTCGGTCAGGGAGAGACCGCTGGTGATGCGAGTGAACCACGTCGCCGCCTTGAGAAGGCGCCGCCGCACCGGCGGCAGATCGGTGGCCCCGCCGAGAAAACGACTCCCGAGCGCATAATCTACACTGTGCCGTGCCAGCGCATCGACCAAGCCGGCAATGTCGGTCGCGCGATGCTGTCCGTCGGCGTCAAAGGTGACGATAACGTCGGCGCCCTTGCGCAGAGCAAATTCAATTCCGGTTTGCAGCGCCGCGCCCTGTCCGAGATTCACCGGATGCCGGACCACGACGGCGCCCACGCGTTCAGCGACCTCCGCGGTGGCGTCGGACGAACCGTCGTCGACGAGCACGGCCGAAAATCCGCAATGCCGCACATCGGCGATGACACGCTCAATCACGCGCGCCTCATTGTAGGCAGCGATCACGACCCAGACATACTCGTCCAGCATGGGGGGCTTATCCGGCGACAAACAAGAGGCCGCAGAAGATCAAAACAATACCGATAACAAGTCTCGCCGAGATCGGCTCCGCGAAAACGACCGCACCAAGCAACGGCGTCACCGCGAAGGCCAGCGCGACGAAGACATAGGCCCGTGATAACGGCGTGAAATTTAATATCCAGACCCATAGCACGGCCAGTGCGGCATAAAACAACACGGCCGCCGCGAAGAACCCATTGAGCATCATGGCGGACAGCCGCTCGACCAGAGGGCCGTCGGCTGGGCCTCTGAGCGCCGCCATTTTGAACAAAAGTTGACCGCCGGCCATGCCGCCCGCGTAGGCGATCAGAAGCGCGATTTGGGCGAACGATAAATGAGCATTCATCGTGGCAATTCCTTTTCAGTCGATTCGGACACATCGCTGCGCGGGCTTCTGGAACGGCAAAAACGTGTCACCCGCTCTTGCGCAACACAATGCGCATGGCATCAAACAAGTTGACCGGAAGCCCCACGCCGCTCGTCTTCGATGTGCCGGCGGTGCGCATACCGAGCATACGCCTGATCTGGAAAGCGATGAGGGAGATCGGTACGATCTTCCAAGGATGATCGCATGACTCTATGGTGAGCCCGAGCGGACGCGATATCCGCCGAATGCTCTCGCGAGTGAAGTACCAGAGATGCTGCGGTGGGGTCATGAGCCGCCAGCGAGCGCCGAATAGATTTGCATAGCGCGAGGCGAAGTCGCCGGTCGTGATCACGATGAGGCCGCCCGGCGTGAGATGGCGCGCGCAGAGCGCGAGCGTCTCGTGCGGACTTGGCAGATGCTCGACGACGTCGAGGAGCGCAATGACATCCATCATCCCGAGTTGCGCAAGATTGCCCTCGTTAGCGACGCCCGTTAACACGGGCAGGCCGCGCTGCCGGCAATAGGCCGCGGCGTCTTCCGCGATCTCGATACCGGTCACCTCGAAGAAGCACCGCGCTTCCTGCAGGAAAAAACCATAGGCACAGCCGACATCAAGGAGCCGCCCACTGGCGCGGTACTTGCGGATGAAGTCGACGGTGTTGGCGAATTCTCGCCGCAGCACCAGTTCGGCGCCGCGATAGTTCGCGTAGCCGTCCGCACGCCCGCCGGAGAAATAATCGCCGGTATAGTAGGCGCCGGGATCGAAATCGCTCGCCTGCGCGCGACCGAGGCCGCACTCGGCGCACTGCAGGATTGCGCACCCGTTCTTGGAATAGAGGAAGCGCTGCGCCGCCACCCGATCAAGCGGCAGCGCCGCGCCTCTAGCGGAGGCTCAAGCCTGCACACGCGGTGGTAACGAGGAAATCGGTTGCTCTATCACCGACTGATCAACCGAGCCGGCGTTCCATGCCGGTTGCTGCTAATCCACCGGCCTGCTGATCTGATGTTTCTATGACCGGTCCTGGCCCATAGCTGAAGCGCCGATGGCCAGCCATCGAGTCTGCTTTCTGAGGTGGACCTGCCGCGAATTGGTCGTGCAACTGAACGAAGCGTCGATCAGCCGGTCTTGTTTTGAAGGGATCGGACATGAAAGAGGCGCGGGGTCCGTCAAAACGCTAGGTCCGCGACTTCCGCCTGCAGCCGCTACTTTGCCCGGCCCCGGGTTTTTGCTCATCCGGTCAGCCGGCGCGTTGTCTTTTCGATTGTTCCTTGACCGCCTTCGGGCGCGGCTGTTGTTCGTGGATGTTCAGGTCAAGTTCGTATTGAAGCGCCCGAAATGCAGCCTCCAGGCGATCGAGCTTGGATGCATGATCAAGCCTGAACAGGCGATCGACCTGTTCGCGGTGCCAGCCGAGTCGACGCGAAAGCTCAGCTCGCGTCGTGTCGCTCTCGCGTAGCACCATGTAAAGCTGCGCTTTGAGCGATACCATGGCTGGCAATTTCACAAGCAGGCTGTTTCGGCTTGGCGTATTTTCCGCGGCCGGGACAGGTGGTGGAATTCGTTCGCCATAGCTCATGCGCGCAGCGATTGCTTCTTCGATCGCACCGAGGGCCGCGCGCTGCGCTTCTTCCTTGCTCTCGCCGAACGTCGCCACTTCCGGAAATGCGGGGCAGATCACGAGAAACGAGTCGTTGTCATCAGGCGTGAGCTTGATGCGATAAGCGAGCATTATTTGAGGTCCAAATCCTTGAAATACGGGCTATTCAACACAAATGTGGAAGTCAACATAAGTGTAGAATGCCTCTGGTCGACACGCGCTGCATTTCGGCCGGCCGTGCTTCAATTAGAGCACATTCCGCTGACATTCGTTCAACGTCATTGCCGGGCTTGACCCGGCAATCCATCTTCATGCGAAGAAGAGGGACCCGCGGGTCAAGCCCGCGGGTGACGGGCGAAAGGTGATCAACATCAGACCTCGCTTGTCCGTAAGAAGAGCCGATAAAATGCTGTTGACATACTCTGCACTACAGAGTACTTTGCGTCAAATAACACCTCAATGCGGTATTCGCCATGATGCTCTCACCCCAAGACGCTGCCGGGGCTCTCCGCGATATCGAAGCGGCGCAGGCGCGCAGCGCGCAGTTGCATGGTTATGCGCGCAGCTCTCCCCAGCTTGTGCTGTGGGGAGTTCTTTGGGTGATCGGCTACGGCTTGAACGACTTCTTTCCAGCCTACTCGGGGGCGATTTGGGGCGCGGTCGTTCCGATTGGACTGATTGCGGGATTTGCAGCGCTCCGTGGGACGGGTCACAAGGTTGGTTGGCGCTACGGTGCGGTGGCCGTGACGTTCGTTGCATTTTTTGCGGCCGCTTTTTTCATCCTATGGCCGATCAATCCGAGACAGATCGCTGCCTTGATTCCGCTTGGCGTCGCCGCCGCCTACGTGATCGCCGGCATTTGGTGGGGGCCACGATACGTCACCACAGGAATAGCGATTGCGGCGCTGACGCTGGCCGGGTTCGTTCTTTTGAAGCAGCACTTCTTTCTGTGGATGGCCGGAGTCGGCGGCGCCTCTCTGATCCTGGCGGGTATCTGGCTCAAGCGGGCTTGAGATGGTGCAAGCGGACGAGATCATCCATCAGCAGACGAGATTGAAAATCATGGCCACGCTGCGCGCAATACCGCAAGGCGAATGGGTCGAATTCGCCCGGTTGAAAGCGATCCTGCAGGCGACCGACGGCAATCTCGGCAGCCATATCGGGACACTGGAGGGCGCGGGCTACATCGCGGTCAGCAAGGATTTCGTTGGCAAGAAGCCGCGCACGCGCGTGGCCTTGACGCGAAGCGGACGGAAAGCCTTCGCGCAACATATCGAATTCTTGCGCACGATCCTCGACGCGGCGGCGTCGCGCCACGGTGATCGGGAGGGAACGTCATGATCGGGAGTTCGCTGGGCGCCATCCATTTCACGGCCGCGATCGTGGCTCTCGCATTCGGCGCCATCGTGCTTGGCGCGCCGAAGGGGACCCCGCTTCACCGCACCATCGGGGCCGGTTATGTCGCCGCCATGGTGATCCTCAACGTCTCCTCACTCGCGATCTACCGCCTGACCGGTCATTTCGAGCCGTTCCACGCGCTGGCTCTATTCAGCTTGGCAACGGTCGTGGGCGGCATCGTGCCGGCACTGCGCCGCCGGCCGGGTTGGCTCATGGCCCACTACTGGAGCATGGCTTGGTCCTACCTCGGCTTGCTGGCCGCCGCCTGCAGCGAAATCGTCGTTCGGCTGTTCCTGCGCGCCGGGATTCTCACCGGCACGTGGCAGCTCATCGGCAGCGGTATCGCGATCGCGATTTTGTTCGTTGTAATCGGGATGTTCGTATTGCCGCGCTTGCAACGAACCGCAATGGCTCACATGAGCTAGCAATCGCCGGCTTGGGGGCGAACTCTCTGCAAATGCTTTTAGAAGCGTAGCCCGGACTGAGCCGCGTAGCCCGGATTGAGCGAAGCGAAATCCGGGACCGCCTATCAATACAGCAACGTGGTCCCGGGTTTCGCTAACGCTCAACCCGGGCTACCGGCGAGGGCGAGGCGGGCATATCAATCCCGCCTGAAGACGATCGACGCGAGCCAGCCTGTCATCACCGCCATCATGGCGGTCGCCACGCCGTACGCAAGGCCGTGATCCACCGCAGCGTTGGCAATGAAGCGCTCCACGCCGACCGTCACGATCTCGAACGCGGAACTGGTGCGTGCGATCACCGCGCCGTCGGCGAAAAGTTTGACGTCGACATCGTAATTTCCGACCAGCGCTTCGGCCGGCACGAAAATCGAGGCGCGATAAAAAGTGGGCGTCAGGAACGTCACCCCGTTAGTGATCTCGCCATAAAGCTGGCGCTCGTGCTTGATGCGTACGAAGGCCTGCCGGAACTGATCGTTCGGAATAACGTCCGCAATGTCAGGCCCGATCTGCTGCGGCAGCGATATATTGGCAATGCCGATCTGCTCGCGATGCAGCGTCTCGGCGTCGGCGATGTTTTCGAACGGACGGGTCGCCAGCACCTCCAGGAAGGACGGCACGTCGACGAAAGTTCGCGATTCCGCGTTGATCCAGATGCCGAACATCCGCTCCTTGCGGCGAGCCACCGCGGATTCACGCGGGCCTGTCACGGTTGCAACAATATCATAGCCGTTGTGCGGCGCCGTCGCCTGATCGTTCTCGACGGTCCCGAACAGAGTGAGCTCGACGCCAGTAAAGTTCGAAGTGATCTTGACGATATGGCTCGACAGCGACGAAACGAGGCGTTCCGCGCCCGCCGGCAGCGCAAACAGCAGCGATGCCATTGCGCAGACGACCGGGATACGCGCTCGGATGGTCCGCCTCATGGCGAATCCCCGATGGTGCGGATCGTGTAAAGGTCGTCCGGGGCCACGATCAGGTCGAATGCGAATCGCAATCCGACCGCAAGGACCAGGATTCCAAGCAGAAGGCGCAGGCGCTCGCTCCGCATCTTCTGGCCGGCCCGGGCGCCGAATTGAGCTCCTGTCACGCCTCCCACCATCAGCACCAGGGCAAGAACTGCGTCTACAAGGTGATTGGTCGCGGCATGCAGAATTGTTGCGGATGCCATGGTGATCAAAGTCAACACCATCGAGGTGCCGATAACCACGTTGGTGGGCACGCGCAGAAAATAGATCAGCATCGGCACCAGCAGAAAGCCGCCGCCAATGCCCATGATGGCGCCGATGAAGCCCATAATGAACCCGATCGCACCGACCGGGATCGCGGACACGTATATCTTTGATTGCTTGAACCTGATTTTTAGGGGCAGACCATGGATCCAAGTATGGCTCCCCGGGCGGCGCAGTTCCACGGGCTTACCCTGCCGCGCGCGCAGCATCGCCCGCAGTCCCTCGGCCACCATCATGGCGCCCACCGAAACGAGCAGGAGCAAATAGGAGAGCCCGATCACGATGTCGAGCTGCCCGAGCCGGCGCAGCGTTGTGAACAGCAGCACCCCCGATATCGTTCCCATGATCCCGCCCGCGAGCAGCATCAAGGCGAGCGCGACGTCGATCGCCCGGCGGCGCCAATACGCCACGGCGCCGGTGAACGAGGAAGCCGCAATGTGGGTCGATACGGTCGCGACTGCGACCGCGGGCGAAATGCCGACAAAAATCAGCAACGGCGTCATCAGAAATCCGCCGCCGATGCCGAACATGCCGGAAATGAAGCCCACCGCAAGCCCCATTCCCAACAGCAAAAATACATTGACCGGCAGGTCGGCGATCGGGAGATAGATTTCCACAGTCTCAACCAGACGGTGCGACGAATGAGGCACCGGATTTGCGGTGACGGGCGGCGCGCCGCGGGCTCGCGGCGGCTGGCTTAACCTCAATCGGTATCGAGTTGCGGCCCAAACGCAAAGCCTTTTCGGCGGCCGACATCATCAATTCGTAACAGAGGCAAAACTCGTGACAGCCTGGTAGCCCGGATTGAGCCACCGGGTCCGGCCTTCGGCCGGCCCGATGATAAACTCAGCGAAATCCGGGTTAGGCCGTCCCTGATGTGGCTGCGCTCCATCCGGGCTACGGTCTAGGAACCGCCAAGACTTTTGCCCCTGTTACTTGAATTCGCCTTCCCCGCTGGGTGGCAAGGCATCCCTACCCTCCCCCGCAAGCGGGGGAGGGTAGGGTGGGGGTTCTACTTTCCGGGGAAACGCTCTGGCGTGACGAGCGCCTTGGATTTTGTTGTCGCAGCTGCAACCACCTCGTCCCAACCGCCGGCGGGCGCTTTGACGGCGGACGCCTCATCGGATTGCGGCACAGCCACAAAAGCCTCTGCGTTCAGTTTGGCGCTTTCCAGTTGCTTCGGGTCAAGCCGCACGGCGACCTCGTCGCGCTTGCGGGCGGCATCCTGATCGCCGCCTTTTGCCGCCAGCGCGAACCACTTGTAAGATTCCGCGAGGTTGCGCGCGATGCCGACGCCGCGCGCGTACAGGATCGCGAGATTGTACTGGCTATCGACGATGCCATGGGCGGCGGCCCGGCGGAACCACTGCGACGCGGCTGCGTAGTCCGGCTTGCGGTCGAGACCTGCGGCATAGAGCACGGCGAGATTATGCATCGCCTTGGCATGCCCCTTGTCGGCAGCCGCCACATAGAGGCGACGCGCCTGCGCAGGGTCTTTTTTCACTCCGAGCCCTTTTTCGTACATGCTGCCGAGGCGGAATTGAGCAGGCGCCAGGCCGCCTCGTGCAGCACGCTCCAGCCATGCCGCAGCCATGGCGAGATCCGGGGTTGTATTGCGGCCCTGGGCAAACCGCATGGCTATTTCATAGCAGGCACTGGGGTCGCCCGCGGAGGCGGCCGCAACAAGCGCCTTGCCGCCGATTGTCGGCGGCAAGGGCGTCGCAGTCAGGTCTGGCGCGGTCGAGGCGGTGTATCGCGACGCCGGGTCACGATCGGCCGTCTCCTGGAGCAGCGCATTTGGCATCGGCGAAGAAGCTGAGGCGGCAGGTGTTTGGGTGGCCGCCGAAGTCGAGATCGCGGCGGGCGCCGCCATCTCGGGCGGAACGGCCCACCCCGGCGCCAGTCCAGGCGTGGTCTCATCCGGGAGTGCGTTTGCGTCATGGGGAACAGGCGAGGTCGGCGACACGACGTTGGCGCCTCGGCGCGGTTGGTCCGGCGGCTGCTCGGGGCGGACCCGTTCGCCGCCGCGCCGGGTGGTATCGTCGGTTTGCGTGGCCGACCGAACCTGTCCCTCCCCCGCGGGAGTGTGAAAAAAAACCGACGCGAGGCGGAGCGCGCCGCCCATGAGCAAGACCATGCTGACGCCAAGAACGACGGATTTTGTTCGCGGCCTCAACCTCGCGAATAGCGAGCCGGGCAGGACATTCTGCGCAACATCCCGGCCAGGTTTTTCGAACGGATCCGATACCTGGTGCTCGCTCACGACGGCCTGCGCGGCCCGGCGCGCCGCCGCAACAAATTTGGCCCGCACCGGCGCTGAAGTCTCTGTAGCCTTCGCGATGCCGCTCACGGCTTCGGACGCCGCAATCCGATCAATCGCGTCGGCTACGGCCCGGATCCGGTTGGCGCCGGAGCCCGGCTCAAGGGACGCATCAGCAGCAAAGTCCGGAACGGCAGGATGACGCAGCCTCGCCGTCGTCGCGGATGGATGAGGGGGCAAAATATCGGATCGGGTCATGGCGACCCACTCATGCCCGCCCTGAGGTTTGAGAGTGGGCGCAGGCGCAGCGGCCGGCGCCGCCGACGGCGCAAGGGTTGGGGCTTCCGCAACCATTGCAGGCGTTGCCCCCTCCCTGCGCTCCCCTGCATGCGGGGGAGGGGCACGGTCGCTACACCATTCCGGTGTTTCGACCGATCTATCGGGATGCGGGGCCAAATGGCGATCCCGAAGCTCATCCTCGATAACGGCGAGGCGATCCACCATCTGTTCGATTGTGCCATAGACGGCCTCGAACGTGTCCTGGGTCCGCCGGTCCACCGAAGTCTGAATTTCCTTCAGCGATGCGACGTCGCGGCGTATGGACTGCGAGGGACTGCTGATGATGTCTGCTGCACTCGTGGCGATCTGCTGATGGATCGCCGCAAGCCTGCTTTCGTTCTGCTCGCGCAACTCCCGCAGTTGCGCCAGCAACTCGTCCATCCGGCGATCGGACCCGTCCCGGGGCTCCGATTGAGCGCCGAAATTTGCCAGCTTCTCGACAACGGCGCCAATGCGCTGTTCGAAGCTCTTGAGCACGGTCTCGCCGGCGGCCGAAATCTGAACCGCTTCCAGCCGGTCGGCCAAGGCCTTGATGATGGCATCGACGCTCGCCGGAACCGAAGCGCCTTCGTCCGCACGATTGCGTCTCACGGCCTCCGCGATTTCGGCCAGCCGCTCCTCCAGCGTATTCATGAAATCGGAATCGGCCGCCGGCCGGCTGTTGCCATCGATCTTGTCACCGAGCGCTTTGATCTCGCGCGACAGCACGGCGACAACGTCGCGCGAAGCGACCTGAGGTGCGAGGCCCTGAAGCGCGCCAATCGCATGCTCCAGCTGCTCTATCTTCGCCGACGCCGCGCCTGCGTTTACAATCGAATCCGCCTTGCTCGACAATAGGTTGACAGCATTGATGAGTTCGCCAAGTTCCTCGACGGGGGTCAGCGCCTCCAGCCGGTCGCGGATACCCATCAGGGCTTGTTCCATGTCCGCGGTCGCCATGGTGGCGGCCTCGGGCCCGCGGTGCTCCTCCAATCGTTCCCCGAGCGCGCGAACCTGTGTCCCAAGGGCCGTAATCACGCTCGCAGACATGGCGTCTCGAAGCGTGGCGTTGATCTCCTCGAGGTCATGACGCCAGACCTTCGCGATCTCCTCGACGGGCAGCGCCTCCCTGAAGGCGTCGCGAAATTCGCCGAACTGTTGGCGCAGGGCTTCGGCGCCGTCATCGCACCGGGTTGAGCTTTGCACGGCGTTGATTCGCCCTTCGATTTCGTGAAGCCGCCGTTCGAAAATTTCGCGGTCGCGTTGTGGCCGCGACATTTGCTGTTTGAGTTCATCGATATCTTTGCGGATCTCCGCGACCCCCGCGTCGTCGATGCTGGTCGATCGAAAAACGGGGTCGAACGATGCGGACCGCCAATGACCGCCGGCCGCAGCGTCGACGATGAGCGAGTTCAGCCACGCGCCGACGGAAAGCCCGGAACGGCGCGCGGCCTCCCTGGCGGCTTCACGTACCTCGGGACGAACTCCTTTTACGTGCCAAGGCACGTATCTCATGCTCACTCCCCGTTTGGGCTTTGGACAGGTTAGGATTTTCGACCGCTTGGGCGCCCTGCCATCGCGCACCGAATTTGCGCAAATAGTCCGCAGCCTTCGATCCGGACTTTCTCCGGATTACGGTAAAGAACGAGTTAATACATGCGCGATTTTGGGAGCGATATTTCCTCTCAAGCGGGCGTGAGCCGCGTCACGTGGCCCGCACTCGCACCGAGCGAGGTCGCAAGTTCATCTGCCTCCGGGTAGTGCCTCACCTTGAGGATCCCGACCTCAACCGGAATGTCGTAGCGTCGGCTGGTGCTGTCGATCACGTTCTCGAACAGGAACCCCTTGCGCTGCGATTCCGCAATGCCGCCGCGGAACTGCCAGCGCACCAGAGCGTGCATCTCGGTGTCTTTTTGATTGGCCGCTGCACGCGGAAAAGCAAGCCATTGCGTTCCAGGGCAGCGATGTGGGCGTGCAAGTCCGGATACTTTGGATTTTCCATGTTTCCCCCGGCCGTTAGCATATCCCGATGAAGTTGATCCGCGCCCTTCGCGCCGTCACCCGCGGGCTTGACCCGCGGGTCCATCTTCTTCGCATAAAGATGGATTGCCGGGTCAAGCCCGGCAATGACGCTGGATGATGTCAGCGGCACACGGCCAAGAGCTTTTGATGATGACCAACATGAGAGCATCCGAATTGTTCGATATCACCGGACGGGTGGCGCTGGTGACCGGCGCGTCGAGCGGCCTTGGGGCTCGTTTCGCCGAGCTTCTGGCGGCCAACGGCGCTGCGGTCGGAGTGGTGGCGAGACGCCGGGATCGGCTCGCCGGGGTGGCGTCCCGGATCGAGGCAGCGGGCGGCCGCGTCGTCGCCGTCGAAGCCGACGTCCTCGACCGCGACGCGATCAAGCGCGCCTTCGACGCCGTCGAGGCGCAGTTCGGCACCGTCACCATCTTGATCAACAATGCCGGGATTGCGCATGCCGATCGCGCCGTCGATATGCCGGAAACGCAATGGCGGCGTGTGCTTGGCACAGACCTCGATGCCGTCTTCTTCTGCGCCCAGGAGGCGGCGCGGCGCATGCTGGCGGCCGGAACGCCCGGCGCCATCGTCAATATCGCCTCCGTGCTGGGCTTCGGGGTGGCGAAGGGGGTGGTGGCCTATGCGACCGCGAAAGCCGGGGTCGTGCAACTGACCAAGGCGCTCGGCCTCGAACTCGCCTTCAAGGGTATTCGCGTCAATGCGATCGCGCCCGGCTGGTTCATGACCGACCTCAACCGCGACTATCTGACGAGCGAAGCCGGCGATAAGCTCAGGCGCGAAATTCCGGTCGGCCGGTTTGGCCAGGACGGCGACCTTGACGGCGCAATACTGCTGCTCGTGTCCGACGCCGGCCGTTTCATCGTCGGCACTACCATCGTGGTCGACGGCGGCCAGATGGTCGCGTTGCGCGGGTAGGTGGCGCGAGGTGGGCACAAGTATCGATGCGTGTGCAGGCAGTCGGCCGCATCAGGCTTGCCAATCGTCGACACGCAATCCGGGCACGCGCCCGAATTCGTCCATGTTATTTGTGACGAGGATCAAGTTGCGCGACTTGGCCTGACCGGCGATCAGCACGTCGTAGGGACCAATGGGTGTGCCTCTGGCCGCTAAAAGAGCACGGACCTCCCCAGCCTGCCGCGCGTCCTCTTTGTCGAACTCGAGGACTTCAAACTGAAGGGAGTCTATCGAGGCGACGTTCTGTGTTGGGCGCTGGCTCTTGAACGCACCATAGAAGAGCTCGTGCGCGACGATGGCGGAAATCGCAATATCGGCAGGCTTCTCCCGTCGTGCGCGTCGCGCGAGCTTCGGTGTTGCGTCGTTGAGCAGGGCAATAACAACATTCGTGTCAAGCAGGAAGCGCATCACCGGAACAGCTTCTCAAGTGCGGGCCGCTCCTGCTCCGCGACATCTTCACCGACGGCTTCGACGAAATCTTCGTCGAGCTTGCCGGCGATCGCATCTAGCCAAGCCCAGTCCTCGGCCACAGGCTCAAGAATCACTGCGCTGCCATGGCGGCGAATGCGCACCTCTTCTCCGGGGAAGCGAAACTCTTTCGGCAAGCGCACCGCTTGGGACCGGCCGGACCAGAAAATCTTTGCCCGTTCCATGACAACCACCTCATGCCAGATATCAATGATATATAGCACGAACTCCGGAATGCAAACAGGGAGTCGCCCCGACGATGCATGAAGCGCTCCGAAGAGCGGGCCTGCGAAGTGGGACGGGGGGCCGTTGATCAGATTGCAGAGTGTGCGACAGGACAGCGCCGGTCTCAGATTGCGCGTCGGAAAGGTGCTGAAACTCGATCCAGTTACCGGCCTAACAACAAAACCTCAATAACAAAAAATCCCAGCCGCCCTCTCGGCCGCAATTTCTTTTCCCTCGCACAACGGAATTTGACCCAGCGCGTTGTAATGCCGGCTTCCGCCGAATCGGGCGGTGACTATATCAATCAATTGAGCTAGAGCAGATTCCGGTCATATGGAAACGTCGTAGGGTGGGCAAAGCGAAGCGTGCCCACCGCGGCCGAGCCCCGGTGGGCACGGCGCGCGAAGAGCGCGCCTTTGCCCACCCTACGAGTGATTCCAGTCGACCGGAATCCGCTCTAAGCCTTCGCCTTCTGGTCGCGGAGAACGCGCATGCCCCTCGAGCCGGTCAGCCTTGACGACAAATACGATCTTCGCAAAAGCCGTGTCTTTGTGACCGGCTTTCAGGCGCTGGTCCGCCTCAGTCTGATGCAGAAGGAGCGAGACCGGCGGGCCGGCCTCAACACGGCAGGCTACGTGACGGGCTATCGGGGTTCGCCGCTCGGGACGCTCGACCAGCAATTCATGCGCGCCGGCGCGGTGCTCGCGAAAAACGATATCAAGTTCCATCCTGCCACCAACGAGGAGCTCGCCGCGACCGCGCTGTCGGGCTCGCAGCAGGCCGAATTGCGCGGCGAGGGCAGGTTCGATGGCGTTTTCGGCATGTGGTACGGCAAAGGGCCGGGCGTCGATCGTTCGGGCGATGCCTTCCGCCATGCCAACTTCTCCGGCACCTCACGCCATGGCGGCGTCATTGCCCTGATGGGCGACGACCATACGGCTGAATCATCCACTACGGCGCATCAGTCCGAGTTTCACTTCGTCGACGTGATGATCCCGATCCTCAACCCGGCGGGCGTTCAGGAGATCATCGACTACGGGCTCTACGGTTGGGCGATGTCGCGCTTCACAGGCGCCTGGACGGCGCTCAAATGCATGCACGAGACGGTTGAGTCGACCGCCGTCGTCGACGGCAGCCTCGATCGGGTAAAGATTATCGTCCCGGACGATTTCGCCATGCCGCCGGGCGGGCTCAATATCCGGCTTGGCGACAGCGTTCTGGGCCAGGAAGCGCGCCTGCATGATTTCAAGCGTGACGCCATGCTGGCCTTTGTGCGGGCGAACCGCCTCAACCGCGTGATTTGCACCGGCGGGCCGGCGCCAAAGATCGGCGTCATCACGGTGGGGAAGAGCTACCTCGACGTCCGGCAGGCGCTCGACGAACTCGGGCTCGACGAGGTGAGGTGCAACGACTTCGGCCTGCGTCTCTATAAGATCGGCTGCCCATGGCCGATCAGCCGTCAGGATTTGACGGATTTTGCCGCCGGCCTCGATCTCGTTATCGTGGTCGAGGAAAAGCGCTCGCTCATCGAAGTGCAGGTGCGCGAGGAGCTTTACGGCACCGCCAACCAGCCGGTCTGCATCGGCAAGAAGGACGAGAAGGGCAACTGGCTGTTTCCGGTCAAGGGTGCGCTCGATCCCAACGACATTGCAATCTGTATCGGCGAACGGCTGCTCGGCTACGTTCGAAACGACGATCTCGCCGCCCGGGTGTCGCAGGTCAAGGAGGCCCAGCGCGCACTCGCCGAGACCCAGGATGTGGCGGCGCGGGTTCCGTATTTTTGCTCGGGTTGCCCGCACAATTCCTCCACCGTAGTGCCGGAAGGCAGCCGCGCCTACGCGGGCATCGGCTGCCACTATATGGCCCAGTGGATGGACCGCTCCACTTTGGGCTTTACCCAGATGGGCGGAGAAGGCGCGAATTGGATCGGCGAGGCGCCGTTTTCAAAGCGCCCTCACGTGTTCCAGAATCTCGGCGACGGCACCTACAATCATTCGGGCTCGCTTGCCGTGCGCGCCGCGATTCACGCCGGGGTCAACATCACCTATAAGATCCTTTTCAACGATGCGGTCGCCATGACCGGCGGCCAGCAGGTCGACGGCAACATCACGGTTGCGCAGATCGCCAACGAAATGGCAGCGGAAGGCGCAAGACGCGTCGTCGTCGTCACCGACGAGCCGTGGAAATATCCCGCCGGCACCAAATGGCCCGCGGGCTTGAAAATCTACCACCGCGATGACCTTCAGGAGGTACAGAAGGAACTGGCAGGGGTGCCGGGATGCACGGTGC
>WNFF01002805.1_pt1 | contig 15820 bp, 20 predicted proteins | sample 5400441 | NCBI WGS metagenome assembly WNFF01 (sample SAMN13153345, study PRJNA577476) | soil metagenome | isolation source: 120 cm saprolite under Douglas fir tree site 2 hole 3 replicate 1 | place: USA:California | collected 2015-04-18 | reverse complement strand
CGGCTGCCTACGCCAACAAAGCGGGCGTCGTTCTCGTCGCTTCTGCGGGGAATGGAAACACCAGCGCTCCAGTTTATCCGGCTGCGCTGAACAGTTATGTCGTCGGCATCGCCTCGACGACGAATTGGGACAGCCGCTCTTCATTCTCCAACTACGGCACAACGGATGTCTGGATTGCCGCTCCGGGGGAGAACATCATCAGCACCTTTCCCGGCGGTACCTACGGTAGTGCCTCCGGCACATCGTTCAGTTCGCCGATTGTTGCTGGCACAGTCTCTCTGATGCTCAGTGCAAAGTCGTCGCTAAATCAGAGCCAGGCAGCCAGCTCTCTGTCCCACGCGGTAAAGCTCACGCCCGATCTCAACCGTGGTCGTCTCGACTCGTACCAGGCGATCTCCGCCTGGGTGAATAGCTCTAGCTCTAGCCCTGGCTCTGGCTCCTGCTTCGTGCTGTGTTGGTAGCGGCAATGTCGAATAATCAAATTCCGGCGCCCATGAAGGGTTCCCCGTCCTTCGGGGCGCTGGAGTCTTTGCGCATCAAACAACTCGAAGAACAGTCTTCTGCGCTCCGCAATTCGGTGATTTGTGCCTTCAACCAGCTCCTCGATCTTAAGGACCTCAACACTGGCGTCCATAGCACGCGGCTTGCGGAATGGGGCATGCGCGTCGGACAGGAATTAGGGCTGGAAGAATCCGAACTGCAAAACCTGGAAGTTGCAGCGCTCCTCCACGACATCGGCAAGGTGGGAATTCCGGATGCCATACTCCGAAAGCCGGAACGCCTTGATCCGGAGGAATACGCCCTGATGAAAAGACATTCGGAATACGGTTGGGCGGTATTGCGTATGCTCCCCGGCTTCGAACGCGCGGCCCTTGACATTCTTCATCACCACGAGTCCTTCGATGGCAAGGGTTATCCCGCGGGGCTCAAGGACTCGGAGATACCCGTAGTATCCCGCATCGTTTGCGTAATCGACGCATTCGACGCCATGGTTTCCTCCCGCCCGTATCGCAAGGGCTTGCCCTATGAAGAAGCCGTACGCCGGCTCACCGAAGCGAGCGGAACCCAGTTTGATCCCGTCGTCGTTCGCACTTTCCTTTCCTTCGCGCAAGAGGAAATGTCCACTGTTTTCGCCGCCGCCGGGACATCGATTTCCTCAGCCTTGTAGGCCCGATTGCCAACGGCCGCGGGCAAGCGGTGTGGAATCAGGTATTTACCTTAGAGATTTTTCCGGGTTTTCCCCTCTATTTTTCCGCTCGGTTCTTACCCTATGTAGGTAGGAAAGACCGGACTGGCTTTCGTTAGGGCGTGCCTCCCTCAGAGGCAGGGCTGGGGTCGGTCTTTCCGGAAGGTTTTTCATCCTCACGGCTAGCACCTGCTGGCAGGGTTTGCCAGGCGGATGGATTGCGCGAGGGTGGGTTAGGTACGGAACCGCAAACGCTGGTTGGAAGGGGGCGCCAAGAGATGAAACGTAGAATGTGGCTGGCTGGCGCATTGGCGGCCCTGCTGTGGGCTCCCCCCGCGAAGGCGGACACGCGGGTCATCGTTCGAACGACGAGCGTCCCAGCTCTTCAGCTCCTCTGTGCCCCAGCAACCTGCACTGTGGTTGGCGCGCTGGACGGCACGCTGGGTCACGTCTTTCTCGTGACGTCACCTCTCGATTTGACGAGTCTTCTGAATCTCCTGAAAAATCTGACCGGATTTGTGGGCGCCGAAGTAGACCAGTTGCTCAACCTAGCACCGGTTGGTGCGCTGAATCAGCTTCCCACTCCCCTTCCTGCCGGGCTGCTGTCAGGCAGAACATTGGCCGCCTATCCTCCCAATTCAGGGACAATGGTTTGGGACAGCTACGTCAATCAGCCGGCGGCGGGGATCGTTAAGGTTTCGCAGGCGCAGAGTCAATTCGGAGTAAAAGGCATCGGGATCGTAGCGGATATTGACACGGGAGTCGATCCCAACCACCCCGCGCTGCAGGGCGTCTTGCTGCCGGGCTATGACTTCACACGGAACCAGGCGGGAGCTTCCGAGCTAAACGACCTGACCACAACAGATTTTCCCGTATATCCTCCTCCCACCTGCAGCTCGACCAGTTGCCCGTCACCGGCAAAAGTGAATCAATCGACGGCAGCGGTGCTGGACCAATCGACGGCAGCGGTGCTCGACGGGAAACTGCAATATGCGGCGTTTGGCCACGGCACGATGGTGATGGGAGTAATCCACTTGGTGGCTCCGACAGCCAAGCTGCTGCCCCTGAAGGCCTTTCGTTCGGATGGTACCGCCAACCTTTCCGACATTTTGCGCGCGATTTACTACGCCGTGCAGAACAACGCCAGCGCGATCAACATGAGCTTCGACATGAAGACGAGTTCGCCCGAACTGAAGAGCGCCCTCGACTACGCGAACCAGCTCAACGTCATCTGCGCGGCCTCGGCGGGGAACGACGGCCAGGGCCCGCCGCTGTTGGTCTATCCCGCGGCTCTGCAAAGCGATGTGATGGGCGTGGCTTCGACGAGCAACACGGACGCGCGCTCCTCGTTCTCAAACTACGGGAACGCAATCGTGTGGGTGGCGGCCCCGGGCGAAGCGATTGTCACGACTTATCCTTTCAGCACGTATTCAGCAGGATGGGGAACGTCATTCAGCGCGCCGTTTGTCTCAGGTGGGGCGGCCTTGTTACGCAACCGGCGAACCGACATCAATGAATCTCTCGCTGCTGCCTCGGTGGCCCACGCAGTCACGCTTGCTGTCCCCGGCATGGGTAACGGGCGCCTGGACCTGCTCATGGCGCTTAGCGCATTGCAACCGGGAGGGACTTCACCGGACTTCGGTGTTTCTGCTGCGCCGTCCAGCGCGACGATCACAGCGGGACAACAAGCAGATTTCACAGTCTCCGCCGCGCCCGTGGGCGGCTTCAATCAAACCGTGACCTGGAGTTGCGCAGGCGCACCGCTAGCGGCTATGTGTACGGTTTCGCCGCCGTCGGTGACCCTCGATGGACAAAACGCGGCAACTGCGACGGTTACGCTGACGACGACGGCACGCTCGTTCTCGCCGCCGTTCGCCTTGCCGCGAATGGCGCCTCCGATGTTTCCGCGCGAAGTCTTGGTGGCACTGTGCGCGTTGCTTCTGGTCGCCGTGATGTTCTGGAATTTGAGCCGCACGTATCATCGGCGACCCGGCCTTGCTACGGCAGCCGGACTTCTGGCGGTTTTGCTATGCAGCTATTCCTGCGGCGGCGGCTATGGCACACCAGCGCCGGGGTCCCCAACGCTCTCCTCGATATCTCTGAACCCAAGCAGTGTCAACGGTGGCTCATCCTCGACCGGCACAGTGACTCTTAGCGGACCGGCTTCCAGCGGCGGCGCTATCGTCTACCTTACCAGCAGCGCGTCTGCGGCAACAGTCCCAGCCAGCGTTACTGTTGCTGCCGGCGCTACCAGCGCGACGTTCACGGTAAACACCACCGCTGTGACCACCTCCACTCCGGCCACAATCTCCGCGACCTATGGTGGCGCGACCAAGACAGCCTCGGTTACCGTAACGCCTGGGCCGGGGTCCCCAACGCTCTCCTCGATAGCTCTGAACCCAAGCAGCGTCAACGCTGGCTCATCCTCGACCGGCACAGTGACTCTTAGCGGACCGGCTTCCAGCGGCGGCGCCGTCATTTCCCTCACCAGCAGCGCGTCTGCGGCAACAGTCCCAGCCAGCGTGACCGTCGCTGCCGGCGCTACCAGCGCGACGTTCACGGTAAACACCACCGCCGTGACCACCTCCACTCCGGCCACAATCTCCGCGACCTATGGTGGGGCGACCCAGTCAGCCTCGCTCACCGTAACGCCTGTAACTCCTGCGGGCACTTTCACGCTTACAATCACGGGAACTTCTGGCACCCTCACCCATAGCTCAACGGTCCAAGTAACGGTGCAATAACCAAGCCAGCGGAGCACAAAATTGCAGATGAAGTAATCCGCGGTAACTCTTATTGCGCCACTTGATAAGCATCGCGAACAAATCCCCAAAATCCCTAGGGAACAGCTGTCCAACCCGAAGGTTTTAGCCTCACTTGGCCTGAATCGCCATTATTGGACGAATTTGCCACTGTTCCATCGGCGATCAAAGCGTTTCGCCTAATCGCCGGATACCCTCTTGAATTTCCCGCTCGTTCATTCGCGAGTACCCAAGCATCAGCCCCGTTCGCGAGGGCCGTGCCAAGAAGTATCGCGAGATTCCGTAAATGCCAACTCCCCGCGATGCCGCTCGATGGATAAGCGCATCTTCCGAGACGCCTTCCTTGGGCCACAGCACCACGTGGGCTCCCGCACCTTCGCCGGTCATCTCGACTCGATCGCCCAGGTATTTGTGGATGGCCTCCAGCAGTGCCTGGCGGCGTGCGGCGTTTCTGCGGCGAACGCGACGTAAATGGCGCTCGTACAGTCCGGAAGCGATGAACTCGGCAAGAGTCTGTTGCTCCAGTGTGGCGGTATGCCGGTCGCATAGCCATTTGGCCGAGGTGAAAGGGGGAACCAACGATTTGGGTGCGATTAAGTAGCCGATGCGGAGTGCGGAAAAGACCGTGCGCGAGAACGTCCCGACGTAGATGACGCGTCCTTCTCGATCCAGACCCTGTAGAGACTCCAGCGGTTGTCCTTCGTAGTGGAACTCACCATCGTAGTCGTCCTCGACCACCACTGCGTCTTTGCTCCTGGCCCATGCGAGAAGGGCCAGGCGGCGAGCGAGCGGGAGAATCGCGCCGGTGGGAAACTGATGCGAAGGCGTTACGAAGGCTAGGCGGGCATTCTCCGGCAGTCTGCGTGGATTCAAGCCGTCGCGATCGACCGGTACGGGTTGTAAGCGAGATCCAGCCGCGCGAAGGACTTCCCTGGTGCCTTGATACTGCGGATTCTCAATCGCGACCGCGTCGCCGCGTTCGATCAATACTCGCGCAATGAGGTCCAATGCTTGCTGCGAACCGTTGACGACAATCACTTGAGCCGGATCGCAGATCACCGCGCGCGACCGCCGCAGGTGAACAGAAATGGCCTCGCGTAAGGCAGAGCTCCCGGCTGCCGCGGCATAGTCAAGTTCTCGAACCGGAGCTCTGCGCGCATGCCGTAGCAGAATGCGTCGCCACATCTCGAAAGGAAACGTCGCGATGTCGCCCCGCCCATACGCGAAATCATAGCGAAGCGGAATCGAGCGCCGTTCCGGAAAATCCACAGTGGCCGCAACATCGGCGGCTGCCGTCCCATAGCGCGACAGCCGTAGCTTGGCGGACTTTTCCAACCTCTGTGGCAGGCCGCGGCCCAATCCTTCGGACACATAAGTTCCTGAACCGCCCCGGCTGGCTGCGAAACCTTCTGCTAGCAACTGCTCGTATGCCCGTAAGGAGACTGTCCGTGAAATTCCGAGTTGCTCAGCCAAGTCCCGCGTCGAGGGGAGCCGGTCACCGGCTCGGAAGCTGCCCGACAGAATGCCCTGCCGCAGCCCGCGATACACCTGCCGGAAGAGGGGTCCGCCTTTTCTTAAAAGTGGTATCACAAATGGCATAAAAAGTGGCTATCTCTAAATACCATAGTCTGGGGTACAGTTGAAGATGTTTCCGAAGGATCGCGTCGCCATCGGTATCCTGACGGGGCAGTCCGCCCCAGCGAACTAAATGAGGCAGTGATGAACGTCAAAGATATTTCGACTCATGTCCTGGTTTGCAGCTTGGCCGTCATCTTGTACCCAGTTTGGGGACTCCCACAGCAGAATTCAGACGCATCAAACAGAAACCTCCAACACGCTCACACGGAACACGATGGACAGCACGATTTTGACTTCGAGATCGGCACTTGGAAAATTCACCTGAAGCGCCTTGAGCATCGCTTAGCCGGCTCCACTAGCTGGGTCGAATTTGACGGTACTTCCGTCACCCGAAAGGTTTGGGATGGCCGCGCTAATCTGGAGGAGTTCGAAACCGACAGCCCTGCTGGCGGTCACATTGAAGGCCTGACCCTGCGTATATAAGATCCACAAACGCACCAGTGGAGCCTTTATTGGGCCACCAGCAAGAGCGGAACCATGGGCCCGCCCACGATCGGCGAATTCAAGAATGGAAGCGGCGAGTTTTACGACACGGAACCATCTGGCCCCAATGGCAAATCCATCCTGGTTCGATTTATTTGGTCGAAGACCAACACGAATTCACCCCACTTCGAACAATCGTTCTCGGAAGATGGAGGGAAGACTTGGGAAGTAAACTGGATCACGGACCAGACAAGGGTAAACGATGAATCTAGCAAAGCGCACTGAACTCCGGCGTTTGCTGAACGGGCGATCGCGCTCTTGTATTCGGGCTTTCTCCCTGGTGTGCAGCTTGATTGTCGTCTTGCAGCCTCAGGGACTTGCTCAGCAGAAACCAGATGTATCGAGCACAAGCGTTCGACACACTCCCGCGGAGCGAGACGGGCAACATGATTTTGACTTCGAGATCGGTACTTGGAAAACTCATCTGAGGCGCCTCCTTCATCCCTTAACAGATTCCAGGACGTGGGTCGAATATGAGGGCCGGACCGTGGTCCACAAGGTTTGGAATGGCCGCGCCAATCTGCTGGAGCTCGAGGCAGATGGCCCAACAGGTCACTTCAAAGGGCTGAGCCTGCGTCTCTACAATCCGCAATCCCACCAATGGAGCCTCAATTTTGCCAACAGCAACAGCGGCACCATGGCCCAGCCCACGATCGGTGAGTTTGGGAATGGCCGCGGTGAGTTTTTCGACCAGGAAACACTGAATGGCCGAGCCATTCTCGTTCGGTTTGTGATCTCGGGCATCACTCCGGATTCGTGCCATTTTGAACAGGCGTTCTCGGATGACGGGGGCAAGACTTGGGAAGTGAACTGGATCGCGACAGACACGCGGGTGAAAGATGCATCTGACCAAGAGCACTGAACTCCGTCGCATCCCCGAAACTAAGCCGGTTGCAGAAATGGCTGCATGTGTTTGATTCAAGAGGGATAAGTGGCGCGCCCAAGGGGACGATCTTAGAACTTTTCTGGCTGAATTCGTGTCAATGCTGCCGCAGTCAAAGATCTCCACTCAAATCGAAGCCTTGATCTAATCGCGATCTGTAATATATCATGGTATATATCATTAAGGAGGGGCTATGACCCGCACTGCCAAACTGTTCCGCAACGGTCGCAGCCAAGCGGTTCGCCTTCCCTCGGATTATCGGTTCGAGGGTTCCGAGGTGTTTGTGCGCCGCGATCCGACTACGGGAGATGTGATCCTCTCGCGGCGCCCCGAGTCGTGGGAGGATTTCTTTGAGCTGATGAGGGGCATCGAGGTGCCCTCGGATTTTCTAGCTGGGCGTGACGACACGCCCCCGCAGAAGCGGAAGCTCTTTTGATGTCTTCACGCTACCTGCTGGACACGAATACCGCCAGTTACATCATTAAAGGCAATGTTCCGAGGGTTCGTGAGCGGTTGCTGAAGGTGCCGATGTCGCAAGTTCTGATTTCGGCCGTTACCGAAGCCGAGTTGCTGTTTGGAGCGGTGCGGAAACGCGAGGCCATACGATTGAAAACCGCCATCGATGAATTTTTGCTGCGAGTTGATTCTCTGCCGTGGGATTCCAATGCGGCGAGGCACTATGCCGATGTGCGGGCCGCCCTTGAGATTGCGGGGACCCCCATGGGAAATTTGGACATAATGATCGGGGCGCACGCGTTGGCTGCCGAAGCTGTTCTGGTAACCAACGATCGTTCTTTTCGCCGATTGAAGCACTTGAAAATCGAGGATTGGACAAAATAGAGACTCAGAAAACGACCTCCTGCGTGACAGGCAGGCGTTCTAACCAGCTGAACTACGCCCCCGCAAACCTGAACCGGCAACGGACAGCTAAAAAAGGTTCGGATTAGTAATCGGAAAGTCGGCTTTTCACCAGCAAATTTAACCGTCACTGCTAGCGCGTTTTGTCGGGACTAATCCGGAGGAAACACCCATAGATCGCCGATGGATCCGGTGCTTTAACCCGCAGCGAATCTCCGCAACACCCTCACATCCCCTTCCTACGGCAGTCTCTTCGCTTGGGCGTCCACCAGGCTCGCCTTCCCAACGCGTTGACGCGAATGCGATCCTTCAAGTCCGTTGTCCAGGTCCGTGCGAGAGTGCTCTCGCTAGCGGGCGGTAGCGGGCTCGAATAGCTCGATCGGATTCCCGTCAGGATCTTCCAATTGGATCTGCTTGCCGCCGGGCCCTACTTCCATCTTATTCCGAAAATGCAACCCCGCCTTCCTCATCACCGCAATCCTGGCAGGAAGATCGGCCACTTGAAGCACGACCCGGTTCCATCCACCAGGCTCTTGCTGACCACCATCGGGCATCGGGCGGGAACCCGAGGGGCCCCGGGGCCGCTGAGTATAAGTTTTAGGTGACCGGTCGAAACCTGGGCGAAAGCGGGTAGGTTTTGGTTGTCAAGCTTGAAACCAAGTTGTTGGGTGTAAAAGATAAAGGAACGCGTCACATCCTTCACTTGATACCGATACCGCGGTTGTCGTTTCCATCGACGAATGGCGCAAGCTAAAGGACGAAAACCGTTTGACCTGGAAAGATCTACTTTTGGGTGAAGGTCCGCGATTCGAAATCCCACTCCCCAAACGTGGCACGGTCAAATCGCGCAAGCCTGCGGTGTTCGATTGATCCGCTACCTAATCGACACGAACGTGGTGTCCGAATTGCGCAAGCCCAAGCCCCACGGTGCGGCAGTCGCTTGGTTGCAAAGTCTTGAATTGGGCCAAGGCTTCTTCTCGGCGGTAACGTTCGGGGAAATTCAAAAGGGTGTGGAACTCACGCGTCGACAGGACCCTGTGAAGGCGAACGAAATCGAGGCTTGGGCGGCACAGTTGGAACGCACTTCACAAGTCTTGTCCATGGATGCAGCGTGTTTTCGCGAGTATGCCCGCTTGATGCACCGCCGTTCCGATACCTTAGGTGAGGACGCTGTGATGGTCGCCACGGCTCGCGTTCATGGCCTCACCGCGGCCACCCGGAACGAACGTGATTTAGCGCACTTCGACGTGGCCGTCTTGAATCCCTTCAAGTAGCGAGCGCCGTAATGCTTGCGCCGAAGCATCCGCGCATTGGTTAGGTTGAGGCCATGGTCGCTACAAGAGTTCGATTGTCGAGGACGCGAGACTAAGATTAGAGGCAGGACAAGTTGACCACTTTAATCAGAACTTGCCGGAGCGAGCGTAAAGCGGGAGAAAATCAGCAAGTTGTGATAAATGGCGACAAACCACTTACTCCTTTTTCATCACCTTTAAGCAGACGTTTTGCTGTGATTTGTCACAATTAGTATTACATTTTTATGACAGAGAAAATCGTTGGCGCAATCAAGACATCGTACACGGGATCTAATTTGACTTACTCGTTGAGTGGCTGACCGACCTCACGGTCCAAACGGCTTTTGGGGAGATGGGGCGCAAGCGGCATTCAGCGGAATCACACTTCCTCGAACCGGACCCAGCACCCCGGATAGCTCTACACTAGCCGACAACCCACGAAGTGCGGCCTAAGCAGCCGCGGACGAGGAGGGTGTGGCGTGCAGCGCTGGCGGCCTAGCGCCCTTGATGAGGAGCCACAGCATGAACGCCACCTCCCCGAAGAAGGCGGGCTGGGCGTAGGTAAACACCTTGTCCTGATATTGCGGCAGGAGAATGTTCGTAAGGCTCAGGATCACGTAGGCGAAGCCGTCGATGGCTGATCGGCAGCGACCTGGACGGCACGGTTTCTCCGAACCCACTACCACCGCCGTCATCAGCCTCCACGGCGCCGCCATCCTTTCCCGTCACAAGCTTTCCCCAGAACAGGAACTCATCCTTCGTTGCCCCGATCGCATTAGCGAAGCGGTCGTCCGCATCGTCGGCCAGATCGGTTCGTTCCTCGGAAGTTACGCCTACGGTCTGGCCTTCGTCGATTCCCGCCTTAATTCTTGGACTCTGGAGTTCCCGTCGCTTGGCGCTAACTGGCGTCGCCCTGATTTTGAGACTGGGTATCAGTCTCTTCAAGACGTTTAAGCCGTTCTTCGAGGATTTTCACGCAGCTTGCAACCGCATTGAACGCAAATACCAGCAAAATAAATAAGCCGCTCAGACTCAAGTAGGTTCTGCTCACGGCCATATTGACGGAACCGCGAGTGGGATCAGCGTACAGGACATAAAGCAGCCATATAACCACGAAGGTAAAAGCGATTACTCGAATGATTCGAGAAGCGACAAACGAGGAGGGACGTTTTTGTTGGTCGTCGGCCATGCGCCGAATGATAACCGAAAGCCGGTGGACAGAGAAGGGCCAAGCGTCGGGTGCGTCGGGTGCCGCAGCCTTCGACTTAAAGGCTTCGGGTTTTGACTTTTCCCCCTCCAGGCCCAATGCCTTGACATAGTGTGCAAACCATCTGACACTGGCATAGTCTAACTATGGTACGGAGCCTCGATTTGCATCGAGATGAGATTCTTCCCGGAACACTCTATCTGTTGATCTTGAAGACTCTAGCGCAATCCGGCGAGTTGCATGGATATGAGATCGCCAATTCCATTCAGCGGATATCGGAGGACGTTCTTCAAGTTGAGGAAGGCTCGCTGTACCCAGCACTGCAACGGATGCTCATCAAAGGGTGGGTGACCGCGAAGTGGGGCACGACGGCCGGAAGCCGCCGCGCGCGTTACTACCAATTGACGGCAGCGGGCCGCAAACAATTGGCCGTCGAGATGTCGCAGTTCGAGCGCGTCATCGGAGCAATCACACGGGTAATTGAAGCGGTCTGAAAGGAATTCCGACATGAACTGGCTGCGAGAACTCGCAAGGCGGATCAGGATGCTTGTGAATCGCCGCCAATTTGACGTGGACCTCGAGGAAGAGATGCGCCTGCATCTGGAGTTGCGTCAGCAGAACCAGATCGAGTCCGGCGTGAGCGCAGACGATGCTCAGGCTGCAGCACGCCGCAAATTTGGCAATGTAACTTCCCTGAGGGAGCGAAGCAACATGGCATGGGGCTGGGAATGGCTCGAGCACCTGACCCAGGATGTACGCTTCGGCTTCCGCATCCTCAGCAAAAATCTGGGCGTCACGTTTGTCATCGTACTCACCCTCGCCCTGGGCGTCGGCGCCAACACCGCCATCTTCGGGCTGGTGAATGGCATTCTGTTGCAGCGTCTGCCCGTGTCCGCGCCGGAGCAAATCGCCGCCCTAGTGATTCAATCCGGCGAATCTTCTCTTGGAGCGCTGGGTTTTTCCTATCCGCAATTCGTGGAATTCCGCGAGCAAACGGTGCCGATCTGTGAAGTCTTTGGCTCGGCCACGGCGTGGCGCTTGAACTTCACCGCTGAAGGTCATAGCGATACTCTTACCATCGGCGGCGTCAGCAGTAACTATTTTTCCGCGCTCGGGGTGAAGCCCGCTCTCGGCCGGCTCATCCTTCCCGGCGAAGGCGAGCACCCCGGGGAACCAGCCGTCGTCGTCCTCAGCTATGCCTTCTGGCAAAGAAGATTCGGTGGTGATCCGCAGGTGATCGGCAAGCAAGTGCGTGTGGGCGGCAAACCAGCAACGATTGTCGGCGTCATGGAGAAAGAATTCCGGGGACAGTTCTCCGTCTTCGAGATGGACGCGTACGCTCCGCTCAGCACAGTGTTTGACGAATCATCAGCCAGCAACTTTTGGACTAGCCGCGACATACATTTAATGCTGGTTCTTGGCCGACTGAGACCTGGCGTGACTCTCGCCCAGGCCCAGAGCAGGTTCGACGTAGTCTCGCGGCGGCTTGCCGCACAATACTCTGCGACAGACAAAGATTTGAACGTGCGGGTGATGGATGAGCGGCTCTCGCGTCCAATCCCTTACGCCAACAATGCGTTCATCATGTTTTCTGGATTGTTTGTAATCCTCGGCGCCCTCGTCTTATTGCTGGCATGCACCAACATCGCAAACATTCTCATGGCGCGCGCTTCGGTTCGTCAGCGCGAGATGGCCATTCGCGCTGCTCTCGGCGGCGCACGCTCTCGCCTCCTCCGACAAATGCTTACGGAAACCATGCTCACGGCCCTGCTCGGTGGAATTGCCGGAGTAACGATTGGCGCGAGCTTGAGTTATTTGGCCAGCTCCACCCATCTGTCCAACATTCCGATTCGGCTGGGTTTCGGTTTTGATTGGAGAGTTTTTGTCTACGCGCTCGTAGCGGTGATCTTCACCGCGATTTCCGCCGGCCTCTCGCCAGCTCTTCGCGCCACTCGCGCCGATGTCAATACCGTGTTGCATCAAGGCGGCCGCGCGGACGCCCGCGGCAAGGCCCGGCACAAGGTTCGCGGCGACCTTATGGCTGCGCAAGTTGCGGGCTCGCTCACGTTGCTCATCGTCGCCGGACTTTTCGTGCGTAGCCTGCGTGCTGTCGAGCGTATGGACATAGGCTTCGACCCAAACCAGCTTTTGAACGTTACGCTCGATCCTTCCCTCGACAATTACACCCGAATACAAACGAATGAGTTCTATCGCTCTCTCGAAACAAAGGTTCGCGCGCTCCCAGGAATCCAATCCGTGAGCCTCGCCGCGTCGGTTCCTATGGGCAATACTCTCGGTAACCAATCGGTCTACGTCGAAGGTCGACCCGTGCCATCTGGTCAACGAGCACCCGGAGCTTTCTTCAACGACGTCGACCCACCCTATTTCGACACACTCCGCATTCGTATCATCCTCGGCCGCGCTTTCACAGACGCCGACAGTGAAACAGCTCCGCTCGTCGCGATTGTCAACGAGACGATGGCTAGGCATTTTTGGCCTGGAGAAGACCCAATAGGCAAACGGTTTAGTCTGATCAGCGATGCCGGCCCCTTCGTCGAGATCGTAGGTGTTGCGCACGACGGCAAATACCGCATTCTCGCTGAAGACCCGCAACCTTACTTCTATGTCCCTCTCACGCAGCACTTCACTGCGCAGCGTACCCTGCAGATTCGTTCCTCGATGCCTCCTGAATTGCTTGCCCCCCTAGTCCAACACGAAATACAGGCGCTCGATGCTAGTGACCCCAGCGAAGAAATCCAAACGATGAAGGAATCGCTGGGCGGCACATTGGGATATTTCATCTTTCGACTCGGAGCGTCGCTCGCGGCGGCCATGGGCCTGCTCGGATTGCTTCTCGCCATCGTCGGCGTCTACGGCGTAGTTTCCTACGCCTCAACGCAGCGCATGCAAGAGCTCGGCGTTCGCATGGCGCTCGGAGCAAGCCCGCGCCAAATTCTCGCACTCCTCCTCAGGCAAGGCGCGCAACTAGTAGCCGCGGGCTTGCTCTTCGGCCTCGTCGGCGCCTGGGCCCTCACGCGCGCCATGTCCCACATGCTTGTCGGCGTCAGCCCAAGCGATCCGCTCACCTATCTATCTGTAGCGGCTCTGCTCTCTTTCATCACGCTACTCGCCTGCTGGATTCCCGCGCGCCGGGCCATGCGCATCGATCCAATGGTCGCGTTGCGCTACGAATAGCTCATGGTTCTTCGAACCGCAACGAACCATGAAAGAAGTGTCAAAGGGTTGCTGAAAACTAAGGGTTTACGCCTTCTTTCTAAGGAATAGAATCTCCTCCTTTCGTATGCACAACCCACTATTCATGGATCGGAAATCTCCTCCAATCGCCCTGGAAGCCCGGCAGCACAAAACAAGGCTGCAGGCTGCCCAACTCAGTCGCCACCGTTTTGCGCTCAAAGCAAATTGCACTCGCGGAGGTCTGGGGCTTAGAAATAACTCGACAAAACATCTGAAATGGAGTAGTATTAGAGTTGTTCTGGCCCACAAAGGGACCATCATCTTATGGCCTTGAAGACAAAACGAACTGGGAAACAACTCCCATCTCCAAAGATTCCGCGCAAGTCAAAGTTTCAGGCCGATTTGGCTCCTGCCGAAGACCGCATGGTTCGCGGCTTGAAGCAAGAGTTGCAGCTTACCAGCAACTCTGATTTTCTTTCTGACGCCCTGGCGTTGTTCCGCTGGGCAGTATGGGAAAGAAAGCGTGGTCATCGCATCTTCAGTGAAACTGAAATGGGCGAACGCAAAGAACTTGTGCTGCCGCGTCTCGAATCCGTCGTCTCGAAGAGCAGGACAAGGTCGAGTCCTTCGACTGTGGCGATGAACCGCTCAATAATTATCTGAAGCGGCATGCCTGGACCAACCAGCAGAAAAGCTCCATTGGGGTGACCTATGTGGCGATCGATGAAGGAGCTCCGTTCAGCGCAATTGGATATTTCACTCTCGCGACGGCAAGTGTTCCACGGGACGCTTTCCCGAAGAAATATGTGCGCGGGCTTCCGCCATATTCACTGCCTCTGATTCTGCTGGCCCGACTTGCGGTAGACCGGCGATTTTCGGGCAAAGGCGTCGGACACGCGCTCATTTCGGAAGTCTTCAAAATCGCTCTTCGAGTCGCCGATGATGTGGGATGTCGCTGTATCATTACGGAGGCATATCGAGACAGGGTCAATTGGTATGCGCGTTATGGTTTCGTTGCCCTGGAGGGTGCCGCCGAGAGTGGTCCTCAACGGATGTTTCTCGACATAAGAACAATCCGTATGGCACTCAAGGACCCACGGTAGGGTTGTCCTTGTTCGTAGCATGCGGCCCGCCTTAGTTGCCCTGCGTTTTGGCTGAGGCATCCAGTTTTCTTCTTCACTCATGCACGGTATGAAGCAAGCGGCAACAATACCTCCCAGGTACCTTCCCGAGCTTGGTCACCCGGATCTCCTTTTTGGTCAGAATAAACTGTAGGCTATCTTAGCGATATGCAATTGCGTCCTTTGCCATTTTCCGCAGGACCGATTTTCGCGCTGATCTTCTGGGGCGCGTTTTCGACCTGGATACTGCCCGAGGTTATTGCCTGGAGAATTAGGCGGTCTAGCGATTCCTCCAAGGCCCGTGATCAGGGCTCTCTCGAGCTCGTGGTATTCCTTTGGTGGATCGGAATAGCGATGGACTTTTCGCTCTCCGTGCTCCTGCCGCAAGGCGCCATCTCATGGAAGCGAACCTCCCTCTTCTTCGTCGGGATATTCCTGATGCTACTTGGGATCGCTCTTCGCTGGTACTCCGTGGCGGTATTAGGGAAATATTTTACATTCGATGTCGCGATACAGCGTGGTCAAATTTTGGTTGAGAGGGGACCTTATCGCTACATCCGTCACCTTGTGTTTTCCGAGGACCCGACCGTTTGTTTTCCGCGCAGTGGACCTGGGGTGAAGGCTAGTTTTTCTAATTCATTCAGATTCAATAAGATGGCGCGCCCAAGGGGACGATTTTAGAATTTTTCTCGGCGATTTCGTGGCAACCTTGCCACAGATCGAGTTTCCGGCTGGATTGAACCTGTAGCGCGTGAGCTCCGAGGGCACTTGTCCGCTAATCCGACTCTACAGGAGTTGTCTGCCACGTAGGCAAACTCAGTTGCTTACGGGACGAGTGGCTCGTGGACGTTGGGCCCGATGCACCCTGTTGACAAAAGCATGGAAACGAATGCCAACGGATCCTAGCCCTGACCTCAATGTGTGGGTAATCACCGCAGTTTACTGCAGTGAGGCCACTGTCGCGCGCACCTTTTGCAGAACCGAAGGGGGCAGCGGGACGTAACCTTGCGCTTGCGCGATTTCTTGCCCGGACGCATACACCCAGCTTAGATATTCTGGCTCTGACCAGGAATTCGTAGAGGCTCAATAGGAGAGCGGGTTTCCGTAGAGTGGCAGTTCGGCTAGACTCGGCGGAATGCGCGACAACGAATTTACGAGAATCCTGGATTGGCCGGGTTACCGGGTGTTTCGACAC
>WNFF01002226.1_pt1 | contig 15823 bp, 11 predicted proteins | sample 5400441 | NCBI WGS metagenome assembly WNFF01 (sample SAMN13153345, study PRJNA577476) | soil metagenome | isolation source: 120 cm saprolite under Douglas fir tree site 2 hole 3 replicate 1 | place: USA:California | collected 2015-04-18 | reverse complement strand
TACTGCGTGGGGCCCAAGTATCAATACCAATACAACGGCGACCACCTGCACATGGATGCCGCGGGGTACCGGAGGATCGGCGAGAAATATGCTGAGGTCTTCGACCTGGTGGTGAACCAGGGCATTCTCTGGAAACCGGTACAGCCCAATACCGTGGTTCGCGACGGGGCGAGACTCATCGTCACCTTCGATGTCCCCAATCCTCCACTGAGCTGGGATGAGAACATTTCCGCTCCCCACCAGGAGGTTCACCCGGCCTGGGCCAACGGCAAGGGTTTCGAAGTCTCGGATTCGACCGGAGAGCTCACCATCAGCTCAGTCGACATCGTCGGCGATGACGTGGTGGAAATCACACTCGATCGAGAGCCGACCGGAAGCAACCTGCTTCTGCGCTATGCCCTCACCCAGGATGGAACCGGTATTCAGGGTGGAACCGACTTGGGAATGCGGGGACAGCTTCGCGATTCGGACACGCTGGTTGGATATGATCTCCAGACGATCGAGTGCAACGTCACCAATGGCTCCCGGATCGTTACCAGCGTGGCTTCCGGAGCATTTGCCGGACGGACGGGCCACGATGCCGTCCAGGGCTGCGACGTGCCCGAGGACACGGTGGTCAAAACCAAGGACAGCCCTCAGCAGTTGACCCTCTCGATCCCCTGGCCGGGCGCCACGGGAACCGCGTTTCTGACTTTTCACCATGACCAGCACAACTATTGCGTTCAGTTCGAGCTGCAAGTGCCCTGAGCAGCTCCAAGCCCGATAGCGAGAACAGAGGCCGGTGACGTCCCCCCGCACTGTCCCCTGGCAGGCGAACGAGGGTCCGCTGCATTCCGGAAAGGAATGACTAGCGCCTTGGTTCCGCGCACGGCTATGAGGTGCGTTCTCGAAGAGCCGCGCGGGGCGCCGATCTAGGTGCCGATTCTCCTGGCCGGGCGCTGCGGCCGACTCGTCTGCTTGGGGTATTGCCATTGAAAACAGTCAGTCACCCTTCAAGGATGTTGCTGCCCCTTGTCGTCACCTTGTTTGCGTGCGGCACCGACGTCGTCGATCGATTCGCTGAACAGGCGAGGGTCGGCCCACGCCAGGCTTCGTCGTCTCAGGGAAATCCTCTGCCCGACGGAGGACAGCCCGATGCGGGACAGCCCGACGCGGGGCAGCCCCCATCCGGCCCAGGTCCTGCTCAACCCCCAGCCCCGGCACTCGTGGGCGATTGGAACCTGGATATCAGCTCGGCACCGGTGGACAGGCAATCCGCCGACTACATCGCGTTCATCAATACTCCCGAGCTAAAACAGCTCCACCCGGATTGCGGAAGAGAAGCGTGGCCGGGCAGCGACCAGATTTTCGGAATGCCGGTGATCCGGGTTGATCGAAACCAGCCAAAGACCTCCGTCGAATTTTATTTCGCAGCTCAGAGCGACGGGGTTGATCACTCAACCGGTCGAAGCTTTCCGTTTTACCCAATTCCGGATCGGGCGATCACCACCCCACGCATGATCCAGGGGGGAGAACCCGGCATTGTCGACCTCCGGGGGATCGAAGATCGGCACATGATCATCCTCCAGACGGATGACAATCTTCTCTACGAGCTCTATAGCGTGTTCTACGATCAATCCGCTCACCAGTGGCTGGCGGGGTCCGGAGCCTTTTTCGATTTAAACAATCCCCGATATCGGCGTCCGGAAGGATGGACTTCGGCCGACGCGTCTGGAATGGCGATGTACCCCGGCTTCATTCAGTACGAAGAGGTCTACGGGGCCGATGAGATGGGGCACGCGATGAGGGCCACCGTGCGAGCAACCAACGGTTATGTTTATCCGGCTTCCCATCACGCGGGTGATACGCCGGGCGCACTGCCCATCGGCGCTCGCCTTCGACTCAAGGCGAATGTGGATATCTCGCGCTTTCCAGCGCCGGTGCAGAAAATCTTTCGCGCGATGAAGAAGTACGGGTTGATTGTCACCGACAATGGAAGGGATATGGACATCGGTGGAACGTTCGATCCCCGCTGGGACAATGATGTATTGAATCCTGCCTTCCACGCCTTGACCGCGGCTGATTTCGAGGTGGTTGAGCTGGGCTTTCGTCAGCAGTAAGAAAAAATGCAGAGCGCGCCTTTGTTCAATGTTGACCCGTCAGGTATTCCCGCAGTCGGGGGTTGACTGAGGTCAGGAGATGAATATCTAGAATTTCTCATTCCAGGAGGAAGACAATGGGCAAAAGGCTCTTCAAGAGCTTCGTGGTCGGTGCGTTGTTGGCGTCCGGTGCAGTGGTAATTTCGACGTATGCCCGCGCCCAATCGTCAGGGACGGGCAGCTCTACGACGACAGGGTCCGGGTCCTCGACCGGTAGCGCAAGCGACCGTGAGCGGATTGGATCGCAAAGCGGCAGCTCGACCGGCAGCGGTTCGATGGCCGGCAGCGGCTCCGCGACCGATACCGGCACTGGCGGAAGCGCGGATGCCGGCAGGAAGGCAAAAGACGCGGGGATGTAAACACCGAAGCTGCTTTTCGCCGGACCCCCAGCCGATCAGGGTGACAAGCCGCTCCGTTGGAAGGTAAACGGATGCGGACAGGCCCGATAGGGGGTTAAGATGGAGATCGGAGGATCCGGTGAGCGTGACCGTGGATGCTGGAGCGGCCCTTGGATTGGAGCAGTTCTGGAGATGGTTGAAGGACCATCCGAATTGCATCTTGCGCGCAGGAACTCCCGAGTCCTACCTGTACGATCACGAGCAGGTCCATTGGCACCTCGGTGAGGATCCCGACCGGAACCTCGTTATTCAGCTCATCTGGGGCAAGCAGGTCATCGGCGAAATGGTGATTGCTCCCCGAGACGTGCTGTTCGTTCAGGCGGCGCCCGACGGCGAGAGCGAAGAACCGGGCCGGTTCATCTTCGATCTGATCGGGGGATCCAAAGACGAGCCGTACCCGCTCTATCATTTTCAGATGGCCCACAGCTATGAGGGAGAGTTGCCGCACGGATCCTTGAAGCACTGAGCTAAAGGGCGCCTGGTGCACCCGGACGAGCCTAGAAGCGACGCGGAATTCGACCGCGAGCTGACGTTGTTCATGACGGAGCTTCGGGTGGAGCTTCCCGGAGTGCAGATCCTTTTCGGTTTCATGCTCAGCGTCCCGTTCAGCGAGAAGTTCAACGCCGCAACGGACCTGGAAAGAAACGTCTACTTCCTCGGATTTGCCTCCTGCGCCATCGCTTCGGCGTTGCTTATTGCGCCTTCGGTGTACCACCGCGTCCACTGGCGGCACGAGGTTGGGACGCGGGATAAGATGCTCGCCAGTTTCAACCGCTTGGCGGTGCTCGGGGGCGTATTTCTGGCGATTGCGATGAACAGCACCATCTTCGTGATCGGCGGGCGCCTGTTCGGGCTGACCTCGGCAGTGATCATGACCGCCATCGGCGTCGCGATGTTCGGTTGGCTCTGGTTTGGATTCCCGGCTGTGCGCCGGGTCCGCGAGCTTCGCTCGGATCGGCGCCGCTCGGAGGGTGAGCGCCACTGATTCTGTCGCTTTGGCGCCTCAATGTCTCGTCTCGACCGGACTCGCGTACAGATCGATCACCCGTTGGATGGCGTTCTGGCATACGGCGCAGAAGGGGACGTCGTCTCGGGAGAACATCACGCAATCCGTCTGGGGGCGGAAGTAACCCTTCGACTCGTAGTTGGCGCCCTCGAACGCGCCCACTTTGCCGGCGTATTTCTCCGAAGTCAGCATCTTTGTCTCTTCCGCTTTCTCCTCGAGAAACAGAGCATCCATCTCCGACTCAGGGCGTCGCTCAGCGCGAATCTGCTTCCGGCGTTTCTGGATCACGGCCTCAAACGACTGGAATTCTTCTTCCCGCCAGGGGGTGGGGATGGCAATTCCGGGAGAGAGGAGGCGCTCCCACTTTGGAGATTTCGGATCCTGGAGCGCGGTCACGTTCGGCTCCCACGGCTCTGGTCGTCCGACGGGGCTCTCGTACGCCGAGGGCGAGGTGAAATATTCATCGGCCAGGCCCGCGAGGTGATGTCCCAATTCGTGAACAAAAATGTACGGCGCCCAAAGCGTGTCCGAAGCAACCGTGCTGTAGAGGTTGAAGATGCCTCCACCCCCGTATGTCTTTCCATTGGCGAGGATCTCCACTGCGTCGTAGGGAGCCCAGGACGCGATGTCGCGAAAGGCGCGATTGTCAAATGTGAGGATGTATCGCTCCGAGCCGAAGGCATCATAGGTGGCGCCGACCGGTGATCGGTGGTGGGTTCCGGTCGATGGTCGCGAAATGCCGGATTCCTCTGACGCTGGGCAAAGACCCCAGAGGTTGAAATCATCGCGTCGCTCTTTGAACGGAGAACGCGTGAACAGCACCTCCATCAGGCGACGCGCGTCCTTTTCGCATTTGGCGCGCTCGGCGGCGCGGTACCCGTCCCCGAGGATGAGCAGATCCAGCTTGGTCGAGGGGTTGCCTTTGTTCTGGAGGGCGATCACCGGCCCGGGCGAGGGGGGGGGCGACGAGTCGACGAAGATGTCCTTCGGATTCACAATCAGCGACCACCGCTCTTTGAAGCTGTTGTCCTTTGCATCCCGCTTTTTGATCACCACCTGCACTGGCGCGTCGGGGGCGGGAAACCGAACCGATTCGTGAAAAGTCCGGTGGATGTCCTTCGCCTCCGGGGTGGTCTCCCACTCCCCATAGATCGACGAGAACCCCCGCGAATAGAGCAGGCGGTGAGTCCGGCGATCGTGTACCTCGAAGAAGTACTTGCCGAGGTTGGTTTCATCGATCGGCTTGGCAGGGTTTCCGGGCCAGGGGAGCGGCTCGAGGATCAACCGATCCAGGCTGAATCGCTCCTCGTTGGCATCGCCGGTGTGAAAATAGTCGATTCGAAACGTGCGCACAGGGGCGGCCGAGACGATGAGAACTGTGACCAGCGAAATGACGTGCATGGCGGCGATTTAGAGCACAACGATTCAAGGTTGTAATGGAGTTTGCGGGAATCCCCGTAGTATAGACGCGCCCACCTTTCCTGGCTGTCCGATCGGAGCTGGTATGCGTTCCCCTATTTCTCTCTCTTGTCTTGCCCTCTTTCATTCGGCCACCATCTTCGCCGCCGCTGGCGGCAGCGCCGGGATCGACGTCCGCGACACGAGGCTCCTCAACGATCCGGCGATCAGCAAGCGGAACATCGCCTTTGTCTATGCCGGAGATCTCTGGGTTGCCAACCTGGACGGCACCAGCGTCCGACGTTTGACCAGCGACGTCGGCCTGGAATCTCATCCCGCCTTCTCCCCGGATGGAAGCCTGCTCGCATTCAGCGCCCAGTACGAGGGCAATACGGACGTCTACGTGGTGCCGGTGGAGGGCGGCGTTCCCAAGCGATTGACGTGGCATCCCGGGCCGGATCTGGTGCAGGGATTCACGCCCGACGGAACGGCGGTTCTCTTCACCTCGGATCGCGTCGCCTACAACAACCGATACACGCAATTGTTCAAGGTGCCCGCGGGCGGCGGAATGGAGGAATTGCTGGAGATTCCCCACGCCTATCGAGCTGCTTACTCGGACGACGGCAAGCGGATCGCCTACAATCCTTTGTCGCCGCGATATCAACAGTGGAAAGGCTATCGGGGCGGAACGGTTTCCCGCATCTCGATCTACTCCACCAGCGATCATTCGGTGGAGAAGGTTCCCCAGCCGGAAGGACGTTGCAACGACGCCGAGCCGATGTGGCTGGGAAACTCGGTCTACTTCCTCTCCGATCGCGAGGGGGAGTTCAACCTGTTCTCTTTTGACGCGCAGACCAAGGTCATCCGCCAGCACACCCGTCACACCGATTTCCCGGTGCTCAACGCATCCAGTGGCGGTGGAAAGATCATCTACGAGCAAGCGGGTTACCTTCACCTGTTCGATCCAAACTCCGGATCGAGCTCCAGGCCGAAGATCGGTGTCGCTGACGACCTGGCGATGGCTCGCCCCCGCTTTGTGAAGGGCGCGAAGTACATCCGCAACGCGTCGCTGTCTCCTTCCGGCGTCCGGGTGGCGTTCGAGCTCCGCGGCGAAATCGTCACCGTCCCGGCGGACAAGGGCGACGCTCGCAACCTGACCAACTCGGTCGGGGTCCACGAACGGTCTCCGGTCTGGTCGCCCGACGGTAAACAGATCGCCTACTTCTCCGACGAGTCCGGCGAGTACGAGCTCCATGTCCGCGATCAGAGCGGGAAGGAGCCGCCGAAGAAGTTCAAGCTTTCCGGGGCCGGTTATTACGACCGCCCCGCCTGGGCTCCGGACAGCCAGAAGATTGCCTATGCCGACAACGCCTGGAGCGTGTTTTGGACCGACCTTCGCTCCGGGAAGACGAAAAAGATTGCTACCGAGAAGTTGTATGGCCCTCAGAAAACAATCCGCCCCGTCTGGTCTCCCGACTCCAAGTGGGTCGCCTACACCTTGAGCACTGCTTCATATATCCAGACGGTCTATGTCTATTCTGTCGACCAGGATAAGTCCTTTCCAATCAGCGACGGGATGAGCGACGCGACCGAGCCGGTCTTCGACCGCAGCGGGAAGTATCTCTATTTCCTCGCCTCGACCGATGCCGGCCCGGTCCGCAATTGGTTCGCGCTGAGCAATCAGGATCTGCGGGTGACCCGGTCGATTTACCTCGTCGTGCTGCCGAAGAACCTTGCTTCTCCTCTGGTCAAGGAAAGCGATGAGGAGAAAGCGCAGGAGGAGAGGAAGGAAAGGGATGAGTCGGAGGACAAAAACAAAGTGCCTCCCTTGGGCAGCGTGGTGATGGACCTGGAGCGCATTCAGGATCGCGTGTTGGCGCTTCCAGTCCCGGCCGCGGAGATCTCCAGCCTCCACGTGGGGCAAGCCGGCCACGTCTATTATCTGAAGAACGTCGACGGGAAGACGTCCCTCGAAAGATTCGACCTCAAGGAACGCAAGAGCAAGAACATCCTCCCGGAAGTCAACCAGACCTACGAAATATCCGCGGACACCAAGCACGTTCTCTATCGGCTGAAAGATGCCTGGACGGTGATCCCGGTGGACAAGAAGCCGGAAGTCGCCTCCGCTCCGAAGCCCGACGACCCCGACAAGGACAAGGGAAAGCTCAAGGTCGATGCCATCGAGGTTCTGGTCGACCCCCGCGCGGAATGGCAGCAGATGTTCAACGAAGCCTGGAGAATCAATCGGGACTACTTCTACGCTCCGAACATGCATGGTGTGGATTGGAAGGCGGCGCGCGAAAAGTATTCGGTCTTCCTGCCCCACCTCGCCGCGCGTGGGGATTTGAATCGGGTGATCCAGTGGATGTGCAGCGAGTTGTCGGTGGGCCACCATCGAGTGAGCGGGGGCGACGACTTTGCCCAACCGCACGCCGTCCCCGGTGGATTGCTGGGCGCCGACTACCGGATCGAGAACGGGCGATACCGTTTCAAGAAGGTCTATGGGGGTCTGAACTGGAACCCGGACTTGAGATCTCCGCTGCTCGAGCCAGGGGTCAATGTGAGAGCGGGGGAGTACCTGATGGCGGTTGCCGGCCAGCAGCTTCGTCCGCCGAAGAACGTCTACAGCCTCTTCGAGAATACCGCGGACAAACTGATTGATATTACCGTCGGGCCCAACCCTGATGGGTCGGGGTCGCGCACCGTCGCCGTAGTTCCGATTGGTGACGAACACGCGCTGCGGAACCGCGACTGGGTGGAGGGCAATCTGAAGAAGGTGACTGCCGCCACCGAAGGACGGGTGGCTTATGTCTACGTTCCCAATACCGCCGCTGAGGGCTACAAGTATTTCAAGCGCTACTTCTTCCCCCAGGCATACAAGGAAGCGGTGATTGTCGATGAGCGCTTCAACGCGGGCGGCAGCCTCGCCGACTATTACCTGGACATCCTGGGGCGGCCGCTGATCGCGTATTGGGCGATGCGATACGGCGACGACATGAAGACCCCCAGCGCGTCAATCCAGGGGCCGAAGGCGATGATCATCGACGAGACCGCCGGCTCGGGCGGCGATCTGCTCCCCTGGATGTTTCACAAGTTCAAGATGGGAACGCTGATTGGCCAGCGAACCTGGGGTGGGTTGGTGGGCGTGCTCGGTTTTCCGGTGCTGATGGACGGCGGAGTGGTCACCGCTCCGAACCTGGCGATCTGGACCGCGGATCAAGGTTGGGTGGTGGAGAACGAGGGCATGCCCCCGGACATCGAGGTGGAGCAGACGCCGGCCGACGTCATCGCCGGAAGAGATCCGCAGCTGGAGAAGGCGATCCAGGTAGTGATGGCGGAGTTGAAGAAGAATCCCGTGGTCACGCCGAAGCGGCCACCTTATCCGGTGAAGGTCCGGAAACCGGCTCCACCCAAGCTGTCGGCGAGCGAGAGCGGCTCTCCCCCGCGGTAGCTCTCCAGAGAATGACGGCCCGCGCCGCTTGACCGCGATCGGTCCGCCAGAATTCCTGATCGATTTGCTCCGGTCTTGGGTATAAGCGCCACGATCAACGCGTTTCCTCCAAGGAGGCAAGACGTGAATTCAGCCCGGTCAGTCGGTTTTCTCTGTCTTTCGTACCTCGTCGTTGGCCTGGCGCATGCCGAGGCGCTCTCCACGGCAGATCGCGATCGAGGATTGAAATACCTCGAGACCACGAAGAAGAACATCATCGAGGCAACCCAAGGACTTTCGCAGGGGGAGTGGAACTTCAAGCCGGCGCCGGACCGATGGTCAGTGGCCGAGGTGATTGAGCACCTCGCCATCTCCGAGGATCATTTCTTGGAGACGATCACCGGGAAGGTCATGAAAGCCCCACCGCGACCCAAGGGAGAAGACGAGGACGTGAAGAAAATCGATGAGTTCGTGATCGCCAACGTCCCCGACCGCACGAGCAAATTCAAAGCACCGGAACCTATCGCTCCGAAGAATCGGTTCGGTTCTCCGGAGGCATCGCTGAAACACTTTCTGGAAAGTCGAGAGCGATCGATCGCCTTTCTCAAAAAGACCGAAGGTCTGCGAGACCACGCACTGGAGAGCCCGTTCAAAAATAAATTCGATGCCTACCAATGGGTGTTGTTTATGACCGCTCACAGCGAGCGACACACCAAGCAGATCAACGAAGTCAAGGCCGACGCGAAGTTTTCCAAGGCCTGACCGGGAGCGCTCGATCTTCCGGCAAAAAGGCTCAGGGACCTGCGCGCCAACCGGTCGCTCTATCCGGGTTCAGCCCCCGCAGCCTGGCGGCGCGCCGGTTCCAGAGCACCGCGAACGTCATCCGGTAGATGCTGAAGGCGCTGATCGTCGCGGTGATGATTCCGACAAACCCAAATCGGATGTCCGCGTAGAGTCGCAAATTCTGCACTGCGAGCATCATGGCCAATCCAAACATGGGGCCGAAGTAGACGCTCATCCAGACAACCCGGCGAGTGTCCATCGGATCGCGCCTGGACGGGCGAAGGAACAAGAAAGGCCACCACGTCCAGTCCTCGTCGAGGATCGAGTTGGCAAGTCGCTCGAGCTGATCGAACATCGCGTCCGGCCAAGCTTACCGGATCCTTTCGTCGCTGCCGAGTGCGGAGTGGATCGGCGGTTGTCCTGGCGCCTTCGGAGGTAGGGCGGATGGAGATAGGATGGCGCGAGGTAGGTTTTTAACGCCAGGTTGAGAAGAGGCAGCTCGCCGCGGGCTTTAGCATGAACCGCCCTGTTGGCGAGGGCGAGCCGATCGATCCCGATCTTCATCCGGATGCTGGGCCAGAATCCGCGGCCCGACGCGCCAGGATCAACGCCTCCAGCGCATCGGCGAGCGTTGCCAGCACCACGGCCGCCTTAGGACCGTCGATGATCGGTGTCTCGGAGCCATCCAGGAGACATCGGGCGGCGACGCTCCCGCCTTCATTTCGAGTCAGCAGGACAATGACTTTCCGCGAGCCGGCACGAAGATATCTGATCCCAATCAACACACGGTGTAGCTGCACGGCCACTCCTCAAGCAAAGCCTGCACCATCAAGCACGCCGTTTGTTGGCCTTCATGGCTGGGATTTGAACCCCTGGCCAAAAGCTATCATTTATCGGGTAGTTCGGATCGCAGCGCGAGATTCAGAACAGACAGAGGCTCTCATCTGAACCACACCTTCATACGCCATGGGTCGCTTGACGGCTGGCCGTGGGCCAGCAGTCGGGCCACTGATCATGGACTCGCCGTCAAAGCATTTGGCACCGCTGTTGCTGTACTGAAGGCTCATGCAACTCTCCAGATTCGTTTTGACATACCCGGACGTTCGTCCGGGCGAGCACGTTCTCTACGATGTTATCAACGATCACTACGTGGGCGTGGACGATGCGGCGTTAAAGGCAATCGGTCGCTGGCAAAGCGCGCCTCCCCTTGGCGAGGATGAAGTCACCGCCCAAAGAGTGCTCACTGAAGAAGGATTTCTTATCCAGGATGCCGCCGAAGACGACGAGCGAGTTCGCACTTTTCTGGAGGCAAAAGCCGAGGGAATTCCGGGCACGATGTACGTCACCTTGATGCCCACTCTCGCCTGCAACCTCGCCTGCTCCTATTGCTTCCAGAAGGATCATCCCGCCTTCACCAAGATGAAGGTCGCCACCGAGGCGGCCACGGTGGAATGGGTTCTGCGAAAGGTCGACGCCGCCGTGAGCAAGAGGCTGCTCGTCCATTACTTCGGCGGGGAACCGCTCACCCGCAAGGACTTCCTTCTTCGCACCGCGGAAATCTTCGCCGCTTCGATGGCGGCGCGGGGCGCGAAATTCGAGTGGGAGATCACCACCAATGGGATTGGCCTGGATCTCGAGTTCGTTCACGCCATGCAAAGGCACGGCAATGGGAGCATCAAGATTACGCTCGATGGCGACCAGGCGACCCATGATGCGGCGCGCGTCTACCGCAACGGAAAGGGAACCTTCGACGAGATCTTCTCGAACACCGTGGCGGTCGCGAAAAACTGCCCTGACATCCAGCTGCGCATCGGCGGAAATTTCCAGCCCGAGCAAACCGAATCCTATGAGCGCCTGCTCGATCGGCTCGCGGATGCCGGTCTGGCTGGGTTGATCGAAGCCCTTCGTTTTAAACCGGTGGTGGACACCAGCTCAAAGGACTGCGGGACTTGCACCAACTGTGCGAGCTCTGATTCTGAAGTTGGTGCGCTGGCTCAGTTGCGCGAGTCGGTGGAGCGCCGCGGTATCGCCCGCCGCGCGCTCACCGGCCGGCCGCCTACCGGCCCTTGCGAGCTGCACTGGAAAAACAGCTACGTCATTGACCCGGAGGGTCGCGTTTACAAGTGCCCAGCCGTGGCGGGGCGGCCCGAGATGGCGGTGGGCACCGTTGGACACCTGGAAGAGCGGATTGCCCCTCTCGTCGAGCTCAGGCCTTGGGAACAGTGTGGCTCTTGCCCGTTTCTACCGGTCTGCGTCGGTGGTTGCCTGGGCGGCCAGTATCTCAAGACCGGTCGGCGCGACGAGGTGTTTTGCCGCAAATCCGCCTTCGAAGAAGCGTTTCGACGCGATGTTCGAGTCCGCTACCTCGCAGAATTTGGGGATGACGTAACCAACGAAGCGGCATGACGCCGTTTCCTAACCTGGAGGAGCCGCTATGAAGATCAAGATTAAAATCAGTCAGCGCAAGTCCGTTCGCGGGCCGATGCCCGAACCTTGTCCGTACATGATCTACTAATTCCTGAGGAGCCTTGTGTCGCGAGCCGCGCCGTGCGAACACTTCGCACGTGCGCCCTCTCGCGTTGGCTGTCATCGTCCTACTCGGTTCATGCGCTCGCCACGTTCCTTCTGCGGCCGTCACGCTCCGCATCGCCGGCGTCGGTCCTCTTGAAAACCTCGGTCCGCAACTCAACTCGGGCTACAGCATGCTCGTAAAGGGGCTGGTCTTCCCGCTGATGCTCGAGCCGCGTACGGAGGGGGGTTGGCGCTCCCAGGTGGTGCAAGAATGGGCGAGGCTTGGTCCGCGCGTCTATCGGCTTAAGCTCGATCCATCGATCAGATTTAGCGATGGCTCGCCCGTCAGGCCCGACGACGCGATCGCCTCGCTGGCGGCATTTGGGATCCGCGGTACCGAGCGGGAAGGCTGGATCGAGATCGAGCCCGTGAGTGATGACGCGCCCATAGATACCTTGCTGTTGCATGTGGTTTTGTTCAAAGAAAGCCCCGAGGGTATCTTGGGGACGGGTGCCTTCGCGGTCGTTATCCAGGACCCCGAGCGAATCGTTCTCCGGCGGATGAAATCGGTTGCTGGACGCATTGGTCAGGTGGAGTTGGCGTCTTATGCCAGCCACCGAGAGGCATTCGCCGGCGCGCTGCGTGGCGAGGCGGATGCGCTGCTGCTGCTGGATCGCGGAGAGGTCGAGCTTCTCGATGGAGTTGCTCGCTTCCAGTTGGTGCGAGGCCCCAGCCTGCACTCGATCGCCGCGGTGTTCAACGCTCAGTTGCTGTCGCGGACGGAGCGAAAGGCCCTGGCCGATTCAGTTGACGTCGGTGAAATCGGCCAAGCGAATGGAGGCGATTGTGATCTGGAGGGGCCTCCCCAACTGGTGCGATCGAAACCCTGGGCCGCGCCCCTGGAACTGGGGGCGATGGGAGCCGACCCCGCCGTCGTCCGAATCTCCCTTGCCTTGCGCCGCAGCCTCGGCGCGCGTGGGCCTACGGTGGAGATCGATGATCGGCAACTAGGATCCCTGATGGCGGCGGGTAGTCTGGATATCGCGGTCATGCCGATGCAAGTCTGGCCCGACGCCGCCACGGGGCTGATGTTTCACACCGGAGCGTCTCGGAACCGGTTTGGATACTCAAATCCGGCTCTGGACGAGGCTCTCGATTCGGGAGACTACATCCGGGCGCAGCGCGAGCTGGCCGACGATCCTCCGGCGATTTTCATTTGTCGTCGGCTGCGCAACGCCGCAATCGACGTGCGAGTGAAGAATCCAAAGCTCGGTCCTTATGACTTGCTGCAGTCCCTCCCTGACTGGGAAGTGAATCCGTGAATCGCCGCGGAATCGCGGCGCGGCTCTCACTGATCGTCGCCCTGGCAGGTATCCTCCCGATCGCCATCGTGGGACTCGTCAGCATTGAGTTGCTGCGACGCCGCGTCGAGCGGGCTTCTCAGCAGGCACTTCAGGTAATCGCCGAACAGGTCGCCCAGCGGACGGCCAATTATCTTGCGAACCAGCAACAGCTTCTGCGCGCGGTCGCCTCGGTGGCCAACGACGAGGGGCGTTTGGAAGAGGTGATCCTAGACGCGCCCGGCCTCGGAAGGGTGACTCTTCTGGAAGCCGCCACGCCCGAATCCAAGTGGCCCAAGGGGCTGGGGAAAGAGGCGCTTGCCGCGATCACCGAACGAAAAGAGGTGCGTTCGAGGGTCTACTCTCCTGATGCTTCCAGCTCGGCGATGGACATCTGCGTTCCGGCCCGAGCGCTCGGGCCGCGCGCTGCCTGCGCTCAGCTGGATCTGCGCGAGCTGTGGCGTTTCATCATGAGGATCAAGATTGGCTCAACCGGATACGTGCTCGCCTTCGACGAAGCCGGAAAGCTCATTGCCGCGGGACTTGGCGCCTTGCGCCCGGCGGTCGTCACCGGCGAGGGGGTACCCCAGTCACTCGCGGCGGCTTCCGTCGCCAAAGGCGAGGCTCCCGGTCCCACCCGATATCAGGGGGCCGATGGAGAGCCGGTGATCGCGGCCTGGTCCCGATTGCCCGCCCTGAATTGGGCGATCGCCGTCGAGCAACCCACTCGAGAGGCGCTCCGTTCGGCGCGGACCGCTCAATGGCTGCTCGCGCTGGTTCTGGTCCTGGCGCTCTCGATGTCGCTCGCGGTTGGTGTCTGGGAGTCGCAGCGAGTGCTCCGCGAGCTGGAGATCGAGGAGCGCTGGCGGACCGCGGGCCGAATCGCGTCTGGGATCTCGCACGATCTCGGCCACCGCCTGAGAATCCTGGAACAAACGGCGTCGCTGGCGGATGCAGGGGACCCGGCGTTCCTTCCGCGCATCCGGGACAATCTTCGAACCGAGCTCGAGACGCTGAAGAAGTTCGTGTCTGAGTTCTCCGACCTCTCCCGGAACCTGCGATCCCTCGAGCTGATCCCCCTGGAACTGGGGGCTTTCTTACAGAGCGTGCGGCTTACCGCCGGTCCCTACGTACAGTCGGCGAACATCCGTTTGCAGATCCGGGGACCGGACGTCCCGCTCTGGGTGAAGGCGGACCGACACATGCTCGAGCGGGCGATTCTCAATTTGATCACCAATGCGATGGAAGCTTCACCGCCAGGCGCAACGATCCAGGTCTCGACGATTCATGCCCGAGGCGAGTGCGGAATCGAGGTCGTCGACCGGGGGGATGGAATCGCTCCTGGACGGATCCCCCAATTGTTCGACGCCTTCGACTCAACCAAGCGGACCGGCGCGCATCTCGGAATGGGTCTTCCCAACGTGAAGCGAATCGTGGAAGCCCATGGGGGCAGGATCTCGGTCCAGAGCAGTCTGAATGAGGGCACCACCTTCCGGATCATGCTCCTCGAATGCCCGCCCCCGGAAAAAGAGGAACCCGCCAGAAGGCGAGCTCAACCCTCTTCTTCATCAGAACCGTCGTCCCGGGTAAGGCCATAGGTCTTCAGCTTTGCCTTCAGCGTGGAGTAGCCGATGCCGAGCTGTTCCGCCGCCCGTCTGCGATTCCACCCGTTCTGTTGCAACACCTTGCGCAGGTAGCCTCTCTCGAAGGAGGAAACCGCGGCGGCGAAATTGGATTCGCGCTCCACTTCTCGAGCCATGTCCGCCACCAGCGAGAAATCCAGCGGCAAATCATTGGCGTCGATGACTTGCGACTCGCAGACCACCACCAGTCGCTCGACCAGATTCTCCAGCTCCCGGATATTTCCTGGCCAGGAGTACCGGATGAGCACGTCGATCGCCCTCTCGGAGAGGACTTGCGGCGGCCTGCCGTAGGTTGCCGCGAAATTGGTGAGGAAATGTCGAGCCAGCGCGGGAATGTCCTCGCGCCTGGCTCGCAGGGCAGGGATCTCGATCGGGACCACCTTCAAGCGCCAGTAGAGATCTTCGCGAAAGAGTCCCTCTTGAACCAGCTTCGGCAGCGATCGGTTGGTGGCGCAGATGATGCGAAGATCCAGCTGGATCGGTCGGGTGCTTCCCACCCGCTCGATTTCTCTTTCTTGAAGCGCTCGGAGGAGCTTTGCCTGGACGTCGAGCTTGAGGTCTCCGATTTCGTCGAGAAACAGAGTTCCGCCATTGGCCAGCTCGAATTTTCCAAACGACTGCCGGACCGCGCCGGTGAACGAGCCCCTCTCGTGACCAAAAAGAGCGCTCTCCACGAGCTCGGTCGGAATGGCGGGAAGGTTGACCGCCACGAATGGGCCGCCCGGGCGGTCCCCGTGCTCGTGGAGGTAGCGCGCCAGAACCTCTTTGCCGGTTCCGCTCTCGCCGGTGATCATCACCGTCACCGGTTTGCCGGCCACTTTGCTCGCGATCTGCACCACCGAGGACATCGCCGCGGATCGGCCGATGATCATCGGCCTTCGACCGCGGGTAGCCACCTCCTCCCGCAACCAGGCCAACTCGCGGGCCGCACGCAGCTGTTCCAGGCTCTTCGTCAGCCGGGTCGCCAGCTCGCTGGGGGAGAAGTCCTTGATCAGATAGTCGAGCGCCCCGAGTTTGATCGCTTCTACGGCGACCGAGATTTCCTTCACCACGGAAACCATGATCACGCCAACGTCCGGGTGCCGCTCGTGAAGATGGGCCAAAACTTGGAGCCCGCTCAGCCCGGGGAGCTGGACGTCGAGCAGGACGATGTCGACGCTGTGACGGGTACAGACA
>WNFF01007101.1_pt1 | contig 15857 bp, 14 predicted proteins | sample 5400441 | NCBI WGS metagenome assembly WNFF01 (sample SAMN13153345, study PRJNA577476) | soil metagenome | isolation source: 120 cm saprolite under Douglas fir tree site 2 hole 3 replicate 1 | place: USA:California | collected 2015-04-18 | reverse complement strand
TGTAAGTGTGTTGCTGTTATCCTACCGTAACACGTCTCAGTTCCCAAACAGTAGCGAATAACTTTACCAATATCCAATTTACTTACATCAACCCTGGCCTTGTTGGTGTTGGTTAACGGGTCATTCGGTGTTGGGTCGTATAGCGTTGACATTTTCTTATCCTCTCTTTGCTTCTCTGCATTCTAATATGCATATCAGAATATACTGTCTATAGTATGCATACTAACATGTTCTTGTGTCAATAGGCACATTGCGATAGAGTAAAGGGCATGGTTAAGTTGAAGATTAAAGAAGTAGCAAAGAGTCAGGGCATTAGTATGTCAAAACTGTCAAGGCTCGCTGATGTCAGCTACAATACTATACTTGCTATCTATCAGAACCCCCACCATGATGCTTCGCTTTATATCTTAGATCGTATATCTCAAGCCCTAAAAGTTTCTATTTGCGATCTGATTGAACAGACTCCCGACAAGGACTAATCTTGACGCTTTTCAGAGAAAGCCGATGGGCGAAAGACAATTCACGCTAGTTGCCCGTATCCGCACGACGGATCACGCAGCCCTTGGGGCCGTGCTGGCGAACCTCATCCCGCACGGGGTCATTACTCTAACCTCTGAGGGATTTCGCGTGGAGGCAGCACTGGAAGGCACCAGCGCTCGTGACCTCAACCGCATGCTCCTCTCGGCGCTCCGCCGGGTCGATCGCCGGGCGACCCTGCATGCAGCATGGACAAGCGAGGAGACTACCGAGCACTTTTTCGATTACACAGCGCGGGGAACGCACTTGGCCCAGACACCGGAGACGGACCGCGAAGCGAATCACTAATGCGACTTTTGCGAGGCACATAGGGGCATTGCGAGATCTCATATTAACTAGATTCATCGCTTCTGAGTGTTCCAGGCGAGTCTGCCCCGTTCAGTGACGATATTGGGGAGTATCGCCGTCGGCGTCGGCGGGCGCTGGTGGAGTCGCTGGCTGATCTTCGTGAGGGCAAGCGTCTGTATTCGCGGCGAGTGGTGAGTATTTGGGCATACCAGCGCAAGCGGTTGTGTAAGGCTGGGTAGTTGAGGTATAGCCTACAAGCAGCAGCGTAGGTTAGAGTCTGTTTAATAGAAAGAGCAAAATCCCTGGCACATCCACTATCAGGGATTTTGCATTTCTTCAGCCATAAGGATAGCTAACTATTTTTCTAGTGCTTTAATCAATGTGACAACAGCGGCGGCCAACGATATGATAGCCACCAGTTTCTTAATGTCGCTGATCTTCATCAAGTATAACCTCCTTTCCGTATAGATATTCACCCTATAAGCTCCTAATTAGCCTGTTGACCCATGGGCTACTACAAAGTCAAGTAGCAGGACGACTGGGCGAGGGTCCTCTCATGTTCACCTGCTGTGCTTCTTCCCAGCATCAGATCGTTTCTTCCGCCAGGTGCCGTCATTGTTGCGGGCTCGTGGTGCCAACCCATTGCGTACATATGGCCCCTGATTCCTGCCAGCACGCCTATCCGCCTTGTCCTTGCTACCAGCATTGCTCTTTGTCCTTTTAGCTATCAAGATTCTCACCTCCTTTGTGAAAGATTGTAAATGATCCGAATAGCCCTTTTCAATATCTATCAATAATTACCACGTGTTCATTAGTATGTCTTATTTTACAGGGATTGGCAAGACATTTTGATGCATAAACTACTCAATTTCGCATCGACTTGTAAAACAATGAAATATCGTCATATAACCTGACATTTTGCGTTGACTTGTAATCGTTTCTGTACTATAATCAAGTGCATGAGTACCTCCTTATCACTGATGACAACAGAGCAACTGATTGACGCCTGCGCGCGTCAGGATGTTCGCGTCAGTACCACTCAGCTTGGACGTTGGGTGCGTGCAGGTCTCATCCCAGCGTCATTGAGAAAGCGACATGGTCGTGGGCGTGGATTAGGGACAGAGTGGCACTGGGAAGCCGAGTGTTTGTCGCGTGTCATTCTTATTGCTCAAACATTGGCTGCTGGCGACCCGTCATTTCAGCGAGCTGCTTACATTTTAGCCGCATCTGGCTATATACCTAGTGCAGAGTATTTGCGACAAGTTCTGCTCGACCGTTTAGCAGTCTATGAGCGATTTCTGACCAAACGGCAGCCTTATCTTACCGATGATCGTCCGGTGGCTGAAAAGCAGAAACGATTGACTCGGAATATGCGACGAAAGGTATCTGCCATGCCAGACTCGGTATTCCAGCCTTTTACTACATTTATAGGGGCTCTCTTAGGGGTAATCTCCCTCGATGACCCAAACGTCTCAGACGAGATGAAACAGCTTCAGCAGTTCTTCTCGATTCCTGCTTTGCAGCAGCGGCTGGAAACGATTGATGAATCAATGCTATTAGGAAAGTATGAAGAGGCAGCGAGTATGCTTTCTTCATTTGTACAAGTAATGTTGATTGGTACAAATTTATTTGTTCTGCCTCTCCTAAGACAACAGTTACAGAGTGGCGGGCGTGATACGTCAGGGATCCCAACAAGCATCGATCCAAGGATGATCCTGGAGAGTATCTGGTTGGAGGCTGGGCACATCCTGGTCACTTCTAATCAGATGGTTGGGGAACTTCGCCTCATACTTACAATCTTTCTCACCGCTGTTCCAACTGAAAATACTTTACTACTAGCTGAGTGGAGTAGGACACTTCTAGATATCGTCGTTCGGCTTTTTAACCATTTCGGTATCTCACCTGGGCCGCTAGTTAGTCTCTTTGAAAGTACTGGTGCATCCTCGATGCAGTCTGATACTCGGCTTAACAGCTAGACTATCTTTCAGGGTGTTAATTTTTTGTGTCAAATCGTAGATAGGAGCATATTTTGGAATGCAGTTAGTTTCGTTTCAGATCAAGGAATGCTTCGGATTTCGAGATTCTGGTCTCGTCGATCTAAAGGATCCAGCAAATCTCATTTACCTTTTGGGCCGCAATAGTTCCGGCAAGACTTCTTTCCTTACAGCGCTAGCGCACTTTGCACCCAATTTAACACCTCAAGCACACCCTAACTTTGTGAATTTCGATCGGTCCACTCAACTATCCTCACTGGCTGGTAAATATGAAATTCGAAAAGGTGATCTCAGCGTAGATATTTTTATCGAAGCATTTCTTACCAGGATGAATTCATCTAACCAAGGAACTTCTGTTACGATTAATAGCGCTGATTATAAACGACTCAGAGACAGATTAGCGGAGGAGCTTCGAACGCTCTATGGAGGGTTTATTGAAAGGACCATGCTTGCGGACAGCATATGGGTTTTGCGCGTCGCTTCGGGTGAGTACCAGTTTTCATCTGAAGCGAACTTCAAAGACTACACCGCACGCATAAATCAACAGATACCCAGATTACTGTCCGATGTACCGGCACAAGTCAGCGTGCAGGTGAATGGGAATAATCAGATATACATCGGTGGAAGCTGGCAACCGCTCTATCTACCAACCCCTAAAGAAATTGAGAGCCTCTTTGCATATCAGTTACCTAAGATTGCCTGGTTTGGTAAGGAGTACTCTCTCCTCGACGGGTTGCCCGATAACATCAAGATCGAGCACCTCACTCAAAGCCCGGGTGAATTGACGACCGCGTTGATCGAGTATCTTGGCAAGCCCCAAGTAGAGCGCCTTCTCACGATGCAGAACCCGCTTAGGCGACGAGAGCTTGAAACTGAGCTGCAAGGAAAGATCGATAAGCTCGTGAAGGAAGTAAACCGAGATCGTGCAGCGGGTACAGAGTTACTTGCAATTAACTTGGATCGTGTGGATGGGCTTCAAGTAACTGTCTTCACTGGTAATAAGTCGTCTTTCTACCGGCACTTAAGTGATAATACCAAGATTCTCTTTGCATATCATCTCTACGCAACTGTCCATAACCTTCAAGGCGAGATCTTTCTGTTCGATGAGCCGAACAATGGTTTCCACGCGACAGCACAGGAACGGCTTCTTGGATTTCTACGCAATCTGGGTGCAACAGGCAACTTAGTGATCATCTCCACGCATTCAGAGCATCTGATTGACCCCGATCACCTCACAGGTATACGCTTGATGGCAACAGATAGTCAGGGATATTTGAGTGTACGAAACAAGTGGTATGAATCAACGAAGGGCCACGGCGATTTTCTAGCGTTACGCCCAATTCTAGATTCTATCGGCCTACGCTATGGAGCGAATAACTTGACCATACGCAACAAGGTGATTGTGACGGAGGGAGTCACTGAGCTTCTATACTTGTGTGCATTTCGCCAATTGCTTGGCTACCAGTGTGAACTACACATTGCGCCTGCGACTGGAGACGCGACAATTATGCCCCTGGTGGCCCTTCTCATCTCACAGGGATTGCACTTCAAAGTGGTGGTAGATACGATCGTACATGGTAAAAGTTCCAAAGATAAGCTCCAAGAAGAGTATGGCATTCCAGATATGTCAATATTTGAGGTGGAAATACCTACCGGGTTTCCTCAGGCGAAAGGATCTGGCATCGAGGATGTATTCTCCAAGGCCGACTTTACCAAACTACTGACTAGTACGGGGAATACACCTAGAGCTGACTTTGAGACGCTATCCAATAGCCAGTACATGAAAAAGCCAGATGTCGTGCCAAAACGCGTTGTGGCCCACGAATTCAATAAACACGTCACCAAGTACTATAAGGATGATTTCGATGAGGAGACGCTCACAAACATGCGCCACATACTCGACTTCTGTATGAACGAGGATTGGTTTTTTCTCTCTTGACCATTAAAGGTGTAAGAATTTGTATTGTGCTTTTCATATGGTACACTATTCCTTGGAAGCAATGAGCAACCGACTATGTACGGTTATGACCAACTAACATTCTCGTGCTTCCACATTTTGCAGTAGTATGAACTGGCTTCTCTGGCCGTAGTAAATCAACCGACCGGTGTTTTTGTAGTAGACTGCCTGTTAACCGGTAGGTTACAGGTTCGAATCCTGTTCGAGGAGCCAAATGCCCTGGAACTGGCTTCCAGGGCGTTGTATAAAGCTTCTAATTGGATGCGAAAAGTGTAGGTTCTTCGAGGAAGTCGTCATTATTAGTGGTATTCTCCAGGGATTCTGAATCTGTGATATTCTCTGCATCCTCTGATTCGGACAGAAAAAGTTCAGGTGTAAATGTAGCTGTCTCTATACGCTTTTCTGCTGCTCTAAAGTAGACAGGGTCTATTTCTATTCCTGTAAAACGCCTATCGAGTTGTAGAGCTGCTACTCCTGATGAACCAACTCCCATAAAAGGATCAAAGACTAAATCTCCTGGATTCGTTGCTAATTTTACCAAACGACTGAGTACCTTGATCGGCTTTTGTGTTGGATGAACAGGATTTTTTAATCTCTCCCTTCCCATGCATATGGAGCTTTCAATGAAGTTGTGCATATCTTTCTGTTTGGTAAAGTTCCAGGTATGCCCTTTATTCCAGGCACATACTATAAGTTCGCAGCTGTTGAGAAAGCCCGCTCTTCTCAGCTTGGGTGGGGGATTTGTATTATGGGTAAGAATGCCAGACGCAAGTGCAAACGTGTGTGGTTCGTCTTCAACAGTTACATCATAGAAAACTTCACAGTATGTAGATGAGATAGCAACAACCTCGCTTCGATGTCTCTCATTTACATGCCCATTGTTCCACATGCGAATTGTCCCCATATACTTCGGGAACATAACACCACGCATCCTTCCATCGGCAGCCTTAAGTGTCAAATGGTACCCAAGACGAGCACATAACACCCTTATATCCCTTGCGAGGGCATCATTTCGACAAAAACTCAGTCGCCACCTATCATTGGGGCGATCATAATTTCCATCACCCTCTAGATATCCATCTAGAAGTGACTTCAAGAAAAGATTCGACCGATGCCAGCATGTTAGCCTCAAATGTTTTGTTTTTGCTGTATTCCCATCAACATACTTTTTGATGACCTCAACAAAGATACGCCCCCAGACAATCGTGGTAACCCCACCGCCATTGGTATAACTCTTCGTGTCAGACGTAGCACCAAGCGCTCTTGCTGTCCTATCAATGCGTGCAAATCTCTTCGTTTCCTTCATATGCCCGGCAAAGAATACGGTGTCCCCATCAGTACCTATGTTTCCCTCGGCAAGATACATGCCAATTAACCAGCCAACATCTTCATCTGGGAGAAGCACAGGCATATCCGGCGCATCTGGTTCAGGTAAGCAAGTTGTCTCAACTATATCACCTATCCTCAAATCTTCAGTAGCCACTAACCCTCTTGTGGTAGGCCACCTATGTTCTCTAGTTGCGGTAACTTTCTCACCACTTCTAAACTCCACCGCTAACCCTTCACTCCCTGGTTGTGCAGCATCCCATGAGAGCACCTGCGTCCATTTTTTACCATTCCATAGCTTTACTTCCTGTGGCTCCATCCGCACAAGGTCTTTTAGCATTCTAGGAGCATCACCTTGCGACGTTCTAGAATACAGAAGCGTACCAGAAGCGAGGCATTTATGCCATACAATGAACTGAAATGTATCGAAGACAGGGTCAAAAACCTGATGCCATTGACCTATCAAGTTATAGCTGGTGAATGCAAAAATAGTACCTGTTGGTTTAAGTATTCTCTTGAACTCATCGAGCCATTCAGCAGGATTGAAGATGGTTGTATCCCATTCAGCAACATCATTGTTAAAATCCTTTCTCCAAGACATTTTGATGTTGCCAGTAGAGTAACGCCCTAGATTATAAGGCGGGTCCGTTAAGATCAAGTCAATAGATTGATCTGGTATTTTTTTAATCTGTTCGGAGCTGTCTCCTAAAATTAGATCATATTTGCTCATTATAATACTGATTCATGCTCGAAGGCGAAACGAGCATTACGCACTGGCAGGAGGTGTAGCCCGGCCAGGGTTTTAGGGCGACTGCACTATTGCCGTTGTGCCGCCGCCCCTATGTTTTACTATCCTTGCAGGATTTTCCGCTTTTCTGCCTCGAATTCGTCATTGGTCAGGAGGCCGGAATCGCGCAAGTGTCCAAGTAGTTGGAGCTGCGCAAGTCTTTCGTTTCCACCGCTGGCTGCTGGTGCCTGCTGGTTTGCCGGTGGCTGGTACTGTGGCGTTTGTGGTGGCTGGTATTGGGGAGCCTGGTACTGTTGCCCAGGTGCTTGCTGTGCCGACTGCCTACCCATCAAGTAGCCTATCCCGCCTGCCGCCAGGTCACCCAGTAATGACCCACCCCCACCCATACCCATGCCCATCCCGAAGCCTCCCATGGGGAATAATAATGGGAAGCCGCGTCTTCTCATGTATGGCCCTCCCCAAAATGGTCCTCTTCCGTACATATGTAATCCTCCTCTGCTTCTCTTCTTACCAGGATTAAAAACTCTAGCTCTCCTGGCTTTGTTGCTGAGCTTCTTTCAATTCTGCTTCGAGTTGCTCCATCGCTGCCTGTGGTACCATCCCCCCGGCGAGGAGTACAGCATCTGCCCTGTTGAGGCCTTCTGTCAGCCTGACGATCCACGCGTGTTCCAACAGTACAATGACCGCCGAGGTGTCGGGGGGAATCGCTTCGGTGAGCAGCGAGATGTCTTGTGGTGTGAGTATACGCATCAGGTCTTCTTTTATAGGGTCAAAGGCCGCCAGTTCTTCATCGTTCAGATCGTGTACCTCAAGTGCCTTGACCGTACCGTCGGTGTCCTTCCTGACAAAAATCAGGTCAACCACCCGGATGAGGCCTTTCTCCTGGATGGAGCTCAATTCAGGCACAATCTCGCTCGTGAATCGATCACCTTTACATCCGATCACTACGAATTCAAGTGGGCCTATGGTCATATTCTTATCTGCCTTTCAAGATGTGTTCAAACATATTTGCTTCCTCAAAAAAAAGCAGAGCAGCGCCTCCCGATGTGCATTGCTGTCGTGCTGCTGAGCGATCGATCTCTCTAATGAGAACGAGACAAAGCCGCTGTTCACCGTATACTGACCCCCAGTGCAGGTATTGTACCATGCTTCCAGGGCAAACACCAATTTAATCGACCACGCGGATTACGCTTGCTCATTCTCTATCTCTACCAAAGGCCGAGCATTGCGCACATGCCCATTTAGAGTCGCCGCCAACGCCAGAAGCGCCAGGCCAACCGAATCTATTAAAATCGTCTGTATCACACCAACATTTTGAATGAGCACTCCGGTCAGCGCCAATCCCAGCGGCTGGCCACCAAATGCGATCAGGCGAAACACGCTGTTCACACGCCCTTGTAACTCGTCGGGGATGAGCGCGCTGCGATAGCTGAACTGCACCACGTTATAGAGCGGTCCCGCTATAAAAGCTGCAGCCGTAATGATACCCAGCACAAGTGGATTCGGCGCAATGGCATAGAGCGGCATGAACAGCGCAGAGAGCCACATCGTACCGATAATCGCCTGCCCAAAGCTGAGCCGCTTCTGAAAGAAAGGTGCAGCTACGGCCCCTATTATGCCGCCTATACCGCCAATAGCAAAAATCAGTCCGATGATGAAGGAAGAGGCATGCTGCCGTTGAGCCAGCACAATGATGATCAGTATAAAGCCCGATGATATCAGATTATACCCACCTGTGAGTATCGCTATGAAGCGAATCAGGGGATGGTGCCACAGCCAGGCAAGCCCCTCGCGAATCTCGACCCATAACTTACGCCGTGCAGCTACCCGCTCCTTCTGAAACTTTACCCTGATAAAGAAAAGCGAACAGACCGAAACAGCGTATGAAATAGCATCAGCCAGAAATGGCAGCATTCTCCCTGCCGTAAAGAGCGCGCCGCCAAGCGAAGGGCCAACCAGTTGTGTGACCCCATCGGTAGCCATATTCTGAGCGGTAGCAGCAGGCAACTGCTCCTTTGGCACTACGCGCGGTAGACAGGCTGCCTCCGCGATATTGAAGAAGACGAACAGCGTACCTTCGATTGCCGAAACCAGGTAGAGTTGAATGATTGTCAGGTGCCCAATGGCAAGCGCAACCGGAATGCTCGCCAGGCTAAGCGCCCGCCCCGTCCTGTGCCGGAGAGCCGGTCAGCGCCAGGATCAGCAGCGGGAAGGCAAGTGTCGAGACCTGTGTGCCCACGTTGGAAACCACCTGGCCGCTCCATAGCAGCATAAAGTCTCGATTTAGCCACAATGATCTCGGTTGCCTTGGAGTCACATCTTTCGTGTTTTTCGCATTATCAGTGCCGAATGCATCATCCCTGGTAGTAGACATGAGGGTTTCCTTTCATTCATAAGGTGCAATATGCTCAATAAAAATTTTGCTTTTAATTTGGTGAATTTTTGCTAATTATAAGGAAATATTAACATGCCATAACAATCTTGTCAAATATATTGGTGAATTACATCATTTGATTGCTAATAAATGACATTCTATTTGCTCTTAGCGTAATGCAACGCCATACTTTCAAGACGTAAGGTAAGGTTCAAATGCACGTGACGGTTCCTACCCAGCAGCAAGGTCCAGCCCTGTCATGCTGAGCGCAGCGAAGCATCTCGCTGCCGCTCGCGACAGACCCTTCGCGGAGTTTATCCTGAGCGAAGCGAATGGGCTCATGGTGACAGGGTGTGACTGTTCAAACGGTCAAGTACTTTTCTTCAAATTGAACCTTGCCTAAAGAGAGCGCAACCCACCACGTTTTACGACAAAGACATTGCCTGGTTCATAAAAGCGTAACGGATTGCGCCCGAAAAAAGGCAAAAAAAGACGCTCCCCCGAAGAGGGAACGCATTAAGCTTACAAAATAAATTATAACATATTTATGAGGAAAAGTCAAATCGAGCGGTGGAACGGGGTGCGTTTCATTTTTTTGCACAGACCTCTTCTGGACGCGCAGGGCTGGAAGGAGGCCGTCTGAGAAAAGGCTTGCGCCAGGAATAGCCAGAGCCAGGACGACGAGCCGGTTGCTGCTCGCGAACAGCTACTGTCGTTGAAGTGCCAGGGTGAGCAGGTGGATGGGACATCCGATACAGCTGTGCTCCCCAGAAGACGAGGGTCCAACAGGCGCGGGCGAGCCGCTGCTGGCTGTCTGCTTGCCGCTGACTCATGCGAAGCGCTCGTCGATGAGCCAGCGCTGTCGTCCAGGTCTCGTGCCACTGCCGATTGCAGACCGCATTGCGCAGCACGAGCATGGGGTTGACGTTCTGCCGACCCCAGCGCATGCCGGCCCCTTTGAGGCGGGTTTCGACGACTCTCTTGTTGGCACTTTCGACGCTCCCGGAGCCAATGGGCCAGCCTGCTTCCTGATAGGTGGGGTACCGCATGTGCGTTTCGCGCTTCTGCAAATAGGCCAGTTTCTCGCGGATGACTGGGCTGGGATAGCGAGCGGCCAACCAGGCCAGATGCGTGAGCACGCGGGCGGGTCCCTGGTGTTTGAGCCGATGGAGCAGGCCTGTCAACCACGTAGGGGGCAGTCTGCCCCCTGCTGCCTGCACGGCTTGCCCGATCTCATTGACGTATTCGGCGGCATGGGCAAAGTCCAGGATGCGCACGGCATCCGCACGGTGATAGTCCACCAACCCTTGCAGCCACTCTGCGCCATCTTGCACCGCGCACACCTCTGCCGCCCGTTCCAACCCTCGTCGATGCGTTTCCACCAGCGCTGCCTCCGCAAAGTGCTCGGCCTCAGCCAGCCGCGAAAAAGAGGAAATCTGCTGCGTGCAGACCTCCCCGCGCTTGTTGCGGGTGACCTGCCCCATCACGACTGTCTTGACTTCGGCCCACTCGCCCCCCACCAAGTGCACCATCGCTCCATCCGCACTCAGCACTTGCTTGTCTGCTCCACCAGGCGCCTGGGGCACCTCCTGCTTGAGGCGCTCCACCTCAGCCTCGCACACCGCCAGCGCTGCCTCCCCTGTCGTCAGTGTGGCTCGGCGCACCGTCGCTTTACTCACCTGGATCCCCACCAGATCCTGGAGCAGCTCTCGCGCCTGCTCAAACGGCATCCAACTCGCTAACCGCACCAGCGTTTCCTCCCCACGTGGTGTCAACCCTCCACTCACGAGTCCTAACTCCTCATCCAGGGGGAAAAAAGCCTACCCCACACTGGGGGCAGGTGCCATACGTGCGCGTCAACTTGACCGCTTCTCCTCCCGTCGTTTGCAGGAAGCGCGTCTGTTCCCCGCTCGCCCACAACGGCTTGCCACACGTCGCGCATCTCGGACGCTCCTCCTCCGGCTGCTGGCTCCACTCCTCGGTCTCCCCCATCTGCACCACGTCCTGGATCAGTTGCGCACGGAGCTGGTTGATCCGTTCATCCACCGCCGCTTCAATCTCTACCCACGTCGCTTTCGGGTGCTCTTTCCTCCATTGGGTCATCCCCAACACGTCTCGTAGGCCTGCGCTCACCTGCTGCATCTGCGGACTCCGCTCCCGTTTGTTCTTCTTGGCTTTCATGCTCTCCCCTCTCTCCTGGTCGTTTTTCCTGTATTCTACCACCTCCCTCCTGTGTGCAAAAAAATGAAACGCACCCGGTGGAACGGTCTTCCTGCCGAACGCCTGGCATGCTATAATACGCACGCAGGAGGTAGTTGGGGATGCAATCACAAGAAAGGGAGCGGGAGCCATGATGCCGAAAACGATTCAAACCATGGCATGGGCTTACCAACAAATCTGCGAAGGGGAAGACCCCTGGACGGCTCTTGGGAACTTTAAGAACGCATGGTATGACTACGCCAAGCACATGCGTGCCGCCTTAGTCAGTGAACCACTGGGAAAGCCGGAACCGGCCGCGGCGCATACCCGCCATTGGGCAGCCTTTTGTGCGGCCTCGGTTGAGTTCCTGTGTGACCGCTATGGGGTACCTTGCCCAGAGTGGGTCTATGAACCTTGCTATACGCTCTCCACCCCCTGGTACGGGGACAACATCATCAATCTTGCCGACGCCGTGGTGCTCCAGCATCGCATTAAAGCTACCCCAACTCCATTTGCGCGGCGGAATGTCTTTTGCGGCAACCGGCTCTTTCAGAATAAGTATGAAATGTATGAGTGGGTACAGGAAGCGCGCTTTAAAGGCATGAGCAATCCTCGCGAAATCTGGCGCTATGCCCGGCAGAAAGAAACGGCTCTTCATGGAGCATGACCTGCCTCGCCACCCCACTTTGCTTCAGGAGAAATCGGATCTTCGTCTTTACCACCGCTGCTACCTTCTCTTTTGTTCTCGCTCTTCCTTCCCTTTCTCCTCTTTGACTTATGGGTAATCAGCAGAATCACTTTCACAGGCTGAAACTGGCTGGTGCAGGCTGGCGAGTTTGTTCGCCCGTCGTAACTAAGCCTGTTCCCGCCTGGCTAAAACCGGCATGCAGTTCCTTCCAGGTCTCTTCTCCCCCCATATGGTGGACCGTCACTCCTGCCAATTTTGCCGCCAGGGGAGCATCTCCTATATATAATATCGTTACCGCGTGCCCCGATTGCTTCAAGCGCGCCAGCGAATCCAGCAAAGGATCGCTGACCGTACTTGTGACCACAACAACGGTCGCACCAGCCGGTAGCCGAACGCGCTCGACCTGTATCAAATCCTCAATCGAACTGCCAAAGTACGACTGGATGCGTGCCAGCACCTCCATGATACGCTTGCGCTGCTCTTCGTTGCTGGCTGGCGGCAAATGTATACGGCGACGTTTCAATTGATCGGCAACGACTGCCTCCAATGCTTGTTCCTTCTCTTCTCCCTCCTGGTGAGTAGGAGGCAGCATACCCATTTCCGGCATATACATCATAGTGTTCGCGTATAAACCAACTGCAAACCCTTCATTAAGCGCCCAGTCAGCTACTGAAGCAGTTGCGCAGATCGCCAATTCCTGGAGTTCAGGACGGATGCCGTACCACGCATCAAGCTGTGAGACCACGTTGAGAAAGAGGACGAGCGTATATGTTGTAGTTGGCTGGTAAACTTTGCTCTGCAGTTGCATCATGCGAGCGGTGGCTTTCCAGTGGATGCGCCGCAAATCGTCACCATACATGTAGTCACGCACACCTATTACGCGCGAAGGGTCTTCTAACAGGCGACGCGGTGCGCGGTTGTCTCCAAATGGATGGCGAGAAGGCAGGCCAAAACGGGTTATCGGGACCACCAGTGGATAGACAAGCAGATATTGCCGGTTGGAAAGCGATTCCTGGCGATTGAGAAAGCCAAATACATCACCACTACGTACCACCGTTGGCCCGAACGTATGTACGCCTCGTGCGTTGCAAAGCACAGTGTATGGCCTTGTCACCCGTTCGTACCAGCGCAGGCTGAACAGACTCTCCAATACCACCATATTACTGGTAGTGCTGACCCGCAGTTGGCGGCCTGTAAAGGTCAGTGTTCGCGGCACGCTGTCTTCGATTTCTAACCACGGCAGCGGCAAGAGCTTGGCATTCTCGACAGAGAGCGAGAGTGTTATCTCCTCGCCAAACAGGACGCGCTGCTCGCTAAACTGGCGCTGGTAGCGCAAATCTTGCAGGCAATACTTTGCCCAGGTATCCGTAGCCAGAAGCACCAGCGCTCCCAGCAGTCCAACCACCAGCAGCAAGGGCTGGCGGAGAAGCAGGCCCACAATAATAATGGCTATGCACAGGTAATACCACTGCTTCTTCATGACTCTACCGGCACGGGAACGCTATGCAGTACATCCTCTATAATTTGTTCCATCACGCGCCCATGCAGGCGCGTCTGACTGGTGGCAATCAATCGGTGAGACAGTACCGGGCGAGCGACGCGCTTGACATCGTCAGGAATAACATAGAAGCGCCCATGTATGGCTGCATATGCCTGTGAAGCGCGATAAAGAGCAAGGGTACCTCGTGGACTTACACCCAACTCGACCCCGCTGTGATTGCGTGTTGCTCGCACCAGTTCGACAATATAGCTTTCAACGGCTGGTTCAACGCGCACCCGGCGGATCATCCTCTGCAGCACCTCCAACTGCTCTCCGGCTAGCACCGGTTGCAGCTCCTGTAACGGTTGTTCTTCTTTGAAACGCTGCAGGATCAGTCGTTCCTCCGACTGGCTGGGATAGTCGAGGTGCAGGCGCATCAAGAAGCGGTCAAGCTGCGCTTCGGGCAAAGGGAAAGTACCTTCCAGTTCGATTGGATTTTGCGTTGCAAGCACAATAAAAGGACGCGGCAAGAGCACCGTCTCACGTTCTACGCTGATTTGACGCTCTTCCATCGCTTCCAGCAGCGCGGATTGGGTACGTGGTGTGGCGCGATTGATCTCATCGGCAAGCACAACCTGAGCGAGCAATGGCCCCGGGCGAAACTCGAACTCGCTCTTCTTCTGATTAAAGAATGTGATGCCGGTAATATCCGAGGGCAGCAGGTCCGGCGTAAACTGAATACGTTGAAATGTGCACCCGAGCGATCTCGCCAGCGTTTTTGCCAGGGTAGTTTTGCCAATTCCCGGCACGTCTTCAAAAAGCACATGCCCTTCGCAGAGCAAGGCGGCCATCAACAGGTCGATCACTTCCTCTTTGCCCACGATCACGCGACTGGCATTCTGGCGGACAGCACGAGTCGCCTCTTGAACCCGGCGGATTTCATCGATCTGTGTCATCTAAAGCCCTTGAGAGTGGAATGTAGAGAAAAAGCACTATCACCGGCACAGCAGGCGCGCTAAAACAAGCCCTTACAAATTATACGCACATAACTCGACAAATTTCTCTCCACCTATTCCACTCTTATCGTGTAAGAGGGGAGGCAACCTGCGTGTCGCCTCCCCTCTTGCATAATGCGCATACAGAAATTTATCCGCCTAATACCCCGACGTTCACCTGTACAGTAACTACTTGAGACCTTGCTTGTTGTCCATTTTGATCTGTTGCAACGGCGTAAACCGTTGCCTGCACAGTTCTCTGCTTGAAGCCGTAGACAAATACAAGCCATGAAATGGTCGCATTGCCGCCGCCATCCGTCGTTGCCGGTCCTGCAGTGGCCCGGGATGGCAGAACAGTGTAGCGTATTACAAGCAGGACGGACGCACCCGGTTCGCTTGCGTTAACACCAACATCTACTCTACTCCCATTATTTACTACGGGTGGGATGTTTGTGATCTGTACGGTCAGCGTCCCATTGCCCTGCGTGGGACTTGATTGAGCTGTCGGGCTGGTAGACGGGAGCGACGGAGTTTGATACAAAGGGGGTTGGCTGCTCTGATTAGTTCCATTCCCGCCGCTAGGATTGGGAAAAGTCGGACGAAGGTCAACAGTACCTGTCGCTTTGGGTGCGGGCGGGGGATTTTGAGAGAGTGAGGGAGCGAAAAAGTTCTGATTGCCAAAAAACGTGGCGCTGGCGAGTGATACGAACACAACCCCTGCAATCAGCACCATTGCCAACGCGATGATCAGCACTTTGTATGCCGGGTCTTTGCGCCAGTAATACGTGAGCTTGGAGACTGTACCTTTGGGCGCAGGCTGTGTCCGGCGAAGTATAAGTTGCTCAGGGCGTAACTGTGTGCCACTATACGCGCGCTGCTCCTCTACAGGAGGCGCTGGCAAAACCAGCTTTCCCGATTGAGGCGCTGGCTCTCGCGTATCTGGATTATTTATCATCGACATACCTCCTATCAGGTATCCATAAGGACCACCTCTCACTCCACACCGTCCAGTATACTCGATCTACTATCTTATGTGCAATTTGATGGGCCAGAAGTCAGGGCAATCGGACCCGTCCCCGCCAGGTGATTCACGTTCTCAATCCATAAAACGCATCAATCGCTTCCATTACCACATTCACAGGTACCTGTTCCAATAGTTGTCCGTATAGCACTTTTGTGCAAGGTCCCACTGGCTCCCATACTGCCGGGTCGCTCGGCCCGAAAAGCGCTACTGTAGGTACTCCGAGCATTGCCGCCAGGTGGGTAATGCC
>WNFF01002218.1_pt1 | contig 15862 bp, 9 predicted proteins | sample 5400441 | NCBI WGS metagenome assembly WNFF01 (sample SAMN13153345, study PRJNA577476) | soil metagenome | isolation source: 120 cm saprolite under Douglas fir tree site 2 hole 3 replicate 1 | place: USA:California | collected 2015-04-18 | reverse complement strand
GTACTGCTCGGCCGGCGCGTCGCGCATGTAGCGCGCCACGCGCATGCCCGGACGCTGCTCGAAGATCATCGAGGGGCGGTCCATGGCGTAGGTCCAGAACAGCCAGCGGCCGCCCGAGCCATCGGTTTGATTCCCCACCCCCCCGCCCGCCTCGCACGCGCCGGGGTTGCCGCCCACGTCCGCCCCCACACAGCTGAGCAGCGCCTGGGCGGCGGCCTCCTGCCCCGCGCCCAGGATCTTGCTCGGGTCGCGCTCGATCTGCGTGACCATCGCCGGCCAGCCGTAGCGGAGCAGCGCGTCGCCCACCGGCGTGTCGGGCCCCGCCACCTCACCTTCGCGGTCGCGCAGAACCAGCAGGGCGTACGCCACGCGCGTGCGGTAGGCGAGGCGCAGCTCATCGTACGGCACGATCCACAGCGGTCGGGCGCGGTTCCAGAAATCGGGGACCGAGTCGAGCCCCGCGGGCAGCCGCTCGAACCAGCGGCGCAGCGAGTCGGGGAGCTGCGACACGGTCGTCTCCAACAGCGAATCCGCGAGACGCGGTCGGCCGCTGCGCTCTGACGCGAGCGCCGCCACGATGCGGAAGAATCCGGACGCCACGCCGCGGGTGGCGACCTCGTCAGCGAAGCTCGCGAGCCGCTCCCATTCGCCGCCGAGCGCGAGCTCGCGCGCGTAGCGCCCGGCCGCTTCCCCATTTTGCGGATCGAGCGCCAGCACGCGCTCGTAGAGGTGCAGCAGATCCTCGCGCCGTTGACGCAGACTCTGATCGAAGTGCGGGGCCTCTTGCAACGCCTGGTTGAACTGCGCGGGACGAATGTAGTTCTCGCAAAACGCGCCCATGGCGCCGCACGACGGCGTGCTGATCGGCAGCGCGACCGGGTTCTTGAGCCAGCGCTGGCGGTCCACCAGGTCCTGAGCGTAGCGCGCGCGCTGCAGCTCGACCGCCGCCAGCAACAGGGGATCGGTGGAGTCGGGGTACTGCTCGGCAAGGGCGAGGGCTTTTTGGATGGCGCGCTGCGCGTCGATCTGGATGCCACCGATCTTGCGGAGCAGCGTGCCGTACTCGAGCCACGCGACGGCATCGCGCGGGTGCAGCTGGGTGGCGCGGTCGAGCAAGCGCTGTGCCTGGTCGCGCAGGGCATAGTTGCGCTGCGACCCCTTGAAGCTGGCGCCGTGGTTCAGGGCGCGCCCGGCACGAAACAGGGCGCCGAAGTCGTTGCGGCATTCGCGACCTAAGGTGCGGGCGAATCCGACGGCGCGGTTAGGCATCGAATCCGCCGTGGCGACGACCGAGTCGCTCAGCATCGCGCATTTGGACACGGGGCGCGGCGCAGCTGCGGTCGCGACCTGCAGCAGGAGGACAGCCGTGATCATGGCTTAATGATACCGATATCCCGCTCGCTCGCCGCCTCGCGGCCAGCCGCATCGCGAGCGGTAACACGCAACCGATAGGCACCCCGAGCGTCCGGCGGCAGCTGCACAGCGACCACCTCGAGTGCGCGGCCGTCGGCTGCCTCAGGGCGCTCGGATCGCCACTGCAACGTAACAGCCGAGGCGGCGGGCGGCCGGCGCAAGCCGAGCCGCGACAGCAGCCGCACGGCCAGTGGGTGGTCATTCCGGTCCAGCACACTCAACGTCACGTCGTACGTGCCGAGCCCGCGACTATCCGGGGGCAACCCGTAGACTTCCCAGACCAGCCAGAGCGCGCTACCGGCCGTCACTTCGAGCGTCCGGCTGGGCTCCAGATGCAGGTCGCTCCAAGTCAGCGCCGCTCCTCCTTCCGGCGGATCAGCCCGGTGCGCGACTACCAGGTCCGACAACGAGAGGGCCCCGGCGGCCCAGTACGGCGCACGCAGTGAATCCCGCGCCACCGCGGCGCTGGCCGATTCCGAGCTGAATGCCTCCATGCTGTAGACGTAACGGCCCGTGGGGAGAGTCACGCGGTAAGTAAGGGCCAGAGCCGCGCCCGGCACCGTGTTGGCGTTCTGACGCGCGACCGGCGGCATTCCCGCAGTGTCACGGAAGACGAACAGGGCCGTGGCGATGGAGTCCGCAGGCGGCAGTTCCATCTGTTTGGCGGGCACCAGTCCGAACAACGCGACCGCCGTCCGATCGGGCCCGGCGCCGCGGAAGCGGGCGATCTGGACGGGCAAGCGGAATGGCCGCGTGACGAGTTTGGAGCGAAACGTGAGCGGCGTGGCCTCGCGTGCCTCTCCCGCATACTGCTCGGCGGGTGCCTCCCGCTCGTAGCGTGCCACCCGGATGCCGGGCCGCTGCTCGAAGATCATGCTGGGCCGTTCGTGCTCGTATGTCCAGAACACCCACCGCCCCCCCGAAACGTCTTTGCTGTGCCCCGACCCGCCGCCGGGCTCGCATTTCGTCGCGTCCATCGTGTCCCACAGGCACCCGAGGATGTAGAGCGCGTTGTACTGCTGGGACCAATCGAGCACCTTCTGCGCGTCGCGCTCGACCTGCGTCACGCGCCGCGGCCAGCCGTAGCGCAATAACGCATCTCCTTGAGGTGTTTCTGGACCGCTCACGCCCCCCTCGCGGTCGTGCAGCACGAGCAGTGCGTACGTGACGCGCGCCCAGTACTCGAGCCGGATTTCGTTGAAGGGCGTAAGCCAGAGGGGGCGCGCGCGCGACCAGTAGTCGGGCACCGTGTCGAGACCCCGGGGCGGGTGGTCGTACCAGCGCCGCAGCGAGTCGGGTAATTTTGGGATCGCTGCCTCGAACGCGCTGTCGGCCGCCGCGTAACGCCCCAGCCGGTAGCGCGCCAGCCCCGCCACCGCCCGCAGCAACCCCGGCGCGTCGGCTGCCGCGCCGCGCGCGTCCGCCAGGTCCTGCACTTGCTCCCATTCCTCTCCCAGCGCCAATTCGCGAGCGTCGCGGAGCGCGACGTCGAGGTTGGTGGGGTCGAAGCGCAGCGCGCGGCCGTAGTAGCGGAGAAGCGTCTCGCGCCGCTCGGCAAGACCGGGGTCGACGGGAGCGGCGTCGTCCAGCTCGTCGTTGAAGCGGGCCGGTTGCGTGAAGTTCTCGCAGAACGCGCCCAGATTGGCGCACGCGAGCGTCACCACTCCCAAGCGTGAGCCGTCCTTGAGCCAGCGCGTGCGATCCACCCAATCCTGGAGATAGAGTGCCGCCTGCGCATAGATTTGGGCGAGCAACGGCGCGGGCGTGGAGTCAGGGAATTCATCGACCAGGCGCAACGCGGTTTGAATGGCGCGGTTGGCGTCCACCTGCACGCCGCCGGTCTTCCGCAGGGCTACACTGTACGCGAGCCAGACACCCGCATGCTTCGGTCGGAGCGCCACGGCCCGCGCGAGCAGGCGCACGGCCGCTCCGCCCGAGGAGTTGCCCACGCTGAACGGCCGATACGGGGCCGCGCGATCGAGCGCCGCCCCGGCGCTGAACAACGCGTCGAAGTCGTCGTGACAACGTTGATCGAGACGGCGGGCGAGGGCCGCGGGGCGGGCGCTCGTCGTGTCGGCAGACACGGCGGCGATCGAGTCCGCCAGGGAAGCGCAGGGCGTGGCAGGTGCGGCCAACTGCCACAAGAACAGGGCGACGGCGGTCATTTGCTCCGGTAGTGGTAACGCTGCGGCGTCGCAAGGTTCCCGCCAGCGCCGAAGCCCGCAGCGCCCGGAGTCCTCCCGGGCGCTGCGGTACTTCCTTCTTCTACGACTCCGCTTCCACTTCCTCCACGATCGGCGCGAGGCCGGTCAGGGGATCGGCGGGCGGCGGCGGGGGCTGGAAATCCGGCGGCGGCTCCACTTCGATGTCGTGGTAGCGGTAGATGCCGGTGCCCGCCGGAATCAGGTGGCCGATGATGATGTTCTCCTTGAGACCCAGCAAGTCGTCCCGCGCGCCGCGGATGGCGGCGTCGGTCAGCACCCGCGTGGTCTCCTGGAACGAAGCCGCCGAAATGAACGACTGCGTTGTGAGGCTCGCCTTGGTGATGCCCAGGAGCAACGGCTCGCTGGTGGCCGGCTTGCCGCCCTTCTTCACGGCCCGCGCGTTCGCCTCGCGGAACGTGAGCTTGTCCACGTGCTCGCCTTCCAGCGACTCCGTGTCGCCCGGATCCACGACTTTCACCTTCTGCAGCATCTGGCGCACGATCACGCCGATGTGCTTGTCGTTGATCTTCACGCCCTGGAGCCGGTACACCTCCTGCACTTCGTTCAGGAGGTATTCCTGCACCGCGCGCGGACCCTTGATCCGCAGAATGTCGTGCGGATTGACCGGGCCCTCGGTGAGGCGGTCGCCCGCCCGCACCCGGTCGCCCTCGTGCACGCGCAAGTGCTTGCCCGCGGGCACCTCGTACAGCTGCGGTTCACCCTCTTCGGGGTGCACGTAGATCTCGCGCTTGCCGCGCTTGATGTCGCCGAAGCGGACGGTGCCGTCCACTTCGGAGATGGTCGCCGGATCCTTCGGCCGCCGGGCTTCGAACAACTCGGCCACGCGCGGCAGGCCGCCGGTGATGTCGCGCGTCTTGTACGCCTCGCGGCTCACCTTGGCCAGCACCAACCCCGCGTACACCTCCTGGCCGTCCTCGACGGTCAGCTGGGCGCCCTCGGGAATCACGAAGTCGCGCAGGCGCTTCTCCTTCTCGCCCTTCTTCTGCACCACCTCGATGTGCGGGTGGAGCTTCTTCTCGCGATCCTCGATGATCACGCGCTGGCGCCGGCCCGTGATTTCGTCCAGCTCCTCGCGCACCGTCTCGTCGTCGACGATGTCGACGAACCGCACCACGCCCGGCACGTCGGTGAGAATCGGGTTGGTGTAGGGGTCCCACGTGAACAGGATGCCGTCCTTGGGGACGCGCGCGCCGTCCTCCACAATCAGCGTGGCGCCGAGCGGCACGTGGAAGCGCGAGTGCACTGCGACCTTGGCGAGGTTCACCTTTTCGCCGGCCGGCACAGCCTTGAGAGTCAGCTCGCCCTCATAGCTCGTGACGATCTTCGGGCCCTCCGGCGTGGTCACGAACACCAGCCGGTCGCCGTACTCGATCACGCCCTCGACTTTGGTCTTGCGCACCGTCTGCTCCGCGATGCGCGCAGCGGTACCGCCGATGTGGAAGGTCCGCAGGGTGAGCTGCGTGCCCGGCTCGCCGATCGACTGCGCGGCGAGAATGCCCACGGCCTCGCCCAGGTCCACCCGATCCATAGTGGCGAGGTTGCGGCCGTAGCACATGCGGCAGATGCCACGCCGCGCTTCGCAGGTGAGCACCGAGCGGATGCGCACGGACTCGATCCCCGCATCTTCGATGTGTGCGGCAGTCTCCTCGGCGATCAGTTGCCCCGCTCCGACCAGGACCCGCTTGTCGCCGTCCTCGTCGAGCTCATGCGGATCGAACACGTCCTCGGCCGCCACGCAGCCGACGATGCGCTCGCGCAGCGGCTCGATGATGTCCTCGCCTTCCTTCAGCGCGGCCATCTCGAGGCCCAAGATCGTCCCGCAGTCCTCCTCGGTGACCGTGACGTCCTGCGCCACGTCCACGAGGCGGCGCGTCAGATACCCCGCGTCCGCCGTCTTCAACGCCGTGTCGGCCAGACCCTTGCGGGCGCCGTGCGTCGAGATGAAGTACTCGAGCACCGACAGGCCTTCCCGGAAGTTCGACTTGATCGGGCTCTCGATGATTTCACCGATACCGCCCGTCAGTTTCTTCTGCGGCTTCGCCATCAGGCCGCGCATGCCCGCCAGCTGGCGGATCTGGTCGCGCGAGCCGCGGCTCCCGGAGTCGAACATCATGAACACCGGGTTGAAGCCGCCCTTGGACTTCTTCATCGTCGCGACCATCGCCTCGGCGATGTCGTTGTTGGCGTGGGTCCAGGCGTCGATCACCTTGTTGTAGCGCTCGCCGAAGGTGATCTGGCCCGTGGCGTAGGCGCGCTGGAACCGCTCCACCCGCGCCTCGGCGTCGTGCAATAGCGGCGCCTTCTCGGCCGGAATCTCCAGATCCTCGATCCCGATCGACACCCCGCCGATCGTGGCGTAGCGGAACCCGAACTCCTTCAGCGCGTCCAGGAACTGCACGGTGGGCGCGAGCCCGGCGCGCCGGTAGCTCTCGAACACGAGCTCCGACAGGTCCCGCTTGCGCATGCCCTTGTTCTGGTAACCCACCTCGCGCTTCAAGTCGTCGGGCAGGATCGAGTTGAAGATCACGCGGCCCGCCGTGGTGCCAATCCACTCCGTCTTGCCCTGCGGCGGCTCATACAGGAACTGCACCGGCGAGTGATAGATCAGCCGCTTGGTGGCGAGACCCATCTCGAGCTCGGCCAGCGAGCCCACGCGCGGCGCCTTGCCCACCGCCGCCTCGAAATCCGCCGGCTCCTTGGTCAAGAAGTAGCAGCCCAGCACCATGTCCTGCGACGGCTCGGCCACCGGCCGGCCGTCGGAGGGCTTGAGGATGTTGTTCGAGGAAATCATCAGCAGCCGACACTCGAGCTGGCTCTCGAACGAGAGCGGCACGTGCACGGCCATCTGGTCGCCGTCGAAGTCGGCGTTGAACGCCGCGCACACCAGCGGGTGGATGCGGATCGCCTTGCCTTCCACCAACACCGGCTCGAACGCCTGGATACCCAGGCGGTGCAGCGTGGGCGCGCGGTTCAGGAGCACCGGGTGGTCCTGGATGATTTCTTCCAGGATCTCGAACACCTCGGCGCTTTCCTTCTCCACGATCTTCTTCGCGCGCTTGACCGTCTCGGCGATGCCCTTCTCCACCAGCTTGTGGATGATGAACGGCTTGAACAATTCCACCGCCATCGCCTTGGGCAGGCCGCACTGGTGCAGCCGCAGCTCGGGACCGACCACGATCACCGAGCGGCCCGAATAGTCCACGCGCTTGCCGAGCAGGTTCTGGCGGAACCGGCCCTGCTTGCCCTTGAGCATGTCCGACAGCGACTTGAGCGGCCGCTTGCCGCGCCCGCGAATCGCCTTGGAGCGGCGGCCGTTGTCGAACAGCGCGTCCACCGCCTCCTGCAGCATGCGCTTCTCGTTGCGCAGGATGACCTCCGGCGCCCGGTGCAGGATCAGCTTCTGCAGCCGGTTGTTGCGGTTGATCACGCGCCGGTACAAGTCGTTCAGGTCGCTGGTCGCGAAGCGGCCGCCGTCCAACGGCACCAGCGGCCGCAGGTCGGGCGGAATCACCGGCACCACGTCGAGAATCATCCAGCGCGGGTCGTTGCGCAGCTCGCCCACCTGGCCCGAGTTGCGGAACGCGTCCACGATCTTGAGCCGCTTCAGCATCTGCTTCTTGCGATGCTGGCTCGTCTCCGTGGCCACCGACTCCTTCAGCTCATCGGACAGCTTGTCGATGTTGAGCTTCTCGAGCAGCGACCGCACCGCCGGCGCGCCGATGTCGGCCTTGAACGCCTGGTCGCCCTCGGCCTTCGCCTTCTGGCGCAGCTCCAGGTAGCGGTCCTCGTCGATCAGCTCGCGGACCTCCACCTCCTGCTCGCCCGGCTCGATCACGACGTAGTTCGTATAGTAGATCACCCGCTCGAGATCCCGCAGCGTGAGGTCGAGCAGATTGCCCATCGGCGACGGCAGCGTCTTGAAGAACCAGATGTGCGCCACCGGCACCGCGAGCTCGATGTGGCCCATGCGCTCGCGGCGCACCTTCGACAGCGTCACTTCGACGCCGCAACGGTCGCAAATTACGCCGCGGTAGCGGATGCGCTTGTACTTGCCGCAGTGGCATTCCCAGTCCTTGACCGGACCGAAGATGCGCTCGCAGAAGAGCCCATCCCGTTCCGGCTTGAACGACCGGTAGTTGATGGTCTCGGGCTTGGTGACTTCGCCCCACGACCACCAGGTGCGCTGCCCCTGTAGCTCCAGGCGCTCGCGCTCTTTGGAATCGCGCGGGCCCCGAATTTCTTCGGGGGCGGCGATCCGGATCTGTATGAAGTCGAAGCTCGTGCCCTTCGGCTCGCGCCCGCTCCGGAAGTCGATCATCGCGTCTCCCTCCCCTTACTCTTCAACTTCTTCGGTGACGCCCAGGGTCACCTTCAACCCCAAAGCCTGGAGTTCCTTCACCAAGACGTTGAAGGACTCGGGGATGCCGGGTTTCGGCAGGTTCTGCCCCTTGACGATGGCCTCGTACACTCGGCTACGGCCGTTCACGTCGTCCGACTTGACCGTGAGAATCTCCTGCAGCGTGTGCGCCGCGCCGTACGCCTCGAGCGCCCACACTTCCATTTCGCCGAACCGCTGGCCGCCGAACTGCGCCTTGCCGGCGAGCGGCTGCTGCGTCACCAGTGAATACGGACCGATGGACCGCGCGTGAATCTTGTCGTCCACCAGGTGCGACAGCTTCATCATGTAGATCGAGCCGACGGTGACGAGCGAAGCGAACTGCTCGCCCGAGCGCCCGTCCCGCAGCCGCGCCTTGCCCATCGGCGAGAAACCCGCGCGCTCCAGCAGCTCGCGCACCGCCTTGTCGACGTCCGCGTCGGCCTTGGGGCCGAGCAGCGCCGCCAGACCGGGCAGGCCGACCGCCGCCAGCACGTCCTGCGGCTTGTCGTTCGCCAGGAACTTGTCGATCTCCTTGACGCCGCCCTTGAGCCCGGCCTTCTCGATCTTGCCCAGCTCCGCCGCCTCGAGCCGCGCCTCGTGCGCTTCCTTCTCGATGCGCCGCTGGGCGAGCTCGCGCTCGGCCAGCTCCTTGGCCGCGAATTTGAGGAAGTCCTCGAGCCGTCGGAACAGCTCGCGCGTCGCGGGCGTCAGCGCCCGGTGCGCCAGCAGCGACAATCCCGCCGTCGCCACGTCCGGCCGGTTGCCGTTGCCCGCGGGCAGGTGCCGCAGGTCGTCCGCCACCGCGCGAACGGTGTCGGGGTCGAGCTCCGGCGGCCGCTGCTGCAGCCGCAGCGTCTCGGCCGCCCACTGCAGCCCGGCGAGCCGCATCAACGCTCCGATTTCGGTCTCATTGGCGCCCTGGAAGACGGGCGTCTTGGCCTCGAAGCCGAGAATCGCCGCGGCCCAGCCGAGGTGGGTCTCGAGGATCTGGCCCACGTTCATACGCGACGGCACGCCTAGCGGATTGAGGACGATGTCCACCGGCGACCCGTCCGGGAGGAACGGCATGTCCTCTTCCGGCACGATGCGCGCGATGATGCCCTTGTTGCCGTGGCGGCCGGCCATCTTGTCGCCCACCGAGATCTTGCGCTTCTCGGCGAGGTAGACCTTCACCAGCTGGATCACGCCGGGCGGCAGCTCGTCGGGCTGGAGGATCTTGTCAATCTGATCCTCCGCCTTCTCCTCGAGCTTCGCCCGCTCGCCCGTGGCGGCGTCCAACAGGGCTCGGATCTTCTCGTTCACGCCCTTGTTCGACACGCGCAGCGTCTTCAGGTCGACGTCGACGAAGTTCAGTTCGGCGAGCTGCTGCTTCGTGAGCTTGGTGCCGCCGGGGAGGAACTCCTCCACGGTGCCGGCCTTGAGCATCAGGCCCAGCTCCTGGCCCGCGAGCAGCTCGCGCAGCTCGGAGAACACGGCCTCGGTGATGCGGGCTTTCTCCTCACCCTCCACGCGCCGCACCTCGCCGATGCGCTCGCCGCGGTCCTTCTCCACCACCTGGTCTTCGATGCGCGAGAAGATCTTCACGTCGATGACCACGCCCTCCATCCCCGGTGGCACCTTCAAGGACGAATCCTTCACGTCCTTCGCCTTCTCGCCGAAGATGGCCGTCAGCAGTTTCTCTTCCGGCGACAGCTCGGTCTCGCCCTTGGGCGTGATCTTGCCCACGAGGATGTCGCCCGCCTTGACGTGCGCGCCGATGCGGACGATGCCCCGCTCGTCGAGATCGACGAGCGATTCCTCGGCCACGTTGGGGATTTCGCGCGTGATCTCTTCCCGGCCGCGCTTGGTGTCGCGCACGTGCAGCTCGAGCTCCTGGATGTGGATCGACGAGTACACATCGTCCTTCACCAGGCGCTCCGACAGGACGATGGCGTCCTCGAAGTTGTGCCCATACCACGGCATGAACGCGACCACCACGTTCGCGCCGAGCGCGATCTCGCCCCGGTCAGTCCCGGCGCCGTCGGCGATGATCTGGCCGGTCTTGACCTTCTGCCCCACCGCCACGAGCGGCCGCTGGTTGATGGCCGTGTCCTGATTGGTGCGCCAGAACTTCTTCAGCCGGTAGCGGTCGTGCTGCTTGAGCCGCGCCAGCGGATTCTCGCCGGGACGGCTGTCGTCGCCGCCACCGGTGTCGATGATGATCTCGTCCGCGGTGACGCGCTGCACCGTGCCCGCGCGCCGCGCGATCACCACGGCGCCCGAATCGCGGGCCACCTTGTCTTCGAGGCCCGTGCCCACGAGGGGCGCGTGCGGGAACAGCAGCGGCACCGACTGCCGCTGCATGTTCGAACCCATCAACGCGCGGTTGGCGTCGTCGTGCTCAAGGAATGGAATCAGCGCCGCGGCGATCGACACCAGCTGCTCCGGCGCGACGTCCATGAAGTCGATGCGCGCGGCCGGCAGCAGCGGGTAATCGTCACGCTTACGGCACAACACCAGCTCGTCCACGAAGCGGCCGTTCTCGTCCAGCGGCGCGTTGGCCTGCGCCACCGCGTACTCCTCCTCCTCCGAGGCGGACAGCCAGCGGATGTCGTCGCTGACGCGCCCGTCCTTCACCACGCGGTACGGCGTCTCGATGAAGCCGAGGTCGTTGACGCGGGCGTAGCACGAGAGGCTCGTGATCAGGCCGATGTTCGGACCTTCCGGCGTCTCGATCGGGCACATGCGGCCGTACTGGCTGTAGTGCACATCCCGCACTTCGAAGCCGGCGCGCTCGCGCGTCAGGCCGCCCGGTCCGAGGGCCGACAGGCGCCGCTTGTGCGTGAGCTCCGCTAGCGGATTGGTCTGATCCATGAACTGCGACAGCTGCGAGCTGCCGAAGAACGCCTGAATCACGGCGCTCACGGTCCGCGCGTTGACTAGATCGTCGAGCGTGATGCGCTCGGGATCGTTGTTGATGCTCATCCGCTCCTTGATGAGCCGCGCCATGCGCGACAGGCCCACCGAGAACTGATTGGCGATCAGCTCGCCCACCGAGCGCACCCGGCGGTTACCGAGGTGGTCGATATCGTCGGTGTAGCCGCGGCCTTCACGCAGCTCGATCAGGTAGCGGATGATCGCGATGAAGTCGTCCTCGGTGAGGACCGTGTGGTCCTTGGCGACGCCCACCTTGAGCCGCTGGTTGATCTTGTAGCGGCCCACCCGCCCCAGGTCGTAGCGCTTGGGGTGGAAGAACAGGCGCTCCAGCGCCTGGCGCGCGGTCTCGAGATTCGGCGCCTCGCCGGGCCGCAGCAGCGTGTAGATCTGCTCCAGCGCCTCGGCCTCGGAGTGCGTCGGGTCCTTGACCAGCGTGTTCTTGATCAGGGGCGACTCGCTGCGGCCCGCCGGCAGCAGCACGTCCACCTTGGTCACCGTGGCCTTGAGCAAGCGCTTGCGCAGCGTGTCGGACAGCTCGCGCCCGCTCTCGGCGATCACCTCGCCGGTCTCCGGGTCCGCCACATCGAAGGCGAGGATGTACTTCTGCTCGCGCTCGCGCGTCGTGGTGGGCTGCGCGTCGTCGCGCAGGTCGAGCGCGGTGTAGCCCGCAAACACCTTCACGCGGCTGATGCCCGCCCGCCGGAACGTGTTGAATTTCTCGAGCGTGAGCTCATCGCCGATCTTGCCGAGCGGCTCGCCCTTCTTGTTCTCCGGATCGGGCACGTCCTGCGCCAACAGGGTGCCGAGCACCTCGCGCTTCTGCGCGCGGCCCTCGAGCTTGCCCGTGATGTCGAGCTCCTTGGTGGCGTAGAACAGCTTCAGGATCTCGGCGTTGGTGCCGTAGCCGAACGCGCGCAGCAGGGCCGTGGCCGGGAATTTCTTCTTCTTGTCGATGTGCACGTAGACCACGTCGTGGATGTCGATCGTGAACTCGACCCACGAGCCGCGGAACGGGATGATGCGCGCCGAGAACAGGCGCTGGCCGTTGGGGTGCGTGCTCTCCTCGAACACCACGCCGGGCGAGCGGTGCAGCTGCGACACGATCACGCGCTCGGCCCCGTTGATGACGAACGTGCCCAGGGGCGTGAGAATCGGCAGCTCGCCGAGGTAGACTTCCTTCTCGATGATGTTCTTGGGGCGCTTGGTCTTGACCGTCTCGCCCACCTCTTCCATCACCACGAGCTGCAGCGTCGCCTTGAGCGGCACCGAGTACGTCATGTCGCGCTCGATGCACTCCTCGACGGTGTACTTGGCCTCCCCGAGGGCGTACTTCACGAACTCGAGCGAGTAATTCCCGTTCACGTCGGCGATCGGGAAGACATCCTTGAACACGCGCTCCAACCCCATGTCGGAGCGCTCGGCGCCCTTCCCATCGGGTTGCAGCAGCGACGCGAAGGCGCGCGTCTGGATGTCGAGGAGATGGGGCATCGGCATCCCCGTCTCCAGCTTCGCGAACGACAAAACCGGCAGCGTCTGGCTCATCCGTCAGTCCTTTGGAAACGGCGCAAAAGGCCCCCGCGCCCCCCGCCGGACGGCGGGCCGGGGGCGACGCTGGGGGCTCGAAATAACGAGCAGAAGTCTGGCAAATGCGCGCATGTCGTGAACCGAAGTGAGCCGAGGTCGAGCGCCGGCGGCCCCCATGGCCGCCGGCGTGTTCGCCCGGGCTACTTCAGCTCGACGACCGCGCCCTGCGCTTCGAGCTTCTTCTTGGCTTCTTCGGCTTCTTGTTTGGACACGCCTTCCTTAATCACCCCGCCGGCCTCGACGAGGTCCTTGGCCTCCTTCAGGCCCAGGCTCGTCAGGGTCCGGACTTCCTTAATGACCTGGATCTTCTTCTCGCCGCCGTCCTTGAGCACGACGGTGAACTCGGTCTTCTCTTCGGCCGCCGGCGCCGCGGCCGCGGCAGCCGCCGCGGGCGCCGCCGCCGGAGCGGCGATGGTCACGCCGAACTTCTCCTTGAACGCCTCGATCAACTCGGCCAGGTCGGTCACCGACATGTGGCCGATGGCTTCGAGGATGTCGTCCTTGCTCATCGTTTGCGTCGCCATGTGTGCTCTCCTTAAGAAGCGGCGCCCGAGGCCCGCTTGGTCTTGAGCGCCTCGAGGGCACCCACCATCAGCAGCAGCAATCCGTTCAGCGCACCGACGAAGTTGGCCAGCGGCGCCTGCAACGCGCCGCCCACCTGGGCCAACAGCTCCACCCGGGACGGCAGCGTCGCGAGCCGCTTCACCTGCTCCGGCGTCACCGCTTTGCCGTCCACCAGTCCGATCTTGATCGCGGGCTTCTCGTGCTCCTTGGCGAAGTCCGCCAGCACCTTCGCCGCCGCCACGGGATCGGCGCCCGCCAGCACCAGGGCCGTGGGCCCTGCGAGGTGCGCATCCAGTCCCGTCAGCTGCGCCTCGCCGAACGCGCGCAGCGCCAGCGTGTTCTTCACGACCACGTACTCGACGCCCGCGGCGCGCAGCTTGCGCCGCAGATCCGTGATGCGGGCGACGTTGAGCCCGGTGAAATCCGTCACGTAGACGGTGGGCGAGCGCTTCAGCTTGGTCGCCAGCGCCGTCACGCTCTCCTGCTTCTGCGCCTTGGTGCGAATCATGCGTACACCGCCGGATCCAGCGGCACACCCGGTCCCATGGTGCTGGAGACCGTGATGGACCGGATGTAATGGCCCTTGGCCGCCGCGGGCCTCGCCCGAACGATCGCCTCGAGGAAGTGCTGGAGGTTCTCCGCCAGCGCGTCCGGGGCGAAGGACTTCTTGCCGATCGGCGCGTGCACGATGCCGCTCTTGTCCACGCGGAACTCGATCTTGCCCGCCTTCAGCTCCTTCACCGCTCGTGCCACGTCCATCGAGACGGTGCCCGCCTTGGGATTGGGCATCAAGCCACGCGGGCCCAGGATCTTGCCCAGCGGCGCCAGCTGGCCCATCAGGTCCGGGGTCGCCACGATCACGTCCGTGTCGAGCCAGCCATCCTTGATCTTCTGGATGTACTCGACGCCCACGAAATCGGCGCCCGCAGCCTCGGCCTCCTTGGCCTTGTCGCCCGCCGCGATCGCCAGCACGCGCACCGTCTTGCCGGTGCCGTGCGGCAGCGAGACCGTGCCGCGCACGACCTGGTCGGCGTGCTTGGGGTCGACGCCCAGCCGCACCGCCACGTCGACCGACTCGTCGAACTTGGCGAACGCCGCGGCTTTCACGCGATCCACCGCGTCGCGCGCCGTGTACAGCTTCTTGGGCTCGAGTGTCGCGACCGCCGCGCGGTACAGCTTGCCGTGCGTGCGCATCAGTCCACGACCTCCAGCCCCATCGAACGGGCCGTGCCCGCCACCATCTTCATCGCCGCTTCGAGCGAGGTGGCGTTCAAGTCCGGCATCTTGATCTCGGCGATCTTCTTGAGCTGCGCGCGCGTCACCTTCCCCACCTTCTGACGGTTGGAGGTGGGCGAGCCCTTCTCGATGCCCGCTTCCTTTTTGAGGAGGATCGCGGCGGGCGGCGTCTTGGTGATGAAGGTGAACGTCCGGTCCTTGAAGATCGTAACTTCGACCGGGGTGATCATCCCCATCTCTTTGCCGGTTTTCGCGTTGAACTGCTTCACGAACTCCATGATGTTGATGCCATGGGGCCCGAGCGCGGTACCGACCGGCGGGGCAGGCGTCGCCTGCCCGGCGGCAACTTGCAGCTTCACGACTGCGGTAATCGGTTTGGCCATGTGCTCCTCGTCTCGCGCCCGTCTCGCGGGCTCCCACTGGACTCCCCGTGGTGAAGGGACTAGCCGACTAGCGACTAGGAACTAGTGCGCTTTCAATTGCAAGTAATCCAGCTCCACCGACGTCGGCCGCCCGAACAGCGAGACCGAGACCCGGACTTTGCCCTTGTCCGGAATGACTTCCTCCACGGTGCCGCTGAAATCTGAAAACGGCCCTTCCGTGATCTCCACGACCTGCCCGACGAGGAACGGAATCGCCTCGGTCGGCTCCTCTTCCGGCACGGCGGCTTCGATGCCCAGCAAGCGGTTCACTTCGTCCTGGCGCAGCGGCATCGGCAACCGGCCCGTGCCCACGAACTTGATCACACCCTGGATCGAGTTGATGACGTGGATCGTTTCCTGATTCAAGACCATCTCCACGAGCACGTAGCCGGGATAGATCTTGCGCTCCACGTTCACCTTCTTGCCGTTCTTGATCTCCACCACTTCCTGGGTGGGGACCAAGGCCTGCCGGATCGGCTTCTCCTCGTCGGGGCGGGCATCGTCCTTGATGCGCCGCTCGATCAACGACCGCACCTTGTTCTCGTGGCCGGCGGTCGTCTGAATCGCATACCAACGGTGCTCGGACATCAGAACCACTTCGCGATGGCAGTCACCAGCACGAACTGCAGGATGGTGTCCATCACGCCGATCGTGAACCCCAGGAACGCGACGAAGGCGATGATCACCATCGTCGCCTTCCGGAGCTCATCCACCGTGGGCCAGGTGACTTTGCGCATTTCCGCGCGCACGTCGCGCAGAAAATCCACGACGCGCAGCACCAGATTGCGCCGCCCCGGACCTGTCATCGCTTCGGTCGACACCTACTTCGATTCCTTGTGCGCCTGCTGCTTGTTGCAGCGCGGGCAGAACTTCTTCCACTCCGCCCGTTCGGGGTGCTTGCGCCGGTTCTTCGTGGTGAAGTAGTTCCGGCTCTTGCACACCGTGCACTCCATAATGATGTTCTCGCGCGGCACGGTCCGCCCCTTACTTCAAGATTTTCGTGACCACGCCGGCGCCCACCGTCCGGCCGCCTTCGCGGATCGCAAACCGCAGCTGGTCTTCCATCGCGATCGGCGTGATCAGCTCGATGGTCATCTTCGTGTTGTCGCCCGGCATCACCATCT
>WNFF01013804.1_pt1 | contig 15867 bp, 10 predicted proteins | sample 5400441 | NCBI WGS metagenome assembly WNFF01 (sample SAMN13153345, study PRJNA577476) | soil metagenome | isolation source: 120 cm saprolite under Douglas fir tree site 2 hole 3 replicate 1 | place: USA:California | collected 2015-04-18 | reverse complement strand
ATGGCGCTCCGCCAGCGCTTCGACGATCATTGCTGCCATCTTCGCGGTGGCGGAAGTGTCCGGCGGGAAATACTCGTTCAGCAACAGGATGTGCATGGCGCAATCCAGGAAGAGCGGCAGAGTAGCGATGGAGCTTTCTCCGGTTCGGATCGAGGCGGTGCGTTTTCACGCCCGGAAACAGAATCCCCGCGTCGACAGACGCGGGTTGCATGCAATCGCAGATGTATTTCGGCGGGGCGTGGTCGGATCAACGCAGCGATTCACCCTCGAGCGCAGAAGAGGCCGGCTTGCGGACGATGGTGTTGCCAAGCACCAGGACGTCCATCTTGGTCCGCAGAAAGCATTCGATGGCTTCTTCCGGCTGGCAGACGATAGGTTCGTTCTCGTTGAAAGAAGTATTCAAGACTACGGGCACGCCGGTCAGGTTGGCAAACTCCCGAATCAGGCGCCAGTAGCGTGGATTGACAGTCCGGCTCACCGTCTGGAGTCTTCCCGTGCCGTCGACGTGCGTCGGCGCAGGAATCTCTTTGCGCTTCTCCGGCCGCACCGCGTAGGCTAGGGCCATGAACGGGGAAGGATAGGTCTTCTCGAAGTACTCACCGGTGGCCTCCTCCAATATCGATGGGGCAAAAGGACGAAACACTTCGCGGTGCTTGATGCGGCGGTTGAGAATATCTTTCATTTCCGCTCGCCGTGGGTCCGCCAGGATGCTGCGATTGCCTAGCGCTCGCGGGCCCCACTCCGCTCGACCCTGAAACCATCCCACGATCTTGCCGCCGGCGATTTCTTTGGCGGTTTCTTTGGCCAGTTGTTCTTCCGGCAGCTCCGTCACCTGAAACTCGGAGCTTGCGATCGAACTCCGTTCGAGCGCGGCGCGAATCTGCTCTTGGGAGTATGCCGGACCCCAATATGGATGTTCCATCACGAACGTCCGCGGGCGGCCGAGCACTTGATGGTAGACGTAATACGCAGCCCCGACCGCCAAGCCGGCATCGCCGGCGGCGGGTTGAACGTACACCTGTTCAAAAGGGGTCCGATCGAAGATCTTGCCGTTGGCTGCGCAGTTGAAGGCCACGCCGCCGGCTAAGCACAGGGCCCGGTGGCCGGTACGCCGCTGAAGCGTCGTCAGCAGGTCGAAGAGGACTTCCTCGAGGCAAGCCTGCATGGTTGCAGCAGCATTGCGGTGACGCTGCTCTACCGGCTGGTCGGGGGCCCGGGTCGGCCCGAGCCGCTCTTCCAGGTAGGGGGAGAAAATCCGCCCGAGCTGCGGTGTTTTGTCGGCCTCGCGCCAGGTCATGTCGGGCCCCGTGTGGTGGTGCGAGAAGTAGGCGAGGTTCAAGCGAAAACCGAGCGCGCCGTTGCTTTGTAGGATGCGGCGGAACTCCTCCAGGTAGGCCGGCTCGCCGTAGGCGGCCAAGCCCATAACCTTGTACTCGTCGCCGAATTTCCAGAAGCCGAGGTACTGCGTGATTGCGGTGTAGTACATCCCTAGCGAGTGGGGAAACGCGACGGCGCCGTGCACGCGCAAGCGATTGCCCTCCCCGGTGGCCCACATCGTACTGGCGAAGTCGCCCAGCCCATCGGCAGAGAGCACGGCAGCTTGCTCGAACGGCGACACGAAAAAAGTGCTAGCCAGATGTGCCAGGTGATGCTCGACGCGGTGATAGCGCGCCCGGATGCGCTGCGGGTCCACCTCAAACGCCTGCGCTAGCGCCTTGGGGAGGCTGGTGAACTGGGCCAGTACCCTTGCTCTTTCCCGGGCGAAGCGCGGCATGCGGACGGCGTAGAGCAACTTGGTGCCCAGGCGCGCCCAGGGATTGCGCGGAATGGCGATGTGATCCACATCGTCGAGTGTGATGCCCGCTTCGGCCAGGCAATAACGGATGGCCGCGGCAGGAAATCCCGCCGCGTACTTCACCCGGTTGAACCGCTCCTCCTCCACGGCCGCGACCAAGCGACCATCACAGACGATCGCGGCTGAGGCGTTACCGTGGTAGGCGTTGATGCCGAGAATGTACACGCAGGGACTCTCCCAGTTCCGCGCAGATCAACGCGGATGAGCGGCGGCCGCAGCCAGCCGTAGGTCCGCCACGAACTCGGTGTTGCTGCCTTGCAGGTGCCGCCGACACCATTCGTTCAGCACGTACAGGCTCCACGGGCGCGACCAACTCGTGCGTCCCGCTAAGAAATCGCCCCAGACGGCTTGCACGGCGTTCCTGTTCAAAATCGGCCGCAGCGCCGGCGCCAAATCGGCCAGCCCGGCGGCGACCTTTGCGCCGAGCGCTCCGCGCAGCCAGCGCTGCCAGGGAAAAGTAAAGGTGCGCTTGGGCTGGTACACCACCTCGGCGGGCAGCAGTTTTCCCAGAGCATCCACCAAGAGCGCCTTGGGAGTTCCTCTCCGCCGCTTGACCGATTCGGGGAGCTGCGCCACAAATTCCACCAGCCGGTGGTCCAGCAGGGGCACGCGCACCTCCAGCGAATGGCTCATGCTAACCGCGTCGGTGTCGCGCAGCAGCGTGTTGACCAGATACGACTGCGTCTCCAGGCAAGAGACACCTGTGAATTTGCCCAAGAGCACGGCTTGTCGCGCTGCTTCTTCCAGCCGCGCCCGCCAGAGCGAGTCCTCCGGGGCTGCGGCGCCGTTCAGCAATGCCGCAACTTGCTCGCCCGGGAAAACAGCTCGCGTATAAAAATAAGCGTGCGGGAGCGCGTCGGGGTTGCGCCACAAGGCTGCAAGTTTGCGCGCCGCGTCAGCATGCCTGGAGCGCTCGCAGAGCTTCACCACGATCGCGGCAGTCGCCGAGCGCACGGCGCGCGGAACGAACCCGCCCAGCGCGGCCAGGCGCGCAAGGTGCGGCGTCCATTGAAAGGTTCGATAGCCGCCGAAAATCTCGTCGCCGCCCAGCCCCGAGAGCGCCACTTTCAGCCCCGCCTGACGGACCCCCCACGAGACGATGTACATGTTGATGCCGTCCATCGTGGGCTGATCGAGCGAACTCACCGCCTCTTCCAGCCGCGCCTGCATCTCTTCTCCGCTGAGCTGGAGTTCCTGGTGCTGCGTGCCGAAGCGCTCAGCCGTTTGCCGGGCGAGTTCCCCTTCGCTGAAGTCCTGCTCGGGGAAGACGACCGTAAAAGTGTGGACGTTTCTTCGCTGGCGGCTGGCCAGCGCGGCGAGCGCAGTGGAATCGATGCCACTGCTCAGGAAAATCCCCAGCGGCACGTCCGCGATCAGGTGACTGCGAACGACATCTTCGAGCAGCGGCCGCAACTGTTCGGCGATCGCGCCGCGGGCGCGTTTGACCGGAGTCGGAGATGGCCGCGCGGCCTCGCCAATATTCCAATAGGCTTTGCGGCAAATATCTGAAGGATGCACCGCCCTGCCGAATTCCCCCGAGGCCAGTGGAACAACCATCTGCCACCCCGGCGAGAGGGAACGTATGTCTTCGACCAGCGTCGTCGGCTCCGCGACGGAGCCGAACAATAGATAGGATTCCAGCGCCGCCGCGGAAAGCCGCGGCGAGACCCATCCGCTTTCGAGCAGCGCACGAACCTCAGAGGCGAACAGCAGTGCGCCGTTTACCACCGCGTAGTAAAGCGGCTTGATACCCAAACGGTCGCGCGCAAGGAAGACGCGCGGTGTTGCATTGGGGTCAGGGCTGGCCGTCCTGGCGGCAGGCCCTTGCCGCAGGTCCACCACCGCAAAAGCGAACATCCCTCGCAAGTGATGAACGCAGTCTTCGCCCCAGGTCTCATATGCATGGACGATGACTTCGGTGTCCGAGCGGGTTCGGAAAACGTGACCCCGGGCTTCGAGCGCCAGCCGCAACTCCTGAAAGTTATAAATCTCGCCGTTAAATACGACGGCGACATCTTGTTCTTCGTTGAAAACAGGCTGGTGGCCGCCGGGGAGGTCAATGATACTCAGGCGGCGCATCCCCACCGCCGCTCCCCACGGTCCGAGGCGCGCCCCGGGAGTAGTAACAAACAACCCTTCGTCGTCGGGCCCGCGATGCCACATAGCCGCCATCATCCGGCGGACGATGGACTCTGCAACATCGCTTCGCGCGCCCCCGACGACCCCACAGATGCCGCACACGCGATTACTCTACCTTGGATTGCTGAAAAGAGCTTCCCCTACCCGCAAGAGTTGTTTCCTCAGAGACACGCGTGTGATTCCCAGCCTGTGCTTGCCGCGCCAGCTCAAGGCGTAGCGACCGCATCGGCAAACCCCTTCAGATACCTCTCGGTGGAAATCTCCCAGCAGATTCCGTGCACCGAGGGAATGACGGAGGCGACGAGCAAGACATTGAGGAGACACCAAGGAGAACTGAAAGAAGGGATAGCGCCTCCTATTCGCTTGCGCTCCGGAGTCAGCTCTCCCTCTTTCACCTATTCGAAAGAGTGCTTATCGAAAATGGCTTTCGATGCCTCACGGAGCTCTCTCGGCGAGAACATGCGTATAGTAATCTTCCATACGGCCCCCCAATTCTTCCCAGGATATCTGCGCCACGACGTTGTAACAGCCTGCTTGCAACCGAGAGTAGAGTGCCGTGTTGGCGGTAAGTTCTCGAAGTCCTTGTGTGAGGGCTCGCTCGCTGCGGGGGATCACGAGTCCGGCACCCTGGCTGACCAGCGCACTGATCCCGCAGGATTCCGTCACGATGACCGGAGTCCCGCAGGCCATGGCTTCGGCCGCCGCGTTCGCGAAATTCTCATAGCGAGACGGCAGCGCGAATATATCCGCATCAGCCAGGGCAGCATTCTTATCGGCGCCATACAAAGGACCTGTAAATGCCACTCGGCGGTCGATACCCAGCGCTCGAGCCTTCTTCGCCAGCGTTTGCAGGTAGCCTGGTTCCCCCTCCGGGCCGGCGATGACCAGCCTGCCTGTGTGCGAAAAGGCGGTCGCGAATGCCTCCAGGAGGAGGTCTGCTCCCTTGCGGGGAATCAAGCGCCCGAAGAACAGAATCAATGGTTCGTTGGGCTCGATCTGCCACCTTCTCCGAAAAGACCCGCGCGGGGGGAGTTGGCGGAATTCCTCTAGGTCCAGCCCGTTGTACCGCACTCGGACTCTTTCTGGCGGAAAGCCCGCGGTGATCAGCTCGCGTTGCTCCTGCTCGGAAGTGGCAATCAGCAATGACGCTCCTTGCAAGACGCGATTCCCAAGCAGCACGTGCCATAGACGCTTCAGCCAGAATCCGCGGTCAATTGGCCGAGTCATTCCCATGGGCTCCACTACATAGGGGATGTCCCGGCGGCGGGAAAGTGAGGCCACCGCTGGCCCCAGTAAATCGTAAAGACCGTAGATGTGCACCAGATCGAAATCCCCGAGGGAAGCTTGCGAAAAGCGGATCACATCAGGATTCAACGTCATGGCCCGATAGCGGGCCCGTGTGCGCAGATAGATTGTTTCCACCCCGTCCTGGCAGGATCGCCAACCCCAAGCATTCGGCTCCACCGACGCCGACAGACCAAGCGACTGGTCCAGGCCCAGGTCAGCCGTGAGAACGGTGACGTGGTGACCCCGTTGGACCAACGATCTGGCAAGGCCGCGCACCTTGAGGGCTGGACCGCCCATGTCGAGAAACGGATAGTAAGCCTGCGTGACTTTCAGAATCCTCATGGGGACGCAGCTTTTATGGCAGTAAACCAAACCTCATAAGCCAACCAGGCAAACCTCTGCACAGCCCACTGGTCGATCTGACGCACAGCGGTGAATGCGCGCGCTGGCGGGAAGGAGAAGCGTCCGATGCTGAGTGGCACCGTGGCGAAAAGACTGTCACCCGCAATGCCGAGCAACTTCAAGCCCAGAGCTTGCAGATAGCGCCGGTAAGTCGCCGGCCGCCGGAAGTTCTGGATGAAACCTCGCTTGCGATGGTTTCTCAGTCGTACCGGCAAAGAGAACGGCGATAGCGCGTTATTCATGCTACAGACCAACAATCCGCCCGTCCGGAGCACTCGCACCATCTCCTGCAACGCGGCGAATTCATCGACCACGTGCATCAGCACTCCAGTGCAGATCACCTTGTCAAACGATTCGGCCGCAAACGGCAGGTGGTAAGCAGTGCCGACCAATGCACGGGGCTGATAGGCGGCCAGCGAAGTCCGCAGTTCCCGAACCATGCTCTCGGATGGGTCCAGTCCCACCCAGCGAATCTTTGCTGCATCCAGGAGCGCGCGTGAGATCCAGCCGTATCCGCAACCGACCTCCAGAACCCGGTCTGCCTCGCGAAGCTGCAAGGCTTGTACGGTCAGCGAGCGGTCGCGCTCGGATTTGAACTGTCGATAGGGACTTGAGGATTCGCGCCACCCTTTCCAGAATGTGGGCGTCCACTCAAACAAGAACTGATCCCCTCCGAAAAGCTATTCAGGCACGAGAGAAGCGCAGGGGCTCACGATACTACATGGCTGCATCGCTGAGCCAAGGCGATTTTAAGAAGAGTTTCCGCAAGTTCACCACGGGGAACCTTCGAAGCATTTCCCATGGCGAACGGGGACTAGCCGATCTGCCCGGATGCTTCAAACGAAAAGTTTGCTTCTACCGCTCGTCGTCCGGCATCTCCCATTCGCCTGCAGAGCTCGTCGTCCTGAAGAAGCCGGATCAGCCGATCCGCGAGAACATTCACGCGGTCATATTCAACCAAGAAGCCGGTTACGCCGTCTTGCACGAACTCGGGCGTGCCCCCATGGTTGCCGCCGATAATCGGCCGGCCAAAGGCCATCGCTTCCAGGAAAACAATTCCGAATCCTTCCTGGCGGCTGGGCATGACGAAAGCGCAACATCTCGAATAGCATTCTTTCAAATCGTGCAGTGATTGCTCGCCGAGGAAGAGCACACGGTCTCGCACCTTGCTTTCTTGCGCGAGTCGCTCCAGCCGAGCCCGGTCATCCCCCTCACCCACCACCACATAGAATGCATCTGGAACAACGCTCAAGACCTTGGGCAGAGCGCGGATAACCGTGTCGATCCCCTTGCCGGGCTCTGATGAGATCAGCCGGCCCACGCTCAGGATGAGCCGGCCCTGTGGAGGCAAGGGCAGCGAAGCTGCTGCCCTTCGCCCATTTGCAAAGCCTGGTTCCAAAGCGGGCGGAAGAAAGAATACTTTGCGAGGGTCCAATCCCTGCGCCTGGACCACGCGTTCGGCTGTGAAGGCGCTTACTGCTGTGATCCCCCGCGCCTGACACAGGGCCAGACGGCGAACTGGTGAGAGCGGGCTCCAGACCTCGATACCGTGGGCCGCCACCCAATATTGCAAGCGACGATTGAGCAGCCGCATAGACAGGCCCAAGGGGGCTAGGTGCGGATGTCCCAGGTACGCCATCTCCAGTTTCGGTGCAACGCCTGCCAGGCAGGCCACCAGCCTCGCTCTGTTGCGCCCAAATCCCTGAAAGGTGAATGGGTCGGCCCCAATGGTGTACGAGTGGATCCCAGGGTTGTCGTTAAAGCCCAGCAGCAGGCACGACCCGCCGCGGTCGAGCGCCATCTGTTGAAGGACTGCCCCGACGTGCCGGCTGAGCTGCTGGATGCCGCCGATCTCGGACAGGGCCGTAAATAGTCCAAGGATCATTCCCGTCTGGCGAATCGCTTAATCTCTTACAGACTCATTGTTCGAGACGGCTCATGCTTACGGGCTTTGCAGCCTGGCCGCCACGGCGGGAGATGCGCCATCTCGAAGCCGCCTGGCTTGCTCAAAGAGCGCCCGCATTTCTGCCGCGTTGTTTTCCCAGGTGTATTGCTGTGCCGTCCACGCGGCGTTCTCGCCCAGGCGCCGGCGAAATTCCGCATCTTCATAGAGGCGGCGGATGAGCCGCGCGAGTTCCTCCGCGTCGGTGGGATCTTCGAGGATCAACCCATCCACACCGTCTGTCATGACCTCGGAAGTTCCGTTGGTTACAGATGTGATCACGGGAAGACCGCAGGCCATCGCCTCGGCAGGTGGCTGAGCAAAGGTATCTTCCACCGAGGGCCCGACATAAACATCCCCCGCCGCGTAATACGCTATAACATCAGACCGTAAAGGAAGAAAATGCACCTTTCCATCCAAGCTGTACTCCTGAATTTGCTTTTGGTAGGGACGCGAGTCATCCTGCCCCGCTACCAACAAATGGAGTCGGGGGTTCTTGAGGTTCTTGAGTGCCTCCAGAATGGTAGCTAGTCCTTTTTTCCTCCAATCGTTGCCAATGAGCAGCAATACAAATGCCCCCTCCTCGAGCTCAAGCTGCTTTCGCACATTGCTTCGAAGGGCTTTTCGAGCTTCAGGATTGAAGATTTGGTGGTCGAGCCCCAGGTAAACAACCGGCAAAGTGTCGGTGCGACCGTAAAAGCGTTTTAGGTCCTCCGCCGTCTTCCGAGCAATGAGGATTAGGGAGGTGTCCATTCTCGAGTAAATCCTGCGCTCCAGCGAAATAATGAACCGGTAATAGAGCTTCCGGTGGAGAAGCCGAGGCCAGAACGAGACGGGGTGCTGGCGGAAGCGCAATTCCGGTTGAATCTGCCGATAAAACTCGGCGAACACGATGTGCACAGAAATCGCGCCGGCGTCCATGCAATTGATCCCTGGTGAATAGACGAGATCGGCGCGGAGTCCACGAAACCGGCGGTCCCACCAACGTTGCAGATGGTTCGCCGCAAACCACCAGAGATACTTGATCAGGTGAGGTCCTGGAATCCCATGGACCCGGTGCCAGACAATTTTCGAAAGATCGAGGTCGTTCACGCGTTCGCTGTACACGTGGAATTCGTAATCGCCAGTCAGCCGCGATACCCACTCAGCCACACGGCGTTCAGTTCCGTGGCATTTGTCGATGAAGGGTGAAACGACAGCGATCCGGGGTCTGGGCATAGCTGGGTTCACTGGCTACGGGTGAACTTGCATGGTCTCACACCAGCGTTGCAGTACGAACAGGCTCCAGATGCGAGACCATCCGACCGCCGCCGACGATCGCACGTATCGCTGCCAGAGCTGGCCTACGGATGAGGGTTCCAACACCCCTACGCTCTCCAGCCGCTCCGCTGTAAACGACTGTTCGATCGTCGGACGCCAATCCCGCGTCAGCCAGCGGGCGAAAGGGAACGTGAAAGTGCGTTTCCGGCGCGCTTGCAGGTCCTTCAGCAGCTCGCTCGGCAGAAACCGCTTGGTGGCTTCGAGCAGGAGACGTTTCTGCTGGATGCGAATCGCCGACGGGATCGGGAGCAGGAATTCGACCAGGCGGTGGTCCAGGAAAACTGGCCGAACTTCCAGGCTGTGCGCCATGCTCATAGCGTCCATATCGCGCAGCAGGCGGGGCTCAAGGTGCGTGTGAATGTCCATGAAGGCGAGTTTCTCCTTCAAATCCCGCTCCTCCACCCGCTTCGCCCAGTAGGCAAGATGGTATTCCGCCTCGGTCTGCCGGCCGTTCTCGGCGAGCGGAGGAATTAGGAGCCTTCGCAGGTCCCGCTCCAGAAACAGCACCTTCACCGCCAGTTGCGAAGCCACAAAGGGGTCGCGCGCGCCAAACAGATAGGAAAGCTTGCGCCAGCGGAAAGGCAGCGCGGTTTGATCGAGCAGCCTGCCCAAAGGTCTGGCATGCCACGGGCGCAGCCACTGGGCGATCCCGGTGAAGCGCTCAAACCATGCGAGCGACTCGTAGCCTCCGAACAGTTCATCGCCGCCCTGCCCTGAGATGGCCACCTTGCAGCCGGCCTCCGCCGCCAGCCGCGAGATCCAATACGTGTTCAATCCATCCACTGTGGGCTGGTCCATGGCCCAAACCACGTGGCTGAGATCCCGACGGATTTGCTCCGCCGGCAGCGTGACGATGCGGTGGGGAATGTCCAGGGCTCGAGCCGTCCTTTGGCTCAACTCCGATTCGTCGAACTCTTCTTCGGCAAACCCGACCGTCATCGCGGTCAGGTTTTGGGCGCCAGCCTGCCGCGCCGCGGCCGCCAGGCAAGCTGAATCAGTGCCGCCGCTGAGAAACAGCACGACGGGCACGTCAGAGACCAGATGGTGACGCATGGCATCCAGGAAGACATCGCTCAATTCCTCGGAGAGCTTTTCCGGCGGTGGAAGTGCGCCGTTGGTCGAATCCGAGCGCAGGCTCCGAGGTCCATTTCTGCTCTTGCCACACGGCCACATAACCGGGTTCGAGCGGCTGGATCCCCTGGATTGCTGTCCAGGGCGGCGGCACGTGCCCCAGTTGCAGGTACGCTCGCAGCCCGGCCGGGTCGAGCTTCCGCGGCAGCAGGCCGGAAGCGAGCAGGGCTTTCAACTCTGAGGCGAACAGCAGCCTGCCATGCGAAATGGCGTAGTAGAGCGGCTTGATCCCCAGCCGGTCGCGCGCCAATACCAGTTTCCGGGTGCGCGCATCCCAGATGGCAAACGCAAACATGCCACGCAACCGCTCGACGCAGCGTTCGCCGAATTCCTCGTAGAGGTGCAGGACGACCTCGGTGTCCGTGGCTGAGCGGAAGCGGTACCCGCGCTGCATCAGCATCCGTCTTAATTCGCCTGCGTTGTAGCTTTCACCGTTGTAGGTGATCCAGACGCTGTGGTCCTGGTTAGCCATCGGCATGCGCCCGCGCTCGCTGAGGTCGATGATCGCGAGCCGGGTATTCACCAGCACACACTGATCGATGCACTCAACCCCGTGGCTGTCCGGACCCCGGTGGGAGAGGGCGCCGGCCATGAGCTTTGCGGCTACTAACAGTGCCTGCGCGGAGCCTTCAGCAACCATCCCGGCGATGCCGCACATTGCTTCTATTTGCCTCCGGTGAAGGCTATCGCGTGCTGGCCGGCCAAATGGTGCTCGGCCACTGAAACATGATGGGGAAACTGGGTTCCCAGCGTGGGCAGGCGGAATAGGATGCCGACAAGCAGCCAGAGGTAAGCATTCAGGACGAAATTCTGATATGGCGCCAGCGCCACAAAAGTGAAGGCGATGAGGAGCAAAAAAGCGAACCAAAAAATGGCAAATCCCAACGGGAAGCAGGCTGTGCCTCTCAACCGCCGCACCACCCGCCAGGACGCGAGCAGCAGGCTGCCCGTCCAAGCCAGCCAGAGACTGGGGCCCAAGACCCCCATTTCCACGATCAAGGCTCCAAATCCACTCTCCACCCCCATCTTGGGGGTGGGCTGTTCCAACAAGCGGCTGACGTACTGCACACCCAGGGAGGAAGTCCCGGTCCCATAGCCGTATGGCCAGAGGGGGTTTTCAAATGCCAACAAAAGGTTTTGGACGGGGTATCCCCACGATCTCCAAGCCAGCTCGGAACTAGGACTTACGGGAGAGAGAGTCTCAGAGTAGAAGTCCCAGCGGGCGCCCATGGCCGTGGGGAAATACCAGACCACAACGGCCACGCCCAAGCCAGCCAGCAGAAGAGTTCGGCGAATGGCTTTCAACAAACGATTTGCCTGCCCCCACTTCCACGGCGCGCTCCACAGGAAACCCGCGGCCATGACAATTGTGTTGCAAAGCGCCCACACCACCGCCGTACGAGTGCCACCCAGCAGAATACCGGCGGCCATTATGGTGATGGAAACAAACGCAGTTTTCCGCCCGCGGCGTGTGCGCAGCAGGAAGTACCCGACGCTCCCCAACCCCAGCAGCCAGGTCAGAACCATATACCAGCCGAACCGGCCACCGCTGACGAACACGGAAGTGGGAATCGTGACCAAGGTGCCGGAGATGGGTGCCACCCGCGTCAGTCGTCCCAGGGCTGTCAGTTCGGGCGCCAAGACCTGTGGGTTCAGGAAAGTCGGCCCCTCAATCGCCTGCACTACCCCCAGCAGGGCAATCACGCCCGCCATAACCAAATTGACGACGAGCAACCGATGTAGATCCCTCTCCGAGCGGATCAAGGCATAGCCCACAAACATCAGCGGCACGTAATAGAAATAAAGCTTCAAGCCCAGCAGCCCGTAGAGCAAGCTCGGCGAGCCCGGATTAAACATTTGCGCTACGGCCAGCCAAAAGAACAAGCTCAGCGGAAACAGGAACGATGGCCGGAAGGTTTCCGCCTGGCGACGCCGCAGGGCGAGAAAGAAAGACAGATACGTCATTCCGATGAGGACGTCCTTGCCAAAGTAAATGTACATATTGTTGCTAAGATACTTGCGTGCTAGGTCTTCGAACAGCAGCCAGACGAGGGAAAGATAGAAGCCGGAGCGCCAGTCGTTCAGGATGTTGAGGAGGATGGCCCCCGCCAGCAGTCCTAGGCCCCCCAGAACCAGTTGCGCGGGTGTCCCGGCCACGATCCAACTGGTCAGCACCCAGATGGCGCCGAGTAAGCCCAGTAGCAGGGCTAAGCCCTGCAGATGCCGCCGGTTAACCGCTACGCCGATGTTCTCGAGCATGCGCCTCCGTTTGGAAGTTGATGGCCAAGTTGGATTCCTCGGATTTCAACCGCACCGCTCGCTCGACGGCCGTGAGCAGCGCTTCAACGTATTCGCGGGACGTCCACGTCTCCATCCGTTTGCGCGCTGCTTCTCCCATTTGCCGCAACCGCTCGCCGTCGGGCAGGACTTCGCAGAAAATGCCTGCCAGGGCGTCCACATCGCCCACGGGATAGACAAATCCATTTTGACCCGGCTGGACCAAATCGAAGCCCGCGCCGACACGGTTACTAACGGCGACTGCGCAGCCGCACAGCATCGCCTCGTTAACCACCACCCCGAACGGCTCGTACTCCGAGGGGAGCACCAGAAGGTTGGCAGCGCGATAGATTGCCGGCAACTCCGATTGGTTGGCAAAGCCGGTGAAGTGTACCCGACGGGCCAAGCCAAGCGACTCTGCTTCGGCCTGCAATTTTGCGCGCAGCGGGCCCTCCCCGGCATAAACTAGGTGCGTCCCTTGGAGGCCGGCGCGCGCCAGCGCCCGCAACGCATCTTGGGGCCGCTTCCAGGGCTGCAACTTGGCACAGAAGAGCACCACCGGCGCCCCTTCCGGCACGCCCCACGCAGCCCGCACCGCCGCCGGCTCGACCTGTGCGGCGCGCTCCAGCCACCAGTCGTTGTGCACCACGAACGGAGTCAAGACCACGCGATCAGCCGGCAGACGGAGCGAGCGCATCAGCGCGACAGTGCCGCCCGAAGGCGCGAGAACCACATCCGCCAGACGGAACAACCGCGGCCACAGGCGTCTCTTGAGGGCTGTTTTCCAATGCCGCCCGTCCCGCGGTCTGAGGTCGTGCGCATCGGTGCCAAAGAGCAGTGCCGCGCGTTTGCTTTTGGCCGCCGCCACCGCGATCCAGAAACTGGCGTAGACGTAGCCGGTGTAACACACCACGGCATCAAAGCGGCCCCTGCGCACCAGTTTCCACACTCCGGGATTCAGCAGCCCGAAGAAGCGGCCGATGCCGGGACACGGCGACTTGTTGGGCACCTTGATCCACGGGTAGCCATCCAGCAGTGGGACGTCCCACGCCACTTTCACTCCGAAATCCGGATCGAGACCCGCCTCGGCTCCTTGTAGGCTGCAGTAAGCCACTAAGATTTCAAGCTGCGGGTGCTGAGCCAGCTCTCGAAAGAGTTGCGCGGAATACTGGACCGGATGAGTGGCGAGTAACAGCAAGCGGTATCGGCGATTCACTAGCGGGCACCCAATCTGTGGTCTTGTTGGGGCTGGAATTGCGCCAGAATGTGCACCTCTGATGCCGGTCCATCCAGATAACGCGCCTCATAGCCGATCTTCTTGAGCTCACAGAGGGCCGGATGCTGGTCCTTGTAGACATCGAACCCATGGATCTCGATCAGGAGGAGCGGGTGGTCTCGCCGCAGCAATTCGCGCATGCCTTGCAGCGCTTCTGCCTCAGCGCCCTCCACATCCATCTTGATAAAAGCAACTCGATCAAACCCCGAGCCCAACAATTGATCGAGTGCCACGGCTTCTACTTCAACGGCGACCCGGCCTGAAAGGATCGATGAGGTCGCACTGAGGGGATACGCGTCGTTTCGTCGCAAGGCCAGCCTCCTGGAGCTAGCCGCAACCGCCCGGTTTTCCAGCACGACGTTGCTGCACTCGTTCAGATGGACATTCTCTTTAAGAACGGCAAAAATCTCCGGCGAAGCCTCAAAAGCCATGACCTTTCCCTCCGGCCCGACCAGTTCCGCGAGCAGCAAGGTGTAGTAGCCGATGTGCGCACCTAGGTCGAGCACCGTCCACCCAAGGAGAACATGCTGCTGGAGGGCTCGGATTACGGTGGGTTCGTAAGTGCCGAATACATAGGCCTTATGGCTCTGCCAGTGAAGACGCATCCGGCGTCCCGTCAGTGGGGCAGCCAGAGCGAAGATCTGGGGCCCCTGAGGAAAAAAGCGATTCAGCACCCGGCGGAGGAACGGGGCGACCGGAGACGTCACAACTCCTCTTCGCCAGGAAACTGGTGCTCTCTGCCAGCGGTGGACCAGCGGGCCTAGAAGCTGCATCGGTTTTTCCAACCCCACCTTGCCTCTGCCGTCGTGTGCCCTTCTGCCCTCTCGGAATGGTTAGGTTTCAAGGTTTCGGCTCCGCGGAAGGCACTGCATGGGCTGGAAGCGGATCGGTCGAAAGCGCAATCTGGGGACAATCGCTTGCTAGGGTTTGGATGTAGCGCTCAGCGACGGCTTCCCAAGAGAAATGCTCTGCATAGGCCCTCAGATTTCGTCGATGGAGCTGCCGCCACAGATCTTCTTCGGCGAGAACACGCCCTAGGGCCTCTGCCAGCGCCTCACGGTCGCCTTGGACGACTAACTCTACGCCGGCCTCCGTGATCGGGCCGCCGGTTTCCGGGCCGCGATAGCCGACGATCGGCAGCCCACACGGAATTGCAGCAATCGCGCTGCTTCGCCGTGTCGAGATATGCCCCCGGACAAACAGCAGCACATCTGCTTCAGACAGAGTTCGCTCGATATCCTTCGCGGGCTGCAGGCCGAGCACCGAAACTTCCACAAGCGTTCCGTCGAATTCGCGGCGCAGTATTGGCTCCGCCTGTTCCGAACCACGCCCCAGGACCACCAGTCGCAACGGTCCTACTCGGTTGCTCGCGTGTTTCACCACGTAGCCGATGTCGGCACACTCGGGAGCGATCCCAACGCCCCCGGTCACGCCGAACACGGCAAGGGTTCTCGGTGCCCGTGGCCTCCGGCCATTGGATTTCGTGGAGAATCCAGCTTCCGAGATATTTGCTCCCACCGGAATAAATGTCGCCTTAGTTTGCAGGGGATTGAGCCAAGGCACCTGTTCCACGGGGACAGTCAGAATCGAATGATCGGCCCACCGGAAGGCCGTGCGCATCACCGCATATTGAAATGCGATACGAAATCGGTCGAGCAACCGATCCGGCCGATCGTCGCGCACTTCGTGGAACACCACCGCTGTTCTTGCGCCCCGCGCTTTGAGTAGCGCGAGCACCGCAAGGACACCGAAAGGGAATCCGCGCCGCGACCAGGCCAGCGCTGTGTATTGCATCAAAACCCATTCTCCGCGCCACTTCCGGCTCTGCTTCCAGAGATTCCAGAGTTCTCGGAGCCATCCATCTCGTTCCCAGAAAGACTCTGCAAGCTTCAATGTGACGCCACGACGGCGCAGCGCCTCCGCCAGCAGGGAACAATAGTCTCTCACGCCGTCGGTGGGCTCATCCCGCCGGCCTAAGAGCGCAACCATGCTCGGAGCAGAATGATCCGCGTGATCCGCAGCTTGGGCCTTCACTCCCAAACCTCTTTTTTGCCTGTGAACCGAGGATGCCCCGCGAGAAGAATATCTCAACCCGTAGGCGTCCCGACCCGGCGCCGCATGGGGAGTTGTCCTGGAAGGAACGGGCCAACTTTGGGCTAAATCCAAGACTGCCCCTCGGCTCAGTGGTTCGGGCGTGAATGGTGCTCCGGAGGGGAGATGGGCTTCTTTCCTTTGGCA
>WNFF01002215.1_pt1 | contig 15869 bp, 13 predicted proteins | sample 5400441 | NCBI WGS metagenome assembly WNFF01 (sample SAMN13153345, study PRJNA577476) | soil metagenome | isolation source: 120 cm saprolite under Douglas fir tree site 2 hole 3 replicate 1 | place: USA:California | collected 2015-04-18 | reverse complement strand
CGATTCCCTCCAGCTTCTCCCCTTGCAGCTCGCTGGGGCGGATGACGAAGCGCCGATTGGCCGTGCCGCGCGCGAGCTTGTCGACCAGGGTGAGCTTGGTTGCATGCCGCAGGAGTTGGCCTCGAAGCTCGACCGACAGATACGAGCTGAGCCGCAGCCCGGAAGTGGGCCCCATCGCCGCCGAGTGGAGCCGCCGAACCTGCACCTCCGTCCAGGTGTCGCCTCGCATGAGATCCCCCGTCGTGGTCTCGATTTCAAACTTCGGGGAATCCTCCCAGAGGGTCAGCACCCAGACCTCGGAGCCGGCCACCCGGGAGATCATCCGAAACTCGTGGCCGAGCGCCCAGAAACCCAGGATGCCGATGCCGTACTGTCCAAGCATCGCCTGTCGCATCCGCTCGTCGAACGAGAGCTGCCGCTTGCGAGAGTGGCCGATGTTCTTGGCAATGTAGCGCAGCGCATCGGGCCGAGGCATTTCCGGAAGCACGCCCTTCCCGTCGTCGCGGATCGAGATCAGCGCCTCGCCCGCTTCGCGCCACCGCTCCATCACTACGTGCGAGGCCTGCTCGTCCAGAGCGTTCTGCACCAGCTCGGCGACCGCTTTGCGCGGATCGCTCTGCGATCGAGCCAGATGGCGGATGAGCTGAAACGGATCTTTAACGCCAATCTGGCCGCTGGTGACTCCTTCGCGCGGTTTTGCCAAAGGTCGACTCGGCACGGTTTCCCTCTCAAACAGATGGGCGGAACCTACGCGAAGTGACAAAGACGCTCAACGGCGGAAACGCCTTCCGCGAAAACAATCAAGGATGGCATCCGCTTGCGTGGTCGGAGAGCGGTAAGTAACGTTCGCCGCGCGTGAAGGAGGTGCGCATGGTGCGGAAGTTCTGGCCATACGCGGCTGTCCTGGGACCGAGCATCGCCATGAATCTGTACCTGTGGCTCGATCGCGATCGCGTCGCGAGGCAGGTGAGCTCAGCCGCGGCAAGCGTTTCTCATGCCGGAGAGGCCCGCTCAAACACCCAATCGGATCCAGCGCAACTCGGCAGCGTTTCGCGAGAGCCGGAGAAACGAGTCGCCGCGCCTTCTAACGCCGACGCGTCAGCACCCAGTTGCGAGACTCAACTTTCCCTGGCTCGAGCACAATTGACGATGCTGCGCTCGGAGCTCGGCGATCGCCTCACCCTGATGGAGCGGTTCGACCGCGGCAAGAAGGACGCTACCAGCGACAGGCGCTTTCGTTCACACATCGAACGCATTTTCAAGGACGCAGGCATTTCGAGTTGGGAGCTCGAGTGTCGCGACCAGATCTGCAAGGTGCACGCTCTGACCGAGGAGGGCGACCAGATGGAGTGGCTTCGCCAGATTTCGCAGGACAAGGAGATGCGCGGCGAATTTAAAAGTTATCAGGCCCTCGGCGGGAGCCCCGACGCGGGCGAGAAACGCAAATGGGACGACGCGGTGTTTCAACTGAACCCTGAAGATGAGGCGATGGCCACCCGTGCGCTGAACCGTTTGCTCGAGTCATTCAAGGCCTCCAGCGCGCTCCCAGATTGCACCAACGGGTATCAAACGAGCGGCACCTTCGAGGTGCTTGCCTTACTGGGCGAGTCTGGATTGAGCTACCGATTTGGCGGAACGCTGGTCGATACGCCGGCTGGGCGCTGTATCGCAGACCGACTCCAGGCGGCCGGCGCGATGGCCCGAATGCCGCCACCTCCTGCGAGAGAGGCGCGCGCAATGGCTCGTTTCCGTTCTCCGCCCGAGCCGTAAAGTACCAAAAGGGGAACGACGGAAGGGCCGTTCGCAACAGCGCCGCGGTGGCCGCGATGGCTGGCTCTGCGACCATGACGAGCGGCCCAGGCGGGTCCTGCAGCGTGGCGCACGAAAGCGCGCGATGTTTGTCTTATCTGTCGACAGCCGCGGCGAAGCAGGCGGGCCAATCCGAGCATAAGTCCACCCAGGTTCCATCTGGAGCCACCACCTCGATGCGGTGGACCGGATGAATCTCCCACAGGCTCCCTCGGCTCAGGTCGACCTCGCTGGGGTGTTCCGGATCCCACATCCGCCAACCGGTGATCCGCACATAGGCCCGGGCAGTCGCCAGCCTCTGAATCAGCGTCGAGGTCCATTCCGGATGCTGGGCGATCGTCCGGGGCGTCACTTCCACCACCAGCCGGTGCCCGCGACAGTAAGCCGACGCGCAGAGCGGATCGTCACCCCCAAACTCGTCGACAAGATATTCCGGCGCCGAAACGAAGATATGGAAGTCCACGCAGGGCTGGCTGGAAGTCGAGCAATTGCAGAGCTCCCGGCTCTCGATATTTCGCTGGATCAAGTACCCTTCCGCCATCACCGGCTGGCATTCCCACTCCTGCACCTCCCCCAATGCCTCCGGCGGCCAGGCAGAGCGATCGGGACCGATCAACTCGGTCCGATGTTCCCAGACGTAGGGCGTTACCTCGGCCCGGTGCCAATCCACCATGTCCTTGATGCTAAACGGCGGGACTTCGATCTCGGGGGGCAGCACGTCGCGGTTCTTCAGCCGGTTCAGGATGGGACGAGCGCCGGCGCCCTCCGGCGGGCAATCGATGCCGTTGCAAGTAAACAGGCCGGTTGTGTAATCCGGTAGCGCGCAGATCTCGGGGTCCGGATTTTGAGACCAGGCCAGCAGCGGAGCGAAAATGAAAAACGCGACTGCGCGCGAGACCGTTGTGCGATTCATGGTAGCTCCCCGCCGCTAACCCGCTGGTGGCGTGCTTCAGGGAACCTCGATTTCATACGGCAAGCATCGTGTCAAACGGCTTGCCGCAGTGGGGTAAAACCCCAGGACAGAGGGGCTGGCTCGCAAGGACTCCGGGCCAATTCGGAACAGGTCCCGCTCGACCCACCGACGCATTTTCCCGGCGCGAATAGGGCAGCCTCGCCGAGGACCTTCGGCACATCCGGCCGGCCCTGGTCCGTCAAACCCGGGGGGCCCGCGAGTCCCCAATCGCCGAGAAGCCGAAAACATCACGGCAGCCACAACCATTGTTCAGCGATGAAGGTTGCAGTATTGGGGACGGATGGCCTGGCGACTAAATCCGACGTTCACCTGGTTTGTTTGCATCTGCATCTCTACCACGGCCGCTGCGGGGCCCTCGAGTGAGGATGGCCTCTACGACTGCCGGGTCGTGCAACTTCGGACGGCGCCCACGTGCGGCGTGCCCCGCCCTGCTTGCCCAGATGCTCTCGGGCCCTTTCAAATGCTGATCTCCGGCGGAACGGTCAGTTGGGTGGATTGCTTCTCGTGCGACGGCAAGTGGACCGACGGCGATTTTTCCTGCCAACTGGATGCAGGAACGACCACTGGCGGCCCCGGGGGTGAGCCCTGCCCGCCGGAGCCCTGGGTGGTGCTTCAAGAGGACCCCGACCCTTTCCGTCCGCTCGACCCGGGAGAGATCTATGCGGGGATTCCGGTGAGCAACGCGTACAATGCCCATTGCGCGCCGGTTGTCTTCAACGCCAGATAGCTCGCCAGCTGACTCGGCCTTGCCCGAGCTCGCCACGAGGTTGATCAGCGGGCCGCTAGCCGATGGGGGTGTGGACGAGGCACTGGTTGGATGGGTACCAGGCTTTTCCACCAAGTGTCGAACGCGATCCAGTCGGCGTCGCTGGTTTCGTTGCACTGCGTGCCCGCCTTACAGATCTCGACGTCATAGATCGGGTGTATTTCCCACAGCGACGCTCTGATGGGATTGCCGCTGCAAGCAGTGCCGCATGGGCAGAGCGTGTGCGATGCAGCAAAGAGTAGCTGTCCGGTGATCCGGTAGGGATGCCCTTGCAGTCGTGATGCCATACCTGGATTGACAACATATTTGTTGGTGGCCTTGTTGAAGACTTCGAAGTGCCCAAACTCGTTCCAGCTGTCCGGACGATAGTGAGGACTGATTTCCGCGGTGACGCTTTCGCATTCTTTAGAGCTGGCTTGAGAACCGAGAGCGATGTGTACGTCATTCTGGTCTTCCGTCTTTCCGCCGCAATTAACGCTTTCGCCGGTGCCGACATCTGCATGGTGTGCCTCGATCAGGAACGCTTTGATCCTAACGACCTTACCCTCGCCCAAGGTCTTAAGAGCGTCTCGGCTGCTGGGTTCTTTCGTGCCCAGATGTAATTTTTGTGTTCTTTTGGAGGTCGACGAGCATTTGAGGAGTGAAACTTTCGGGCTTTCCCCCCACTGCGGGCTCTGCGCAGAAATTGTTCTTCACCGAATTCTGAAGTTGGCTGCTTGGGCTGGAGACCGAGCTCCGGGCTGATTCAAACAAGCGCCGGTAGCCGGTCCACCGTCGCCGCAGAAACGGTGTGGGATCTCCGCCACCGGCCACGGTGCTGATCGTCCCGGTGGCCGCGTCGACCATGCGGAGGCGGTGATTGAAATCATCGGCGATGTATACGTTCCCGGTTGCGTCCACCCCGATCCCGATTGGATAGAAGAGGCAGGCGCTGGCGGCTGGACCGCCGTCACCGCAGAAACTCGGCGATGGATCTCCACCACCCGCCACCGTGTTGATTGTCCGCACGTCAAACATCATCCCTACAGGGCCGATGACCGAGGCGAAATTGTCGATGAAGGCGCCGGTAGATCCATCGAATCGCATCACCCGGGAGGCGATTTCAGCGGCCACGTAGAGGTTGCCATCCGGACCGAAGAGCAAGCCATTGGCGCCGGAGATTCCGATGGCGAATACGTCGATGAACGCCCCGGTGGTTCCGTTAAAACGGACGACATTGTTCGATTGGTTGCCGGCGACATACAGGTTTCCGTCCGGCCCGAACACCATGGATCGCGCCCAGACGAGGCTTGGATCGGAGGCAAACACGCCCAGAAACGCGCCGGTGACGCCGTCGTACCGCAGTATTCGGTTGCCGGCGAATTCGGTGACGTACAGATTGCCGTCCGGTCCGAAGAGCACGGCCTCCGTCGTCGTGAGTCCGCCGCTGCCCGATGGAACGAATGCGTCGATGAAGCTGCCGGTCGAGCCGTCATAGCGGATCACCGAGTTGTTGGACTGGCTGGCGACGTAGAGGTTGCCGTCCGGCCCGAATGCCAGACCGGTGGCGGTCAATAGCCCGCCGCCGGACGCGAAAACCCCCAGCGACGCACCCGTCTCGGGGTCGACCCGGACGACGCTGGAGCTGGAGTGGTCGACACGTAGAGCGCGTACCCCTGCCTGACCACGTAGGTTAGCGAGCCGCTCAGAGGGACGTCGAAGACCGGCGCTCCTGTCGAGCCGTCGAGCCTGGTCAGGTGTCCGGTCAAGAAGCTGGCGACGTAGACGTCATTGGTGGCGGTCTGCCCCCCCGCCGAATCCGACCAAAAGGCGACAACGATGGCGCGGAAAATGTGCGTCCGGTTCGATCGAGTCCTCTTCTCGACCGCTTGGTGCTTCTGAAACCCGTTGCGGGGACCATGGGGGGAGCTGCTGAGCTCGTTATCCGAGCGGCCCAAGCCATCTCGCCCCGGAAATTCGGGGCGTGGCCGAGCGGCCTGTCAATTGGACGCAGCCGGAGGGCGCTCAGTGCTCGCGCTGCCATCGCCCAGCTGAGCTGCCGGGGCGCCCTGGGTGATGGTGCCGGTGAGCGCCGAGCCCAGGAGTCGCTCGATCATCCGCTGGCCAAAAGAACTGTTGTACGCCTGGGCGATCCGATCCAGGAGCGAGGAATTGACCACCGCCCGGACCAGGTGACCGGCCACGAATCCAACGGTGAAGCGCCGGCGATGCTGCCACAGATAGTGACGCCAGGCGGAGCGTTCGGATCGCTCGCCATCCAGGACCGAGGCCACCGCCTGGGCAGCGTAGACCCCGCTCTGCATCGCCTGCGAGATACCCTCGCCGGTTGCATTGTGCGTCACCCGCGCGGCCTCGCCGACCCAAAGGGCGCCCGGCGCCGTGCAGTTTGCCACCCAGGTGGTGAACGCGATCGGATGGCCCTTGAGCGTCCCCACCTGCCGAGCGGATTGCAGCGCCTGGCGATAGTGCGCGTCGAGGAATTGATAGAACACCGACCTGAGATCTCGTTCCACCTTCCGGCCGTCCGCGTCCTGAGCGTCGAGGCAGATGCCGATATTCACCCGGCAGGGCGTCTCCGAAAACATCCAGCCGTAGAGCGGGGCGACGCGGCGGTCGAAGATCATGTCCAGCCGCCCCGGGGGCAGCTCGGCGTTCTCCCACCACCCCATCAGCGTCGAGATGTGCCGCCGCGGCCGCCGATCGGGCGAGAAGATCGAGTGCGCGCCGTCCGCGCAAAGCACGAAACGGCTCCTCCGCTCTCGCCCGTCGAGGCTCTTCACCCCCACCGTGCGGGGCCCGTCGCGGATCAGCTCGATCGCGCGAAAGCCTTCCTCGACTCTCACCCCCAGCGCCCGGGCCCGATCCACCAGCAGATTGTCGAACTCCCTTCGAAGGAGGATCACCGCCGCGCCGTGGGCCGGCATGACGATCTCCCGGTTGCCCGGCGTCACGAACCTCACCGACTGGACGGGGTTCGCCCGCGCCCGAAGCTCGGCGCCGACGCCGAGCTGCTCGGCCAGTTGGATCGCCGCCGGGGACAGCCCCGAGCCGCACGTCTTGTCGCGCGGGAAGCGATCCCGGTCGAGCAACAGCACGTCCGTCACCCCTGCCTGCGCGAGCGCCACCGCCGCCGACGCCCCGGCCGGGCCCGCTCCCACAATGAGCACCTGAGCATCCATCGCCCGCTGCGGGTAACGCCGTTCGCAAGGGCATTCATTGAATCGAAGCCGCTTTGGCAGGTCTGTTCGACATCCACCATCGCTGCTGATCTCGAGAATGGCGGCGCGTCGTCGGGGCTTTCGAGCTGGCCCGCTCACGGCGCAACGCGGGAATGCAACGGGCGCCGCCGGGCGGTGTCAATCCGGCGCATGTACGCGGCCGGTAGATTTGGACTTGGGCGGCATCCACGGGCGTCCGCGAAGAGCGCGCATCGGGAAGTGGACGGCGCGCATCGTTTTCGGTAATTTCCACTCGGGGAGAGGGAGTTTCTTCATGAGCTTGGTCCAAGCAACTTGGATGGACCGATTGCTGCGCCCGGTGCACCGATGGGTGTGGCTGAGCGCCGAGCGCCGCGCTTCGAAGCTGTTCCGCTTCGCGGAGACCGAAGCCGACGGGGGACGCGACATTTCCCGAGCGGCGGAGCTCACTGGCGATCCCCTACTTCGCCGCCTCTACCTTCGGCACGCGCAGGATGAGCAGCGCCACTGCGAGCTGTTCAAGCAGCGCGGCCGGAGCATCCTGGAGGAGATGCGCCTCGACCCAAAGAGGAAGAAGAAATTCGAGCTCAACTGGCTTTCACCGGGAGAGCGGGGACTGGACGACCTGCGCGTGGATTCGGAAAGGGAAGATTACTTGCTCGCCTTCCTCCACATCTCCGAAAAAGCCGCCGCCGCTAGGTTCGTCATCTACCGGGACGTCTTGCAGCGGGATCCCCAGACGCGCGCGGTGTTTGATAACGTTTTAAAAGATGAGACATTTCATATGAATTACACTTATCAGCAGCTCGTCCGCGTCGCTCCTCGTGGCCACGGGTGGCCGCTGTGGCGGGCGCGGCTGAATCGACTCTGGAAGGGCTATCTGCGGTTGGCAGTGGCGCTGGCGGCGGTGCTGGGAAGCGTCATGCTCCTCGCCCAATACTTCATCATCCTGCCCATTTTTGCCGTTCTGGCGAAGAGGGCCGCGCGTCGCGACCCGCCCGGCTGGTTCGAGCGAAACCGCCCCGCCACCTTGCGAGGCCAATACTGATGAAGATCCTCGGCATCTCCGCCCACTATCACGATTCCGCGGCTGCCCTTCTGATCGACGGGATGCCGATCTGTTCGGTCCAGGAGGAGCGGCTCACCCGGCGCAAGGGCGACGCGGACTTTCCGATGTCGGCGATCGAGTGGTGCCTCGAAAAGGGCGGCCTCGAGCCGGAGGAGCTCGACGCGGTCGTTTTCTATGAAAAACCGCTCTTGAAGTTCGAGCGGATTTTGACGGTGGCGCTGCGCAACTTCCCGCATACCTGGCGCTCCTTTCCCCGCGCGATGAAGAATTCCCTCGGCGGCAAGCTCTGGGTGAAGGGAATCATCCATTCATCGCTCGGCGTTCCGCTGAAGAAGATTTTCTTCACCGAGCATCACCAGTCGCACGCCGCGGCCGCCTTCCTCACCTCTCCCTCCCGCAGCGCCGCGCTGCTCACCAGCGACGGCGTGGGCGAGTGGGCAACGATGACCGTCGGACGAGGAAGCCGCGAGAACGGGGCGACGAAGATCGAGCTCCTCCGCGAGATTCACTTCCCGCACTCGCTGGGGATGTTTTATTCGACGATCACCGCCTTCCTCGGCTTTCCGGTGAACGAGGGAGAGTACAAGGTGATGGGGCTGGCCTCGTATGGAAAGCCTTCCTTTCAGCAGTCGATCGAGAAGGTCATCCAACGGACCGCCGACGGAGCGTTCAGGCTCAATCTGGACTATTTCGAGTTTCAGCGGTCGGCGACGCGATCTTTTTCCCACCGGTTGATCGAGGAGCTCGGGCCGCCGAGAAATCCCCATCAAGCCATCGATCTCTCCAACTCCGAGGGCCAGCGCTACGCGGACATCGCCGCCAGCGCCCAGCACGCGCTCGAGGAGATTCTGGTGGACATCGCCAGGACATTGCGCCAGCAAACCGGGCTGCCCGATCTTTGTCTCAGCGGCGGCGTTGCACTCAATGGTTGCGCCAATGCGCGAATCCTTCGCGAGTCGGGGTTCGAGCGACTGTTCGTACCGCCCGCGCCGGGAGATGCCGGGGGCGCTCTCGGAGCCGCGCTCTATGCCGATCGGGTTTTCTTCGAACAGCCGGACCGCGAGTTTCCCGATCACCCTTTCTGGGGGCCGGAGGTCGACCCGGAGGAGCTCGCCCGCGTCGCGCGGGAGGATGGGATCCCGCTCGAGCAGTTGCCCGACGAAGGCCCTTTCCTCGAGCGCATCGCCTCCGAGCTCGCTCACGGCCAGATCGTCGGCTGGCTGGACGGGGCCTCCGAGCTCGGACCGCGGGCTTTAGGTCACCGCAGCATCCTCGCCGCCCCTTTCCCGGCGAAGATGAGAGACCTGCTCAATCGAAGCATCAAGTACCGGGAAGAGTTTCGCCCCTTCGCTCCCGCCGTTCCGATCGAGGTGGCGAATCGCTATTTCGATCTGCCCCCGGGTGGCGATCGGGTGGCGCGCTTCATGTCCGGCGTATTTCCGGTTCGGCCTGAGTGGCGAGAGAAGTTGGCCGCGATCACCCATGTGGACGGGACCGCGCGGCTGCAGGCGGTGCCTCGGGAGATGGCGCCGCGCTTCCATGCCCTGCTGCACGCCTTCGGCGCGCAAACGGGAATGCCGGTGTTGCTCAACACGTCGTTCAATCTGGCAGGTGAACCGATTGTCAATCGCGCAGTCGAAGGTTACTCGACCTTCCGGCGCTCCGGGATCGATCTACTGGCGTCCGGGCGCTACCTTGTCGCGAAGAAAGCCGCCCAGCCAGCAGGGCTCGATGAGGTCGCATGATTAAAAGAAAAGGAAAAATCCGGCGTGGTTTGATGATGATGCTCGTCGCCCTCCCGGCAACCTGGGAATTCGCGCGCGACCTGTGGCGAAGCGATCACGGAAAGTGGTTTTTGATTCCGTTGGCCGTCTTGCTTTGCTTGACCGGGATATTTCTCATCTTCGCCGGCAGCGTCGAAGCACTGGCCCCATTCATCTACGCGATTTTCTGACCATGGCCGCGGCGACGGAATGCCTCGAGCTGCTCGCCTGCCCCGAGTGCTCGAGCCCACTGAGCGATCTTCGCTGCACAGGCTGCGCGAGGCGCTACGAGCAACCCGATGGCATTCCCGATCTGCGGCAGCCGAGCGATGAGCGTACCGCCAAGGTACGGGACTTCTACACCGTCGCGCCGTTCCCGGGGTACCCGGCGGGTGAGACGATCGCCAACATCCGTTCGCGGCTCTTCGACAACGAATTCGTTCGCCTCCTCGATCAGGCCATTTCCCCCGATGCGCGAATCGTCGAGATCGGATGCGGCACCGGCCAGATGAGCCTGTGTCTGGCCCAGGCGAATCGGGTGGTGATCGGAGCGGACCTGACCCGGCCGTCCTTGAAGCTGGCCGCCGAGGCGGCCGATCGCTTCGACATCGAGCGGATCCTCTTCGTCGAGACGGATCTTCGCCGGCCGGGACTCCGGCCGGGATCGTTCGACGTCGTCTTCTCCAGCGGAGTGCTGCACCACACGCCCGATCCCCGCGCCTCGTTCGCCGCGATCGCCCGGCTGCTCAAGCCCGGCGGAGTCATCGTCCTTGGGCTCTACCACGCGATCGCGCGGATTCCGCACCGGCTCCGGCGGGCGATCGCGCGCCTCACCGGCTTCAAGGTGATTCCCTGGGATCCCGTTCTGCGCGCCCGGATGAACGAGCCGGAACGCCGCCAGGCGTGGCTGCGCGACCAGTATCAACATCCGGAAGAGCACCTCCATACGCTTGGCGAAGTGAAGCGCTGGTTTTCCGAGAACGGAATCCGCTTCCTGCGCACCTATCCCAGCAGCCTGATTGCCGCCGGTCCCCTCGAGGGTGGGCAGCTGTTCATGCCCGCGGAAGATGATTGGTTTGTGGAGCGGGGATTGTCCCAGCTCGGCTGGATGGGAACGCTCTCTCGCGAAGGCGGACTGTGGGTGACCATCGGCGAATCCGCTGCGCCGCTGGAAGACAAACGAAACGCAGTGGCGCAAAGAGCAGCTTACGATGCAGCCCATTGAACAACCGAAAGTCCGGAAGCCGGCGACCCTTCGACGGAAGCTCGCGATGTTGGGCCTGGCGGTGTTTACCTTTTTCTTGATCGCCGAAGTGGGGTTGCGGATCTTCTGGCACAACCCCTACACCCACGACGACCCTGACCACCTCATCCTCTTACGCATCTCGACTCCCGGTCGTCACTTCATTCTCAATCGCTCTCTTATCCGCGAGACTCCGGAGAGGATTCATTTTCGGGTGAACGAGCGCGGTTACATCTACCCGGTTCATCAGTTTGACGATCCCGATGCGACGATCGCCTTCTTCGGCGGTTCAACCACCGAATGCTTCAACGTCGATGAACCGCTGCGATTTCCCGCTCTCGTCTCGACGCTCCTTGCGAAACGAGGGCTCAAGGTGAACACGCTCAACGCCGGCCGCTCGGCAACGACAATTCATGATGCCTTGAATATCTTGATCAATCACGTCATCGAGGATCGACCGGACGTGGTGGTTTTCATGGAGGCCACCAGCGACATCGGCGTGCTCTCCCACGACGGCTCGTACCACCGCAGAATGAGCGTCACGCCCGGCTTTTCGCCGATCGCCCTCTGGGCCATGCAGAAGGCGTCCTCGGTGTCTCAATTCGCCGGAGCGCTCCGGGCGATGGCCACGGTTCAAATCGCGCCGGCCCGGATTGTGCCGGCTTCAGACCGGGAGGATGACGAGCGACCGCCCAAGAATTTGCCGGTGGGCGACTTCGAGAGCCGCCTCCGGGCGTTCATCCGCGTGAGCAGGGCTTTCGGAATTACGCCCGTGTTGATGACCCAGCCGCTCTCCGGCGGGCGCAACAATCTGACGCCCGACTGGGCCCATGCCCCCGAACAGAATGTTTTTAACGATGCCACGCGCAGGGTCGGCCGCGAGGAAGACGTTCTGGTGATTGACCTCGTTCGACATTTCATCGAGGACGTTCCGGATTGGAACAAGCCGATGGCGTACTTCTTCGACGGGGTCCACGTCACCGATCGCGGGTCGAAGGAAGAGGCATCGTACATCTCGCAGCGTCTGGCGGAGACGATTCTGGCGCCGAAGATCGCTTCAAAGCAGAGGGATGGCGAAGGGAAAGCCGCCCCGAAGGCGACGGCCACGCCAACGGGTGCGCACGAGCCGACTCTGGTCAAGCCTCTCAGACCGTGAATGGGTTGGCCAACGCCGGAAATGCTCGCGCTGGTCGGATTGCAGCCCAGAGGGTAAATCGCAATGTTCAGGCGCGTCGCGCGGAGCCTCTGATCGACCTCCTCCGGCCAGCGCCCGATCGAGCGGTTTCGACCCAAGACGGCGCTGTCGCCGCGGTGCGACACCTGTTGTCGGCGAGCAACGAAAGCCCCGGTCGCCATCCGGCTCATCGCCAGTGATTGCGAGCTTCTAGAGGGAAAGCGGGCCCGGCACCGCCGTTGCTCCTATGCCTGGGTCGCCTCGCTTGAAGATGCCCCAAAGGAGCCCCATGAAATCGCGTCCAATCTACATGTTGTCGACAATTGTTCTTTGCAGTGTTCTCGCCGGAGCCGCTCGCGCCCAACCGATTCGAAGCCTGGTCGAGATGATCGATCTGAAGTGCTACCGCATCGAGGGCGATGTTCTCAGTCTCGACTTTCGCTTGCGTCTGGATCACTTGAACCCGGTGCTGCGGGAGATGGGACTGCCTCCACAGCAGGTCATCGTTCGCGAGCCGCAGCAGCTGTGCGTGCCAGTCGCGAAAAATGGCCGATTCCCCGATGCGGTGATCTTCGACTTCGTCCGCTACCTGGATCTCAAGTGCTACCGGATCGAGGCCGACCCTCCGTTCCTCGGAGTCCCGCTCACCCTGGACCATCTCAATCCCTTGTTCATCGAGATGGGCATCCCCCAGGAACATGTTCAGGTGCTCGATGCCCAGCAGCTCTGCGTCCCGGTGGCGAAGAACGGGCGCATCCCACCGCCCGAGGCCCTTCACTTCATCGAGAACGTGGACCTGGAGTGCTTCGGCATCCAGAGCGACATCACCAGTCTAGACCTGCCGCTCGTCCTCGACCACCTGAACCCGGTGCTTCAGGAGATGGGCGCCCCCCAGGAGAACGTCGTCGTTCGCGCGCCCCAGCAGCTTTGCGTCCCGGTGGCGAAGAATCTCCGCATTCCTCCAGGCGACGTTCTGCGGCCGATTCAGTTCCTCGACCTCAAGAAATACTCGATCGAGAGCGACATTCAGACGCTGGACCTGCCATTGCACCTGGATCATCTCAACCCCGTGTTCCGCGAGTTTGGCATGCCCCCGGAGGATGTGACTCTCCGCGAGCCGCAGCAGCTCGGCGTCCCAGTGGCGAAGAACGGGATGTTCCCGCCATCGCCGTAGCGGTTCCCGATCGCCGGCGTGGCGCGGCTCCCCCCGATCGATAGGACCGGGGGGTTGCCGCGTTCGTCTTGAATTAATACCCGTTCAATCGTCGCCTTCGTGCTGGCCGCCCCGTTTCCGCCAGCGGTCGTCCCTCGGATCGAAGACCAGCGGACGGAGGTAATCGTTTGGATCCACCAGCCACATCAGCTCTGGCCGCGCGTCGAGTGGAATGCCCATCGCGTCCTGAACCCTGAGGTAGCCGATCTTCCACTCGAGCGATGAGCTCTCCACCGCGACGGCGGTGACGTGGTTGGGAACGAAAACCTTCGGCGCAACAGCCTGGTTGTAGGTGATGATGTCGCGTTCGCCGTTGATTCCGAACCCGAGGCTGACCACCGAGCCAATCTCGAGATCGGTCGGCTGGAGCGACTCCATGACTTGCGCCAGTTGCTGGCCGACCGCAGGGCCGAAGCAGCCCATCGCGTCCTGCCCCGGCTGGCTCGGGGTGTTTGGAGGAAAAGGCGGAGAAGGCAGATTGTTGGGCAGCGCGCACCCTTCCCTCAACGCGCCGGTGGTGTTGTGCCAGGCAAAGGTGAGCTCGTTATCGCGGTGCAGCTTGAAGTGATAGTAGATGCTGATTGGGCCGCCCTGGCCAACGCGCGCCGTGGAGATGTCCAGGACGTCGGACAGTGGGGTTCCCCGGGGGAACATGCTCGCATCGCGCGCGTCGGCGATGTTGCACGGCGTCTCGCACTGCCCCTCGACTGGAGTGTTGATGATCACCGGGGGGAAGCTCGGGTCCTGCGGCACGGTGTTGGTGGAGTGCAGGTGTTTGAACGCCTTGATCGTCGCCACGGGTTCGAGCTGCCGAAGGATGACGACCTCGGAGCCGGGAAGGGACCCGCTCGTGGTGACGGAGACGCAGCTCACCGTGGTCCCCTCGCCGAAGATGCGGGCCGCGTCGAGCTGCATGTTGTCGCACGTTTCGGGTGAGGCGTAGATCGTCGCGCCGGTCAATTTCGAGATGTACGCCGCGTTGTCGGCGTGATCGAAGTGGCCATGCCCGATGAAGAGCGCCTCCGGCCGCAAGTCCACCAGATCCTCGATCGTCAAGGGGGTGCGGCCCGGCGTCACCTCCAGCCGGGTGACGAACGTATCGAGCAATATGATCCGCCCCTTCACCGACGCCGCGAACGAGGCGTTAGTGATCCAGGAGAAGATGACCTTGTCGCCCCGGACGCGGCCGGTCCTGGCATTGACATTTTCTTTGCCGAAGATCTTCTGCCGGGCAGCAACGGTGGCGCGACTGACGTTGTGCTCGCCGTCGCGGATGTCATCCCGCGCGGCGGCGGTAGTGCTGATGCAGAAGACAGCGAGCGCGGCGGTGCGAAGAATGGATATGTGTTTGATCATGATGAACACCTCCCGTTAGAGACGGCGCAGCTATACGCCCGGGAGAAAGCGAGGGTCAATGACGCGGCAAGTCGCGCCAGTGACGTCGACTGACGAGGCGGATCAGACAGCCCGACGACTCTACCTCGCGGTGCAGGACGGCATGCCGATCATCAGGCAAAGTCTGCCTCGCAGGCGCTGGGCGGCTCGATCGCAATGTCTCAGCAATACGAATGCTGTGAAACTTTTCCGGGTCGAGTGCCACTTCATTGTAAACATTGAAGCCGCAGCCTTGACTGTGACTGGGTTTCAGCCGGGAATGAGCCAGCTCACTCCCTATGAACCAAATTGCATCGCCGAGCCTTTTTACTTCCCTCGAATGTCCCCACCGTTTCAAGCTGATCTCCTCGCTCTTGGGCTTGTCTGGCCTGGTCGTCGCGACTCTCCAGGGGTTGAGGTGGGAGCACGTGGTGGCACATGGCCTGCTGATCGGCCTTCCCTGGACCGGCAACCGGGCGCTGGAGTTCACCCGGGTGACCTTGCCGCTCTGGATTACCGGAATGGTCGTCGACGCCCAGCGCTGGCTCCCACTGCTCGGAAGCGTCCACACCGCGGACGTTCACTCGCTCGAGGCATTCCTCTTCCCCGCCGCTCGCGGCATCACCTGGCCCGAATGGTTCAACGCCCATCCCAACAACTTCGCGGACCTGGTCTGTGGATTCGCCTACGCGGTCTATCTGATGGAGTTTCTGCTGCCGGCCTTCTTTTTCTACCTCAATCGCCAGCGGCGGCTTTACTCGGCAATGATGTGGGCGTTCTTCGCCGCCAATCTGCTCGGTGCGGTGATCTATGTCCTCTTTCCCGCGGCTCCGCCCTGGTACGTGATCAACCACGGGTTGGGTCCGGTCGATCTGGGCGCTCTTCCCAGCGCCGCGGGCGCAAGCCGATTTGACGCGCTGTTGGGGGTGAGCTTCTTCGCATCCTTTTATGCGCGCAACCCGCACGTGTTTGGAGCGATGCCCTCATTGCACGTGGCTTACCCGTTGCTCGTCGTCTGGTACACCTGGCCTCGAGGCTGGGTCTGGCGCTTCTGCTCTGTCGCATTCTTCGGATTGGTGTGCTTCGCCGCGGTGTATCTGGCCCATCATTACATCCTCGACGTGTTGGCCGGGTTTTGCGTCGCCATCGCTTCGGCCAAGTGGGGCCAGTACGTCGCGCAAAAGCTGGCCGCGGCGGACGCATTAAGCCTGACATCGGTCGCGCTCGAAGCCGCGGGCTGGCAAGAGGGGGAGCCGGGTCCTTCATGGACTCCTCTGCCGACGCTCGA
>WNFF01008354.1_pt1 | contig 15870 bp, 21 predicted proteins | sample 5400441 | NCBI WGS metagenome assembly WNFF01 (sample SAMN13153345, study PRJNA577476) | soil metagenome | isolation source: 120 cm saprolite under Douglas fir tree site 2 hole 3 replicate 1 | place: USA:California | collected 2015-04-18 | reverse complement strand
GAATTGCACGCCGAAGTAAACCGCTGCGCCAATGCCCTGAAGCAGCTCGGCGTGGCGCGCGGCGATCGCGTCGCGATCTACATGCCCATGGTGCCTGAGGTCGCGGTCGCGATGCTGGCCTGCGCGCGCATCGGGGCGCCGCACACCGTCGTCTTCGGCGGGTTCTCGGCCGAGTCCCTGCGCGACCGCATCACCGACGCGCAGGCCAAGGTGCTCGTGACCGCCGACGGCGGTTATCGCCGCGGCACGGTCGTGCCGCTGAAGCAGAACGCCGACGAAGCGGTGAAGGACTGCCCCACCATCAAGCGGGTGGTGGTTTTGAAGCGCGTCGGGACCGACGTGCCGATGACGGCGGGCCGCGACGTGTGGTGGCACGACGTCGTGCCCCAGGCCGCGGCGCGGTGCGAGCCCGAAGCGATGGACTCCGAAGACCCACTCTACATCCTGTACACGTCGGGGACCACCGGAAAACCGAAAGGCATTCTGCACACCACCGGCGGTTACCTCACGCAGGCCTACGCCACCACCAAGTGGGTGTTCGATCTCACCGACGACGACGTGTTCTGGTGCACGGCGGACGTCGGGTGGGTGACGGGCCACTCCTACGTCGTGTATGGCCCGCTGGCGCTCGGCGTGACCCAGGTGATGTACGAAGGTGCGCCCGACCATCCCGTGCGCGATCGCTTCTGGGACATCTGCCAGCGCCACGGCGTCACCGTGTTCTACACGGCGCCGACGGCGATCCGCGCGTTCATGAAGTGGGGCGTCGATCTGCCGGCGAAGCACGACCTCACGCGCCTGCGGCTGCTCGGCAGCGTGGGCGAACCCATCAATCCGGAAGCGTGGATGTGGTACCACGAACACATCGGCGGGAAGCGCTGTCCCATCGTGGACACGTGGTGGCAGACGGAGACCGGCGGCATCATGATCACGCCGCTGCCCGGCGTGACCGTGACCAAGCCCGGCTCGGGCACTGTTCCCTTCCCCGGCATCGAGGCCGATCTGCTCGACGGGGAAGGCAAACGCGTCGAGGTGGGCGGCGGCTACCTGGCGATCACGTCACCGTGGCCCGGCATGGCGCGGACCATCTGGGGCGACGATGAGCGCTACCGCAGCGTGTATTGGAGCAAGTGGAAGAACGTTTACTTCCCGGGCGACGGCGCCAAGCGCGACGAGGACGGCTACTTCTGGATCCTCGGCCGCGTGGACGACGTGCTCAACGTCGCGGGCCACCGCATCGGGACGATGGAAGTGGAAAGCGCGCTGGTGGACCATCCCGCGGTGGCCGAGGCCGCCGTGGTGGGGCGCGCGCACGACCTCAAGGGTCAGGCGCTGGCCGCGTTCGTCACGTTGAAGGAAGGCAAGACGCCCGACGACAAGCTGCGCGAGGAGCTGAAGGCGCACGTCGTCAAGAAAATCGGCGCGCTGGCCCGCCCCGACGACATCCTGTTCACGGCGGACTTACCGAAGACGCGCAGCGGCAAAATCATGCGCCGCTTGCTCAAGGACATCGCGGAAGGCCGCACCCTGGGCGACACGACCACGCTCGCCGATCCGGCGGTCGTGGACCGCCTCAAGACCCAGTACGAGGCCGACGAGACCTGAGCGCTGCGGGCAGCGCTACGAACCAGATCAACGTGATGATCGCGGCGGAGCCGAGGCACCAGCGGCACCACGCGTGGATGACGAACATCTCGAGGCTCGTGAGGTAGGCGGTGAACGCGAAGCCCAAGGTGGCCAGCACCGCGAGCACCGTCGTCGGCCAGCGCTGCGCGGTGAGGCGCGGGTGCAGGCCAACCATGCAGATGGCGAACAGCGCGGCGTAGCCCAACACGCCGTACAGCGCGACCGGCTGCCCCAGTAGCATGGCGTAGGGGCTTGCCTGCACGGTCTCGCACCCGCCCGAGCCGCACTTCAGCTCGCCGTAGACGCCAATCTTGTAGAGATAGAGGTAGAGCGCGACGAACAGCCCCGCGAGCGCGAGGACCGCGATCACCTGCCGATGGCGCATTAGCGGCGCGTGGTGCGGGCGGCGAGCAGCGTGTCCACGTACCCCTTGAACCCGTCCGACGTGGCGCGTCCCGGGTAGGGCCGGCCGTTCACGAAGAAGGTGGGCGTGCCGTTCACGCCGCGTTGCTCACCCTCCTGATAGCTGGCCGCGATGCGGCCGGCATACCGCTGGCCCTGCATGCACGCATCGTACTTCGCTGGGTCCGCGCCCGCGCCCTGGGCGAAGCCCCGGAACAAGCCGCTCACGTCCTGGCCGGTCTGGGCCCAGTTGTGGTGGTTGAACAGACTGTCGGCCATCGGCCAGAACTTGCCCTGCTCGCCGGCGCATTCCGCCGCCAGCGCCGCGTAGCGCGCGTTGGGGTGCGCGGGTATGCGCAGCGGATAATCGCGGATGCGCCAGCGGACCTTGCCGGTGGCGATCAGCTGCTCCTTGATCGTGGGAAATTGCACCGTGGCGAAGATGGCGCAGATAGGGCACTCATAATCCACGTACTCGACCACTTCGACCGGCGCCGAGTCGGAGCCCAGCGCGTAGCCCTTGAACCCGTCGTTGGCCGGCGGCACGTCGGTCATCGCGCTGATGCTGCCGCCCTTGCTCTTTCCCGCGACGTAGAGCAGCGCGCCGCCCACGATCACTAGGGCGCCCAACAACAGGTAGAACCGCTTCATGCCTCGTCGGACCTCCGCCAAGGTTGGTCGTCCGCATCGTCGTCGAAGCTCAGCTCGGCCCGGCGCCGCGCCTCGTCCACGATACGGCGGCTTTCGGCGACTTCGGGCGAGTCGTAGGTCGCCCGAACTTCATAGTGGAACAGCTCGCTGCGGGCAGTGCCCAGGAGCTTTTGGAGATCCGGCGCCGACTCGAGCAACCGGCCGGCGCGGTCCAGCTCCTGAATCCGCTCCGCCAGTCCCCGCAGCAGCGTCACCAGCCGCTGTACGCGCTCCGGACCGTAGGTTTCCTCGCTCACGCCTTTAGTATACACCGGCGCTCAAGCGGTCGCCGGTTTGCACCCCCTGGAGCGACCTATTAGATTGCCGCGCCGACAGACGACCCTCGAAAGGAGCACCCCTAGATGGCCAAGAAGCGTAGCGAACCCAGAAAAGCCACCCCCACGACGTTCGAGCAGGCCCGCGACGAGCTATTCTCTCACATTCTCCGCTGTGGCGTGTTGGAAGCCACGCTCGAGCATCAGAAAGAGTGGTTTGACGACACCACGCTCTATCTGAGTGACCGGTACGAGGATCTGACCGCGGACGAAGTGCAGCAGCTGCGAGTGTTGGGCGAGCGGTACTGCCGGCCGGTGATGGGCCGGGCCGCCGTCGTCGGCGCGGACGCCTGAGCGGTACATAGATTTCCCTGGTGGTGAAGGGCGCCCCATGCGGAGCGCCCTTCGCGTTTCTACCACCAGGACGGGAAGCTCCGCCACCGCCACCCTGCGGCGACCCGCAGGCCGCCTCCCAAACCCACCTCCACGAACCAGCCGCGGCGCCGGCCGGCTGCTGTTTCGGCGCCGAGCTGCGCGGTGGCCCAGGCGGCGCCGCGCGTATGGCGGGCGCCGGCATAAGCGAGTCCCAGGCCCCCCGACAGCGTGACGCCGGTGCGGGCGCTCGGCGTGACGACGAATTGCGCCGTGGCGTCGAGCCGCACCGCCGCCTGCCTGTCCCGCGCGCCCGCCGCCGCGGCGACGGCGCCGCGCACCTGGCCGCTCGGCCGGCGCGCCAGCTCCAGCCCCGCGCCCCAGAACGTATATCGCGCCGCGACGGTCGTGACGCCCACGCTCCATTCGGTGGCCGCGAGCTGCGCGCCGGCGGCGCGGACCACCGTCGCGAGCGCACAGCCCAGGACGACCAGCCTACGCAATGCGCACGGCGTAATCGACGGGAATGTCCGACGCCAGGGAGGCGAGCACGGAGCAGTACTTCTCGATCGAGAGATCGATGGCGCGGCGCACCTTGGTCTCGTCCGCGCCCTCGCCTGCCACGGTGAAGTCGAAATGAATGGCAGTGTAGCGACGCGGCTGTTCCTCGCGCCGCGTGCCGCGCACACCGATCTCGAGCAAGCGCAGCTTGACGCGCATCTTCTCGAGGATCCCCACGATGTCCGACGCGGTGCACGTCGCCGCCGCCACGAGCAGCAGCTCCACCGGCGACGTCGCCTCCGTGCTGTTGCCGTCCACCACCACGGCTGGCCGGCCTGCGGGTCCGCCTTCGAACACGAGCCCGTCGCGCCACCGCACCGACACCGTCGCCTCGCGCGCCACGGTCAGTTGCCCCGCCGCGTGGTGAGACCGATGTAGATGCGGTTGTGGCGCAGCGCGTCCATCGCGTGGTACTCGAGCAGCCAGTTGAACGTCGACCGATAACGCAGCTCGAAGCCGAACGCGAGATTGAGCCAAATTCCGGGACAGTTCGGATCGGTGCCGCAGCTCTCGTGGCCCGCGACACTCAAGCCGGTGCCGATGTAGGGGATCGCCGGCTGATCGTCCTCGGTGAAGCGATACAACACTTCGCCGCTCGCGACGAACGAGTTCACGCCGTTGAACACGCCGATTTCCCCCGACGGCCGCAGGCGCACGCGGGGCGAGAACAGGTCGCCCATGTCGAGGGTGACACCGAAAATCATCTGGCTGGGGCTGCGCAGATCGATGCCGCCGCGCGTCCCGAACCCGAACAAGCCGATGCGTGTGCCGGTGGTGCCCTTCGCGCCCACCTGCGGCGGACGGAACTCCTGCGCCACCGCCCCGGATACCCCGCCCGCCCCCATGGCCGCAAGCCAGAGTCCGGCCGCCACCACACACGCCTGTCGCATCGTTCCTCCCTTTACCGAGGATGCACCGCTCGCGCCGCCGCGCGGCCGTAGTCCCAGATGGCGTACACCGAAACGGCGCCGGTGGCCCACGCGAGCGGCCGCACCAGCGGCGATTCGGCGATGAACGCGACCAGCGTCAACAACTGCCCCACCGTTACCGCCTTGCCACCCGCCCGCGCCGGCAACGCCACCGGGCGGCGCAGCATCCAGGATCCCGCGAAGCCCAGCGCCGCCACGATGTCACGCAAGAGCACCGCCGCGATTTCGAACGGGTGCAGCCCGCCCCGCGTCGCGACCGTCAGGAAGGCGGCCACCATGAACGCCTTGTCCGCCACCGGATCGATGAACGGTCCCACCCGCGAGCCCCCGAATCGCCGCGCCAGGATGCCGTCGAAGAAATCCGATGCGGCCGCGACCGCCACCACCGCGAGCTGGGCGGCGGGCGGTCGCAGGAACGGAAACAGGACGGCCAGTGGAAGCCGAAGCGCCGTCACGACATCCGCAAACGTGAACCACGGTTTCACTTGCCCCTCCCCCGAGCGCCGCGTAGCTTCACGCCGTGGACCTCAATCTGCTGAAGCAGGCGGCGGTTTTCCAAGACCTGGACGAGGGAGAGCTGGCCCGCGTCGCCGAGGTGTGCCGTGAGCAGAAGTTCACGGTCAGCCAGCCAATCTTCAAGGAAGGAGAGCCGGGCAACCGGCTCTTCATCATTTCTCAGGGTGAAGTCCGCATCTCGCGGACCATCCCCGGCTCGGGCGAGGAAGCGCTGGCGATCCTCAAGCCCGGCGCCTGCTTCGGCGAGATGTCGGTGTTCGACCGCTCCGAGCGCTCCACCGACGCGATCGCCAACACGAGCTGCACGTTGATCACCATCTCCCGCTCCGACTTCGAGCTGCTGGTGGACTTCAACCGCGACATCGCCTACAAGGTGCTGTGGTCCGTGGTGCGCCTGTTGTGCGCCCGGCTGCGCGTGACGAACGACAACCTGCGGTCGTTCCTCGCGATGTCGATGTTCTAGGTGGTCACCGCGGTCATTCCGTGCGGCGGCCAGGGTACCCGCATCGCCGCCGTCGCCCGCGGCCTCCCCAAGGAATTGCTCCCCGTCGCTGGCAAGCCGCTGCTCGAATGGACGCTCGCGGAGGCCGCCGCCGCCGGGCTCACACGCGCCGTCGTCGTCAGTAGCCCGGATAAAGCGCCGGCCCTGGAAGCCCACGTGACCGCCCGCCCGCCCGCCGGCCTGAGCGCCGTCGTCGTGCTGCAGCCCCAGCCCCGCGGCCTGGGCGACGCCATCACGTGTGCCCGCGCCGCGGTCGGCACGGACGACGTGGCGCTGCTCCTCCCCGACAACCTCTTCGCTCGCGGGCCCGCGATCCTGCCGGTGCTCGACGCCCGCCGCCGCACCGGACGCGCCGCCGTCCTGCTCGCCGAGATCCGCGCGCGCGACGCCGCCACCAAGGGCGCCACCGGCCGCGTCCGCTGCCGCGCCCGCCCCGACGGCCTGCTCGACGTCGAAGATCTCGCCGACAAGGGCGCGAAGGGCGGCCGCTTCGATCCGGGCGACGCGCCGTCGGCGCTCACCGCGATCGGCCGCATGGCGTTCGGCCCCGACATCTTCGACCTACTGGAAGACATCCGCGGCACCCAGGCCGCGGACGCAGACCTCGACGACGTGCCGGCGTTGCAGCGTCTCGCCCGCGGCGGCCGGCTCGTGGGCGTGCTGGCCGCGGGCCCGTTCTACGACGTCGGCGTCCCGGAAGGGTACGCTGACGCCCTGGCTCGGCTAACCTAAGGCCGTTTACACTATAATGCCCGCATGAATCGCCTCCTGTGGTGCCTCGTGGTCGTCGCGGCTGCGTGCGGTGACGGAAGCGGGCCCTCTGGCTCGCCCCGCATGCTAGTGAAGCCCGTGCTTGACTCTGTGTTCGCCGGCGACACCGGCGTGACCCACAGTGTGATCTTCCTCAGTGCCGCCGGCGATACCACCGCGCCGGGCCCGGTTCGATGGTCTTCACTCACGCCGGCGGTGTTCACCGTCGATAGCGTCAGCGGTAAGATCACCGCGGTGCATCGCGGCCTTGCGATCTTGGTCGGGTCGGCGAGCGGGGTGAGCGGCAGGGCGCTGGTGGTGGTGTCCGACACGCTGCAGCTGACCGTGCTACTGGACACGATCTATCTGCTGCCGAGCGACACGATCACCATCCCAGTCGTGGTGCAACGGAAGGGCGGCAGTCCGCCCGCGCCCTGGTTCGCGACCGCGAATGCCGCGATCGACACGGTGGACTCCGCAACCGGACTCCTCACCAGTCGCGCGACGGGCACTGCGCGCTACTTCGTGCACACCGGCGCGCTGGCCGACACTGGCGCCATCGTGGTGCGGCCGGCCGATACCGCCAGCGTCAACAGCAGGTCCTTCTTCAGTGTGTCGGGGACGGCCAACCGCCGCGTGGGCGGCTTCGCGTACGCCATCAATTACAACCAGCACGGCGGCGCGCCCGCGTTTCAGCTGCGCGCGTTCAGCCAGAGCGGCACTACGGTCGAGGACAACGTGCTGTTCGCGATCTTGAGCACGGTGGATTCGGCGAAGACCTTCGTGATCGACTCACTTTCACCCCTCGAGGCATTCGGCGCGGGCGCCGATCCGGTGTGCCGGCCGCCGCGCCCGTGGGCCACGTGGACCACGTATACCGTCAGCCCGTGGGTGACCGGCCTGTCGCGCCACACCGGACTCTTCACCACCACCAAGGTCGTGGCCGCACCGGGTGGGACGGCGGTGGGCGGGAGGTTCCAGTTCCTCGCGCAGCGCACCGACATGTACAAGGACCCCCTTGGGGCCGTGGTGGTGCGCGGCACGTTCGTGGCACCGCTCAACACCAACACCAACGCCTGCCCCTAGGGTGCATCTCGAGCACGGCTTCGCCGACCTGGGAGGCATTCCGGGGCCGCGCCTGAGCGACACGGCCGGCCTCGCGGGCCTGCTGCTCGCCGCCGCCAACGCCGCCGGGCTCGATCCGGCGAGCGCCCCACTCGTGAAGCAAGGGCCGCGCGGCGTGGCCGCGTTCCTGCCGTGTCACAGTGGCTTCGTGGCGCTGCACGCCGTGCCAGACGAGGGGCTGTGCTTCGTGGACGTGGCGGGGCTCGGCCCCGTGCATCCGCAACGCGGCCTCGACATCGTGGCCAAACGCCTGGGTGCCCGCGCGACGCGCACCGACGCGCGCCGTCGCGGCGCTGTCACCCAACCCATCGAACCGGAGCCCTTATGAACCGCTTCAGCCCCTACGCGGCCGTCGTGCTGCGGCTCGCGGTGGGTCTCGTGTTTCTGCATCACGGCCTGATGAAGCTGCACAACGGCATCCCGGCGACCGCCGAGTTCATGCACAGCCAGGGCATTCCCTTCGCCACGATCGGCGCGACTGTCGTGATGGGCGTCGAGACGATCGGCGCCGCGTGCGTCCTGCTGGGCATCCTCACACGCGTGTGGGCCGCCGCCATGGCATTCGAGATGGCCATCGCGGGCCTGCTCGTCGTGCTGCCGAGCGGCCCGCTCCCCCGGATGAAACTCTCGGGGTCGGTGGTGGGAATCATCACGCCGGTTTGCTGGCGGCCGCGCTGCGCCGTGGCCGCCATATAGTCTTCCAACGAGCCGCCGGCATACTCCGCTGCATCGTCCTTCATCTGCCGGACGATCTCCTCGAAGGTCCCCACGTAGGTCTCGCCCGCGAGCGTGCTGACGCGGTGCACCTCGCCGGGCCCGGAGCGCGACTTCATCCCCTGCAGCTCCGTGAGCAGCGTCCCGAACAGCTCCAGCTGGCTCGGGTCCTTCACCTGCCCGTCCGGCCCCATCGCCTCGATCTCGGCGAGCAGCAGGTCTTCGGGTTCGGCCTCGCCGGTCAGCTCCCCCAGGCGTTCGTGCCACGGCACCAATTCGGGATCGCTCTCGGGCAAACGGTAGACGCTGCGTTTCAGCTCCACCAGGCGCCAGATCGCCAGCGTGTCGAAGTGGTCGTCCGGCTCGGTGCGCTCGAGGTGGAACAGGGCCGCCTCGTACTCGCCGCGGTCGTACAGCAGGTTGGCGAGATAGATGCGCGCTTCCCCGTGTTGCGAGTCCAGCTCGAGGGCGCGCCGCAGCCAATGCAGCGCCGTGGCCTCGTCGCCCAAGCGGTGCGCGGCGTAACCGACGCACGCCGAGGCCTCGGTGGAGTCGGGGTGGGCGCTCAGCGCGATCTCGAAGAAACGGCGGGCGTGGTCGAGCACGCCGTCACGGAACAGCGCGCGCCCAACCTGCAGCATCAGATCGTGATCGTCGCGGAAGCCGAGGGCGAGAATGCGGTCGAACGCACCGACGGCGCCGCGCTTGTCGCCGAACTTGAGCAGCACTTCGCCCAGGCCGGCGAGGGCGTCTTCGTGGTCGGGGTCCAGTGCCAGGGCCTCTTCGAAGGCGCGCCGTGCCCAGGCGTACTCCTCCCGCGCGACCCGCGCGTACCCCATGCCGACGTGGAGCTCCACGGCATTGGGGTAGAGGCCGAGCCCCTCACGGAGCGTCTCGATGGCCTCGTCGTATTGTCCTTCGTTGTAGAGCTGGTGCGCGCGTTCGTCGTATTCGTCGGAGCTCAAGAAACGATCCGACATCGAACGGGACCCTCCGGGAAAGTTGCGCTATGATAAGAAATCCTGGGGCGTTACACAAGCGACCCGGCGCCGCTATTTTGCCGGACGTGTCCGCCAACGTGCAGGAGCTGCCCGACGGCTCGGCGACGACGCCGCAGGGATTCACGGCGGCGGCGGCCGCCGCCGGTTTGAAGGCGGGCGGCGCGCTCGACGTCGCCCTGCTCGTTTCCGCCACCTCCTGTGCCACCGCCGGGGTCTTCACCAAGAACGCCGTGCGCGCGGCGCCCGTGCTGTACGATCAAGATCTGCTGTCGGAACGGCCGGGCCGCGTGCGCGCGGTGGCGATGAACGCCCGGGTGGCCAACGCGTGCACCGGCGCCGACGGCCTCGCTGCGGCGCGCGCCATGGCCCAGGCGGCGGAGCAAGCGGCGAGCCTGCCGCCGCCGCTGCCGCTGGACCAGGTGGCCGCGGGCCTGCGCCAGGCGGCGGCGCACCTCGCCCCTGACGGCGGGCTCGCCGCGGCGCGCGCGATCATGACCACCGACACGCGCCCCAAGCACTGCGCGGTCCGGCTGGACACGCCAGGCGGACCGATCACCATCGGCGGCATCGCCAAGGGCGCCGGGATGATCCACCCCGACATGGCGACGCTGCTCGCCGTGCTCACGACGGACGCCGCCTGCGACGCAGCCAATCTCGCGCCGCTGCTCAAGCGGGTAGCCGACCGCAGCTTCAACGCCATCTCCGTGGACGGCGACACCAGCACCAACGACACGGTCCTGCTGCTCGCCAACGGGGCGTCGGGCATCGATCCCTCGCGCGATGGGGCGATGTGGAAGGCGTTCGAGGACGCGGTGCAGATGGTGGCGCGGACGCTGGCGCTCGCCATCGTCCAGGACGGCGAGGGCGCCACCAAGCTGCTCGAGATTCACGTGATCAACGCACCGACGGAGACGGCGGCCCGCGAGGTGGGCCGGGCGATCGCGCGCTCGGCGTTGGTGAAGACCGCGATTTACGGCGCGGACCCCAACTGGGGGCGCATCCTGGCCGCCGCCGGTGCCGCCGGTGTGCCGCTGCCTGTGGACCGGCTGCGCCTCGAGGTCGCCGCCGCCGACGACTGGCTCACGCTCGCCACGGCCGGCGCCACCGCGCATCCCGACCTAGCGCGCGCCCGCGCCATCTTTGCCCAGAAAACCATCCGCCTCCGCCTGGACCTAGGAATCGGCCGGGCGGAGGCGGTGGTGTGGACGTGCGATCTGACTCCGGAGTACGTCCGGATCAACGCTGACTACACGTCGTAGTTACGGCTTCTTGGTGGTGTCGCGCGGCGCCGCGGCGGGCTTCTTCATGTGACCCTTCGCGGGCTTCTTGGACGAGCGCTTGGCGGGCTTCGCCTTGGTCGTGTCCTGCGCGGCTGCCATGGGCTGCTGGGCCGGTGCCTGCGTGGGCTGCTGGGCCACGGCGAGTGCCGGGGCGGCGACCAACGCGAGCGTCAACAGCGTGCGACGAATCATTTGCGTGTTCCTCCGGAGTGTGTTGAGCCGCGGACCCCACTGGTCCGCTGCAGTTGAGAGACCCACCGATCCGCCCCCCCGTCACACCCATCAGCGCGGGGGTGCGGCTCCCGGCCGCTTGGCGTCGGAGGCAGCTTTGGGGGTCGGCCGCGCCGGGGCCGGCAGATTGGGCAGCCCGGCACGGACGTGCGCCAGGGCGCCTTCCCGCGTGCTGCCGCGCTGCAGCTCGTGGATGACCGCCGTGGCGACGTCCGGATAGCGCTCGCGCGGCACGCCCAGACGCGCCGCGTCCAAGATGAGCTGGGCTGACGAGTCGGGATCGAATTTGTGGGCGAGCAGGTCCGCTACCGCCTGCAGTGCAGCCCCGTGCGGCTCTCCGGGAAGGCCAGCGACCACGCGTTCGACTGTGGGCGCGGGGACGCCGCGCGACAGCGCCGTGGCGACGGCGGTGACCTTGAGGGGGGTAACGGGCGGCGGGTCGCCCGCCCGAACCAGCAGGGCCCGGGCGGCTTCGAGCCGGTCGCGGCGCAGGCGCACCGCCAGCACAATGCGGTCGGCAGAGACGTGTTTGGCGCCGCCCTCCAGCGCCTTCTGCACCAGCGGCTCGGTGGGCAGGCTGTCGGCCGCCGCCGCCCGCACGATCGAGTCGATCAGGGGAATCACCTGCGCCGGCACCCGCCCTTCGAGGCGCGGCCGGACCGTCTGAGCGGCAAGCGGCAGCGCCGCGCAGGCAAGCACCAGCAGCGACCTCACGGACTCGACGGCCGCACGATCAGCACCGCATTCTCCCGCCCGAAATCGTCATCGACGTAGCGGCCGGCATTGGGATCGGCGACCCAGCGCTCGCCATCCACCACAAACATGTATTCGTGTTGGCCCACAGGCAGCACGATCGTGGCGCGCCACACGCCGTCGTGGTCGCGGTCTTCCAGTGCGATGGCGCCGGAGCGCCAATCGTTGAACGACCCGGCGACGTGTACCGAGTGCGCGCCGGAGGCGGGCAGCACGAACTGCGCGATGCCTTCCTCGGGCCCGAGCGCGAGCGGCCCACCGTTGGGAAGCAGCGCGAATACGGCGAGGGCCGCCGCGACCGCGAGACTCCACACCGGGCGCAGGTGGAACGTCACCGCCTGCGGCCGCGCGATCCACTGCGCCAGCCGGCGCAGGCGCGACGGACGCGGCTCAGCGAGGTGCGCCATCACGCGCGTCGCCACGCTCGCCGCCGCGGGCGCCGCGGCGAGCAACGCCGCGACTTCCAGCAGCCGGTCGGCTTCGACACGCAGATCCGGCGGCAGCGACTCCAGCGGCCGCTCGCCGTCCAGCGCCTCGTGTACCCGGGGATCGATGTTCGTCATAACACCTCCTCCTCTTGCAGCGCGGCTACCAGCGCCTCGCGCGCGCGATGCACCCGCATTTTCAGCGCCGGGATCCGATCGCCCGTCGCGTGCGCCATTTCCTCATAACTCAGGCCTTCGACGTGCTTCATGACGAAGGCCTCGCGCTTGTCGGGCGGCAACGTCGCCAAGGCGCGCTGCACCCGTTCCATTTGTTCGTTGCGCTCCACCATCGCCTCACTGTCCGACGGGTCCGCGATCGGCGGCGCGTCGTCGAGCCGCACTTCCATGGACGAGCGGCGCGCCAGATGGCTCTTGCAGCGGTTCGCGACGATGCGATACAGCCATGTGCGCAGGCGCGCCGGATCGCGACAGCTCGCCAGATGGCGATAGGCCCGGACCAGGCCCTCGGCGACCGCATCGGCCGCGGCGTCGGGCTGGCCGAGCATCCGCGTCGCGAAACGCAACAGGCCGGGCTCGTAGCGGCGGATGATGATGCCGAACGCCTCCCCATCCCCACCCAATATCCGGGCCACGACCTCAGGGTCGGGAGGCCCGCCGCTCGCTATCACATAGGACCTGCCGGAAGGGTGTGAGGTCACGCTGGAATCAGCGTGGCCCTAAAGCGCCGCGTGCGGCATCGAGGTACGTCGCCGCCCGGGCGCCCTGGCCGTGCGTCGCACCGGCGAACGCTTCGAGCGTCGCTTCGGCGCGCCGGCGATAGCGGGCGTCCCCTGTGTCCTCGGAGAGTTGCAACAGGATACGCGCGGCCCAGGCGTTGGCGCCCGGGAGCAGATCGTCGAGCACCTGTTTCGTACGGTCCGCGAGCGCGGGCGCCGCGGGATCCGTCGCCGCTTCGTCCCAATAACCACCCAGCGGATCGGCGAAATCGCGCTCCAGTACGCCCGCCAGGTCGCGGGCGACGTCGAGATAATGACGCTCGCCCGTCGCCTCGTAGGCGGCGAGCGCCGCGCCAGCCACTTGCACCTGATCCTGCAGCAAGCCGTGCACGGAGCCCCGCGGGGCGTGGCGCACGCCGCGGCCGCGGACGTAGACGCGGGTCAACAGCGTGTCGAGCTGCGCCAGCGCGCCGCGCTCGGCGGCCGTGTCGAGCACGGCGGCAGCGGCATCCAGGACGGCGCCGAGCACGTAAGCGTCGCGGTCCGCGAAACGCGACTGCGGGTCGCTCAAGGCAAAGTCACGCACGAGCGTGTGCGTCAGCGTGGCCGCGGCGTCGCGATAGCGCGCGTCACCCGTCAACGCCGAGCCGGCGCTGAGGTCACGCAGCAGCCCGGCGCGCACCACCGCCGGCGAGTCGTCCGAGGGACCGCCCGGCGCGAGCACCAACCCCGAGTCGGACAGGCGCTCGAGCGCGGCGCGCGCCGTGACGAGGGCAAGCGTGTCGCCGGTGCGGCCATATTCGGCGAACAGCAACGCCACGGCCTGCGTCGGCTGGAACCCCGCGAGCGGTGCCGGCGCCGCGGCCGCGCGCAGCTGGAGCATGCCGCGCGCCGCCGCGGTTCGCGCCACGCCCATCTGGCGGACCAGGGCCGCATGCTGCAAGACCGCCGGACGTTCGGCGCGATAGCTGCGCGCCACTTCGGGCAGCAGCTGCCGCAGGCCACGGCCGGTGATCGGATCGTCCAACGGGAAGAACGTGCCGCCGAAGAATGCCGAGCCGTCGGGCGTGAGGAACAACGTGAGCGGATAGCCGCGCAGCCCGGCGAGCGCCTGCAGCGCGTCTTGATAGCGCTGCGCCAGATCGGGGCGCTCGTCGCGGTCGACGCGCACCGGGACGAACAAGGAATCGATCATCGCGCCGACGGTGGGGTCGCCGAACACTTCATTGTCCATCGCGGCGCACCAGCGGCAATCGTCGGCGCCGATGTAGAGCATCACCGGCCGGTCGAGCCGCGCCGCGAGCGCGAATACGTCCGGCCCCCACGCCTGCCACGCCACCGGCTGGCGCGCCGCCCGCGCGAGATAGGGCGTCGTCGCCTGCGACATGTGATTGGTCAGGGGCCCGCGCTCCGCCACGCACCCGGCGGCGAGCACGGCGAGCACAGCGGACCGGCGGAACCGATTCAACGAAGCAGCCACGACGCCCCCACGACACCCGAGTGGGGGGCCCTACAGCACAGGCGCGATGTCATATTTCCCCCCAGGAGGTACCCATGACCGACGTCATTATTACACCCAAGTTGAACGGCCCGCTCGTGGTGGAGGGGCCCGTCCGGGTGGTAGGCCCGGACGGCAAGGACCTGCCGATTCCGCCCCTCAAGGACGGGTCCCCCGCCGCGCTTGTGAAGTTGTGCCGCTGCGGAAGTTCAGCAACCAAGCCATTTTGCGACGGTTCGCACAAGCGGGTAGGGTTTTCCGACGCCCCGGCGGCTCCCACGATTTGAGCTTGCCGTATTATAGTTGTGGCCGAAACCGGGCGGCTGGTGCCGCGCCCGATCTCCAGTGCCCCCGAATGGAGGATCGACATGGCGAAGGGCAAAACCCCGATGGCCGCCGATGAAGGCTACTGCGTGAAGTGCAAGGCGAAGCGCAAGATCTCGAACCCGCAGCAGGTGAAGATGGCGAACGGCCGTCCGGCTCTGAAGGGCGTGTGCCCGGTCTGCGGGACGGGGATGTTCAAGATTCTGCCGCCGTCCAAGTAAGCAGGCTGGGAACCGACCACTGACGACTTGCGACCCCCGGCGGGCTTCCGCCGGGGGTCTTCACTTCCCCACCCGCCGCGATCCCGCTCCGTGGTAGGCGTAGCGGAACGTCACGCACGCGGTGCCGACGTCCCGACAGTAGTAGGCGAGCAGCGCGAGCTTGGCGTAGCGTCCGTCCGCGGTGCGCACCGCGTAGACGTGCCCCTTCGAGGTGAGCAGGTGGGTCAGCATGGAGTACTCGTACCACTTCCCCACGCCGGGATTCGCCGTGTCCGGACCTGCGAGGTTGGCGCGGTAGCCCGTATCGGGCAGCTCGCGCACCGAATCGAACGGCACGGCGCCCAGGTCGGCGATTCCCGCGCCCGGGCCCGCGATGACGCGGAAGCGGCGGAACGCGACATCCCACTTGCCGGCGGCAACGACGGCATTGCGCGCGAAGTCGAAGGTCTGCCAGCGGTCGCCGTCGGACGCGTCGAGGGTGTACGTGGCGGGACCGACGAGCGAGTCACCCACCGGCGCGGGACGCGCGACACTGAGGGAGTAGGGCGGCAAGTCCGGCTTGGCGAGCGCGCCGATCAGAATCGCCGCGATGAGGAAGACGAATGCGGCGGCCAGCACCCACAGGAGCACCGGCGGGCGGGCGGGGCCCGCCGCCCGGTTCACTGCTCGGCCATGAACGGGTAAGTGAAGTCGCGTGGCGGGACGAAGTTCTCCTTGATGGCGCGCGGCGAGGTCCAGCGGATCAGATTGAAGAGCGAGCCCGCCTTGTCGTTGGTGCCGCTGGCGCGCGCGCCGCCGAACGGCTGCTGGCCCACGACGGCGCCGGTCGGCTTGTCGTTCACGTAGAAGTTCCCGGCCGCGTACTGCAGCTTGTCCTCGGCCTCCTCGATCGCGGCGCGGTCGCGCGCGAAGATCGCACCGGTGAGACCGTACGGTGA
>WNFF01002477.1_pt1 | contig 15871 bp, 13 predicted proteins | sample 5400441 | NCBI WGS metagenome assembly WNFF01 (sample SAMN13153345, study PRJNA577476) | soil metagenome | isolation source: 120 cm saprolite under Douglas fir tree site 2 hole 3 replicate 1 | place: USA:California | collected 2015-04-18 | reverse complement strand
GGAATCAGTTTCACCAGACGCACCAGATTGGCGGCCGTGGCCAACAGTCGGAACAACCAATTCACCTTCTTCACTCCGCGCACTTTCACCTGCCGCAAAATGCTGTCCAGCTTAGCCCAGCCAAACACTTTCTCGATCAGCTTCCGTTTCCGTTGGCTGATCGCATAGCCCGGATCTTGCCGCTCCTGCTCGCTCAGCCAGTTCGGCCAGTGGGGATTCGCTTCGTACTCGGCCACATGCGGGATCACTCGGCGCTCCCGTAATCCGGTGATGAATTCTTTTTCCTGATACAGCTTGTCGGCTCCCAGCGTGATCAGCCGGGTTTGCTCGTTCACCTGGCCCGGACTTCGGCCCCGCTGGTCCAGCATCGCCAGCGCTGCTTCGCGCTCGGCCGACGTACTGCTTTGCGTGGCCAGGGCCGCCGTTATCAGTCCGTTGCGGTTCTCCATCAGCACATGTCCCAGGTAGCTCGGTTGCGATTGCCCCGCCGCGCTTTTCTTGTACAAGCGCGCCTCCGGATCACTCTTCGATTCATGCGTGTCCCGTAACAATTTCTTCCCTTTCGACCCACTCCCTTTCTGCGGCGGCTTCTCCTTAGGCACGAAACTGTTCCGGCTGGCCCAGGCCTGGATCAGCGTCCCGTCCACCGTGAAGTGTTCCTCGCTCAGCAGATCGTGTTCCCCCGCCTGCCGCAGCACCGCCTCCAGCAAGCGCTGCGAGACGTCCCCGGCCATCAGCCGCTCCCGATTCTTGGTGAACAATTCAATCCCACAAACCACCGGTACAACAGGTTGTAATCCAACTGCTCCATCAACTGCGTCTCGCTGCGAATCGAGTACAACGCTTGCAGCAGCAGCGCCCGCAACAAGCGCTCCGGCGCGATCGACGGCCGTCCGCGCCGCGCGTACAGCGCTTCAAAATGACTCCACATCTCCTGCAGCCCGCGATCCACCATCGGCCGAATCCGCCGCAGCGGATGATCGCGGGGAATTCGATCTTCCAATGGAACGTAGCTAAATACTTCGCCTTGCTTTTCGTCTGGTCCGCGCATGTCCTCTTAGATGTGCAGCGTTCGTTCCAGTTGCCAAACTGGCGATTTTTTCCGCAACCTCTGAAGCCGCGACCCACAAAGCCTGTTGTTGTGTTACAAGCGGCGCCTTTGGCTTGTGGGTCGGAGCTTTAGCTCCGACATACGTCACCGGCAATGGGCGGGCTTCAGAGTCAATGTGAGAACCTGGCTTTGGTCCATGTAGCGCCCGCCTTCAGGCGGGCATGTGCTTGAATCACCAATGTCGGCCTGAAGGCCGACGCTACAAAGGCGTTTCGCACACAGGTTCTCACACAGAATCTCCGTCTGCTGATGCTTCAGGTATTAAAACATCTTCGTCAAAGTCAACGGATGTCGTGGCCCAAGCCGCGACCTACAAAGCTTGTTGTCGAACAACGATTTGTTTCATCAAGTCGGAGCAACACTACGCTCCCTTCGCCGCCAACTTTACCGCACAAGATCGGACGCAAAAACCAGCGTGACGCCCTGGCGCTCGGCCTCCGGAAGCATTTCGGCGAGGACCTGTAGAGTCTCTGGATGCGGATGGCCTATGGCCAGCGCGGAGCCTTTTTCGCGCGCGTCGCGAACGGCCAGCACAAATTGTTTTCGGATCGCGCCGGCCGACTGCTCATCGTCCAGAAAAACATTCCGCGAGGTTGCGGGAACACCTGCGGCGTGCGCCGCGGCTTCCGCCACTGTGGCCGCCGTTGTCCGGCTGTCCACAAAAAATAGTTTGTGCTCGCGCAGGAAAGGCATCAATTCACTCATCAGCGAGACGTCGGAAGTCCCGCGCGAACCTTCATGGTTGTTTACGCCCACGGCGTAGGGCACGGTGTCCAACATCGCCGCGAAAGTCTGTCCCACCGCGCTCGAATCCATGCCCGGGTGCAACTCAATCGGTTCGTCTGTTTCACCGCCGGTCGAAGCCATTGGCAGATGAAGTAAAACTTGATAGCCGCGCCGGTGCGCTTCCTCGGCGATTTCTCCGGAATTGGAAAGATGCGGAAGCACGGACAGAGTCAGCGGATACGACAGCCGAAACAGCGCGTCGGCCTGAGCGCGGTCGTTCCCAAAATCATCGATCACGATCGCGAGGCGCGGCCGGTGCGGTGCTATCCGCGCGGACGCGGCCACGGCAAGGGGCGTGACGAGATGAATCGACTGCGTCCGCCGGCCCTCGAGCATGTAATCGAAACGCTCCATGCCGGGAGGTCCCGAGCGCACCACACGCTGCAAGTGATGAAATTCGGCGACGCGCGCAAGCTCCTTCTCAATCGCATCATGTGCCGTCCGGTCAGGAATGCCCGAACCTGTGAGAGGCACCGTGATGTAGATATGGTCCGCGGCAAGCATTTGGGCCTTGCCGGGCTGGCGAGCGGCGAATTCCGGACGCATTCCGACTTCGGCTCGTCCGCCGCTCGCATTCCGCGCGGCGAAAACAAATTCACGAGTTACGGCGCGGATTTCCGCGGTGGTCGGTGGAGGGGGTCTGTTGCAGCCGGTCGCGCAGATCAGCGCGAGGCCAATTAGAGAAAGAAGAGCTAAATGTAAACTGGAAACGCGAGGGATGTTTGGGCGGAAGCCGTTCGAGCCGTGCCTCACACGTTAGGCGGCCTTGCGGGCCTCGCCGCCCTTGAGCAGCTCGAGCGCCTTGTTGTAAACCGGATCATCGGCCGTTGGCAACTGGCCAGGACCAAGTGGCGGCGGTTCTTCTTCCGTTTCGGTTTTGGCTGACGGATCCTGGGACTTCGCATGCACTTCCACCGTTGGCGCGACGCCATCTTCCACGATGGACTTGCCTTCCGGGGTGGAATAGAACGCCACCGTGAGGATCACCGCTCCGCCATCGTCGAGTGGGATAACTTTTTGCTCGGACGCAGACCCGAACGTGCGTTCGCCCAGGACTTCGCCGCGCTTGTTGCCCTTAATCGCGGCAGCCAGCACTTCCGCGGCTCCCGAAGTGCTCGGTGAAATCAGCACGTCCACCGGGGCGCGCCAAACAACTTTGTCGGGCTCCGCCGTGAACTCCTTGCGCGCAACTGTTTGTCCTTCGAGTGATGTGATCTTGCCGGAAGAGAGGAAGAGCCGGGCCGCGGCAATCGCGTCTGGAACTTGCCCGCGCGTGCAATCCCGAAGATCAAGGACGAGTTTGTTCAAGCCCTGCTTCTCAAACTGCAAAAGCTTATCGCGCAACTCCGTCACATCCAGTGTCTCCATGGCTGGAAGACGCACGTATGCGACATCTTCAGCGACACGGTCGGCCACAACGTGCTGCGGCCCGATCACCGCGCGATTGATGCTGATTTCCTGAGGTTCCGTCTTGCCGCGCCGCACGACGGCCACCTTCACGGCCGTGCCAGGCGCCCCCTGCAAGAGCATCGTCGCCTGCCCCACCGACATGTCGCGCGTACCAAATCCGCCAATCGCCTCGAGAATTTCCCCGTCGCGCAGGCTGGCCTTCTCGGCCGGGCCGTCGGGCACAACCGACACGACTACGATGTAGCCATACCGCTTCGAAACCGTCATCCCGGCTTCGGCGCGCTGCGCGTTCTTCATCCGGTCGCGGTAATCCGCGTACTCGCGAGCGCTCAGATAGCCCGACTGCGGATCGAGGGATTCGAGCAGGCCATGCAATGCCCCGGCAGTGACCAGGTTCATGTTCGGTTCGTCAACGTAGTCTTCCTGGATGTGTTGCAACACCTCGCTGAACACGCTCAGCGAGCGGTAGGACTTGTCGTCGTTCGTCTTGCCGAGAACGTAGCCCAAACCGACGTACAGAAATATGACGACGGAAAGGGTGACGATGGAAACTCTTGCGAGGCGGCTCATCGTTTGTTGGCCTCTAATCTTTTCTCTAAAACAGCCCATTCAGTATAGCATGCCCAGCGCTTTCGCCACGCTAGGATTCTGATCGGTTACGGACTCTATCGGGCGCGGGCTCTGCTTGTTTACCCTGAGTTCCGAAGGGGAGCCCGCTAGCATACGAAACCTGCCGGAAAAGGCGATTGCCTAGCGGTACATCCCCGATCCGCGCGCCTCAGGGGCTGAAGAGTCGCGTGCCGCAAGATCCTCAATCGGCGTGAGATACGTCCTCGATATGCGGTCTTGCCAGCAAAGATGGTCTTCGTCCCACAGCGCCCATAGGAATCCCAGGAAACAGGTTCCGGCTGAGGCCAGGTAGCCGAAGCTCCTCCAAACCATCTGCCGGGAACTGGGAATGCTGCCATCGAAACTCAGGACCCGCAGCTTGCGAAGCATCATCCCCGGCGTGGAACCGCCGAAGACCGTGAACAGCGCGAAGTATTGCGCGTAAAATAATACCAGCGTGGCACAGGTGACCACCACATCGAGTTTATTGAATCCAATGCGCCCTCCCAGCGCCCAGAAAAGCGCCAGCATTCCGCCATAGCTGAATAGGAGAAGCGCCACATCCACCACCGCCGCTCGCCGGCGCTCACGCAACGAAGCAACCGGGAAAAGGGCGTCCGGCGCGGCTCCGAAGCCCGGTTGGGCGGCCGCCGGACGATGGACTTCGGCAGCAGGGTATGCCGTCTGATGCTTCGGGATTGAGATTTCCATGCGCTCCGTCCGCGACCGCCGGCGAAGAGGGAATCGCTCCGCAGGCGCGGGTGGAGCGTAGGCAGGGTGAGTATTGGCCTCCTGGACTGCGGACCCTGAGTCAGCCTCAAATGGCAGCGCACATTGTAAGTCGGGGGATGCGCCACCGTGACGGCGGACGCGATATGCATGGAGCCGGTCGGACACCTCGCGCCGCCACTCCGGTTCCACGGCTAGGTTGCCCTCCGTGGGAGTGATCACGCGACGCAAAACCCCTCTCCGCCCGGAATGGCCCAGGGGCGCATCACAAAAACAACAAACTTCAGCGGGTTCGCCATTAACGGCGCCGCACTGCTGGCAGGTTTTTATCACCGATCCGTTTTGCGCTGCGGATGTCTCGCCGAACGGAATTCGGGAGTCGCAGGCATTTTAGCAGCAGTGCGAGTAACGGAAAAGAAAAGCTGCGAATTGTCGCGAATTCGATACCCCGGGCAGCGCGGGATGCGCGAACTGAATCTATGGAATGCGGCGCCATCGGGTACGTCCTCTACTTTGGCACTGAACGCACCGGCCTGGCCGGGGCCTGGAGAGTCTGTGTTAGAACCAGGTTTTGGTCTATGTAGCGCCCGCCTTCAGGCAGGCATGTGCTTGAATCCAAGTGTCGGCCTGAAGGCCGACGCTACAAAAGCGTTTCGCGCGCAGGTTGTCACATAGACTCTGGAGCCCGCCAGGATTCGGACCGGTTCACCGCCGTTGTAAGCATTCAGGGGGAATGCTAGGCTAACGAGCTATTTTCAGCGAAGCGGTTCAAGCTTGCCGTTCCATGAGCGAGCGGCAGCGTCAATATTCGTTTCGGGTGCGGGCTCTACGCGCCGTTCCGCCGGGGCGGGCTGGCTTCCCGCTCGCCGTCCGCCTAGCAAAATGGCGGACTTTGGCGGGCGAGTAGCGCGTCGGCGACTTGGAGACCGCCTAAAAATGATTGCCTTCCGCAAGATCGTCGGCGCGCTTTCCGCTCGGGCCTTCTGCCTCCTGCTTGCAGGCGGTGTCGCGGCGTCCGGCGTCGCCGGACAAGTCTTGGTGCCACGGGCGCTCCCGCCATCCGGCGAGGGAACGGTCCGCCTCGAAGCCGAGCAGCAGCGCAAGGAAGGCGACGTATTTTTTGCCGACGGCAACGTCGAAATTCGATACCAGAACTACCGGTTGCGCGCCGACCACGTGCAATACAACGCGAAAACCTACCTGGCTGTGGCGCGCGGCCATGTCCAACTGGACGTGGACACGCAGCACTTGGCCGCGGACTCCGCCGACTTCAACGTGAAAACTGGGGAAGGCCGTTTCGAGCACGTGCGCGGCGAAGTAAGGGCGGAACATCGGTCAAATGCGTACATCCTGGTCTCGCCCAACCCGCTGACATTCGAGGCTCAGGAAGTACGGCGGCTCGATAGCCGCACGTACACGATCGAGCATGTCTGGCTGACGGTATGTGAACCGGACAAACCGAATTGGAAGTTTTTCACCACACACGCCACGCTGCACGTGGATCATTCCATCGCGTTGGTCAACGCGAACTTTCGCCTGTTTCGCATTCCGTTGGTATACATGCCGTACGCCACGGCTCCGGCGGGAAGCAATCTGCGGCAGTCCGGCTTCCTCTTACCCGATTTTAGCCGCAGCACACTGAAAGGGCTGGTGTTGGGCGACGCGTATTATTGGGCTCCCAGAGACTGGACGGACCTCACCCTTGGCGGTGCATATCTAAGCCGGCGCGGCTGGCAGCAGAACGGAGAATTTCGCGCGAAACCCTGGGAGAATGTGAGTATCTCCGCGAAATACTTCGGTCTGGTAGACCGCGGATTGCCGAATTCAACGGGCACGCCGGTGAAACAGGGAGGCCACACCGCGCAACTAAGTTTCAATGCCCTTTGGAACGGCGGTTGGCGCGCCGTTGCGAATCTCAATCAGCTCACCTCTCTCACGTTTCAGCTGGCCTTTGCGCCAACGTTCGGTGAAGCGGTGAACTCCGAGGTGCGCAGCTCGGCATTCTTGACCAACAATTTCCATGGCCTAAGCATCAATCTGGCGACGGAGAATTACAGGAACTTCGTGAACGCGCAGCCGGAAGTTGCCGTCTTGCTGCGCAACGCCCCGGAAGCGCGATTCAGTTCCGTGGATCAATCGCCCTGGAGCCGTCTGCCGATTTATTTTGGCGTGGATGCCTTCGCGGGGGCCCTCCACCGAAGCGACGAGCATTTGGTAGCGGACTCAACGACGGGAGCACAGACCGTAGTACCTGGAATCGTTACTCCCGCGGCCGTCGAGCGCTCGGAAATCGCGCCGCGCGTCGTCGTGCCGCTGCATTGGGGGCCGTGGGTTGGGGTCACGACGAGCTACACCGTGCGGACCACCAGCTACGGCGCGCAGGTGCTTTCGGGCACGGTCGTCAGTGACTCCCTGCGCCGCACCACGGGCGAGCTGAGTATCGATCTGCGGCCGCCGTCGCTCGAGCGCGTCTGGGAAAGCGGGGCCGGAAAATGGAAGCACACGATCGATCCGGAAATCACCTACAACTACGTGCGCGGCGTGAATCAATTCGACCGCTTTATTCGCTTTGATGAAGACGAAACCTTGACGGACACGAATGAATTCATGTATTCGATCACACAGCGGCTGTTCCGCCGCGGAGAAGGCGGCCAGGCCGACGAGTTTGTCAGCTGGCGCGTGGCGCAGAAATACTACTTCGATCCCACGTTCAACGGCGCGCTCGTTCCCGGGACTCGCAACGTCTTTCAGGCGCTTGATTCCATCACGCCGTTTGCCTTTGCTGAAGAGCCACGCCACTTTTCTCCGGTCGATAGCGATCTCCGCGTAACGCCCGGCGGGCCCTACGACGCGCAAGTTCGGCTCGAGTACGACACCGTGCGCAACAGACTCACGACTGCGGGCACTCTGTTGAAAATTCGCCCGTATCAGAACTTTAATTTTACGGTGGCGCATTTCTCCGTCGACAATGCCAGCGTTCTGCAGCCTCTCGCGAATCAGATTCGTTCGCAATTGGGATACGGCGACTTGAACCGCCGCGGTTGGAATGCCTCCTTTGGTTTCAGCTACGACCTCAAGCAGCGGATCCTGCAAAATCAGTTGGTGCAGGTCAGCTACAACGGCTCCTGCTGCGGAATCGCGCTCGAGTATCGCCGCCTGGCCCTCGGGCAAGTCCGCACGGAGAACCAGTTCCGCGTCGCTCTGATCATTGCTAACATCGGAACGTTCGGAAATCTGCGGCGCCAGGAGAAGATTTTCTAGCAGGGCGCGCAGGCCGGGACACGATGACACAGGAAGATTCCCTCGCATTTGCCACGATCGAAGAACTCAGCGGCCTGCTGGCGAAACGCAAGGTCTCGCCCGTCGAGCTGACCGAACAGTTTCTGCGCCGAATTGAGCGATACAATCCGCAACTCAACGCGTATCTGACCGTCACGGCCGAGCACGCGCTCGCCGCCGCGCGCCTTGCAGAAAAAAAATTGACCCGCCGCCGATCGGCTGGCCGTAGCCGGCCTCTCCTCGGAATTCCCATCGCGCTCAAGGACAATATCTGGACGCGCGGTATTCGGACGACGGCGGGATCGAAAGTGCTGCGCGATTTTGTCCCCCCGGAAGACGCAACCGTCGTGCGCAAGCTGGCACGTGCGGGCGCCATTCTGCTCGGCAAGACGAATCTGCATGAGTTCGCCTACGGGATTACAACCAACAATGCGCATTACGGCCCGGCGCACAATCCTTGGAGACTCGATCGCATTCCCGGTGGGTCGAGCGGCGGCTCCGCCGTGGCGATTGCCGCGGGCCTCTCGGTCGCATCGGTCGGCACGGATACAGGCGGCTCGATTCGGATTCCCGCAGCGATGTGCGGGATCGTGGGGTTGAAGCCCACCTTCGGGCGGGTGAGTGTGTTTGGCGCCATACCTCTGGCGCCTTCCTTCGATCACGTCGGCCCTCTCGCGCGCAGCGTCGCGGACGCCGCAATCTTGCTCGGCCTTCTGGCCGGGCGCGATCCGCTGGACCCGGCTTCCTCGGCGCGTCCCGTGGAGGATTTCAGCGCCATTTTCCGCAAGCCGCTGCGGAAGTTTCGCCTGGGCCGCCCGCGCGAGTATTTCTGGGAGAAGCTCGACGACGAAGTGCGCCGCTCGACGGAAGCTGCAGTACGCGAGATGGAAAAGCATGGCGCGACGGTCCGTGAAATTTCTCTTCCGCATTTGGGCGAATCCGCTGACGCTGCAACGAATATTTCTCTTGCCGAAGCGTGCTACTGTCACGAGGCGGCGGGATACTTCCCCGCGCACGCGGAAGAATACAGCGAAGAAGTGCGCCAGCGGATCGATGCGGGCGGAAAGGTACTAGCGACGCAGTATCTGGCCGGCCTCGACGTGCAGAAGCGAGTTCATGCTGAATTTGACGCCGCTCTGCAAGAGGTGGACGCGATTGTGGCGCCCACGGTCCCCGTTCCCGCGCCTCCCATCGGTGCGGAATACGTCGAGGTTGACGGCAAGCAAATCGCTGTGCGCGCCGCGCTCGTAGGGATGAATCGCCCGGCAAACTTCACCGGCCATCCCGCGATTTCGCTGCCGTGCGGTTTTACACGGGATGGCTTGCCCGTCGGGTTGCAATTAATCGGCCGCAGCTTCGACGAATCCACATTGCTGCGCATCGCGTTTGCCTATGAGCGTGCGCACGACTGGCGCTCTCGCCATCCCCGCCTCGATTGATTTCCCAAGATGGGTGTTGTTGCATGCTCCGATTTAGAGCCAATACCCCTCACCTAACGAATCGGATGGAAGATCTGAAACGTGATTTGGTTGTGGGTCGCGGGCGCCGCACCCACAATTTACCTCTTGGTGGTTCTGCAGTCTGCAAAGGTGAGGGCAGCAAGAATACGCACGTCGGTCACAGAATACCGGCGGAAGCAGATTTACTTCCGCCGGTACTATTGGTGGATATTTCGGAATTTGGTTACTTCATTTGCTGGAGTGTGGGCAGCGCGGCAAGACGTTCTTCGCTGTGCTTGGTCGGATCGACTTTGATGTATTCCTTCACCATCATGTCGGAACGGCGGTAATAAACTCCTTCAATACCGGCGAACCCAGTTACCACGGGACGATTCCTTCGGTGCCGGATTGTGATATGCTCCTTACCACTTCAATGGCCAGGAGGCCTTTGCCATGAAAAAATCGTTTCTGGGTCTTGCGCTTTCCCTGCTGATTAGCTTGCCCGTTTTGGCTGCGCTCAAAGTTGGCGATATGGCGCCCGATTTCTCGGCTCGCGGCTCGCTGGGTGGAAAAGAATTTAATTTTTCACTGCAAGAGGCGCTGAAGAAAGGGCCGGTCGTGGTCTATTTCTTCCCGTCTGCTTATACCAAAGGCTGTGATCTCGAAGCGCATACATTTTCACAGGAGAAGGACAAATTCGACGCCGCCGGTGCCAGCATTATTGGCGTATCGGCGGACAGCATCGCGCGCCTCAACCGGTTCTCGGCAGACCCGGACTTTTGCGCCGGAAAGTTTCCAGTAGCCTCTGATGCGGATAAGAAAATCGCCGCCTCCTACAATCTGGCAACGACCGCCGCAAAAGCCGGCATGACGGATGTGAAGGGTGACACGATTGACCACGACTTTATCGAACGCGAAACCTTCGTCATAGGGAAAGACCACAAGATCATCGCGGCGTTGTCTTCCAAGGACGACGGGCTTTCACCCGATCAGCATGTAGCGAAATCATTGGCGATCGTGCAGCAGCTCTCGTCTAAATAGTCGCGGCTCGATTTTCTAGTTCGTACGCTCGTGAGAGTCACGCAGGAATCATCTTGTGTGCCCAGGACACGGGCGTTGGCTTCAACGATTTCTCTGCACGATGGTACACCTCATCGCCTCGGGATTTCTCGATCCGATGCGTCGGTCCAGGAGCACGCGTAGCAGTGTTTCACTCGTTTAGCTGGCCGAGAAGCGGGTGGTGTCAGCTATCGCCTGTGACGATTACATCCTTGCGGCGGAAAGAAACGATACTGTCGCCGTCTATGTGTGCCGCCGGAACGTGCAACACCTGAATTCCCTCCCCATTGAGGTACATCGAATAGCCCCTCACGAACGCGTAGGTTTTAGACGGCCACATCTCCTCGGGAAAGGGAGCCACCTGACCGGTTGGAGCGCTCATTCTGATCAGCACGTTCTCATGCGCAAGAACGCTGGCGATTCCCCCGTTGTTAATAACCTCTTCAGTAACTCCGGATTGTCCGACAGCGCCAGCCAGGATCGTTACGCCAGCCTTGGAGAGCTTCGCATTCCCGCCCACGAAATCCGGGTCCGCGCTGGTGTCAATGATGTATCGGATGGGCAAGCTGGTCAGGCGCTTCACCGCCGCCAGAACTTTGTCCGGCATCTGCTCCGAGCCGGCATTGACCAGAATGGCCCCAATGGGACCGATCTGCACCCCTATATTCCCGCCCGCCCCCGCGATCATGTAGAAATTCGAGCGGACCTGAAGAACTTCGAGATCTTCACCACTGTCTCGTGGCTGCTGGCCAAGGCGCTCGGCGCTCCGGTGGCTCCCGCCAGAGAGGCAAACCTGAGCGCCAGCAATGCCCTCCGTAATGTGAACAACTTGCTCACCTCTTCCCGCATTCCTTGCCGCGAACCATCTTTGTTCCGGTGGGCTCCAAGTCCCCGACGAGCGACGCGGCCTGCTTGCGCTTGGCGTCCGTAACGAGATTGATGGTTCCGAGCGTGCCGTCCTTGCCCCAGCGGCCCCAATTGTTGATTTCCTTGAAGAGGTGATCGAATTCCGCGGCGGACATCTTCGTCGAGCCGGGAAATTTCTCGTCCTGGCCGCGCGCGTTCGAGAGAAACATACTCACGGCCAATGCGAACGCGCCAATGGTTGCGATTCCACTCGCGAGCAATCTAGATATCATAGTCTTACTCCCTGACACCCAATTGAACCCACCTGGTCGGCACACGGACTCGCCACCTATCACTGGTGGCATTTCCGAATGGGTTTTCGAGGATGACGGGCCGTCAACGAGTTCATCCTATAACTTTTAACCACAAAATCAAGATGATATTCGCCCGCAAAACCAATTCTTGAGTGTTTGCTTAATCCCGACGGCCCAATCGTTTTCGCGGCCATCAACAGGGGCGCGAAAGGTCCACGAAACGTGGTACAACTTTGGGGTCCTAATCTACCGGGGTGCAGACGTGGATCGCAGGCAGGGTGAGATTCTTCCGGAGGGCTCCAAGTCGGCGGCGCGCCACTCGCCCGCCAACCTGCCGACGCGAAGCCCGCTGCTCTGGCGGGCGAAGGTCGGAGCATCGCGGCGAGCGGGCAGCCAGCCCCAGCGGGACGGCGCGTAGAGCCCGCACTCTGATAGGGTAGTATTAGTTTCTGGAGGATAGGACAGACCATGGCAATTGCAACGATTAACCCCGCGACGGGACAAACCATCAAGACCTACGAGGCGCTCACGGATTCTCAGGTCGACCAAAAAATCGGACGCGCAGCCGGAGTCTTTCCATCGTTTCGAAAATTAGCGTTCGCTGAGCGCGCGCGAATGATGAACAAAGCGGCGGAGATCCTCGAAAGTGAAAAAGAATCCCTCGGCCGGCTGATGACAACAGAGATGGGCAAGACGTTACGTTCCGCTGAGGAGGAGGCCGTCAAGTGCGCCTGGGGCTGCCGCTACTATGCCGAACACGCGGAACGTTTCCTCGCCGATGAAGCCGTCGAGACGCCGGCAAGCCGCAGTTTTATTCGTTACCAGCCGCTTGGCGTCATCCTGGTGGTGATGCCGTGGAACTATCCGTTCTGGCAAGTGTTTCGATTCATCGCGCCGGGTTTGATGGCAGGCAACGTCGGCCTGCTAAAGCACGCCTCGAATGTGCCCCAATGCGCGTTGAAGATAGAAGAAATTCTGCTGAGGGCCGGATTTCCCGAAGGCGCCTTTCAAACTCTTCTGATCGGTTCCGACAAGGTGGACAGGATTCTGGAAGATCCACGCGTGGCGGCGGCAACACTGACGGGCAGCGAAGGCGCCGGAATACAGGTCGGATCGGGTGCGGCGAAAAGGGTCAAGAAGGTCGTCCTCGAACTCGGCGGCAGCGACCCTTTCATTGTCATGCCCAGCGCAAATTTAGACGAAGCGGTCAAAATCGGCATCAAGGCGCGCGTGATCAACAACGGACAATCCTGCATCGCGGCCAAGCGGTTTATCGTAGCCGAGGAGATTGCGGACAAGTTCGAACGCGCCTTCGTAAGCACGATGGAAAACCTGAAGCTCGGCGATCCATTCGATGAAAAAACCGATGTGGGCCCGCTGGCTACAGCTGACGCCGTGACGTCCCTTCACGCCGACGTTCGAAAGACGATCGACGCCGGTGCGAAACTTCTGACGGGTGGCAAGCCCGCGGAGGGAAAGGGAAATTTTTATGTACCCACGGTTTTGACGAATATCCCGAACAATTCGCCGGCGTACCGGGAAGAACTATTTGGTCCGGTTGCCTCAATTTTCCGGGTGAAAAATGCCGAGGAAGCGATTCGGGTCGCCAACGACAGCCGCTTCGGTCTCGGCGCGAGCGCTTGGACGAACGACAAGAGTGAGCAAGAGCGCTTCATCAATGAAATCGAGGCAGGCATGGTATTTATTAATCAGATGGTGTTTTCCGACCCTCGGGTCCCGTTCGGCGGAGTGAAACGCTCCGGCTATGGCCGGGAATTGAGCACCTACGGGATCCGTGAATTTACGAATGTAAAGACGGTATGGGTGAAGTGAAGGTCTGCTGATTCTAAGCCTGTTGCGAAATGTTGCGTGCTGTGATATGGTGGTTGGACCAGTAGACATTTGGTTTTGCGGTCCCACAGCTTTGGGACGTATGTGGGGTTTTGTCGAGCAAATCGCGTTTAGCGCGCATGGAATTGTGAATACATCCTGCGCGGTGGAAAAACTGGTCCGGTGGAGAAGACTTCGTGTATAAGGTGGTCCAAACTTCGCGGCTTTACGAACAAATCGTTCAGCAGATCGAGGAATCTGTCCTCAAGGGTGCGTTGAAAGAGGGCGATCAGCTTCCTGCCGAACGCGAACTCGCGCAGCAATTTGGTGTCAGTCGGACCGCGGTTCGCGAGGCGATCAAGGCGCTTCACGAAAAGGGACTCGTGGTCGCATTTCCCGGACGCGGGACTTTCGTCACCAATGGCGATTCGAATTCGATGCGCCAGTCGTTGGACCGTATTCTCAAGAGTGGTCAGCCGGATGGCGCCGCCCACTTGGTGGAGTTTCGCGAAATTCTGGAGCCGGAGATCGCTGCTTTGGCGGCAGCTCGTGCTGACGATCAGGACCTTGCAACAATGCGAGAGGCGGTCAGCGTGATGGACAACGCCCGTCGCGATGCCGACGCCTTCATCGAGGCGGATCTCGATTTTCATCTTGCACTGGCCGAAGCGGCGGCGAACCCATTCATTCTTTCCCTGATCGATTCCATCGTGGGATTGCTGCGTGAGCAACGCCTGCGAATCTTCTATGTCGATGGCGGTCCGGAGCGCGGGCAGATTCACCACAAGCGAATCCTCGATGCGATGGAGCGCAGTGATTCGCGGGCGGCGCGGGAGGCGATGCAAGCTCACCTTCGGCAGGTGCGCGAGGATTCGCGCAATGCTCCGGGAGGCACGGAGCCAACGGTTTAGCAGTCCATTTCGGTTAGGAGACTACGGCGAATGGCGAATTTAGGATTCATTGGGCTCGGAGTGATGGGCAGCCAGATGGTGAACAGGCTGCTCGACAAGGGGCACGTTGTAACCGGGTACAACCGCACTCGTTCGAAGGCGCAATGGCTGGTGGACCGGGGCATGAAGTGGGGAGACTCTCCCCGCGCGGTCTCCGCGGCAGCGGACGTAACTTTTTCGATGGTCACAAACACCGAGGCCCTGAAGTCCGTCGCCGATGGACCGGATGGATTCCTTGCCGGGTTCAGCGCAGGCAAAGTCCTGATTGACATGAGCACTGTGAGCCCCGCCGCGAGCCGTGCGCTCGCTTCCAAAGTCCGAGAGAAGGGCGCTGACATGGTTGACTCTCCTGTCTCCGGCAGCGTGACGACTCTTCAACAGGGAAAGTTGTCGGTAATGGTCGCCGGGCGCCGCGAAACGTTCGATCGTGTAAAACCTCTGCTCCTGGACATCGGGCCGAAGGTCACCTACGTGGGTGACAACGGCCTTGCACTTTCCATCAAGATTGCGATAAACCTGAGTCTCGCCGTTCAAATGCTGGCGTTTTCCGAGGGAGTCTTGCTGGCGGAAAAAAGCGGCGTCGCTCGCGAGACTGCGGTTGACGTTCTGACGCATAGCGTGATCGGCTCGCCGATGGTCCAGTATCGGGGACCGTTCGTGCTCAAAATGCCGGAAGAAGCCTGGTTCAACGTGAACATGATGCAGAAGGACATGCTGCTGGCTCTGGAGATGGGACGCCAGCTCGATGTGCCCTTGCCGACCACTGCTACTGTGAACGAATTCTTGACGGCAGCCCGGGGCATGGGCATGGCGGACCAGGATTTTGCCGTCGTGTTCGATGTGTTAGCGCGAATGTCAGGAGTCTCGAAATGACCACGGTCACAAATAAATCGAAGGCTGGTTCCGGGCTTGAAACCGAACGACTGCTTCACATGTATAAGCAGATGGTAACGATCCGTCTGTTCGAGGAGCATGTGAACGATCTTTATACGCGCGCCCTTATGCCCGGGCTCGCCCATCTATACATCGGTGAAGAAGCTGTCGCGGTCGGGATCTGCGAGGCGCTCCACCGCGACGATTACATCACGAGCACGCATCGTGGCCACGGGCATTGCCTGGCCAAAGGCGCGGCGGCGGACCGCATGTTCGCCGAACTACTCGGCAAGGAATCGGGCTATTGCCGCGGCAAGGGCGGCTCGATGCACATTGCCGACCCGAAAAGCGGCAACCTCGGAGCGAACGCGATAGTGGGCGGAAGCGTGGGCATTGCGGCGGGAGCGGCGTTTTCCGCGAAAACGCTGGGCACGAAGCAGGTCGCGGTATGTTTCTTCGGTGAAGGGGCGCTCGGCCAGGGTCTCCTGTATGAGGTGATGAATTTGGCGCGGCTGTGGGATTTGCCGGTCATCTACGTTTGCGAAAACAACATGTATAACGAATATACGCATTTTTCTGAAACGACGGCGGGCGATATTCTGGCACGCCCCGCCGCATTCGGAATTCCCGCGGAGA
>WNFF01002212.1_pt1 | contig 15873 bp, 14 predicted proteins | sample 5400441 | NCBI WGS metagenome assembly WNFF01 (sample SAMN13153345, study PRJNA577476) | soil metagenome | isolation source: 120 cm saprolite under Douglas fir tree site 2 hole 3 replicate 1 | place: USA:California | collected 2015-04-18 | reverse complement strand
CTTCCCCGAAGTACGCCTCTTCACCGTGCTCGCTCAGGTCCAGGCCGCGCAGCTCCTCGTGCACGCCCGCCCGCGTGGGGACGATCGCCAGCACCAGCTTGAGAATCCCGAACGTCCCTAGGCCTGACAATCCGGCTGCCGCCGCGACGGCGACCGCCTGCACGCCCAGCTGACCCGGGTTGCCCGCGAGCAGGCCGTCAGCGCCGACCGGGTTCGCGAGCTTAGTGGCGAACACGCCGGTGAGCAGGGCGCCCGCCATGCCGGCGAGGCCGTGGCAGGAGAACACGTCGAGCGAGTCGTCGATGCGGCCGCGCGCGGCGCGCAGCTGAATGGCCGTATAGCTCAGGCCGGCGCACAGCACACCGATCGCGATCGCCGCCGCCGGTGTGACGTATCCCGCAGCCGGCGTAATGCCCACGAGCCCCACGACGGCGCCGGTCGCGGCACCCACGGCGGTGGCCCGGCCCGAGCGGCGCAGGTCGAGCAGCGCCCAGGTGCAGAGCGCGGCGGCGGCGGCGGTGTTGGTGTTCACGAACGCCAGGGCCGCGACGCCGTTTGCCGCGAGGGCGGAGCCGGCATTGAAGCCGAACCAGCCGAACCAGAGGAGGCCCGCGCCCAGCAGAGTGAGGGGCACGCTGTGCGGCACGGACGGCGCGCGGCGGAAGTCGCGGCGGGTGCCGAGCACCCAGGCGGCGACGAGCGCCGAGACGCCGGCGGAGACGTGCACCACAGTGCCGCCGGCAAAATCGAGCGCGCCTTTCGCCGCGAGCCAGCCGCCCTGGCCCCACACCCAGTGCGCCAGCGGATCGTAGACCAGCGTCGCCCACAAGACGATGAACAGCGCGTAGGCGCGGAACCGCATCCGCTCGACAAGGGCGCCTGAAATCAGCGCCGGCGTGATGATGGCGAACATGCCCTGGAACATCGCGTGTGCCTGATGCGGAATCGTGGCCGCGTAGGCGGCGTCCGGCTCGAGCCCGACGCCGCGGAACGCCACCCAGGCGAGCCCGCCCAGCCACGACGATCCGGGGGCGAAGGCGAGCGAATAGCCCAGCAACACCCACTGCACGCCGACGAGACCGAGTGCCACGACGCTCATCATCATGGTGTTGAGCGCGTTCTTGGAACGCACCAAGCCGCCGTAGAAGAACGCCAGGCCCACCGTCATGAGGAGGACCAACGCGCTCGAGATGAGCACCCAGGCGGTATCGCCGGAGGAGATGGCTGGGGTCACAGGGCGCCCTCCCGTGCTTCGCTCAGGGCGGCCTGTTGGACTTCGTCGGCGTTGACCGCAGTGAGGGCTTCGACGTCCCGCTCACCCGAACGGATGCGGATCACGGCGTCGAGCGGCTGCACGAAGATCTTGCCATCGCCCACTTCACCGGTGCGCGCCGCGGTGAGAATCGCCTGAATGGTGGGCTCCACGAAGGGCTCGGAGACCGCCATCTCGATTTTCACCTTCTCGTGGAATTCCATCACGACCGTGGTACCGCGGTATTCGCTGAGCACCTCGCGCTCGCCGCCGTGCCCGCTGACGCGGCTCAGGGTGATACCGGTGACACCGGCGCGGAACAGCGCCGCCTTGACGTCGGCGAGCCGTTCAGGGCGAACGATGGTCGTGATGAGCTTCATGGCAGGCAACATAGGCAAGCAGCGTGCCGCCTGTCAAGAAAAACGTGCACAAAATGCATGAACCGTGGTACGGCGGGACAAACGTCGTGCCGCGGGCTTGCAGAGTGTAAGTGAAATTGTGCACAACCTGCAGAGCCATTGCACCATCATGGTGCGGCGGGCCATTAGACTATTATTGCCCGTGCTCGTTCCCAAGCTGGTCACCACCCTAAAAGGCTACTCCAAAGCACAGCTCCTGGCCGACCTGACGGCCGGGGTGATCGTGGGCATCGTGGCGCTGCCACTGGCCATCGCGTTCGCGATCGCGAGCGGGCTGACGCCCGAGCGCGGACTCTACACGGCCATCATCGGCGGCTTCATCATCTCGCTGCTGGGCGGCTCGCGGGTGCAAATCGGCGGACCGACGGGCGCGTTCGTCGTGATCGTGGCCGGGATCGTGCAGCACTACGGAATCGAGGGGCTCACCATCGCCACGATCATGGCGGGCGTGATCCTGATCGGGCTGGGCCTCGCTCGCCTCGGCGGCGCCATCAAGTTCATCCCCTATCCGGTCACCATCGGGTTCACCAGCGGCATCGCGCTGATCATTTTCTCGAGTCAGGTGAAGGATCTTCTGGGCCTGCGCATGGGCACGCTGCCCGCGGACTTCGTCCCCAAGTGGGCCGCCATGCTCCGGCACCTCGATGCCATCAACTGGTGGGCGGTTGCTGTCGCGGCGCTGGCGCTTGCCATCATCGTCTGGTGGCCACGCATCAACGCGCGCATCCCCGGGCCGTTCGTGGCGTTGATCGCTACGACGCTGCTGGTACGGCTGCTGCACGTGCCGGTGGAGACGATCGCCACGCGCTTCGGCGCGATCGACGCCGGGTTGCCGGTGCCAGTGATCCCGCACGTCACGCTCGACCGGGTGGCGGTGCTGGCACGGCCGGCGCTGGCGATCGCGTTGCTCGCGGCGATCGAGTCGCTGCTCTCGGCGGTGGTGGCGGACGGCATGATCGGGGGGCGGCACCGCTCCAACATGGAATTGGTAGCGCAGGGCGTGGCCAACATCGCGTCGCCGATCTTCGGTGGCATGCCGGCCACCGGCGCGATCGCACGCACGGCGACCAACGTGAAGAATGGCGGCCGCACGCCGGTGGCGGGGCTGACGCACGCCGTGACGCTGCTCTTGATCACGTTGTTCTTCGGCCGCTGGGCTGGCCTGGTGCCGCTGGCGACGCTCGCGGCGATTCTCATGGTGGTCGCCTACCACATGAGCGAGTGGCGGACGTTCCGCGCGGAAGTCCGCGCGCCCAAGAGCGATGTGGCGGTGCTGTTGGCGACGTTCCTCCTGACCGTCCTGGTGGACCTCACGGTGGCGATCGAAGTCGGAATGATCCTCGCGGCGTTCCTCTTCATGAAGCGCATGAGCGAAGTCACCAATATCCGGGTGCTGACGCACGAGTTCGTCGATCCCGCGGACGATTTCGAGACCGACGTCAACGCCGTGCGGCGGCGTACGGTGCCGGCGGACGTGGAGGTTTACGAGATCAGTGGGCCGTTTTTCTTCGGCGCGGCGGAAACCTTCAGGTCGCTGGTCGCGGACATCACCCGGAAGCCCAAGGTCTTGATCCTGCGCATGCGGCATGTGCCGGCGATCGACTCGACCGGCTTGCACGCCCTGCGCGATCTGGTGCGCCGCGGCACGAGCGAAGGAACCCTTGTGCTCCTATCCGACGTCCACGCGCAGCCCGTGGTGGCGCTCGAGCGGTCGGGCTTCCTGTACGAGATGGGCGAGGAGAACATCCTCGGCAACATTGACGATGCGCTGAACCGCGCGCGGGTCCACCTGGGCCTGCCGCTTGAGGCGCGCCCCGCCTTTGCCACGCCCACTGTGCGGCGGGAGACGCCGCCGCCCGGTAGTGTGACGGCTATTCCCGAGTAAAGACACCCTCACCGGCGCTTCACTAGCGTCTGGAGAGAGGCCCCGTAGTAGCCCAGCTCGCGGGTTAATTCCCCGCGAGCTGGCGGAGCACGTACTCGAGAATCCCGCCGTGGCGGTAGTACTGCAGCTCCTGCGGTGTATCGATGCGCACGAGCGCGCGGAATTCCTTCGCGGTGCCCGTGGTTGGCGACACGCGCACGGTGACTTCCTTGCCGCGCGGGAATCCCTCCGCCAACACGTCTGCGAGGCCCACGATGTCGTAGCGCTCGGTGCCCGTGAGCCCCAGCGTCTCGACGCTCTGCCCGGCGGTGAACTGCAGCGGCAGGATCCCCATCCCCACGAGGTTGGAGCGGTGGATGCGCTCGTAGCTCTGGGCGATCACCGCGCGCACGCCGAGCAGGCGGGGACCCTTGGCCGCCCAGTCGCGCGATGAACCCGCGCCGTACTCCTTGCCGGCCAGCACCACGAGCGGCGTCCCCTCGGCGAAATACTTCAGCGACGCGTCAAAGATCGTCAGCGGCGCGCCGTCGGGCAGATGGACGGTGAAGGGCCCCTCGGTGCCCGGCGCGAGCAGATTCTTGAGCCGGACGTTGGCGAACGTACCGCGCACCATCACCTCATGATTGCCGCGCCGCGCGCCGTAGGAGTTGAAGTCCAGCGGCTGGACGCCGTGCTCGACCAGATATTGCCCCGCCGGGCTCGTCTTGCGGATCGCGCCGGCGGGTGAGATGTGATCGGTGGTGATGCTGTCGCCGAGCAGGCAGAGCACGCGCGCGCTGGCGATGTCCTTGATCGGGCCCGGTTGCGCCGGCATGCCGTCGAAATAGGGCGCGCGCCGGATGTAGGTCGAGTCGGGCTCCCACACGAAGCGGTCGCCCTCGGGCACCGGCAGCGAGTTCCAGCGCTCGTCGCCGGCGAACACGTCGGCGTACGATTTCCGGAACATGGATGATTGAATCGCCCGGCCGACCATGTCGGCCACTTCTTTCGAAGTTGGCCAGACGTCGCGCAGGAAGACGGGCTTGCCATCCTTACCTGTGCCGAGCGGCTGGGTGTGGAAGTCGATGTCGATGCGCCCGGCCAACGCGTACGCTACCACCAGCGGCGGCGACGCGAGATAGTTCGCCCGTATTTCCTGCTGGATGCGGCCCTCGAAGTTGCGATTGCCCGACAGCACCGCGCACGTGACCAGCTCGCCCTCGGCGATTGCCGCTGACACCGCTTCGGGCAGCGGGCCCGAGTTGCCGATACAGGTCGTGCAGCCGTAGCCCACCAGATTGAAGCGCAGCCGGTCGAGGTACTCCATCAGGCGCGCCTTCTCGAGGTATTCGGTCACCACCTTGGAGCCCGGCGCGAGACTGGTCTTCACCCATGGCTGCGTGGTGAGTCCCCTGTCCACCGCGTTCTTGGCGAGGAGTCCGGCGGCGATCATGACCGACGGGTTCGACGTGTTGGTGCAGCTCGTGATCGCGGCGATGACCACGGAGCCGTGGCGCAGCTGGTGCTCGGCATCGTCGAGGCGGAGGTTGACGTGCGTTTTGCGGGCGGGGGGTGCATCCACCTCGGCGACCGCCACGTTGCCCCCTTCTTCTTCCCAACGTTTGGCGTTGGACGGCGGCGCCACGGGCGACGTCGGCTTCACGAGCGACGGCAGGTTCTGGAGAAAATTCTTGCCCACCTCCTGCAGCGGCACGCGGTCCTGCGGCCGCCGCGGCCCCGCCATGCTCGGCTCCACCGTGCTCAGCTCCAGCTCCAGCGTGTCGGAGTAGACGGGCTCCGGCGCGCCGGGGGTGTGGAACAGACCCTGTTCCTTCATGTACGCCTCGACCAGCGCGATCTGCTCGGCCGGCCGCCCGGTGAACTCGAGGTAGCGCAGCGTCTCCTGGTCCACCGGAAAGATGCCGACCGTAGCGCCGTACTCGGGCGCCATGTTGCCGATGGTGGCGCGGTCGGCGAGCGGCAGTGTGGCCACCCCCGGGCCGTAGAACTCCACGAACTTTCCCACCACGCCCTTCTGGCGCAGCAGCTGCGTGACGGTGAGGACCAAGTCCGTGGCAGTGGCCCCCTCGGCGAGTTTGCCGGAGAGACGGAATCCCACCACCTGCGGGATCAGCATCGAGACGGCCTGCCCCAGCATTGCGGCCTCGGCCTCGATGCCGCCTACGCCCCAGCCGAGCACGCCGAGGCCGTTGATCATCGTGGTGTGGGAGTCGGTGCCGACGAGTGTGTCGGGGTAGGCTTGGGGCGTCTTGCCCTCGGTGGTGAAGACGACGCGCGCCAGATACTCGAGGTTTACCTGGTGCACGATGCCGGTGTCGGGCGGCACGACACGGAATCCCTGAAACGTCTTCTGCGCCCAGCGCAACAAGGCGTAGCGCTCGCGGTTGCGCTGGAATTCCTTGTCGGCGTTCACCTGGAATGCCGTGACCGTGCCAAACTCATCCACGATCACCGAATGGTCGATCACCAGCTCGGCCGGGAGCAGGGGATTCACTTTCTTGGGATCGCCGCCCATCTGGGCCATCGCGTCGCGCATGGCGGCGAGATCCACCACCGCCGGGACGCCTGTGAAATCCTGCATCAGGACGCGCGCTGGCATGAACGCGATTTCCTCATCGGGGATCTTCTTGGGATCCCAGTGCGCCAGTTTCTCGATGTCCTCGGTCCGCACACTGCGGCCGTCTTCCAGGCGCAGCAGGTTTTCCAGCAGGATGCGGAGCGAGTAGGGCAAGCGCGCCACCGGCAGTCCGCGTTTCTCCAGGGCGTCGAGGCGGTAGATCTCGTAGGCCCGGCCACCCGCGCGCAGCGAGGCGCGGGCGCCGAAGGAATTCTTGCTCATTCCACGACCTTCACGTCGCTCACGAAGTATTCGGTCTCGCCGAAGCAGCTCGTGGGGATGCCCTTGTGCTGGCTGTACTGCAGCGCCACGCGCTTCCCGAGGGACTGATTGATCAGACCGGCGATCGAGTCGCTGCGCACGGTGAAGTAGAACTTCTCCGGCATCGACCCCGGTACGGCGACCATCGCCAGCTCACCTTCCCAGGTCTTACACACCCAGCCCTTGCGCGAGAATTTCTGCACGTAGCCCGCGCGCTCGCCCGAGGAATAGGTCCAGGTGAGGGCCGACCAGGTATAGAGCACCAATAACAGCACCGGGGCCACGATCACGGCCGCGATGATCAGTTTGGTTTTGCGCGAGAGCGTGAAGTTCACAGTGGGAACCTAATGGCGCTCGCCTTCGCGTTGCAAGCGCCGCAGATACTGCTCCGGATGATTCAAGAAATCGCGTGTGAGCGCCACGTGGTCCAGCGCTGCGTACGCAACGGCGCGCACGGGCGCCGTGTCGAAGCTGTAGATGCGGGCGCCCGGGAATGCGAGCAGCATGGGCGAGTGCGTCGCGATGATGAACTGCGCTTGTTGCGCGACCATGTCGTCCAGCAGGACGAGCAGCGCCAGTTGGCTCTGCGGCGAGAGCGGCGCTTCCGGCTCGTCCAACAGAAACAAGCCGCCCGGGACGAAACGGGAACGGAACAGCTGGAGAAAACTCTGGCCGTGCGAGTTGGCGTCCAGGTCCGCCCCGTAGCGGCGCTCCATGTCGGCCAAGGAGCTCTTGAGCGGTCCTTGCGCCAGGCCGAGCGCGCGGTCGGACCGGTCCGCCGCGCGGTACTCCCGCTCGGTGTCGGTCAGCTGCTGTTGCAGCTCCGCGCGCTCCTGCGCGAGGCGCTTGGTGAACCCGAAGAAGTCCTCGGCGCGTAGGAAGAAGCCGCGCACGGCGCGCTGCGTCCAGACAAGGCGCAGGGCGCGGCCGAGGCGGCGCTGCGCGGCGAGCGTCTGATCGCGGACCAGGTCCGCCGCGCCCACGGCGGGCAGGCCCGCGGCGGCGGCGATGCCCTCGAGCAACGTGGACTTTCCCGAACCGTTCTCGCCCACGAAAAAGGTGATCGGCGCGGCCACGTCGAGCTCGCCGAGCGAGGCGATGGTGGGGACCGAGAATGGGAACGTGGTGTCGGCCGTCCCCGGCTTGCGGCTCACACGGCGCAGGTGTACGGCCATTCAGCGCTGCGCCACGTCGTATTCCTCGGTCTTGTAGATGGCAAACCCCCGCGCCACGTAGTTCGGCAGGGCGTTGGCGTGATCCAACGTACAGGTATGGAGCCAGACGCGCGTCGGCCCCAGCGCCCACGCGTCGCGCACCGCGCACGACAGCAGATACTTCCCGAATCCCTTCCCGAATTCGGTGGGCACGATACCGAAATACGCGACCTCGACCGAGCGGTCGTCGGGCACCCGCCGCAACTCGTACCAGCCCGCGAGCGCGATGCCGCGGCGGGCGACGTGCAGCGAGATCTCCGATTGCGTCAGATGCGCGGCGATCTCGGCGTCGGTCCAGTGCCAGCGGTCGCGCCAGTGGAAGCCCGCGCCCACCGTGTGATAGCACGTGCGATACAGCGCCGGGGCCGGGTCGGCGACGCGCTCGACCATGACATCGGGGAACTCGCCGAGTGCCGGGCGGAACTGGCCCGGCTCGGTCATCTGCAGGTAGATTCGCGTCGCACGCACCGCCGTATCGGTCTCCCGTCTCCCGTTTCCGCGTAGTATCTTACCGCCGTCCCGCACACCCCGAGCCATGTTCGCCAACCGCACCGACGCCGTCCCGCTGCCGCTCGCCCTGCACCTCGCGAGCTATACCCTGATCGGGCTGTTCTGCGCGTTCGCCGGCGGCCTGAACCTGATCGATCCGGGCCACATCCTGCGCCTCGGCGTGCCGCTTTTGGTGTGGGCCGGCTTCAGCTGGGGCTATGTCTTCGGCGTCCTGATGGGCCGGAAGGAAGTGGTGGGGCTGGGCTTCGTGGCCAGCGCCGCGTACGTCGTGGCGGGCGTCCTCAAGTTCGCGGGCGACTGGCGCCTGGGGGCGCTGCTCCTCGCCATCGGCGTGTACGGGTTCAGCGTCCTCGCCACCTACCGCCGCACCATCGTCTTACCCAATTAAGCCCTCGGTCTCGACGCGCTGCGGTGCGGCTGGCAGCTCGACGACGAAGCGCGCTCCGCCCAACTCCTCCGAGTCGTCCAGCCACAGCTTGCCGCCCACCTCGCTCACTACGCGCTGACAGATCGCCAGCCCCAGGCCCGATCCTTCGTCGGGTCCCTTGGTCGTGAAGAACGGATCGAAAATGCGCTGGCGGATCTCGCGTGGCACGCCCGGCCCCGAGTCTTCCACCGTGAGGCGCACCCAGCCGGCCAGCGACGTCGTCTGGAGCTTGATCACCGCTGGTGTGCGGCCGCGCACCGCGTGCTCGGCGTTGGTCACGAGGTTGATCACGACCTGTTGCAGCTCCTGGCCCAGTCCCAGGACCGACGGGGCCGCCTGGTCGAGCTGCACCACCAGGTCCACGCTCTCGGCTTTGAGGACGCGCTGGCGAATCTCGCCGACATCGCGGACCAGATCGTTGATCTGCACGCGCACGGGCGTGGTGTCCGCGCGGCGCGCCAGACGCAGCAGGCTGCGGACGATGCGGGCGGCGCGGTCCACTTCGCGCACGATCAACGACGTCGCCGCGTCGGTCTCGGGATCCTTGCGGCTGCGTGACAGCAGCTCCGCCTCCATGCGGATGGCGGTGAGCGGGTTGTTGACCTCGTGTGCCACGCCGCTCGCGATCTCGCCTACCGTGGCGAGCTTCTCGCGCGCGATCAGCTCGCGCTGGGAGCGCAGCTCGTCGGTGCGGTCGTACAAGGCGACCAGCAGGTCCTTGGAACCGAGACCGGATAGATCCGTCACGGTGCAGTCGCACAGCCGGCGGTCGCCGTCGGGGCGCGTGACCAGCACCCGGCCGTGCCACGGCTCGCCTTCCTGGGCGCGCGCCAGCACCAAGCGCACGGTGACCTGGCTGGGCGACAAGCCGAGCGACTCGATCGGGCGGTCGAGCCCCGCATCCCCCGCGGGCAGGCCGAACAGCGTGCGGGCCGCTTCGTTGAGCTGTTGCACGTCGCCGTGGGGTCCGACGAGCGCCATCGGCAGCGGGCTGCCGCTGACCATCGCATGCGCGCGTTGCGCGGCGGCCCGCGTGGCCGCCACGGCCTGCGACAGCTCGATTCCGCCGGCGATATGCGCCGCCACGGCCGTCAGGTAGTGGAGGTCGGCCAGGCTGAACGGGCGAGAGGGCGAACCGTCCGTCTCGAGATAGCGGATGACGGCGACCGCGCCGATCACGCCGTGTGACGTCTGCAGCGGCGCGATCATTGCCGCCCTGGCATCGGCCGCTAGCGCGATCGCGCCGCGATGCGAGTCGGATTCCGCCGTAATGTCCTCCGTCACGAGCGGCTGCCCGGTACGGGTGACACGGCCGGTGGTGCTCGCTTCGACCGGGAAGGTGACGTTCTGCAAGTCCTGCGCCCGGCCTACGGCCGTGGCGACGCGCAGCGGCTCGTCTCCCTCCCGCAGCGCGACGTAGGCGCCCTGGGCCTCGACCAGCTTGGTGAGCGACATCAGCGTGTAGCGGAGCAACAGCTCGGTCTCGGGCGCGGCCAGGAGCCAGCGCGACAGCTCGACCAGGAAGGTGCCGAGCCGGCGCTCGCGCTCCAACGCAGTGCGCCGTCCCACCAGCACCGCGAGCTGGTTCGCGACCTCGAGCTCCGCCCGCAGCTCGGGGAGCGGCAGGCCCATCGGGGCGCCCGTCATCGCCAGCTCCACGCGGCGGCCCTCGGCGTCGGTGACGGTGAGCGTCTCGACGTCGCCGGCGCGCGCGGCGCCGCCCGCGGTGACCTCGCCCGAATCGTTGAGGCCGTTGTAACGCAGGTGGATGGACGCACCGCCCGCGCGGCTGCTCAGGATCTCGGCGACGCGCTCCCAGTACTCGCGGGGCGTGGCTGCGTCGCCCACCTTGGCGAGCAGCTCGGCGATTGGCATACAGCAATACTACGTCAAGCGAAGGCCTAGGGGCGAATCGCTCCTGGGTACTTGGCAGGATTGACGGCGTGTCCGGGGAATATTGATGGCAGGTCAGCCCCGCCGAGATGCCGCGCGGCGACCTCGGCGAACAGATCGCGGAAGTCTGTCGTCACCGCCACATCGCGGCCCTCGAATCGGGCGGCGGGATCGAGCCCGGGCCAGCGCCCCAGCATCTTGCCGCCGTTCACCGCGCCACCGAGCAGCAACATCGCGGTCGCGTGGCCGTGGTCGGTGCCGCTGTTGCCGTTCTCGTGAATGGTCCGGCCGAACTCCGACATGGTCAGCACCACCACGTCGCGCATGCCGTCGCCCAGGTCGGTGGCGAACGCGGCCAGCGCTCCGCCCAGCTCCTGCAGCCGCGCGGCGAGCTGTCCCTCGCTCGCGCCCTGGTTCACGTGCGTGTCCCAGCCGGTGGCGTCGAGGAAGGCGATCTGCAGCCCGACGTTCGCCTTGATCAGCTGCGCCACCTGCAACAGCCCGCGGCCGATGCGCCCACGGGGATACTGCGCGCCGTTGCCAGCTTGGTACTGCGTGGGGTTGGCCTGCTTGAGCTGCTGCACCGCTTCGAACCCCTCGCGCGAAGAACTCGCGAGCAAGCCCGTGGCCGCGCCCTCATATAACGCCTCGAACGCACGAGTGAGTTTGTCGCGCGCGGCGTCCTGCGGGGCCCGCAAGCCGAACGCCTGCAGGTCGTCGATGGCGAGCGCCGGTGCCGTGCCCGCGAGAGCGCGGGGCAGCTCGGGCCCGAACGCCACCGCGCGGAATGCGCCGGTCTGGTGCTCGCGGTCGTGCTGGCAGTAACGGTTGAGCCAGCCGTCGGCCGTCGCCTTCACGCCCGGCGTCCCCGACTCCATGTAATCCTGGGCGTCGAAATGGCTGCGGGTGGAATCGGGCGAGCCCACGGCGTGGATCGCGGCCAGCGTCTTGTCGTCCCAGAACCGCTTGAGCGGGGCGAGCGCCGGGTGCAGGCCGAAGTGGCCGTCGAGGTCGATCACGTCGCTGCGCGGGACCGCGATGCGCGGCCGTTCAGCGTAGTACGTGGCTTCGCCGTGCGGCACGATCATGTTGAGACCGTCCACAGCGCCGCGTTGAAAGAGGCAAACCAAAGTGCGGCGGTCAGACGGGTGGACGATCAGACGGTTGGTGAGCGCGTACGCTGCCCGTCCGAGGAATAACGGATCCAAGCCGAGACTGAACAAGGCAATTCCGCCCGACTTGACGAAGACGCGCCGCGAAATGGTCATACGTTGCCACTCTCCTAACCGGCCAACCGTCTATTGTTTTTGAAACTCCGGTCCCCCCAACGCCAGTCCGATCGCGAGATTGCGCCGGGCCGCAGGATCCGTCACGTCCGCCAGCTGCTGCTCGATCACGCTGCGGGTATGGGCGGACATTGCACCGCCCAGGAGCCGCCGGTCGAGCGCGTCGAGCAAGGCCGGGGCGTCCGACGTCGCGGGGATGAGCGTATCGAGCGCGACGGTGACGCCCGGGAGCCTCCCGGCCGCGAGTCCCACCGCCGCGTTCATCCGCGCCAGCAATGCGCCGGAGTTCACCCAATCGTCCTGGCGCTCGGGGTACCCGTCGGGCGCCACGTGCAGGTAGAGCGGCTCGCCCAGCCGCGCCACCACCTGCGCGAGGCGCGGTGAGGTGTCGGGGTCCGCGCCGGTGGCGCGGATCGCGCTGACCACGAACTCGAGCGGCGTCTTGACCTTGTTGGCGACGTTCTGCGGCGCCCAGAAATCGGGCCCGTGGAAGATGGCGCGCAGCACCGCGCGGATGTCGCCATCGGAGCGTTGCCAGGCAGCCACGGCGTCGTCCACGCAGCCGTCCGGCGGATCGTCCGCGACGAAGCGCGCGCACAGCTGGCGCGACACGTGGTGCATGGTCGCATGCTCGTGCGCGAGCCTGTGCAACAGGCGCAGGCCCTCGTCCTGCCCATGGCCCGCGGGAAACGTGTCGCCGAGCACGACCTTCATGCCGGAGTCGTGCGCCCAGTCGTGATACTCGAACGCGCCGCCCTGCTGCGGCCGGGCGATGCTCCAGCCCGTCAGGATGCGGGCGACCGCGATCACGTCCGCTTGCGTGTACCCGCCGTCCACGCCCAGCGTATGCAGCTCCATCAGCTCGCGGGCGTAGTTCTCGTTGATGCCTTGCGGCATGCGCGCGGTGAGCTCGGGCCGCCGCGCCGCGGCGCGCGCGAACTGCGGCGGCTGCGCGCCCGGCGTGACGCTCTGCCAGTTGTCGAGATAGAACATCATCGCCGGGCTCTGCGCCGTGGCGATGAGCAGGTCTTCGAACTTGCCCAGCGCGCGGGGCCGGATCACGTGCTCGATGTAGTCGGGCAGCAAGAAGCGATCGGCGCCCTTACCCATGAACACGTTGAAGTGATTGATCCAGAAGTCCGCCATCACTTCCTCGAGCTGCCGCTCGGACATCACGGCCCGCACCACGGCGAGCTCCTGGAGTTCCCCCGCCAGGCGGCGCCCACGCAGCGCCTCGGGCGTCTGGTCGGCCGGGTCGGCCCCCTGACGCATGGCAGAGTCGGCGCCGGCGCTCATCTGTCGCTCGCGGCGCGCGCGTTGCTCGTCGAAGTAGGCGGTGGCGAGGTCCTCGCGCGATATGCCCAACAGCGTGAACGTGCGCTCGCGCTCTGCCAGGACATGATTGTCGAGGCGGTTGGGATCGAGCTGCTGGTCGATCCAGCGCAGCGTGCCCATCGCCGCGAGGCGATCGACGTCGCCGGGCCGCGGGCCGTACGCGAGCCGATTGAGGGCGTGGAGTGCGGAATCGCGGGAGGAAAGCGACTGAGCGGGTAGGCGGGTAGACGGGTAGACGCTCAGCAGCGCCAAAAGGGCGGTCCCAAGCGCCGCCCGACTAAGCGTCCAACCGTCCAACCGTCTGTGCTGTCGCATAGGTCTTTAGGTGACGCTCCCCAGGGGCAGGCGTTAACTACGCCCCCTCCGCCAGCCGCCGGCGCGCCCACTCGAGGGCCTGCGGGCCGACGTTCGCCGGATGATGAACGCGCCAGCGGGCGATCGCCAATTCGTGCTCGGCGTCGGACAGCTCGCCCGCCACCATCGCCAATACATCGCCGATGCCGGGCGCGCGCTCGAATGACTCGGCGTACGGACAGCCCCCCGGCTCGCCGGTCAGCTCTGCCCCGCACACGTCGCACCGACGCCCTACTGCCAGCTTTTCCATGTCTCGCTCGCCGGCCCGATCGTGAGCTGCTGCTGACAGCGGACTAGCGGCATGCGCAGGAGCAGAGGCTCCACCATGAGCTTCTCGAGCCAGCGCTCGTCGGAGAGGCGCGCCGCGGCGAGGCCCAAGTCGGCGAAGCGACGCGAGGCGCGGTCCACAAGTCCCGTCACGCCGAACTTCTGGGCGAAGCGCCGCAGCTCCCCCAGCGCCGCGGGCCGCTCGTTCAGGTCCACGAAATGGGTCTTGATGCGGCGCTCGGCGAAAAATCGCAGCGCGGCGCGCGTCTCGGCGCTCTTCTTGACCCCGAAGATCTGGACCTCCATTGCAACTCAAGCTAGCGTTCTCCGCGCTTCCCGCTATGAACCCCCGTCTCCGCCTCGTCTGCGCCGCCGCGCTCTTCTCAACAGCCGGCGCCGCGATCAAGTGGTGCCAGTTCGGCCCCTGGCAGATCGCGGCGTTCCGCGGTCTCGTGGCGGGGGTGACAATCCTGTTGCTGATCCCCGCAGCGCGCCGCGGCTGGTCGTGGCGCGCAGCGGCGGTGGGGCTCGCCTACGCGGGCGCCGGGATCTTCTTTGTGCTGGCCAACAAGCTGACGACCGCCGCCAACACGGTGTTTCTGCAAGCGACGAACCCGCTGTACATCCTGCTGCTCGCGCCGTGGATACTGCACGAGCGGCCTTCCCGCGGCGATCTCCTCTATATGGCGGCCGTGGCGAGCGGGTTGGTGCTGCTCTTCTCCGGCGCGCCGCGTCATTTCGCGACCGCACCGGACCCGCGGCTGGGCAACATCCTCGCGGAAGGCAGCGCGGTATGCTGGGCGTTGACGGTGATCGGGTACCGCTGGATCGCGCGGGGCGCGCGGGATGCACGCGGGGCGGTGGCGAGCGCCGCCGCCACCGGGAACTTCATGGTCTTCGCGCTGGCACTGCCTTTCGCGCTGCCGCTCGCCGCGGGGCGCGCCGCTGACTGGGCCACCGTCGCCTACCTTGGGGTGTTCCAGCTGGGCGTGGCCTACGTGTTCTTGTCGCGGGCGATTCCGCACGTGCCGGCGCTCGCAGCGTCGCTCGTGATGCTGGTGGAGCCCGTCCTCAATCCGATCTGGGCGTGGCTCGTGCATGGGGAGACGCCCGCCCCGCTGGCACTCGGGGGCGGGCTCGTCATTCTCGGCGCGACGGTGGTGAAAACCCTGCGGGACGCGCGCACCGCACTGCCCGCGCCCGTCCCGGTGCTCGAGCCCTGAGACTCAGGGCTTCCTGCTGGTGCTGTCCTTGCGGTCGCGCCGCACGTCGCGGCGGTCGTGGCGGATGTCGCGCCGGTCGGAGCGCTTGTCACGCCGGTCGCCCCGCACATCGCGCCGGTCGCCGCGCAGGTCGCGCGTATCACGGCGCACCGCTGCGCTGTCCCCGCTCTTCACGTCCTGGCGCCGTTGCTGGCGGTCCTGGCGAATGTCGCGCCGGTCGCTGCGCGTGTCGCGCCGATCGTGGCGCAGGTCGCGGCGGTCCCGCCGGATCTCGTGGCGGTCTCTGGTGGTGTCCGTTGGTTGCTGCGCGGCGGCGTAGGCCGGCAGACCCATTACAAATGTCACGGCGGCGAGCAGCAGAGTGCGATGTCGCATACAATGGTCCTGGTTCAGGTTCGCTGCTGAGACGCCCGGCGCTCCGGCGTGTTAAGCGCGTCGTCGGAGACCCAGCGGATGTGAGCCGCGTCACCGGCCGCCATGCGGACGCGTAGATTGGACCCTCGCATGCCCGGCACCCGCTACCGCTTCGCGATTCTCTTCTTCACGGTCCTGATCGACCTGATCGGGTTCGGCATCATCATTCCGATTCTCCCCTATTACGCGCAGCGCCTGGGTGCCGGCGGCTTGGGCGTGGGGCTGCTGTTCGGCATCTACTCCGGCATGCAGTTCCTGTCGACGGCGTTGCTCGGCCGGTTGTCGGATCGCGTCGGCCGCCGTCCCATCCTGCTCACCACGATCGTCTTGAACGTGGGGGGCTGCTTGCTGTTCGCGGCGTCGCACACCTACGTGCTGCTGTTCCTCGCGCGCGTGGTCTCGGGGTTGGGCGGCGGCAACGTCTCCGTGGCCCAGGCCTACGTGGCCGACATTACGACGCCCGCCGAGCGCTCGCGGGGCATGGGCATAATCGGCGCGGCGTTCGGGATCGGCTTC
>WNFF01002210.1_pt1 | contig 15873 bp, 13 predicted proteins | sample 5400441 | NCBI WGS metagenome assembly WNFF01 (sample SAMN13153345, study PRJNA577476) | soil metagenome | isolation source: 120 cm saprolite under Douglas fir tree site 2 hole 3 replicate 1 | place: USA:California | collected 2015-04-18 | reverse complement strand
GGCTTCAGCGACGTGCCGGCGGAGAACCAGATCACGTTCGCCGGCCTGCCGGCGGTCGTCGAGTCCTCGACCCGCCAGCGGATCGTCGCGAGACTTCCCCCCTGCGCGCGAAGCGGCCCACTGCGAGTGACCTCGCCTTCGGGAACGGCCACCGCCCGCCGCGACTTCGCCATCGCTTTTGCGAGCTGCTCAGTGGCCGAGCAAGTCTGCCCCACCAACCCGAGCGGTGCTTATCTGCTCCAGCCCGCGGGTGAGTCGTTTCAGGCCTATTGCGACATGACCAGCGACGGCGGGGGGTGGACGCTCGTCTTGGCCTACGCGCATCCGGCGAATACCAACAACCCGTTGCAGATCGGCGTTCGGCCCGTCGCGGCGGACGGGTTCAGCCATTACTCGACCGCCCAGGTGCAGCGCTTGGCGGCCTTCACCGAGGCGCGCTTTTTCTGTCAAACGTCCGGCCATCCGCGGCTGCTTCACTTCAAATCCGCCGACAGCCGAATCCTCAGCTATCTGCGGACGGGCGCCGGCAACACGAACCCGGACGCCTGGACCACGGGCTTCACCGCGCTGGCCGGACACTCCGCCAACCTTCCCGCCGCGACGACTAGCGCGCTCTCCAACCAGGGAGAGCTGGCGATGACCAACCACACGTTCTATCGCCCCTCGTTGTATCACTGGAACATCCGCGCCGATGGCGGACGCTGGGAATGCGACGACTACCCGAACGGCTCCCAGAACACGACGCTCCATCAAATCTGGGTGAGGTAGACGCGATGAAAGCTCACGAGCGTTGGTGCGGTCCGAGGTCGCTGGAGATTGTCGCAGTCGTTCTCTTCGTTTTGACGAACTGTGTGACATTCCGGGCCCTCGGCGGTACCAAAATGTCACACAGTTCGAGCGCGCTCCCCCCGAAAGTCGAGGAGCCTCGCTCTACGGTACCCTCGAAATTCGAGCCGCCTCGCTCCTCGCTCCTCTCGAAATTCCAGCCGCCTCGCCGTTCGCCTTCCGCGGAGCTCAAGGAGCCCTCTTCGCTTCAGGGCAGCGATGCCGAGATCAGCCGCGCTCGCGTCTTCGAGGAGCCGCTGGTCCCCGTGGGCGGGCGCGCTCCGGCCGAGGAGAACAAGGCGCTTTCGCAGGCCTTGGCGGACTATCGGCAAAGCGGCGCCGGCGAGGATGTCTCGGCGATCGCCCGGTTTCTGGAGCGGCATCCGCGCTCGGTCTGGCGCGCCTCGCTGCTGATGAATCTGGGACTGGTGCATCGAAGGACCGGTTACTTTTCGAGGGCCCTGGCGGATTGGGAGGAGGCCTGGCGGCTGGCCAAAGGCGAGTCGGACCTCCAGGCGCGCGCCGTCGCGGATGGAGCAGTTGGCGAGCTGGTGGATCTCGCGGCGCGCCTGGGTCTCGACGAACGGCTCGAATCGCTGCTCGAGGAATTGAAGGAGCGCGGCGTGCGAGGCTCCGCGACGGAGAGGATCGTCTCTGCGCGCGAAGGCTTGTGGCGGATGCGTCACCAGCCGGAGGATTCGTTCCGCTGCGGCCCAGTTGCCTTGAGCCATCTTGGCCGAGCCGATGGAGCCTCGGATGCTCTCGCCCGAAACATCCTCGAGACCCGGACCTCGCCGAAAGGGATGTCCCTGGCGCAGCTCGGCAAGCTCGCCGGCGGAATGAAGATGAAATACCGGTTGGCCCGGCGCGAACCCGGCGCTCGCGTTCCCGTCCCGGCAATCGTCCACTGGAAAGTCGGCCACTATGGGGCGCTCGTCGGGGAGGACAACGAGCGCTATCTCCTGAAGGATCCGTCGCTGAGAGCGCGCGCGGGCGACGAAGGCTGGGTCGGTCACGACGCGCTCGACTCCGAGGCGAGCGGATACTTTCTCATCCGCAAGGGTCCCCTTCCCCGCGGCTGGCACCCGGTGAGCGGCAAAGAGGCGGAATCGGTCTGGGGCCGCGGGTATACCAGCGGACAGAACCCGGACGGAAATGGACCGAAGGATCCGAAGGGAGGCGGAGGCGGCTGCGGGCCAGGAGATCGAATGGCGTCGTACTCGGTCCACTTGATGCTGGTGAGTCTCTACATCGAGGACTCGCCCGTGGGGTACACGCCGCCGCGCGGACCCGACGTGCAGTTCAAGGTTTCATACAGCCAGCGCGAGGCGAATCAGCCGGGAATCTTTGGGTATTCCAACCTGGGTCCCAAATGGACTTTCGATTGGCTCTCCTATGTGACCGACGATCCGCAAAACCCGTCGAGGAATGCAAATCTCTACAACCGGGGCGGTGGAACCGAGACCTATACGGGTTTCGATGCGATTACCCAGACCTATGCAGCGCAGCCTTTGAGCGGGGCGGTTCTGCGGCGAACGTCGCCTGGCCGTTACGAGCGGCGTTTGCCCGACGGGTCGCTCGAGATCTTCGTCCGTTCCGATGGGGCGACCAGCTTCCCGCGGAAGATCTTCCTGACCCGCATCGCCGACCGGGCCGGGAATGGCCTCGATCTGGCGTACGACGCAAGTCTGAGGTTGGTGAGCGCTACGGATGCCCTGGGCCAGGTGACCACCATCTCCTACGAGCTGCCCGGCGATCCGCTGAAGATCACCCGGGTGACCGATCCTTTTGGGCGGTTTGCGACCTTCGAGTACAACGCTGGATCGCAACTCAACCGGATCACCGACGTCGCCGGCATCGTCTCCGAATTCAACTACGACGCGGGCGACTTCATTCGAACGTTGACCACGCCCTATGGGACGACGACCTTCACCAAGGGCGAGCAAGACACGACGCGTTTTTTGCAAGCCACCGATCCCTTGGGAGACACGGAGCGGGTGGAATTTCGTCAAGGAGCGCCGGGGATTCGCGAGAGCGAGATTGACGCGGTTCCCGTTCCCCAGGGGATGCCCACCCTCAACAACTTTCTCGCGGCTCGCAATACGTTCTATTGGAACAAGAAAGCGTGGCACGACTTTCCGGATGACTACACCAAAGCGGTCATCTTTCACTGGCTTCACGACGTGGATACCAGCCGGACCAGTCGAGTCATCGAGAGCATCAAGCGGCCGTTCGAAAATCGAGTCTGGTATTACTATCCGGGACAGACCCAACCCGGATTCCTCGACGGCACGACGCTGGTGCAGCCGTCGAAAATTGGGCGCGTCCTCGACGATCAATCGACCCAGCTGTATCAATTTGAATACAACCGGCGCGGCAATGTCATCCGGTCCATCGATCCGTCCGGTCGCGAGATTTCCTCTAACTATGCCTTCAATGGGCTCGATCTTCTCGAGGTGGCCCAGACCCGCGAGCCGAGTCCCGAGCTCCTGTCCAGCTTCACCTACAATCCACAGCACCTGCCGCTCACCGTTACCGATGCCTCGGGGCAAATGACGACCCTCGGCTACAACAGCTTCGGTCAGGTCCAGACGGTCACCAACGCCCGGGGCGAGCCGACTACCTTCACCTATGACGACAGCGGCTATTTGCTCGCCGTCGAAGGCGCGATCGCCGGATCGACGACCCGGTTTACCTACGATGGATTTGGACGGGTGCAGACCGCCACCGACTCGGAAGGCTACACGCTGACTTTCGACTACGATGCGCTGGATCGAGTGACCCAGGTGACCCATCCGGACGGCACCACTCGGCGGACGATCTACAACCGCCTCGATCCGGAGCGGTCGATCGACCGGCTCGGACGGGAGACGGTTAGGACCTTCAACGCCCTGCGGCAGCTCGTCACCATCGAAGATCCCTTGCATCGGATCACGCGGCTCGAATGGTGCCGGTGCGGAAGCCTGGAAAGAATCATCGACCCGATGGGCCGGCCGACGACCTGGACCCACGACGTCGGGGGGCGCGTCACCACCAAGGTGTTCGCCGACGGAAGCGAGATTGGCTTTACCTACGAGAATACGACCAGCCGGGTGCGGGAATTGACCGACGCGGAAGGACAAACCAGACAGTATATATATTACGGCGATAACAATTTGAGACAGATTACCTATCTCGGAGGACCGGTCTCGACGCCGCAGGTCAGCTTTACGCACGATCCCAACTACAACCGCGTCATCACGATGGATGATGGAACGGGCCGAACGACGTATCGGTACAACCCGATCACCAAGTCATCGACCCTTGGCTCCGGCCGGCTGGCGAGCGAGACCGGGCCACTGCCCAATTCGGCGATCACCTACGAGTACGACGAGCTGGGCCGGATCGTCCGGCGGGCGATCAACGGCCTCGGTCAGAGCACCGCCTTCGATGCTTTGGGCCGGATGGCCCAGGTCGACAATCCGCTGGGGAGCTTCGTCTTCACCTATCTGAACACGACGAATCGGGTGAGCTCGATTTCCTATCCCAACGGTCAACGCACCAGGCTCCTCTACTACGACAATTTGCACGACCAGCGGCTGGCGGAGATCGAGAATCTCGATCCGGTGTCGGCAGTGCTGTCCAAATTCGACTACGCCTATGATGCCGCGGGGCGGATCAGGCAGTGGACGCGACAGGCCGATGGGCTACCGGTGAGGACCTATCAGCTCGACTATGACGACGCCGATCAGCTGCTCGCGGCGACGCCGCAAGAGCTCGGATCGAGTCGATTCGCCTACGTGTACGATCCTGCCGGCAACCGGACCAGCGAGCAAATCGACGACGACCTGAGCACCGCCAGCTACAACCTGGTCAACCAGCTCATCGGGCGGCAAGTCTCGACCCTGCCCGATCCCGACCCAGTGGTGCGCCGCAGCGAGGTGTCGCGCGATGGGCTCGGCCGGCCAGTGCGCATCGTGGAGAGGGAAAACGACGCCGTCGTCAGCGACAAGCGCTTCGTCTTTTGCGGCCTCGCGCTCTGCGAGGAACGCGACTCGACCGGCGCGACGGTGGTCCACCGGTTCTATCCCCAGGGCGTCCAGCTCGGTGTCGACAATTACTTCTACGCCCGCGATCACCTGAGCAGCGTGCGAGAGCTGACCGATGTCCAGGGCGCCGTGCGCGCCCGCTACGACTACGACCCCTATGGCCGGCGGACGAAGATCGGCGGGGATCTGGAAGCGGACTTCGGTTTCGGCGACCTCTATTTTCACGCCGCCACCGGCCTGCAGCTTGCGTCGTATCGAAACTACGATGCCAATCTCGGCCGATGGCTCAGCCGCGATCCGATCGGTGAGCTCGGCGGGTTGAATCTGTATGCCTATGTCAATAACAACCCCGTGAATTACTTCGACCCCACCGGCCTCGTCCCGAATGTCAAATGCCCCGTCTGCAAGCCGCCGGATCCCAAACCGCTGCCCGGCATCTGCGCGAAGCCGCCCATCCCTCCCTGGGCGAATCCGGCCGGCGATTCGTCAGGCTCGGGGTCCGGCTCTGGGTCAGGATCGGGGTCCGGGTCCGGGCCCGGGGGGTCAGGGCGGCCGGAACCGGATCCGCCCGGCGGCCCGGTGGGCAAGGATCGCGCGAACCAGCCCGACTTCGGAGGTCCTCCCCACGGCGAACAGCCCGGACCAGATTTGTCCATCCATGTCAGCGGGAACACCGATTCGGGCGCGACCGGGCTCGGCGGCAATGTCGGCTCGTTTAAGGGAGATACCAGCGACGTCGACCTGCCCAACATTCTGAATAAGGCGGCCGACGCCTTCAAAGCTCTGCAGAATCAGCTGAACAACTGATGTGATCGGCTTTTGCCGGCTCAGCGAAGTATGCCGACGCGTTTACTCGTGCGGCGTGCCGTCCTTGCGGGTGAAGACTGGCTTTCCATCGGAAAACTTTTGGTAGGCCAGATCCACGTCGGGATACTCGGCAATGTCCTCCGGATCGCGGTTGCTGATTTCGAGGTAGCGGGCAGGTCGGTCGGTTCGGTTCACCAGCTGATGTCCGTTCTTGGCGCCCGCCGGGAAGCCGGCGCACATTCCCGCGGTCAGGATCTGTTCACCCTCGTCGGTCCGCAGCACCACCTCGCCCTCGAGCATGAAGAGCAGCTCATCCTCGCGCGTGTGGAAGTGGCGCATCCCCGATTCCTTGCCCGGCATCAGCGTCGAGAGATTCGCGCCGATCTTCGTCAGCCCGAGCGCATCCCCGATCGCGCGCTTTTCCCGAGGCAATACGCGCGAGCGGAACGGCTCCGGATAGAGGGAGGTAGTGCGGACCGGCAAGGTAGCTGGGTCGACTGCGGGGCGTTTGAGAGGCATGGCGCGGCGTTTACCACAGGAGTGACGCGATTCAAGAGCGCCAATCCATTCGTCGATGCGCCGATGCAGAGCGGATTTTCGCGGCGGTGGCGCCCCACCAGGGCATTTTCAAGAACGCGTGATAGGCGTCGCGCACCCCTGGGCCGTGCCCGCTAATGACGCGGAATGAATAGGACAGCTGGTTACCCTGGGGCGCTCCAGGGACTCGGGCCGCCGATGGTCTCATGCTCCAAGCCATATCCGAAGGGATCGGGAATTGTCAGGTTCTTCCGGCGACCGGTACGAGACTCATAGCAACTCACCAGCTCGGCGATTACCGACTCCCGGTCGGCGACCACGTCCTGCCAAGTGAATCGGAGAACCATCCACCCGAGCCTTAGCAAAGCGCGATCGCGAGCGCGGTCACGCACGAACGCCGCGCGCGTGCCGTGCTGCGCCCAGCCATCGAGCTCAACGCAGAGGCGCACTTCGGGCCAGGCAAAGTCAACTTCGGCAATCAGCCGCGCACCCTCGACAATCTTCCAGTGCAGCTTCGGCTTGCGCCTCGTCGCGAGCGCCAGCTCAATCCCCATGGATTCGAGAACGCTGTCGGGCACCTCGTCTTCTCGTTGATGATCGCTGACAAGTGTCCGTAGGCAGGCCGCTCCGCGGTGACCTCTCCCGTGGCTGTCAAGAGCTCGATGAATCCAAGCGACGTTTGTCTTTTTTTGCCGAAGGGCCGAGTCAAGCGCCGCTCGAAGCCACACTCCCTCCAGGACCGATGCAAGGTCGATCATCGTGCGGGCGAGATGAGTGAGCCGAAAAGGTCCTCGTTTGGTCGTGTGCGTCTCAATCAAATCCCTCGAACGGAACACCTGCACGCCGCCGAGCTTGGGTAACCTGCGCGAAGCGGGCATCGTGATCTGCACCGTGGTTTGTCGCGGGACGTCCAGCCCCAGCCTTCTTGCCGCGCTCAAGTGGGACAGTACGGCCCCGTCGCCGGCGGCGAGCAGTGCCGCCATCTCCAGCTCATCGAGACTCGGGCTATTCGAACCGTGCCGGAACACTCCCGGATGCAACCGAGTCCACTCTCCGGTTTCGATCCGACGGCGCAGCCAGCTGCGAGAAACCCCACATGCCGCACAGTCTTTTAGCGTCACTACGCCGAATTGCTTCGAAGCCAGAGCCACCAACCGCTTCGCACCTGCATTTCCCAACCCGCCCCCCCCTCTCGTACGACGGCCGCATATTTTGGGCGAAGCGTGTGACATTTGCGTACCGCGCGGGCCCGAATTGTCACACGGTTCGAGGAGAGTCGCTCGAGCCCGCCGGCTGCGCGAACGGCATCAAATGCACAACAAGAGCGCAGGAACCGTGTGCCTCGCCGGATGAAATCGCTGGGAGGCGTGCCAACCGGATGAGATCGCCGGGACCGCATGCCTATCGGATGAAAATCGCTGGGAGGCGTGCCAACCGGATGAGATCGCCGGGACCGCATGCCTATCGGATGAAAATCACTGGGACGCGTGCCTACCGGGTGAGATCGCCGGGACCGCGTGCCTATCGAATGAAAATCACTGGGACGCGTGCCTACCGGGTGAGATCGCCGGGCCTGCGTGCCTCGCCGGATCCGACCACCGGGACCGCGTGCCTCGCCGGGGGATGAGACCATCGGGACCGCGTGCCTCGCCTGGTGGTATGAGTGGCTTCGCTGCGGTCTGGCACCAGGAGACGACGATGGCCAAGCAAGTCGTAGCGGTTCTCGGGGGTACGGGACTTCAGGGTGGTGGCGTGGTGGACGCGCTCACGAGCGCGGGCAAGTTCGCGGTGCGCGTTGCCAGCCGCAATCCCGCAAGCGACGCTGCGCGCGCGTTGGCGGCGCGTGGAGTCGAGGTGGTCAAGGCCGATCTGCTCGACCCGGGGAGCCTCCGCTCCGCGCTCGAGGGCGCGCATGGCGCGTTCGTGGTGACCAACTTCTGGGATCCCGCGCAGATGACGCGCGAGACCGAGATCGGCACGTCGGCCGTGAAAGCCGCGCGCGCCGCCGGAGTCAAGCACCTCATCTGGTCGACCCTGCCCGACAGCGAGAAGCTGACCAGCGGGCGTCTTAAAGTTTCGCACTTCTCCGGAAAAGCCCGCGTCGACGAGGCAATCAAGGCGGCCGGATTTGCGCGTCACACGTTCGTGATGGCGCCGATGTACTTCCAGAATTTCCAAACGATGATGGCGCCACAGCCCCTGCCGAACGGCGGCCGAGGCTGGGCGTTGCCGATCGATCCCGCCGCGCGCGTGGTGCACGCCGGAGATGTCGCTGAGGTCGGTCGCGCCGTCGCGGCCGCGTTCGCGGCTGGGGATAAGCTACCCGACGGCAGCTACCTGGCCGTTTGCGGCGGCGTCTACTCCTTCACTGACTTTGTCGGAACGCTGAACTCGCTGGGGCACAAGCTTCGGGTGCTGCAAGTACCTCCGGCGGTCTACGACGGTTTCTACCCGGGCGCCCATGAGATCCGCGAAATGTTCCAGTACTGGGTGGAGCACACGTACTTTGGCCCCGAGCACAAGCGCTACATCGCCGCGACCAACGCCCTCGTCCCAGGCGGATTCACGAGCTTCGCCGACTGGTCGCGTACGCACATGAAGGCGGCCTGACGAGAAGCGCGAACCAAGTCTCGTTGGTGATGCCTGGGAGAGCTTTTCAAGGCGTCGCTTCAACGCGCGCGGGAGGCTTGCGGAGGCACCCGCGATCTGCTCGCCGCCTGGGACCTCGCGGAGGCACCCGCGATCTGTTCGCCACCTGCGAAGCTCGCGGAAGCACGCGCGCGCGGAAGGGCTTCGGATAGCTGGAGCCGAGGCGGGCCGGCGAGCGGGTCGATTGCACGGCTCTTGAGCAAGGGTCGGGGCTTACCACGACGCGCCATTCGCCACATGCTCGAGATTATCGGTGGATCCCCATCGCGGCCCTTCAAGTATGCGACCTCGGCGACCGATGATCCGAGCCTCGACGATTGTGTTTTTTGCTGCCAGCCGTTCTGTGCGCCGCAGAGACCTCCGCTGCTGCGACAACGACGACGGCTTACGTCAACGGGAGCTGGTTCGACGGGTCTGGCTTTGTCTCGCGATACGCATCGACGCCATCGTCGACCTGGAAGGCGGGTACGTCGTGCCGCCGTTCGGCGAAGCGCACAACCACAATGTGGAACCGCTCAACAATCTGCCCAAGGTGATCGCGACCTACCTGGAGCACGGCATCTTCTACGTGAAGAACCCAAACAATCTGCCGCGCGATCGCGAGACGGTTGCGCCGCTGGTGAATCTGCCGGACTCCATCGATATCACTTTTGCGAACGGCGGCTGGACCAGTACCGGTGGACACCCGATGGAGATCGCCAAGCGCCTCCTGGATCGGGAGCTCTGGGCCGAGCGGGACGGCGAAGGCGGCTTCTACTGGACTGCCGATACCCGCGATCAGGTGAAGCGAAGCTGGGCTGCGTATCTCGCGCAGAAGCCCCAATTCGTCAAAACTTATCTTCTCTTTTCCGGGGATGGCCATCGGAGGACCGAACCGGAAAAATTCTTCGGCTGGAAAGGCCTCACCCCCGAGGCGCTGCGCGCGATCGTGGAGTGCGCGCACCAGGCGCGGCTGAGAGTCTCGGCTCATATCGAAACGACCCAGGACTTCCATGAAGCGCTGCTCGCCGGCGTGGATGAGATCACCCACATGCCTGGGTTTCGCACCGCCGGCGACGTGGACTCTCATCCAATCGGAGAGTTTGAGCTCTCCGACGCCGATGCCGAGCTGGCGCGCCGCCGCGGAATCGTGGTGGTGACGACGCTGGTCGGCGCGACGAAGCTGGAAAAGGAGCAGCGGGCGGAGCAGGACGCGCTCAATGCGCGCAACCTGCGCCGATTGCTCGCCCATCGCGTGCGTCTCGCGCTTGGGAGCGATTCGTATCGCCAAGACACGCAGGCGGAGGCGCTGTACCTGGCCTCACTTCATGTCCTGTCCAACGCTGCGCTGGTCAAGCTGTGGACGGAATCGACCGCCACCGCCATCTATCCCGGCCGCCGGATCGGGCAGCTCCGCGACGGCTACGAGGCGAGCTTCCTCGTCCTCGCCGGCGATCCGCTGAAGGACTTTGGCCAGGTGACCCAGATCACCCGCCGGGTCAAACAGGGCCGTACCTTGCCGTGAGCCGAGACCTCGGCTCACCGTCGGCCGCCATTCGGACTGATCGGGATTATCCATGGATCCAATGGGTTATCGGCCGCTCTCGTTAAAATGCCATCGTCAATTTAGCTAAAATAGCTATAACAGCTAAAATGGCTATAATCTGCTCATGGACACATCGGCACTTTCCGAGGGGCGCATTCTCCTTGTGGAGCACGAGCCTGCCCTCTTGAAGAAGTTCACGAGCGCGCTCAAGGGGGCCGGGTTTGAGACGACCGGTGCGGTCGGCGGCAACGAGGCGCTGCGACTCCTCGGCGAACAGCCTTTTGACGCCGTTATCGCCGATCAGTCGACGCCGGAGATCGATGGGTTGACGCTTGCGCGCCGCCTGCGCGAACGCAGTATCGCGACTTCGGTGCTCCTGGTTTGCGACGTCGTCAGCAACCGCACCGCGATCGAGGCGGTGGAACAGGGCGTCGTCCAATGCTTGGCCAAGCCCGTTGACGCCGATTCGCTGCTCAAGAGCACGCACGCAGCCGTCCGACGTTTTCGCGAGTTTCGCGGCCTGCTTCAAAACATCTGGGATGCAAATTCGTCCGGCACACGTGTGGTACCGGCGACCGAGGCCAAAAACGAGTTTGGCAATGTTCTGGAGCTGGCGATCCGGGAAGGAATGGTGGTGATTAGCAAGCACGACGCTCCCAAAGCGGTGCTCGTTTCACTCGACAAGGTGGCGGCATCACTGCGCGCTGGCGAGCCGAACCTCGACAAGCTGCGCAAGGAATTCGATCTCCTCCTGGCGCGGATGCAGACACCAAAAGCTCGCTCCGCGATGAAAGCAGCATTCGACGCGACACCGCGGCAGCTTGGAAAGGCCGCTATCGCGGCCGCGCGCAAACGTGGCTGAAATCCCGCGAATCTACGTATTGGCTGGCGTGAACGGAGCCGGAAAGAGCAGCATTGGCGGCGCGATGTTGCGAGCCCAAGGGGCAGACTATTTCAACCCCGACGAGGCGGCTCGGCGATTCCGGACCGAGATTCCGGGCCTGAGCGAAACTCAAGCGAACGCCGCCGCCTGGCACGAGGGTCGACGACTTCTAGAGAAGGCCATCACGGAGGGCCTCGACTTCGCCTTCGAGACAACGCTGGGCGGAAATACGCTGACTCGCTTGCTGGAGAAGGCAGTTGCTAAGGGATTCGAGGTGCGGGTCTGGTACGTTGGCCTGGCGGGTGTCGACCTGCACATCGCCCGCGTCCGTTCGCGGGTCGAGCGCGGTGGGCACGACATCCCCGAGGACAAAATCCGCGAGCGATACGACGCGAGCCGCAGGAACCTGATCCGGCTCCTCCCCCGTCTCACGGAGCTTCGCGTCTACGACAACAGTCGCGAGGCCGATCTTCTCGCCGGCGACGCGCCCGAACCGGTCCTCATCGTTCATACGGAGAATGGGCGGACCGTTTCATCGTGCGACCCTGCATCGACGCCCGAGTGGGCAAAGCCGATCTTCGCCGCCGCCTTGAAATTGTAGGGCCAGCGTCGCACATAGGGAGTCCCAATTGTCATCGAGTCTGCAGTGTCACCAGCGGCCAGAAAGGGGACCACTTCCACCGGAATCACCGGGGACCAGGGCCCCCCCGCTCAGCTGAGGCGATGGCCTGAGTGCAACATTTAGAGAGGAGGCAGCATCAGAAGGCGAGACGGTTGAAGAGCGGAAAACGCACGAGCGGCTGCGTGACCTGCCTCCTCAGCGCGCGGGAAGCGAGCAGCGGGCCCCCCACATCGATCATCTATGCGTATCGCGACGACGTGGACGAGCGCTACGAACTTGCGACGTCTCACGGGGCGAAGTCCGTGCAGCCGCCGCAGGACTAGCCGTGGGGCGACCGAATCTGCGTCGTGCAGGATCGCGACGGCTACACCTGGACCTTCGCGACCAAGTACACCGCCGGCGCTTGAAACTGCGACGGGCGTCGCGGGCCGGACTGCATGTGTCGGGCGTGCGACGCTCCCCGGCCCGCCCGGCGATCGCACGTCGTCGCGCGACGCCACCGCGATTCAGGCGCCGGGTATGCGCGTAGTAGCGGTTCCAGCGGGTCGGAGCCGAGACTCGTCAGCCGAGCTATCTACGCGCGGCGCTCACGATCTCGACGAGCGCCGCGAGCTCCTCGTGGCAACTAGGGCAGAGCCTCTCGTGAGCGCACGCCTTCTCGAGGCCTTCCGGGACCGCGCGGCCCTCGGCCCGAACCTCGGCGTACTCCGCCATGAGCGACAGGAACTCGTCGCAGTCGATCTCGACGTCGCGCGTCTCGCGTGACGCGTTGAGAAGAGCCCGCACTTGTTCGTCGCGAAGTCGCATCATGTCCTCACTCGAAAACCCATAGTACATCTGCCTCGCAGATCCCCAGCGCCTCGAGGTGCACCTTCACGCTCTTCCGCGCGTCATGACTCAGCTTGTAGAGCGCGTTTTGCTTCATACCGAGCCGCTCCGCGATCACCGCGTGTGGCAAGCCTTCGAGCTCGGCCGCAAGCACCGCGCGCTGCTTCTCCGTGAGCTTCCCCTCGATGACGCCCGCAAGCGCGCGGAGGACGCGCTCGCGCACCGCGCTCCGCTCTTGCGTCGCCTCCACCCGCGGCTCGAACACGAGCGGCGAGCGCGCCCCGTCGAGCATCGCGTCGAAGGAGACGTCCCTCCAGCGCTTGTGACGGAGGTCGTCGAAGGCGATGCGCATGGCGATCGAGAGCGCCCAGGTGGTGAACCGACTCTCCCCTCGGAACCCACCGAGCCGCTCGCGAACGCGGAGGAGCGCCTCTTGCGCGAAGTCTTCGCAGAGATCCTTGTCCGCACCACGCGCCGTGAGCACTCTCATGAGCCCGGTGACGAGGACCTCGCGCAGATCGCGATGCGCGGCTTTCCCATCGGCGCCGTCGTCCGAGATCGCGCGAACCCACTCGGCATTCTCGCGCGGCGCCCGCGTCATCTTGACCACTGTATCAGAACAAAGCTCCCGGAGGGGGAGACGAGCGCCTGCGATCCGAGGAACGGCGTTCACGTGCAGTAGACGAGTCGAGCAGGCAGGATCTTACGCACCGGTGGCCGGATAAGAAATCGCACCGTTGCTGGGTAAGAAATCGCGCCGTCGGATCGTCGAAGGAATGGCGCGATATCCGCGCGATAGGAGCACAAAAAATGAGCACGCAGAGAATAAAGGCCATCGATCCAGGAACGGCCAAGGGAAAAGCGAAAGAACTGCTCGATGCGGTGGAGAAAAAATACGGCAGCGTTCCGAGGTCCTTCAGAACGATGGCCCATTCGCCCGCCGCATTTCAGGGCTTTTCCGGTCTTTCCGGAACGCTTGAAGGCGGCGTATTGCCGTTCGAGACTCGATACCAAATTGCGATAGCGGTCTCGGAGCTCAATGGCTGCCCGTATTGCCTTTCCGCTTTTACAGCGATCGGCAAGGGCAACGGCATGAAGGATGAGACACTCGCGATGTGCCGGACTGCCGGATCGACCGACCCGAAAATCGACGCGATGCTGAAGTTTGCCGCGGCTATCGTGCGGGAGCGCGGCGCTGTTACAAATGAAGACTTCCAAAGGGTGAAATCCGCAGGGTGCTCGGATGAGCAAATACAGGAGATCGTCGCGAACGTTGCTCTATTCACCTTCGCCAATTACATAAACTTGGTAATCGGAACGGAAGTTGACTTTCCGCTTGTCATGCCGGTGAAGCAGCGTGCGGCGGAGAAGAGAATGTAACCTCGACATCGCTCGCCGACACTCCCTCCGACAAGTTGGGCACCGCGCCGAGCGGCTTCGGCTTGAAAGTCGGAGACAAGGCACCGGATGCGACGCTGCCCGATGTCTCGGGGAGCACTCGCAGCCTGGCTCAGCTCTGCGCCCAGAGTCGCACCCTCGTGTGATCTTCTACCGTGGCAGTTGGTGCCCGTTCTGCAACCTGCAGCTCCACGACTACGCCGTCACAAAGCCCGAGTTCGACAAGCGCGGCGTTCAGATCGTGGCGATCAGCGTCGACCAGCCGTCCGAGGAGGCGAAGACGCAAGCGAAACAGGGGGTGCCGTTCCCCATGCTCTCCGACTCAAAGCTGGCGGCTCACCGCGCGTACCAGGTGGTTCACGTACCTGGGGACGCCGAGAGGAAGATCCTCGCGAGCTACCACATCGACCTCGCAGCATACTCAGGCGAGTCCCACGGAGACTTCGCAGTTCCGGCGATCTTCTTGGTCGACCGCGACACGGCCGTCCGATTCGTGCACGTCGACGAGGACTACAAGACTCGACCGAGCGCGAAGCAGCCTTGCCCTGACGAAGAGACGACCGACCTTCGTGACAAGGGCGAAGGTGGTCTGCGCGTCATCCGGATGAAGGATGGCGCGGTCTTCGACGAGTACATCACCCTGAACGATGAGAAGCGCGAATAAACCAGTACTACGCGCCGCGCCCTCCACTCCCCATCGAGCACGTCATCGGCACTAAGCGCGTCGAGGTGATGAATGGACGCGCGACCTTGTCGTGGTTCATCACCTTTGACCGGATTGCCCAGACGACGACGACAGCGAGAGAACTTTACGACCAGATGCTGAGGCTTCATCCCCTCAGAATAAATGTGACTTCTCTCTGGGCTTCGTCGCGCGCGCTCAGGCCCTCATGAATGGATGCCCGCTTGGTTGGATGAGATTTGCGCCTCCTCGCCTCCGAAATCAGCTTTTTGATTCTGGTGGGGAGGGGGAAAACTTGTCCCGCTTCGGTGACTGCGTCGCCAGGGGCCGGGTGAGCTCCGTGCGCCAGGCCGACGGGTCGGGATTCGTCGCCGCGTCTATCAGGTAGGTCTCCCACAGCGCCGGCCCGGGCGCCCGCCCCTGCGCGACGATCCACGCATCGAGCTGTGGCCAGGCCGAGGCGAGGCCCTCGTAGGAGCCATGGAGGATCGTCCGTGCCACGGTCGCAGCGGGCAGCTGGCCGGCGGTGACCCGCCCGGACGCGACCACTCGCTCCTTCACGGGCATGCCGATCTCGAAATCGTAGGTATCGGGCATCATTTTCAGGTGGCGCGTGAACCAGGGCCCGGTGGGAGCGATCCCCTGCTTGCCGAGGGTCGCCAGCAACTCCTTGAGACCGGGTTGCATCACGTTTCGAATCTGATCCCTGGGGATGGTGATGTGGATGATCGCGGTGGGTTGGGCCACCGTCTGCGAAATCTTCGGTGTCTCGATCACAAGCTTGTCCTTGTGCTTCCTGCGAGTAGTCGTCGCTGCGGCTGTCATTGTGCCTCTTCCTGGAAGACGAACCAGCTTGCGCGAGGCCGACATGGAGAATGATCTTTTTCTGCGGCGCAGCCAAGTGAACCCAAATGACGCTCTAGCGTTCGCCGGCTCCCGCGAGAACGACCGGCACGGTCTTGCAGATGAGAGCGAAATCCCGCGCCAGGCTCCAGTGGTCGATGTACTGCATGTCCAGGTACATCCACCTTTCGAATGAAATCTGGTGGCGATCGGCACACGACTGCCAGATGCACGTCAATCCGGGGA
>WNFF01005246.1_pt1 | contig 15876 bp, 9 predicted proteins | sample 5400441 | NCBI WGS metagenome assembly WNFF01 (sample SAMN13153345, study PRJNA577476) | soil metagenome | isolation source: 120 cm saprolite under Douglas fir tree site 2 hole 3 replicate 1 | place: USA:California | collected 2015-04-18 | reverse complement strand
TAGCCCGAGACCTCCTTGTCGCGCGATGTTCCATGAACGTCGAGGCCGCGGCGAACCAGGAGCTCGGCCAGATAGGCTCCATCCTGGCCGGATGCTCCCAAAATGAGTGCGCTGCCGTGCCGGGGTTTCATGACGGCAGTGTCATTTCACCGGCGCCGCGGGAAATTTTTCGCTGTCGAGGATGGACTGGATGGTGCCGTCGGCGGTTAGAGACGCGATCGCCTGATCGATATTGCTGCGCAGAAAGGATTCCCGCGCCAGCAATGTCGCTCCAACATTGACGGCTGAGTCCGGCACCGGCCGCGACGAGATGATGCGCAGCTTCGCGAGCGCGGGATCGCTTTGCCGCATGGCCCAGAACGATGGACCCCACACGAGCGCGACCCCGATCTGCTCGCGCAGGAGCGCACGCAGCGCGAGTTCGTCCGATCCCATCGGAAACCGGCTCCACTGGCCGCCCGCCGGCAGCGATTGCAAGTATTGGATGAGCCGAATGTCAGCGCTGGTCCCGATGGTGGCGCCGATGGCCTGCGTGTGCGGCATGTCGGCCAGCGAATTCCATTGCGTGTTGGCGGTCACGAGGACGTAGGACGTGCGGTAGTAGGGCCGCGTCACGGCGAGCCATTGCGGATAGGCATCGGGAATGAGCTTGAAGCCGAGATAGACATCGCAGCTTTCAAGGAACACCCGGTAGAGACTATCGAGGTCGTCGCCGACTGAATTCTGACCAAGCTCGCGCGGCTTGGGTTCCAACAGCAGGGCTGCCGCAATCGCCTGCCCGATCTTGCGCGCAATCGGCAGATCGGGATCGCGAATGTCGAGGCAATATTGCAGCGTCGAGCCGGCTTGGCGCCGGCCGTATTTCCACTCCTCGGGAACGTAGGGGGTGTCCTGAGCAGAGGCAGGGCCGGCCGACACCCACAAGACGACGGCGGCGACACTGAGTGCTGTCGTACGCAGGAGGGACAAAACGGTCGATGGCAATGGCATCCTTTCACACCGAGAATGCTCCCGGCCCCAGCGTAGGGTGGGCAAAGCCAACGGGTCCCGCCGGAGCCTGCCATCGGGCCGGCCAGAGGCCGGACCCGTTGGGCGGGCCCGATGACAGGCTCCGCGTGCCCACCCTGCAAGAAATCAATTCGGCAACGCGAACACCCACAGCACCGAGCCGCCGTCAGGGTTCTGTATCTCGGGGGTGAGCGTCGCGAGCGCCTTGGAGTGGCTCGATCCGCTGCCGACCGCGACTGCGACATATTGCTTGCCGTTGACGCTATAGGTGATCGGGAACGAGTTGATCACGTTGTTGAGGCGCATCTGCCATTTCACTTCGCCGGTGGTGTCGTCGAAGGCGCGGAAGTAGCGATCCCAGGTGCCGTTGAAGACGAGACCGCCGCCGGTCGGCAACACGGCCGCCGTTATCGGCGCGCGCTGACGGGACGACCACACCTGCGAGCGGTCGGAGAGCTTGACCGCGTCGACGCGTCCGATCTTGCCATCGCTGTTGGGCACCGGCACGCGAGCGAAGATCGCGCGTCCGCCGCCCGTATAGGCCTGGCCGGGATCGAGCGGCGAGGGCGTGGTGTTGGCGCAATATTCGTTGAGCGGCATGTAGAGGATGCCGGTCTTCGGACTGTAGGCGGTCGCCGGCCAGCCGCGGCCACCCGGATCAGCCGGGCAATTCACTGTGGTCTGGCCGATATGCGGGATAGCCGCCACGTTGATGGTCTTCTCGCCGGTCTTCGGATCGATCGCCGCCACCACGTTCTGCGGGATGGTCTCCTTGTGCCACAACCACGCGCCGTTGGTGCGGTCGAGCGCCTCGATGATGCCGAGCTTGCCGGTGGTCACGACGGCCTTGCGGGTCTCGCCGTTGACCGGCAGGTCGATCAGCAGCCGCTCGTAGACGTAGTCGAGATCCCAGGTATCGTCCTCGAGATGTTGATGGTACCACTCAAGCTTGCCGGTATCCGGATTGATGGCGAGCGTCGTGTCTGAATACATCGCATTGGTCTTCAGGCCCGGCTTTTTCGGCAGGGTGCCGCGCATTTCAGCGATCCACGGATAGGGCTGGCCGGTGCCGTAGAATACCAGGTTCTGGTCGGGATCGTAGGCGCCGGAAATCCACGCCGAAGCGCCGAACCGGCTTTCCAGCGGCAGGCCGTTCCAGGTGTCGTAGTTCGGGTCGCCCGGGTGCGCGATGGTGTTGACGCGCCACAGCTCAACACCGGTCTTGATGTCGTGGCCGGTGATGAAGCAGCCGCCAGGCTCGGCGTTGCCGCAGCCGGTCATGCCCTGGATGACTTTGCCGTTGACGATGAACGGGCCGCCCGTATAGCGCCAGCCCTTGGTCCAATCGGCGGTGGTGTGGTCCCACGCGACCTTGCCGGTTTTGGCGTCGATCGCGACGATGTGGGCGTCCGAAGTCGCGACGATCAGCTTGTCGTCATAGATCGCCATGTTGCGCTTGGCGAGAACATTTGGGAAGTCGGCAAGCAGCTTCTCCGGCAGATCGCGCTTGTACTCCCAGATCAGATCGCCGTTGGTGGCGTTGAGCGCCTGGATCTTGTCGGCAAAGTTGAAAATGAAAAGCACGCCGTCATGCACGATCGGCGTCGTTTCGGTTGGGCCGGGCGTCATCGACCACGTCCACACTGGCCGCAGGTCCTTGACGTTGTCCTTGTTGATCTGGTCGAGCGGGCTGTAACCCCAGCCGTTGTAAGTGCGGCGCCACATCAGCCAGTCGGCGGCTGGTGGATCGCGCAGCACTGCGTCGGTGACCGGCGTCATGGCGGCGGCCGGGTTGGGGGCCTGCGGCGCTTGCGCCATTGCGGACGCCCCGGCGAGCAGCAGTGCCGGCACGAACAATGCCGTCGTTTTCCAATCTCGGCGCATCACCATTTTGTCTCTCCCGCTCTCTTGGTCGAATAAAACTGCGCGCATCGCGAAGCCGCCGACGCATTCTGGCGAATTCTCGTGGCGATCTCGAAGGAGCTTATAGCCGATCGCGGACGGGTATTCCATTGTGGTGGAAGCGCCGCTGCCGGTGTGAAAATGCATCGGCTGGACCGGCCAAGGTGGCCTGCCTCAGCATCGATTATGAGGCGCCGCCTATCGACGCCAAAAGCACTCGCGCGTGATTGAGTAAATCACGAACTGTCATGCCCCGCGAAATCGGATGTTTCCGATTTCGCTCACTTATAGCTGCCGAAGTCGGCCAAGGCCGACTTCGGTTGAAATCGGATGTTTCCGATTTCGCTCACTTAATAGCTGCCGAAGTCGGCCAAGGCCGACTTCGGTTGAAAGCGCGCGAAAGCGGGGCATCCAGTAACCCTCGGTGGTCGAACGCAGTGCTCCAATCGAAATCAGGGGGTTACTGGATCGCCCGCTTTCGCGGGCGATGACACGCAAGGTGACGCGGTTATTTCTGGACGAGTTCTAGGCATTCAATCCAGCGGCTCCACTTTGACGATGGCGCTGCCGTGATTGTTGCCGACCCACAGCACCGGACGGGGGCCATTGTCGACCACGAAGACGCGCCGGATATTGGTGTTGCGCGGCAGTAGATATTCAACGATCTCGTCGGTCTTGGTGTTCAATCGCGTGACCTGGTCGGTCAGCATGGACCCGGTCCACACTTCCGCAGCGCCTTTCGTCGGCACCACGTCGTAGGGCTGGCTCCAGTCGGTCGGCAGCTTCCATTCTTTGATCTGCTCGGTCTTGGGATCGAACATGGCGATGCGATTGGCGGCATATTCGGCGAACCACAGCCGATTCTGGTCGTCGAACCGGCCGCGGCGCGGCCGCGAGCGGGTCATCGGGGTCGACCAGATCTGGGCCACGTTGGTCTTGGCGTCGAGACGGCCGATCCGGGTATCGCCGAACGACATCAGATAGAGATTGTTGTCCTTGTCGGCCGGCAGCCCGTAGCCGCGGATGGTCTCGCCTTTCGCGGTGGTGGCCTGGCCGCGGTCTTCCCACTTGCCGGTCGCAATATCGAGCCGGAATACGCGCCCATTCTCGGTGTCCTCCATCCACACCTTGCCGTCGACATCCATGTGGGTCGGCGTCACCATGTTGGTCTGGCTGGTGATGCCCTGCCACTCCCTCGGCAGCGGATAGGTGGTGACCTGTTTGGTCTTGCGGTCGATCTTCGAGGCGCCGGCCTGATACGACATGCCGATCCAGATGTTGCCTTCGGGATCGAATTCCATGCCGAGCGGGCCTTTGGGCTGATCCGGCCGCAGGGTCTCCAGGGGGTAATCCGTCACCTTGCCGGTCTTGGGATCGAGCTCGCCGACGAACTGGTTGCCGAAATCCGAATACCAGGCATGGCCGTCCGCATCGACGATCACATCATGAGGCAGCGCCTCTTTGCGCGGCAGATCGTACTCCGTGATGATCACTTTCGTGGCGCGGCCCTTCGGGCGCGCAATCCGTTTGAACACCTGTCCCTCGTTGTCGGGATTGTTCACGTTGGCGCTCACCAGGAACTCGGCCGCCGCATCCATCATGTTGGCGGGAACGCGCGGGCGCTCGCTGCGCGCACCGCCTTGCAGGAGAAGCTGCGGGTGGGTCGGCACGCTCTCGGGGGCGTAGCGGCCCATCCGCGCGAACACGTTCTTCCACTCCTCCGGGGTGTGAATTGCCGAGAACACCCGCTGGAGCGTGTGGCAGCCGACGCAGTCGGGCAGAAACGACTTGGTCCGGTCGTCGCCCGGCGCGCTCATGACCCATTCGCCGTTGGAGAGCTGGGCCTGGATGCTCTTTGCCTTGGTGAGCTTGATCTCGGCGCTCGCCGGCGCGCCAGCCACCACGTCGATCTGCTTCGGTCCTGCCAGGCTGTAGCCCGCGGCCCTGATTGTGACGTTATAGCGGCCGGGCTCTATCCGATCGGCCGGAAAACCGAATTCGCCCTTGGCGTTGCTCACCACCGTGGTGGTGACGGTCGAGCCCTCCTTCTTGGCGCTCACCAGAACGCCTTCCATCAGTCCCTCTTCGGCGGAGGACACCTTGCCACTGAGGGTTTGCGCATTCGCGCCGATTGTCGTCAGGCCGATGAGCAGCCCCGCGAAGCTTACGGTCGCAAAAAGCCTTTTGGACATCATCTCTTCACTCCCTCCGCGGATCATTCGAACCGGATCCGCCAATATAAATTCTGCCAAGTTGACTCCCGCCACCAGCTGCCGCCGCGCGTGCTTGCTGCCAGCGGCTCCCCTATCGGCCGTCGGATAATCCGTCGTGAGCACAGGGCACCACAAATCCGGCGGGCCGGATCACCGCGCAAAGAAATCGCAATCTTTCGCAAGCGACCGCCGATCACTATGCGAGGTGTGGTGCTGTCACAAGTGGGTAAAAGAAAAGTGCGCTGCCAAGCCGGAGGAGCACCGTGGCAACGCACTCTTCGCTCTGTCCGCCCCCTTTTACCTGCAATCATTCTCTCGGAACGTTACGGCAACTCAAAAAGTCCAGCGCATGCCACGGTCGTAAAATGAACGCCTCATGCGCTGGGAGGGAGCCGTCAATGCGAGGAATGCCGACGGACATGCCGGGGAGCTACCGCTACGCTTGCCGTCTGCGGGCAAGCGCCCCAGATGCCAAACCGGGCGTCCCGTGCTTGCGAGTGCGAAAACGTAAAGCACTGATTTCCATTCTTTGCGGGGGCGCCGTTGAGAATATCGGCTTGTGCCGCAGTCAACATGACTCCAAATGCCGCTAAAGCCACTACTGACATCGTGAATTGACGCATGGTCGTCTCCCTCAGTTTGTTAAGCACCCACCTGGGGTTGCATTACTTTTACATAAAAATAATATCCTATAACAAATAAATATCAACGGTAAAATTAATACTAGTTACTTTTTCATATAAATTTTATCCGTCTAGCGTGCTTAACCCTTTGTCAACTCCAGGATTTCAGGAGGTCTGCCCACTCAGGGAAGTGAGCGGTCGGCATTCAGCTGAAGGTCATCTTTCAAGGGATTCCGACCTGCCCGTCGCAGCGCAGATCCCCCCAACGGGATACCGTCGCGAGGCGAACTTGCCCTCTTTGCCCCATGCGTTGTAGGGGCGACGCGACGCAACGGCATGCTGCGCCCGCCCGCGGCTCCCCCTATCGGCCGTTGGATGGTCCGTCGCGAGCACAGGGGGGGGCACAAATCCGGCGGGCCGGATCACCGCGCATGATAAATTGTTGTTGCAGTTTGGTCGATTGGGAAGCATCCCCAATCGTCGGTCTTCTGCAAACCGCTATCAGGGATTAAGAAATCGCAATTTTCTCTGAGACCGGCGGTCACTATGCGGGACGTAATGCCGTACGCGCTCAGATTGAGATAAAGAGCCGCCGGATAAAGAAAAGTGCGTTGCCAAGCCGGAGGAGCACCGCGGCAACGCACTCGTCGCTCTGCCCGAACCCCTTGCCTACAATCACTCCCCAGGAACGTTACGGCAAACTCAAAAAGTCCAGCGCGTGACCCGGTCGCAAAGTGAACGCCTCACGCGCTGGGAGGGAGCCGTCAACGGGAGGAGCGATGTTTGCGGGCCTGCCGAGGAGTTACGGCGGCGCTTGCCGTCTGCGGACAAGCTTCCCAGTACCCCCATCGCGAGTCCCGTGCGCCGCTTGTTGTTGAGAATTTATAGCACTGACTTCCTTTTTGCGGCGGCTGGCCGTTGAGATTGTCGGCTTGTGCAGCAGTCAACATGACTCCAAATGCGGTTAGAGCCACGGCGGACAGCATGAATTGACGCATGGTTGTCTCCCTCAGTTTTTAGCAATCCCACCCGGGGTTGCATTAATTTTACATAAAAATTATATATCGAAAAAAATAAATTTCAACCAAAAAATTAATATACATTTCTTTTTCATAAATAATTTATCTGTCTAGTGTGCTTAACCCTTTGCCAACTCCGAGGATTTCAGCAGGTTTACCTTCGCGGGAACCACCAGTCGGCATGCGGCCGAAACCAGTCTTTCAAGGATTGGGACGGCCAGTCCTCCCGCGCAGCCCCCCCCAACGGGATACCGTCGCGCGGCGAACTTGCCCTCTTTGCCCCATTCGTTGTAGGGGCGACGCGACGCAACGGCATGCTGCGCGTGCTGGCAATCGGGTTGAGCCCTTCTATGCAATCAGACCAATCGCTACTCCCGACGGGACGCCCCGGTTTACGCCTTGCGGCCGACATCGGCGGCACCTTCACGGATGTGGCGGCGTTCGATGCCGCGACCGGCAAGCTCAAACTTGGCAAGGCGCTGTCGACACCGAATCACCTTGTCGAAGGCATCACGGCCGGGGTCGAGAGTGCCGGCATCGCGTACGCCGACGCCGGGCTGTTTCTCCACGGATCCACGGTGGCGATAAACACGATTTTGGAGCGCACCGGCGCCAAGACCGCACTCATCATTACGGAAGGCTTTCGCGATATTTACGAAATCGGCCGCATCAACCGGCCCGACGCCTACAACCTGTTTTTCAGGAAGCATGTGCCGCTGGTCGAGCGGGCGCTGCGTTTCGAGGCGCGCGAGCGGGTGCTGGCGGACGGCGGCATCGATATTCCGCTCGATGAAAGCGAGATCGCCGCGCTCGGCAAACGGCTCGACATGCTCGGCGTCGAGGCGACAGCGATTCTGTTCCTCAACTGCTATCGCAATGCCGATCATGAAGCGCGTGCGAAGGCGCTGCTTGAGGCAAACCATCCGGCGATGTTTGTTTCGGCGTCTCACGAATTGTCCCAGGAATACCGGGAATTCGAGCGCTGCTCGACCGTGGTCGCCAACGCCTATATCGGCCCCAAGGTGCGCGGCTATCTCACCGAAATCAGCGCGCACATCAAAGCGGCCGGGTTCGGCGGCTCGTTCCTGGTGGTGCAGTCGACCGGCGGTCTTTACGAGGCCGAGCAGGCAAAGTCGCACTGCGTTCGCATGCTTGAATCCGGGCCTGCGGCGGGCGTCATCGGCACCAAGGCGCTGTGCGAGGCGCTCGCTCTTAACAGCGCCATCGCGTTCGACATGGGCGGCACCACGGCCAAGGCCGGCGTCATTCACAAGGGAGAACCGCTGACGACCGGTGCCGCGCTGATCGGCGGCTATGAGCGGGCGCTGCCGATCCAAATCGCGATGATGGACATTTTTGAAGTCGGCACCGGCGGCGGCTCGATCGCCCGGGTCGAGGACGGCGCCCTGCGGGTCGGTCCGCAAAGCGCCGGGGCGCAGCCGGGGCCGGCCTGTTACGGTCTCGGCGGCACGGAGCCGACCGTCACCGATGCCAATCTGGTGCTCGGCCGAATTGGCGCCGACCGCTTTCTCGGCGGCGAAATGCAGCTCGACGTTGCGGCGGCTCGAACGGCGCTCACGACCCACATCGGCGATCCGCTCGGCATAAACTTGACGGCCGCAGCCGACGGTATTCTTCGCATTGCGGCGACCGCCATGTCCTATGCGGTCAAGACCGTGACCACCGAGCGCGGCCTCGACGCCGGCGACTTCGTGCTGGTGGCCTACGGTGGCGCTGGACCGCTGCATGCGGTTGAAGTCGCTCGCGAGATCGGAATCCGCCGGGTCATCATCCCCAACGCTCCCGGCGTTTTCTCGGCCTTCGGCATGCTGTACTCAGACCTGCGCTATGATTACGTGCGTACCTGGCCGGCCCGGCTCGACGACGCGTCGTTTGACGATTTCGCCCGCATTTACGACGAACTCGAAGGCGAAGGCAGGCGCGCCATCGCCGCCACCTCGGTGACGCCCGAAAAGGTAACGGTCAACCGCGCCGCCGATATGCGCTATGTCGGTCAAGAGCATGCCGTGACAGTCGAGCTGCCGGCGCGGGTGTTCGAAGAACAGGATCGCGCTGCCATTAAGCGCCATTTCGACGACATGCATCTGTTGCGCTACGGCAGCAGCGCACCCGCGGAGCGCGCCGAAATCGTCAGCCTGCGCACCACGGTAACAGGCATTATGCGCAAGCCCGTCGTGGAGGAGATCGCCGTCGGCGGGGCGGCTCCGTCCAAGGCGGCACGTACCGGCAAGCGACCAGTCTACTTCGACGGGCATGGCTTCATCGACACGCGCACCTTCGCGCGCGATCGGCTCACGGCGGGCAACCGTATCAAGGGGCCGGCGCTGATCGAGGAACATGCATCGACGACCGTGCTGATGCCAGGCGACGCCATGGAGGTCGACCGCTTCGGCAATCTCGACATTGCGGTTGGGAAGAGACGGTCGTGAGTCGTAGCCCGGATGCAGCGTAAGCGTAATCCGGGTAGGCACTCGAGATATGGCGAGGCTGATCCCGGATTACGCTTACGCTCCATCCGGGCTACATACACGGCACCGGCGGGGAGAAGCGCGATGGCGCGAAAGACCACGAAGCAGATTGCAACGGAGCGCACGAAGCGCGGTCCGCTCGATCCGGTGATCGCCGAGATCGTGCGCAACGGCGTCATGGCGGTGACCGAGGAAATGAAGACCAACCTCATGCGCACCGCCTACAACATGATCATCTACGAGGCGCTGGACTTCACCGTCGGGCTGTTCACGCCGGATGGCGAGACGGTATCGATTGGCATTGGCCTGCCGATGTTCATTCGTGGCATGGCGGAAACCGTGAAGGCCAAGATCCGCCATTTCGGCACCGACGGCATCAAGCCCGGCGATATCTATGTGACCAACGATGCCTACATCACCGGTAGTCATCTCAACCATGTGACGCTGACGTTGCCGATCTTCCACAAGGGCTTGCTGGTCGGTTTCTCGTGCTGCATGGCCCACTGGATCGACATCGGCGGCACGCTCGGCGGGATGACGACCGATATCTTCTCTGAGGGCCTGCAAATCCCGATTCTGAAGTACCAGGACCGCGGCAAGGTCAATGACGACCTCGTCGACATCATCCGCCAGAACGTGCGCATCCCGAATCGCGCGCTCGGGGATCTGCGCGCTCAGGTGACTGCGGTCAAGACCGGCGAGCGGCGCTTTCTGGAACTGGTCGACCGCTACGGCCGCGACCAGGTGGCGGCCGCCATTGCGGCCATCATGGACCGTTCCGAGGCGGCGGCGCGTGCTCGCACCAAATCGATTCCGAACGGCGTCTACGAGGCGGAATCCTTCATGGACGACGACGGCATTTCGATCGGCAGGCCGATCCCGATCCGGGTGCGCGTCGAGGTCAAGGGCGAGGAGATGACGATCGACCTCACCGAGGTATCCCGGCAAGTGCGCGGCTTCTACAATTCCGGCATCACCACCGGCCATGCCTGTGCGCAGGTCGCCTACAAATGCCTGACCTCGCCGACCGACTATCCGATCAATGACGGCTCGTTCCGCAGCCTGAAGACCATCGTGCCGCCGGGGCGCGTCATCAGCGCCACGCGGCCGGCTCCGATGCGGTGGTGGATGACGTTCCCGATGACGATCGTGGATACCGTCTTCAAGGCATTGGCGCCTGCCATTCCGGATCGCGTCATCGCCGGGCATCACGCCGATCTCCTGGTCGCGCAGTTCCACGGCTTTAATCCGAAGACGTCGGAATTCTTCATGGGCAATTTCGGTCCGCTCGGCGGCGGCTGGGGTGCAAAGCGCTCGGAGGACGGCGTGTCCGGCACCGTCGCCATCAATGACGGCGACACCCATAACTCGCCGAACGAGCAGATCGAGGCGAGGTTTCCGCTGGTGGTCGAGCGCTACGCGCTGGTGCCGGATTCCGGCGGCGCCGGCCGCTATCGCGGCGGCCTCGGGGTGGAGCGCGTGGTGCGGGCGCGCACCGACATTACGCTCAACACCCAGATCGAGCGCGCCCATTGCCGCCCCTGGGGGCTCGAGGGCGGCCGCGACGGCAAGAGCAATTCCGTGGCGCTGCGCTTTGGAACCCACTGGAAGACCGAGTTCCCGAATGCCAAGGTACTGGTCGCGCAGATCAAGGCTGGCGATGCATTCCGCCTGCGTTCCGGCGGTGGCGGCGGCTACGGTTCGCCATTAGATCGACCGGTGGAGGACGTACGCGATGACGTGCGGCAGGGCTATGTCTCGGTACACGAGGCGGCGGTGTTTTACGGCGTAGTGATCGATGCCGAGACGTTCAGGGTCAACGAGGGTGCCACCTTGCTGCTGCGGGCGCGTGGGACATAGACCGGCTCCGGACCTTCGCGTTCGTCGTCCAGAGGCTGCCCGGCGACAGCACCTCGCCTTGATGTTCCTCGTGCAAATCACCAACTGCTCCTCCGATAACGAGGGAGGTCGACATGTCTGACCAATCCGCCGCGCTTCTCCCCCTGGAGCAGTCGCTGACCCCGCATCCGATCGATGCCGCCGTCAGGATAGGCCACGTCCACCTCAAGGTCGCGGACCTCGACCGTGCCCTCGCCTTCTACTGCGGCGTGCTCGGATTCGAGCTGACCCAACGCCGTGGCAGCGAGGCAGCCTTCATTTCGGCCGGCGGCTATCATCACCATATCGGCCTCAATACCTGGGAAAGCCGCGGTGGTTCTCCGCCGCCGCGCGGTGCCACGGGTCTTTACCACCTGGCGATCCTTTACCCCACGCGAGCGGCGCTGGCCGAAGCCCTGAAACGATTGCTCGCGGCGAAAATTCCTTTGGATGGCGCGAGCGATCATGGCGTCAGCGAGGCGCTCTATCTGAGCGATCCGGACCGCAACGGCGTCGAGCTTTATTGGGACCGGCCCCAGGCGCAGTGGCCGCGCACTCCGGAGGGCCACCTCGACATGCACACGCGCCCGCTCGACGTGCGGGCGCTGCTTCGTGAAGCTGCCTGAGGACAACCGCATGCTTGTGAACGGGAAATGGACGGCGGGTTGGCATCCCATACAGTCCAAGGATGCCAAGGGCGGCTTCGTCCGGCAGGAGTCGCAATTTCGAAACTGGATTACGGGCGACGGCGGTCCCGGCCCGACGGGCGAAGGCGGCTTCCTGGCCGAAGCAGGACGCTACCACCTCTACGTGGCTTTGACCTGCCCGTGGGCATCGCGAACGCTGCTCGTGCGCAAGCTCAAAGGTCTCGATGACGTCATATCGGTCTGCGTGGTCGAGCCTGGCTTGACCGATCAGGGCTGGCGGTTCGGCGACTACCCCGGCGCGAACCGTGACGCGCTCAACGGCGCAACCTATCTGCACGAAATCTACGCCCGCGCCGACCCGCGCTACAGCGGCCGCGCCACCGTCCCGGTGCTGTGGGATAAGCAGAGGCAGACCATCGTCAACAACGAGTCGGCCGAGATCGTTCGTATGCTCAACGGTCCGTTCGGTAAGTTCGCCACCAACGACATCGATCTATATCCGCCCGATCTGAGCCCGCAGATCGAAGCGCTCAATGAGCCGATCTACCGCAAGCTCAACAACGGCGTCTATCGCGCGGGTTTTGCCAGCACGCAACAGGCGTACGAAGAAGCATGTCGGGACGTGTTCGAAATGCTCGACGAACTCGAACGGCGTCTCGAACGCCGGTCGTTTGTGCTTGGCGAGCGCATGACCGAGACCGACGTTCGGCTTTTCGTGACGCTCGTTCGCTTCGATGCGGCCTACCACGGTCTGTTCAAGTGCAATCTGCGGCGTTTGATCGACTATCCGAACCTGGCCGCCTATATGGGGCGCGTCCTTGCCGTCCCGGGCGCGCAGGAGACCGTGAATATCGATCACATCAAGCAGGGCTACTACTCGATCAAGGCGCTGAATCCGGCCGGCATCGTGCCGCTCGGTCCGGAACCTCCACTCGCGGCCTGATGGAAGCTGTAGCCCGGATGGAGCGCAAGCGTAATCCGGGGCGGTGCTTCATGTCGGGCGAGGCCGATCCCGGATTACGCGGAGTTTATCATCGGGCCGGCCCACCGGGTCCGGCCTCTGGCCGGCCCGATGGCAGGCTCCGGCCGGACCCGGTGGCTCCATCCGGGCTACGATTCCTCGGCTTTTAGCTTCACGCTGAACGACATCCCGCCCGCCGCGCAGCAGGGACACGCCATCGCCACCAGGATGCTTTGCCTCTGCTCCTCGTCGATGTCGGCGCGCTCCAACATCTGCTGAGCCTGCTGTTCGAACAGTTCGTGAAGGGACAGGTTGCTGATGCTGATCGGGTAAATATCGCTCGCCGCAGGTGCGGCGGCGTCGGTTTCGGGCGCCGGCGCCCTCGTCCCGGACGCGGACGACTTGGCCTTCCCGGTTTTCCGGCTTGTCCGCGTCAAGGCGAAATCTCCTCCAGCACGCGCGACTTGGTTTCGGTGGCGAACAAAGCCACGACGACGCACGCCACGAGCGCCACCAGGCCGAATACCAGAAAAGCGCTGCCGATGCTGCCGCTCCCGACCGTATTGCCGAAGACCTGAGGTCCCAGAATGGAGGCCAGGCGCAGCCAGGCGGTGCCGGTCGACGTGCCGAGCGCGCGCACGCGCGTCGGGTAAAGCTCGGCCGTATAGAGATAGAGCGCGAGCGACAGCGTGCTGATGCACAAGTTGGTCAGGATCGCAAAAACGAGAATACGCTCCGCGCTGCTTGGTCCAATCCACCACAACGTCAGCAATGCCGCCGCCGCCCCGGCGAATGCCATGGCGAACCAGATGCGGCGGCCGACCCTGTCGATCAGCATCGCGCAGGCGAAGCTCGTGAAGAGCCCGCACGCTTGAGTGATAAGACCGTAGTTCAGCGCGTCCTCCAGCGGGAGCTTGAAGACCGTCCGGTAGATGGTCGGCAGCCAGGTGGTGAGCCCATAGTTGGCGAAGTAGGTCGCAAACCACGCGACCCAGATAACGAGGGTGCGACGGCGATAGGCAGGGCTGAACAGTTCGCTCCACGTCGCCTGTTTGGCGACGACCGTCCGGGGCGCGGCCTCGACGGGCGGCAGCGGCTTGCCAGTTGCGGCTTGCACCGCGTTCTCGATGAACGCGATCGCGCCCGCCGCCTCGCCGATACGGCCGCGCGAAGCCAGCCATCGCGGCGATTCCGGCAGGTGACGCATCATGAACAGGGCAAACAGCGCCGGCAGACCTCCGACGAAAAACAGGTATTGCCAGCCGACCGGCACGATCCAGCGGCCCATCACCGCCACCGCGACAAGGCCGATCGGAAAAACGAGTTCGAACAGCAGCACGAAGCGGCCGCGGCCTTTGGCCTTGGCAAGCTCGCTGATATAGGTGGCGGCCACCGGCACCTCGGCGCCGAGGCCGAGCCCCTGGAGAAGCCGCAGCACCAAGAGCGATTCATAATTCCACGCCCACCCGCAGGCGAGGCTGAAGAGCCCGAACCACAACACCGCCGCCACGATCACGGGCCGGCGCCCGATCCGCTCGGCGAGCGCGCCGCCGATGAGCGCGCCGATCAGCTGGCCGACAAAGCCCGCCGAGATCAGCCAGCTGATCGCGCCCGGCGTGAGCTTCCACGCCGGCACGACCGCCGGCAGCACATACGTGATCGCGAGTGCATCGAAAGCGTCGAAGAAGGTCGCGGTGCCGACAATGATGCGGGTTCTGATCTGCCAGGACGACAACGGCAGCCGCTCGATGCGGGCGAGGATGTCTCCGGGGGTTGCGGGGGCGGCGGGGCTTTGCGGGGAAGCTTGTGGTACGGTCATGTGCGTTTCCCCGGGGACCGCGGGCGTCCCGCCCGCCCTTGTGGCGAGAACGGCGCGCGCGACGTGCGATCCAACCCGCTTCTTCTAAGGCGCTCCGCCCCAAAGTGGAACCCGGTCTTGCGCCAATGCGACGATTACGCCACCGCGCCTTGCCCGCTATCGTCCGGCCATGCCGGTGTCCCGCGCGGCAAATTCCCTGAGAACAGGGAAATTAACAGGGAATGTCAGGAAATGTCGCACGTTTCCGGGCCGCTTTGGGCCGTTTCTGGAGCCGATCACGAAGCATTCAACAGCTTGCAGCCGATTCCCTGTTCCTCCGAAAAACAGGGAATTCTTCTTGCCCGAACAGGGATTTTTCGTCGGAACAGAGAATTGCGCCGCGGCGCGCCAGGCGGGCGATAAGGCGGACCTGTCGCCTGCCGCGCATTTGGCGCGCCCTCGGAGAGAGCTGTTGCAGCCGCTCCAGCGACGCCTGCGTACAGGACATTGAATGTGCTCGAAGAAAAAGGGGTATTTCGTTTTGCCAAAATGACGGCGGCCGTTGGCGCGCGCTTCGCGTGGCATTCCGGACCGCAGCGCCACGGTCTCGGCCATAGCAAAACCGGCCGGGCCGGAGACATTCGGCGCCGCATACACGCAGAATCGCTCTCGCGACGGCATAATTGTTTGCATCCTCTGACAAATCTTATATCACAATAGTCCTATTTTTGCAAGACAGAAGGCCTACAAGCCGCAGGCTCGGAGATCGAAATTCAGGCCGAAAACGCGGGGCCTGTCGAAATTCAGCAGGCCGAAACTCCATCCGGTGGCTCGCCGGCCATTCGTTTGGTCCAGGTCCGAAGATCAAGAATTATGCAACGAGCAGAAAGCGGTGGCTCGGGATATGGGCCGGTTGACCTCAGAGAGCCGACCGTTGGTCCTGGAGCCAGGACAGCCGCCATGGGCCAGCAGGAGACATCCACCCCCTTCCCGTCGTAGCAGCCCGCATTGCCTGGGCGGTTCTCAACAAAGGGCCGCAACTTCGAAATCGTTGGGAGGCAACGCTGTCGTCCCAGCCTGCGTGAGCGTGGCACCGTGCCCAGGTTCGTCAAGGCTGGCCTGGAAATGTCGATGCCCGCGGGTCTAGCGCCAAAGCATGTCCGCTTACTGAGATGCACCGGGCGCACACGATCTCACATCGGTTTTAATCCGACGATGGCGACAAAGCGCGCCCAAACACTGCTCTTCAGGTTTCCCACCGAAGCGCTCCCTTGAAGGCTGCCGTCAAATGTTCGATCAACGCCCGAACCTTGGTTGAAAGGTGTCTATCCGGCGGAT
>WNFF01002207.1_pt1 | contig 15876 bp, 20 predicted proteins | sample 5400441 | NCBI WGS metagenome assembly WNFF01 (sample SAMN13153345, study PRJNA577476) | soil metagenome | isolation source: 120 cm saprolite under Douglas fir tree site 2 hole 3 replicate 1 | place: USA:California | collected 2015-04-18 | reverse complement strand
ATGGCGTGGTCCAAGGCCCGGAGAAGCGGGCTTACTGCCGTTTTAGCGCGAGCGAATCTCTAATCGGAATCGACACGTTACCAAAGCGCGCGATACACGAGTCGAATTTGTTCAAGGCGATTTAAAACATTAAGCAGGAAGTGCGGTTACCCTTTATCGCTTTGATTTATTTGAAGTCATGTTCCGCGCTGTTCCTTCTCGTTCCGTTCGATTTCGTTGTAATCCGCGGCGGAGGGGCTCAAGTGGGGCACAAAACCGCCCCTCCGCTCGATACAAGCGGCTCTCCTGTTCATTCTCAGCAAAGAAAGATCGAAGAACAAGCTTGCTGCGATCGAAGGACTCTCCGCCAGTGGCCGTACGGAGAATGGTTTCGAGGTTGCCGACGGCATTGCCCTGGCTCATTCCATCTCATTCCGCCGGGACCGGAGCGCCACCAGGCCGTTGGGACCCAGCGAAGGCACACAGAGCTTTCGGTAGTCGTCGAGCTTTGCCGCGTGGGTGATACAGTAGGTCGGGGAAGACGGGAGTTAGGCCGATGGCTGGAATGCACAGTCGTCGATCCAGCTCAGCGCTCAGAAAGGCGCGCCTATGCGACTTCGCTCGTAATTAATTAGCCTCGACCGAGAAGGCCTTCACGCCGTCGTATCCAGAAGCAGCCGGACCCGGCGTCTCGCCTCGTCCTCAATCTCCGCGCGCGCCTGGTTCCGCTCTGCGGCCGTGAGGCGGCCGTTCCATGCCAGCAATTCGGCATCTTCTTCCGCGGTGGCGCATAAGACCGTGGCGCCTAACACAGCGTCGGCGACGGCGTCGCGCACGCGTGTAACGCCCGTGCGCAGGGCCCATTCGACGATGCGCCACGACAGCTCCGCATGGCGCTCCTCGTCCGGAGCGATGCGGGACAGAGCGCGCGTCGCCTGTGGATCGCGAGCGCGCGCGAGACCCTGTCGCGCCGCGAGCGCCGCGGTTCCTTCGCCGAGGCAGCCATCCTGCCAGGCTTCGAGCGCGAGGGCAGTAAGGGCAGCTTCCGACGGACGATCGAAGCGCGGTGGCGCAACCAGGGGGCCAAGCGCGAGCACGCCGCCCGACCATCGCGACGCGAGCGCAAGCGCGGCCGCTGCGTGGCGCTGCTCATCGTCGGCTGCGGCGATCGCGTCGCGGCGCAGATCCGCAGGGGCCCCCACCACCTCGAGCTCGGCGGCGAGCCGTAGGAAGGCGGGGACAGAGGCGAGCTCGGCGCGGGCATCGTCTACCCAGCCCGCGGCGAGAGCTTTGTCGGCCGACGGGCACTCCGGGCCTGCGAGCACCGGCGGCAGCGCGACACTCGCGCCGACGCGGAGCGCGCGCCCGCTCGGGAAGCAGATCTCCCGTGGAAAAAGGAACGGCGCGATCTGTGCGCTCCAGTCGCTGCTAGGACCAACAACGGGTATGAAGCCGCCCAGCAGCAACCCCACGGCGTTATTGGCGGGGCCGGTGCCAAGATGCAGGCCGGCAGCGGAGCCCATGCCGATAGATTTAGTGAGGCCCCCCTCCAAGAAAGCCGATTCGCCGATGATGCCGGTTGCGCCGGCGGTAAGATGGAACGCGCTGATGCCAAGGCCCTCGATGCGCGCAAAGCCTGCCGCCTGGCGCCCCAGGCGCAGCGTGACCCCGTAGTTCAGCTTGACAGGCCACCCTAGAGCGCCGAACGCGAAGCCCAGGTGTACACCGACGTTGACGCTGTTTTGCACGCCGTGAAGGCTGCTACAGTAAGCATCCGCGTGCGCGGGTGCTCCATGCAGCGTCGCCGCGATCGCGGCGCCGCCCATCGTCTGGCGAATCCAGCGGCGCAAGTCGGGGTGTGGCGCTCCGGGGCGCGGATTGACCTTCGCCCCTTCGGCCTCCAGCGCCGCTTGAATCTCCATGGTTGAATCCTCCTCCTCCAGTTTGTTCTTAGTCTGGAGAGCCTCAGTGGTCACTTGCGATCCGGCCAACGGTGGTCACTTCGCATCCGGCCAAAGAGATCAGCCCCAATCGCACGCATCTTCCGGCCAACGCAGGGCTTTTCGCTTGAAAGGGAAGCCGTGCGTTGGCCGGATTTCTGGTGACCGCGTATGGCCGGTTTTGGGTGACCGCTGAGGATCACGCTGCTCCTTGTTCACTTGATGCTCGAGTAGACAGACACCGCAAGTTTCGCCGCCCTGTGCAAACCGAATCGACGTCGATTCGTCATCGGCTCGTGCAACCAACCTCCATCCGCCTGCACTCTGGACTACCCACTTGACAATCTACTAAGAATCTTCTTTAGATATACTACAGATGCATATATGGGAGAAGGCGGATGGGTACGGAACTTTCCACCGGGATCGCAACTGTGCCCAGCGCAGCAAACGGCCTGGAAGCGATCTTCTGAAACCGCGGCGTTTGCACCGCGGCGGGCGCGGCTTTTTCTTGGAAAGAGCGCGGTGCCGGGTGCGGGGCGCGATGATGAGCAAGTTGCCAGCTCCCGGCGCCCCTTTCGGTCACTCCGCTGCCTCGGCGAACTACGGATCAGTGTCCCGCCCAGAGGGAGATAGGATTGTACTGCATTTGCCGCACTGCAATCTATGCAATTGACGCACGCTGCCGAAAAGGGCAGTCCCGCCATTCAAGTTGAAATGACTGTGGATCACGCTAAGTCCTGCGATCGCTGTGATCCACTTCCCGCGCTTTTAGGAGATCGTTTTTAAACGAGAGGGATTGGCGGAGCACCCTCGCGGAGAACGAAATGGGGAAGACGGTACAGGTCGCGTTCCGACTGGATGAGGACCTGGTCAAGCGGCTCGACAAGTACGCGAAGCAGATGGAGCGCGAAATGCCGGGGTTCAAAGTTTCGCGCGCCGATGCCGTCCGGCTCCTGCTGATCCGCGCCCTGGACAAGATCGAATCCGGGCGCACTAAGAAGAACCCAGGCTAGACCCGCCATCCATTGCCGCTGAGGGATTTCACCCGGGGATGGTGGCGACCCGGGAGTGGGGTACTCGCGCGCCGTCCTGGCGAAGTACTCGACGGAACGCTCCTTTCCCGTCAGCGACGCTGGGGTTGTGTCGGGTGGGCTGCCCTTGGCGGCTTTGACTCGGGACGGCTGTCCATGCGAAGCGTTTCCGGGCCGCGCGGAAGAAATGCCGCCGATAGTGAGCAGGGCAATACCTTGGCACACGACTTTTCGCCATGCGGATGCGTTTTCGCGCTTGCTTAGCTTCCGCAATTCGACAGCGGGAGAAGGTTGCGGGATGGACAACCCGGCGAAGGAGTTCCACGGACTAGGCCTGTGACCGAAAGATGACACCGGCGCTGTTGCAGCGTTGGAATCCGATGGGCTGCATGCAACGGCTCCTGCGCAACGGTGTCCATCGAGTCGAAGCTCGAAGTGCACGCAAAGCCCGAGGGGAAATCCATGAAAAAAACGGTTGCTAAATCTATCGCTCTCGCTTCGCTTCTCGCCGCGCCCGCCGGTGCAGCGCCATTCATCAGCACCTTTCACCGAATCAATACTGTCTCGTCGACCGTCCCGCGCGACGGGGACGTCAATCCCTACGGTGTCGCCGTCGTTGCGCGCAGCGTCGGCCGGCTGCGCGCCGGCGATATCCTGGTGAGCAACTTCAACGACAGTCAGAATCTGCAGGGCACTGGCACGACGATCGTTAAGATCTCCCCGCAGGGCGAGTTGAACGGCTTCGCGGAGATCGATGCGCGCTCGCTTCCCGGGCCCTGTCCCGGCGGCGTCGGACTGACGACGGCGCTGGTGGTCTTGCGCAGCGGCTGGGTCATCGTGGGCAGCCTTCCTACGAGCGACGGCACGTCCGCGACCATGCAGGCCGGCTGCCTGCTCATCGTCAACTCCAATGGGCGGTTGGTGATGACGCTGAGCGGCGGCGCGATCAACGGCCCCTGGGATATGACCGCCCTCGACCAAGGGGATTCGGCGCTGCTCTTCGTGACCAACGTCCTCAACGGTACCGTGGCCGGCGCCGGCAGCGTCGTCGACCGCGGAACGGTCGTGCGGATTGCGCTTTCAGTCGACGACGACAGCATCTCCGAACTCTCGCGCACCGTGATCGGCGAGGGTTTCGGAGAGCGCACCGATCCGGCCGCGCTTGTGGTTGGGCCGACGGGCGTGGGCCTTGCCGCGGACGGGACGCTCTTCGTCGCCGATTCCGTGAGCAGCCGAATCGTCGCGATCGAGGATGCGGTTTCGCGGCGCCACGCGACGCGCGGGATGGTCGTCTCGTCGGGCGGCGCCCTCAACGACCCGCTCGGGCTCGCGATGGCGCCGAACGGCGACATCCTCACCGCCAACGGCGGCGACGGCAATCTGGTCGAAACGACTCCCGGTGGCCACCAGGTCGCGGTCCAGGCGCTGGATACCACTCCGGCCCCGCCCGGCCCGCCGGGCAACGGCACGCTCTTCGGGCTTGCCGTCGCTCCCGACGGCAGTGGCGTTTATTTCGTCGACGACGGCACGAACACGCTGAACTTGCTGCACTGATAGGATGGACGAGCAGCGCCTCGGCGGAATCATCGAGCTCGTAGAGAGGGAGCTACGAAAGGACCTGGCCGAGGTGCTCAAGAGAATGTCCGCCGCGCAGCGGGCGGCGTAGCCCCGTTCTACTTCCAGTTTCCGAACTGCGGAGAGGTTGGTGGAAGTCCGGTGCAAGAGCCTGCGCCGCTGTGGCCATTCTCGACGGTGGTGGGCTGGGCCGGCGCGTCTTCAGGGAATTGCTTCGATGCTTGCAGCGAGCCCAGTTCCTGCGAACGAGGTCCTCTGGCTCGGGCTCGCGAAGAATCCGCAGCGCGGCCTCGTAGCGACTAAGGTCTGGCGGTATCTGCCAGCCCTGCTGCTGGTAGTGGTCGATTCTCCTGCCGCATGCGGAGCCATGTCCCTGAGGCTCTGCCAGACCGCCTCCTCGGGCCGCCTCGGACCTTGAGCGGTCCCTCTGACGGGGACCGTGGAGGCACCCCGAGTTTACGGAATGCTGGTTATCTGTCCTTCGCGCTCCGTAAACGGAAGCATCTCCCGGGGAACGACAACTGCGGCGCTCCTTCGCGGATTACTTCTGGATAAGCGTTCGTAGAACATCGCCACCGTGGCGGAAGGTGAACCAACCATCGCCGACCAGAACTGTCTCTATCTTCGGATGAAGATCCAGCAGTCGCGCGATCGAAGCTCTCGCCTTCTCCGGGCTCTTGATCTTCTCGGGCCCAAGCAAGATGAGCGAATCAGCGCGGTGAGCCCGAATGAGATCGCCACTGATCAACGTGGTCTCTTCCAGCACCAGGGCCAGCTCCCCTGGCGTCTTTGAACCATCCAGCTCTCGCACGCGAAGTCCGGGGACGACCTCGTCATTGTCCCGAAGCCAGCGTTCGCAGCGAAGCGGGAAGTCCTCTCGCTCGGCCATCGGGCCCGCGATTTTCGCCCCCAGTCGCTGTCCAATCTCTTTCGCGCCACGGACGTGAAAAGAATTGGTGATGACAATCCACTGTGCGCCGCCGAGCTCACGAAGATGTTGTTCATCATGCGCAGACAACGGCAGTGGATCGATGAGCACATTGGTCCGCTTGTTAGCCCAAAGGAAACTATTGAAGTCAATGTCGAGAGCCTCTTGCAAAGAGGACCAACAAAAAAGGTCGGCTCGGTGCAGGCGCTTCATTCGAGTCGGCTTCTAGTCCATCGGATACAGCTCGTCGACCTCCACGAAAGTGAGATCGAGCCAGTCGGCACTCTGACTGTTGAGCAACGCACCAAGCTTTTGGGACAGAAGTGCCCGGTTTGCCGGACATTGACATCCGACATCGAGATCCGGACTCAGCTGGTGTAACGAAATGCTCTCTCGGCCGTCCAGCCATTGGCATCTCGGAGGTAAGCCTTGGATTCGTTAGTAGCAGGAGCATTGCTTCTTCTCGCGCTCGCAACGGTTTTTGCATTTTTTGGTTTTGCGGCCTGGCCACGAAAACAGCAAAGAGATCCCGCCCTTTTCGCGGTGGGCGCAGAAAAAACTGCTGATTCCGATGCCGACTTCTGAGTGGTGATTGGAGCCTAGGCCCGGCGCGCGTGCCTATACGCGTTTCGGCCTTTGACGCACCGGACCAAATCTCGCCGCTTCCCAGCCGGGGCAGCCTGTTCAAACAATACTTTGGCCTGTCCCAGATTGCGTTTGACACCTTTCCCGTCCCGATACTGAATTGCGCGTACTAGCAGCATCTCCGAATCAACCAAACCAGCATTACCGCTACGAGGCTTCATTGATGAGAGCGTTTATTCCGAAGGAGGAGGTATGAAGAACCGTCCCAGTACAATGTACACAACTATCCGAAACATGATCTTCGCCGTACTGCTTGGCGGCGTGGCGCTGATGATGACGACATCATCCCAGGCAGCAACCGATAGAAACCAGCCTAACTCTTTTGTGGCGGAAGCCGGCGCCATCACCACCGCCCCTATACCCAGCGGGCTGCTGAACAACCAGCCGGAGGCGGGCGTAGAAACGGGAGCGGGCTGGACGATGCAACGTATCGCCGAAGGGTTTATCGTCGGCTCGACCGTAGGTGATGGGCGTAACGACGGGGTTGGGCGAGTTTACGGAATGCAGATAGTGCCAAACCAGCCAAGCGTCATCAGAGAATTTACCTATGACGATGGCCAAGGGATGTGGATGAATACGTCTAATTTCACGCTTCCATTCTACGCAGAGCGTGCGCTCGCAATCGGAGACGCTAGCGGCGACCGAAGTTCCCACCTTTACGTCGGTTGTTTTGGCGGGGGTTTCTCCGGCGATGCTATGGAGTTGACGTGGAACGGCACTACATGGGACTCGCAATTTCTCGGCGACTACCCGACCGGCCAACAGTATGTCAACTTAGCCGTCGGGCCGGGCCGAGGCGATGATGTTTCGCGTCTGTACTTTGCCACCGGAAGCTCCCCACCCAACAATATCGCGCGAGAATATTCCCATACCGATGCAATTTGGGTGGAGCGGCAAATCCTGGCACTGCCGAGAGGCGTAGGTGCGGCCGGACAGTTTGGAATTGCCGTCGGAGATGGAAGAAGCGACGGGATCACGAGGGTGTACGGCACCATCTGGGACCTTACACCGGGAGGCCTGTACGTTTATGAGCTGACCTGGAATGGCACCAGCTGGGACGCCGGTCGAATCGACCGAATTCCCAGTCAGGCGATGGCCGTGGCTGTTGGCGACGGACATAATGATGGCGTGAACCGACTGTACGTCGTCGGCAGGCAATTTGGCGTATACGAATACTCCTTTGACCAGGGAGCCTGGTCACTAACCAGTTCCATCCCTGTCGGGACCGAAAGCTTTGATGTGGCCCTCGGCCCAGCACGTAACGACGGAGTCAATCGCCTTTACATACCTCGTCTCAGCGCGGGAACTCTGACGGAAGCGTCTTACTCTGCCGGGAATTGGTCGGTTGAAACAGTCGGGACGCCGGGAGGAGGTTTGTTCCGCGTCCAAGTAGGGAAGGGACGCAACGACAAGAATAGCCGTGTCTATACGATGGGGATAGGAGGACTCTTTGAATTCGAGTTCCGCCCCTAATTCGGAAGAGGCCGACACCCGCCTCCAGTATCTGAGAGCTACTCTGGCGGGGACCGTGGAGGCACCCCGAGTTTACGGAATGCTGGTTATCTGTCCTTCGTGCCACACCTGGGCGAGGTGAGCGTCACCGTGTGGCCAAAGATTCTGAAAGAAATGAGCGCGAAGCGAAACATCTTCGTGCTGGAGTGACCGCTCGCTCCAGGCGAGCTCGAGCTTTCGCTGCCGCTGCTCATCCAAGCCTCTGCCTACGTGGTATATGGCGGCTGGCGCGGTTCGAATTCGACGCGCTTGAAGGCGGGCCAACGCATGCACATTAGAAATCTCAAGGACAAGCTGCTCTTGCCTGTAGCGCTGTGCTTCTTTGCCGCCGTGGTGCAGGCTCACGCCGCAATCGAAGGCACTGCGCCTGCCCAGAGCGTTACCGGCACCGTTACCAACGGCATCACCGGGCTGCCGATTGCTGAAGCAACCGTGACGATTCTCGACACTCCGCTGCCGCCTGCGATCACGGATGAGAACGGGATGTATCTGTTCCCGTCGGTCCCGGATGGGACCTATGACATTCAGGCGAGCGCGCCGGGCTTACTGCCGATGACGCAATCGGGAGTCGTTGTCGACGACGACGTCGTCGTGGACTTTGCCCTCGATTCTGCAGCGGTCTGCGATCACGTTCCTGGCAATTTGGTCGCCAACTGCGGATTTGAGACCGGCGACTTTACGTCCTGGACGCGCTCGGGCGATCAAAGCTGGACCAGCATTGACCCTGGCTCTGGCCACAGCGGAATGTTCGGACTGGTGAGTGGTCCCACTGCTGATCTTGGATTCATTGCACAGAATCTCGCGACCACGCCGGGGGGGAGCTACTCCGTCTGCTATTGGCTCGGGAACATTGGAAGACCGCCTAACCGCTTCCAAGTAAGTTGGGGAGGGACGGTGCTCCGGGATGTCTCTGACCTGGAACCATGGTCAGGCTATGTGCAGTTTTGTCATGACGTGGTCGCCCCAACTGACACGACGGAACTAAAGTTGGGGTTTTTGAACCCGGCTAGCTTCTTCTTTTTCGACGACGTTTCCGTCGCACCGCAGTGACCGCCAGCCGCAGGTCAACACCTATTCCGGTCCGCTCTCGTCATTCACTCTCTTTAGGGTAAAAGCGAAACAGATTTCGAACGCAGTTCGAGCGATCCAGCCACTTCCAAAGCGCGCGATACAGGAGTCGAAATTGTCGAAGCGATAGAAAAACCCTAAGCAGGATCTGCGGTTACCCGCTATCGTTTTGATTTTATTAGTTTCGAATTCGTATCATGCCGTCTGGTTCCACCCTGTTCCGGCCAAAACCGCGCTGGCGCGGCACACCTGCGGCACAAAAAGCGACCGCAGACGATACAGGTAGTTTTCCTGTTTCGGGATCGCCGCACTGGTGATCCGCGGCAATTACGTCTGCCTCGCGACTCGGCGAACGGGCTATTTGAATGTCAAAATGTAGGATCGGTTTGGCAACAAACCGGGAATGTCACGTCCGCGATACGGCTGACACGTTCGTGTATCGGTTGTCGACCGCTCCAGCAACGTAAAGCAGACTACTGAGGCATCACCCGAAATCCCGGCCGTTCGCCTCGATGCTCTTGACTGAAGACACTTCGGTTTGACAATCATACATTGTAGCAACACTCTTATACTCATCCACTGGTGCCGAACAGCCTTGGGCATGGCACCCTACCATCTGGAGAAATTTGGGTTGAGTTCCGGTCCCTGTGGGCATTCCACAACGAGAGCGAACATCCCTTTGTGTCATTCCTGTTGTAACAACGCACCTTTTATCATTCTCAACACTCACTTCCCACCTGCTCGCGCAAGCTCCGATAACCCAAACCAGGACAAGCAATAACTTGTTGTCAATCAAGACGAAGAGCCACCGGTGTCATGCATTCCAGGAGCAGGTGGTCTCGACGCGGGCCCCGCGACGATCGGTAATTCTCGTCCGGATGCCTTCAGCGACGCGAAAGCCTCGCGGCAACCACGACGCGGGCCGCGCCAGCAAATTGCCCAGTCCAATTTTTGTGCCCCTTCAACGTCAAAGTGACGCGAACGGGCCCCGCCGGATATAAGTTGTTCATCGCCAGGGGCGTGGTCCCAACCACTTGGCCATCGATGCGCACGATGGCTCCCGTCGGCTCGCTTTTGACTTGAAGGATTGGCGATTCCACTGCCAGGGGGAAGATCGCCAGATACTTGTGGGGGATCCACGATTGGAGCTGTGGCCAAAAATAAATTCCGAGGCCAAGCGTGCCGAGCAGTAGCGAGCTTTTGAGCAGGAGGCTCCCTGAGGATGCGCGCGAGTGCACCGTCTTCGCTACCTCAGGAAGGAGCATCCTTTCTGTCGATGGGCGTTTCCTAGGCCGCTCCTGGAGTTGAAGCGAGCAGGATGGGCAATCCAGCGAAGCCGCGGTGTCGAGGCTGCGAACGCTGCCATAGCCAAACAGCTTCGTCGGAGAGGTTAGCGGAATCAGCTCGCCACAGGTTGGGCAGTGGTGATTAGGAAAGCTTTCAATACGAGGCGGCTTCCAAAGTTCGGAAATGTCTCCCCGGCCTAGCTTCTGCATTCAACACGTCCCTTCGTTGACGAAATACATGGCAAAGATAGCAACCTCCGTATCGCGTAGATATGCATGCGTGTGAGCAGAGCTACGCCCGTCGCGGTTCATTGCTGCGGAAGACCGAATACCGTTCATTGTCGCGGTAAATTTATGCTTGGGCCCCGAATTTGAGCTTGCACCGCGGGTCAGGAATATCGTGGTTCGCCGGGCACCGGACAGGCAGGATTTTGTTGTCCATCTCTTGACCCAGGGTTTGAGCCCATTTCATGGTTGCGGCTCCAACGTCCTCCTTGGGCCGGCCGCGGCGACAGAGGTGATGAGCAACAGAGGGCAACCGAGTGCAGGCAACGCAGCCGAAGCCCACAGCCGAAGCCGGGTGGTCGCCTTGCACGGTGCGTCGGATGCGACCCGGGACCAAGCGCTTTACCGACATTTAGACGCCTATTCGCGCTCCGAGCCCTCTGCGCCCAGCTCTCTTGAAAGCCAATCGAGAATTTCCTCTCCCGTGGCGGGAGCGGTCTCGTGAAGCTGCAGATCGTGCCCGGTATTACGGGCGATCAATACATGAAGCCGTGCTTCTTGAGAGTAGTAAGGCGTTTCTTGCTGGGCCACGTTGTGTTGGTTGCAGACCAAGCCATCTTCGTCGCACATGACGCGGTCATGTTCGCCCAACACCAGGAGTGTCGGGACTCTGATTGCTCGGGATGGCGCGGTCTGTGCCGGCGGAGAGTTGAATAGCGGCACGGCAGCTCCGAACTCTGTTCCCGAGACGGAATCTTTGAGCCGCTCGTCAAGGGCGATTACATTGGGTTGTGCTCCGGGTGCCCAGTAGAAAAGCGGGCCTCGGGTGCCGGGTATGAACGTCAGGTAACCAGCGTCGAAGCCCGAAGTGGCGAATTTCGGGTCGCGATTGGCGGAATAAGCGCTTCGGGTGGCCAACGCGAGCCACGACGGTTTGACCGAATGCAGTAACCCGGTCAGTACGAATGCGTCGACATCCCTGGACACGGAGGCCTCGAGCCAGCCATACAGGGTGCCCAGCGAGTGGCCGACCCAGATTACGCGAGAGCAAGCGTGACCGCCTATCTCGCCGCTTCGTAGTTTTTCGACCACCTGGTGTAGCGCCTCGGTCCCATTTTGGAGCGTGACCAGAGTGCTGTCCGGATGAGTGCTACGACCGTAACCCAGCCGCTCTATATTGAACGTGGCATATCCGGCGCCGGTCATTTGGCGTACGTAGGAATTGAAACTCGGTCGATACGGCCAGTCGGAGTAGTAACTGTTGTAGGTCGCGCCGTGCACCAGCAACTGCACGGCAGAGGGTGTCGCGTCTGCCCGGACGCAGAGTTCACCGTACAGCGTGGCATGGGGCACTTGCGGCAGCGATACCGCCACTTGCAATGCCTCGCATTGCGGCAGTACGTGATCCGGATCCTGCGCCACCGCCGCCGGCGTCAGCCATAGGCTCGACGTCGCGACCGCCAAGGTGGCTAACCGCCGTAACAATGCTGCTCCTTGATTCTTGTATTCGGAAATCGTGCACACGGTTCTTCCTCCTTATCGAGAACCTCCAGCGAATGACGCCTTCGGGATCGGTGAGGCGCGAACGCCGCACTGGTAGCGCGGCCTGTGCGCACCGCAATGGCGAATGCAGGAATGGGGGATCGGGCGCCCTTGCCCGGCCCCGGGGTCGAGGCTTGGCGACTGACGGTGGCTAAGACCGCTCGTCCCGAGATGGCGGTAGTCATCAAATCAACATTCGGAATGTATTGCGGGCAGCTGATCAGGGCCGCGCGCCGAGCGCCTGATACAGAGCGGCCGTATCGGCCAGCCGCTGCGCCTGCACCTTGGTGCGATCGAGCGACGTCTGCAGCTCCTCGCGCTCCGTATCGAGCAGCGCCAGCTGGCTCAGGCCGCCGACTGCAAAGGGCTGGCTCGCGATGGCGGAATTCGAACGAAGTATCTGGATGCGTCTTCCATCGTTCGAAAAGCCGTCCGCGATGCGGGCCTGGTCGAAGGCTATGACCACAAATGCCGGAGAAAGCATTGCGGGTTTCGAGAACGTCGAGCGGACGGAACCGAGAGCCGTTGCCCTCGCTGCAACTACCGGCTGATGCCGATACCGGCCGGGCAGAAGATTACCTTCCACGATCTGCGCTCGACTGCAGTAACGCACGTCGCCGATAGGGCTCGCGACGGGATTGGAAATGCTCAACTCCTCTTGGGCCATCACAGTCCCACCGTGACCGCCCAGCACTATCTCGGATTCACGCGCAACCGTTACGACGAGATTCGCGAGGCGCTGCGTTTCGGCTTACCTCCGGAGGCTGCTCCAAGCACGTCCGACGCCGTCGATCGGATAGCTGAGCTAATAAAACGAGGTGCACCTGTCGGTGCACCCTCCGCCAATAGAACCGGAAGGGCCAGACCGCGAGAGAAAAATCAACAGCGATCCCAGCCACTCGCAAACTGTCGCAACGGCTGATTGTAATTCAGGAATTGGCGAGCGCGCGGATTCCAACGGTTCCAAACCTTCGCAACCTGTTTCAGCAAAAGCTAGGTCTTTTGTCCCAACTGTGTCCCAAGCCGCGCTGCGCTTAGTGGCTACCCTGTTGACCGCTAACGAAGCCGCACGGGTGCTGCACGTTTCGACCGCGACGGTCTATCGGCTCTGCACCCAAGGCGAGCTGCCGCACGTGCGAGTCTCCAACGCGATACGCGTGGCCTAGCCCCCTGAATCAAACCCGGCGGACCGCGCACGTGCAGCTGGTCAGTGTCGCGGAACGGCTTCTCCCTGCCCGGCCGCGGTAACAGCGGGATTCCTGCGTCGCAGCACATCGAATGGGAAGCTACCCTGCACATTCGAACGCTGTCACCGTAGGCTCGTTCTTGCTGGAGGGTGTAACAGCGGGTTGCCCGCTGTTCCGGCCTATCGAGGCGGCACCAGGTTTCGCGACAGCGGATAACAGGCGGCGGAACTCGGCCGGAATCATCGGTCGGCCCGCTCGACTGTCACGAAACGTTTCTTTCGACCACAGCATTTTAGCGCTTGCTCCTGCATTCCCCTAAGTCGCGTTGTAAGGCCGTGCTTGCGCGCTCAGAAGTGCCCTCGGTGTCGAGCAGAATCCACCGCACCTGGCAGCGCTCAAGGATTACTCGTCGTTCGTCCGGCGTGGCGGTAGTGAACAACGCCTCGACGTCGTGCACGCGGTCGGGCTGATTGTTGGCAAACATTTCGAGTGAAGTGGTGCAACGATGCGGCCTGCAGAGGAGGGCAGAGGCCAGGACGTTAAAACGTCGGAGAGCACGACATCATGCTCGCGCAACCGGCGCAAGCAAAGCATCGAGTCGGCGCTTTATGTTTTCCTGCTTGTCGGGCCGGTGCAGAAGCCGGGCGATGGGCGCGGGCAACAGGTGAGGTTCGCGCAACGTCGAGATCACCGCCGTTCAGCAAGTGCTGACCGAGACCGGCTACCACCAACACAAGCGGGGAGAATGGAGAAAGACACGTGGGTAACAATAAGCTCGCCGAGAAGAGCAGCTCGACCGCAACGACTGTGTTTTTTCGGGTGTTCGCCAGGTGACGCAGGACAAGGTGTGTATTGCCTCCGTCATTGAACTGGCTGATCGTGCAACGGCCATAAAATGGGGGCTTTATGAGGCAGATTTTTCTTCTCGGTGGACGTGTTGCCACTGCAGTAGCGGCTCTGGCAAGCGCGGCAAGCTATGCGGCCGCTGGCGATTTCGATCCAAGCTTCAATCAAGTCGGGTTCACAAGGCATGACCTTTCCGAATCGACCCTCGCCGAGGGAGTCGTGATCTATCCATCGGGCGAAATCGTTACCCTGGGCTTCTACGGCACTGACCGCAGGCCGATTCTTTGGCGCCAATTACCAGATGGCACGCTCGATACCTCTTTCGGCGGCACCGGGGTTGTCTACCCACCGATACCTGGTGCGAATAGCATTCCGGACACGATTGCGGTTGATAATCTCAATCGCATCATTGTGGTGGGCACTTTTGGTACCGGCTACGTGTTGTGGCGCCTTAACTTTGATGGCTCATCCGATCTGAGCTTCGCGGGAACCGGGTATTTCACCTTTTCGACTGGTGCGAGCCCGCCCTATCCAATTACCGGCGTTGCCATTCAAGCAGACAATAAGATCGTTGGCGTTGGGGGAATGCTTTCTTCCCGCTCGCAATTCACTGTCTATCGCGTCACCGAGGCCGGGGAACTCGATTCGACTTTTGGCGGCACGGGGGTGATCTTTACCGAGATTACGCCCGGTGGCGGAGTGGATCGAGCCACCGGTGTTGCGATTCAGGCGGATGGAAGGATTGTTGCCGCTGGCCGCGCCCGGAGTTTCGCCTCCCTGAACTACCAAGTAGCCCTGGCGCGGTATCTACCCAGCGGTGAACTGGACTCGGACTTTGGCGAGGGAGGCAAGGTCCTCTTTTCAATCTTGGACAACAATTTGGGCCGAAAAGTCGTGATTCAACCGGATGGCAAGATTGTCGTCACCGGCACCACCTGCGCAGATCTCGGCGGCGACAACAGCTATTGCTACTTTGGTGTCGCACGGGTCGATGGTCGAGGTGCGCTTGATCCGACATTTGGTGCGGGTGGAAAGGTCTACACTGATGTCGGCTCAAACGGCGGCGCCGCCTACGATCTGGCATTGCAGTCAGACAACAGGATTGTTGTAGTCGGCCAACGGTTCGTCGCCGATACCCCTAGCGTCGTTAACGTCGCTCTCGTCCGCTACCAGGAGGATGGTTCTCTGGACGCGACCTTCGGTCTCGGCGGGATTTCGGAAACAAATTTTGGCTACGCGGAGAACGAGGCCTTCGGCGTGGGCCTTCAGCCTGACGGGAAAATCGTCGTCGCGGGTTTCACAACGAGAGACGACTCCTCGACGTGGGTTGCAGTGACAGCGCGGTACTTGAGCCAATAAGCAACTCGTCTTGACTCGAAGCGGCTTCTAAAAGATGGAGTGAAGCCGATGTGCGCCACGAGAGAGAGGTCGCAACCGCGCCGAGGCGCGAACCTGGTTCTAGGCGCGCTGCTTGCGCGAGCCTTCCGACCCCCTTTCACTTCGCTCAGCCCTCGCACTAGCAGGATGCGAACCGCGTCAGCGCGAGCCAGTTTCAGGCCCGGGGTCTGATCCTCGAGTCGCTTGGCATAGGCGTCAATGCGCTTCAGCAATTCATTCTCGAGCCGAAAGGCAACCAGCGTCGTTTTACCCATCTCGTTCTCCGCAAGGATGGATTCCCATTCCTTGACGTTTTCCGGGCCTCTCTCGCCCAAAAGTCTCGGATGTTCCTTCGCACTCTGCTGGAGCGCCCTACGCGCTGCTCGGACTTTGCCGAGGTCAATGCGCTTTCTGCTCATCCAAGCATCCGGGCGACTTGCACATGCGCGAACTGCTTTCCGCTCCTGCTTCGGTACCCTTCCGCGTTCAACTCGCGCGCCACCCAAAACCCGGAGAAGCGCAGTCACCAACGTTCTAGCGCCCAGCGAATCTCTAATCGGAACGACACATTACGAAAGCGCGCGATACAGGAGTCAAACCTGTGGCCTTTGGCTCCGGAGGGCGCTTACCGGAACGTCGGCCGCTTCCGGTGGCATCGGGCGCCCTCGGCAGCACTCGGACAACAAAGGCGGTCACCGTCGGCCGCTTCGGTCCGATTGGGGCCAATTCCGGCGC